>OBUZ01000026.1_pt1 | contig 181502 bp, 152 predicted proteins | sample 1494961 | NCBI WGS metagenome assembly OBUZ01 (sample SAMEA2579939, study PRJEB22360) | human gut metagenome | biome: human gut; feature: human-associated habitat; material: faeces | place: Denmark | collected 2008/2010
GTAGGGCGTTGCCCTACGCTATATAATTAAGCCCTTTCAGGGCACTCCGCAAAATTATCATTTACTTGTCATTTTCACATACTCAATGACCATCAAAATAATTTGAGTCATTTCTTTAGCGGAGTGAAATGCAATGCGGCTCCGCCACTCGCTTTTAGCTTCAAAACAAGCTTATCTCCGGCTTTTATCTTCTTATGAGTACTGCGTACTTTTGTGCGTGTATTCAATTTGTCATCATCTTCGTACAGGTGAAGCATATACTTCTTACCCGGTTCCAGAAAATCCGTAGTCAATGTAATTGTGCGGGCTTCCGTATTCGTCATTGCTCCTACAAACCAGTCATTCCCCGAACGACGTGCCTGAACGATATATTCACCAATCTCTCCATCTAACGCGCGGCTGTCATCCCATACACTCGGAATTGCTTTCCAAAATTCCAGTTCTTCTTCTCCCTGGTAGAACTCCGGTCTGTCATACCAAAACATAAATTGCAAAGGACTGTAATACACAGCTGCCATCGCCAACTGATGTGCTTTCGTATTCTTCACCCGGTTATTGAAATAGCAAAGCGTATAGTCTCCTGCACCTGCCAGATAGCGGGTAAAAGGAAGAGTCATATTGTGTGTAGCATCCGGCATTTCTTCATTTCCACGAATACCTTCCTGCGTCATCAGGTTAGGATAAGTACGGCTGAAACCTGTCGGACGATATTCGTCATGAATATCTACCATCAGACCATATTCTCCACATTTACGAACTGCATCATGCAGCCAGGTACTCCAACGCTGATTACCTATCTGTACAAAACCGAACTTGACACCTTTCAGCCCCCATTTCTTATACAATGGCAATAAAGTATCCAACTGCTGCACTAATGCGCGCTGATTGACATACACCATAAGTCCGATTCCTTTCGATTCGGCATATTTACACAAAGCGGGTATATCAAGGTCTTTATCAGGAGAAACAGTAGTAGCGTCCGAACTCATTTTCATTTCCGGTCCGTACCATCCTGCATCCATGTGCACATACTGAATACCACGTTCTGCCGCAAAGTCAATGGCTGCTTTTACTCTATCTTGTTTCAAGTCGCCCGAACGGAATACTTTCCCGGGTTTGATCCAAGAAGTATCAGCCAGTTTGCAAGCCGGATTCAGATTCAAGACAAGATCATTATTATTAATTAAATCGACCGGACGTTCGCCAACCATGATTACACGCCACGGAGTACTGTAAGGAGAAATAATATCGACGCTACTATACAGGCTTGTCTCCAAAGTGGAAGGTTTCTCTGCCGATAAACGGAATTTACCACGAACATAATCCACCATTTCTGCTTCCAACAAAGCTACTGATAATCCATCAGGAAGTTTCAATGTCAATGGACGCTCACTCTCCTCTTTACCCCATCCTTTCAACGGACGAAGTTCATAAGGTCCTTGCGCCCAACGTTCATAATACGCCATCGTTCCTTCAGGCATTGTGAAGCTAGTCTGCTCACCGACAATATGCAAGAAAAGCCCGTTTGTCATTTCCGGAAAATGATAGCGGAAAGCAACTCCTTCATTATAGGCGCGGACTATAATATTCATAAAGTAGTTTTTACGCTTATCATAACCACCATCCCGATTACCTTTTCCTTCTCCCTTCTTGAATTTCAAAGTCATCTCATTGTAGCAATCACGTACTTCCGCACGTTCGCCATATACAGGCTTCCATCTCTCGTCCGTCTTTTGATGTTCAGTCTCTGTCAACTTCAGATTCTCACACCAAAAATGACAAGTATCATTCGGTATACCCAACGCCGATTCAAATAACTGATTTTCAATCAGAACACCCAGTTTACTTTCTTCAATCACCGGACGATTCTTATAAGTCAAGGTATAATACATTTGTGTATTATCCTCTCCTACCGCACGCTGATAAAAGGTAAAACGATAAGCTCCGTCGGGAGACGTCAGTTCCTGACGGGTTTCTGTCATCACATCTTGCGCTTTTATCAATGCCGGTATCACCAACAACAAAAGTAAAATTCTTTTCTTCATTCTATTTACGCTCATGTTTATTCATCTTTTCTATTATATACGAACGAGGAAGAAATTATACTCAAATGTTTATTGCCTGAAAAGCTTATTCCATCTGCTCTCTATATAAAGTAGGTGTCATTCCTGTCACCCTTTTAAAAATGCGGTTAAAATGTACAGGTGATTCAAATCCGCAAGTAGCACTGATTTGAGATATATTCATCATACTACTATTCAATAGTTTACAAGCATATCCGATACGCATATCAAGTACATACTCTTTGAATGTTTTTCCTGTGTTTTCTTTAAAGTATCGGCAGAAAGCAGCAGGGTTCATCGCTGTATAAGAAGCAATTTCATCCAGACCGATAGACTCGGTATAATGTTTATTCAAATAGGCAATCACCTTTTCCATTCTTTCATTACGCATAATCGAAGGGGACGGAGTATAATGAGAAGTAGTCAGATATTTCTTATGATTGCTAGTAGCCATCATCTGTAGAAGTGAAAGCAACAGGATGATTTGATCTGCTCCTTTGGCAGAAGGAATTTGCTCCAATAATTTAATGATTTTCCCCGAACGGGTAATTGTGAATTTAATCCCTCTGCAAGCATCCTCCAATAAATTCCTGATAGGAATAAACTGGGAGTATTGAGAAATAGAATAATGCATAAAATCTTTCTCAAACTGAATATTGACTCCTCTTACTTTCGGTTCGGTTTTTTCTTCGTTATCAGATTCTTCCCCGCCGTCCGGTGGACTTTGCATACTATGAGGCAGTTCGGAACCAAAAAGAATCAAATCACCTTTTGAATAGGAGATAATGCTGTCACCCACCAGACAATCCCCCTCTCCCTTTTCCACATAAATAATTTCATACTCACTATGAAAATGCCACGGATACGTGAAACGTGGATATTCATAAAAGCGGGCACGGACGGGATTAGAAGTCGTAATAGTCAACTTCTCATTCATTATCTTCTTCATAAATCTCCTTTCTAAACTGCTTTTGCAAAGATAGGTAAATATCTTGCAAAAATACGCATCATAGCATGTATAAAAACCCGCTATTTTTGCATCCATTCATAAAAACATTTGATAGAAACCATGAACGAATTATTTAGTATTGCCGGTAAAGTTGCTGTTATTACCGGAGCAGGTGGTGTACTGGGCGGAAATATTGCCCAACACTTTGTACAGCAGGGAGCAAAAGTTGTAGCTATTGACATTCGTCAGGAGCAACTGGACAACCGCGTAGCTGAACTTAAGCAATATGGTAACGATGTAATCGGCATCATTGGTAATGTACTTGACATCGCCAGCCTGGAGAAAGTAGCCGAAGAAGTTGTAGCCAAATGGGGAAAGATCGATATTCTATTGAACATTGCCGGTGGCAATATGCCGGGAGCCACTCTCGAACCGGATCAGCACTTCTATGATATGGACATCTCTTGCTGGGAAAAAGTGACTAACCTGAATATGAATGGGACAGTCTATCCGTCTATGATATTCGGTAAGGTAATGGCAAAACAGAAGAAAGGATGCATCATCAATGTATCTTCTATGGCTGCTTATAGTGCTATCACCCGTGTACCGGGTTACTCGGCCGCTAAAACTGCAGTAGCCAACTTCACCCAATGGCTGGCAAGCGAAATGGCACTGAAATACGGTGATGGTATCCGTGTTAATGCTATCGCTCCGGGATTCTTTATCGGTGACCAAAACCGTCGTGTACTTATCAACCCGGATGGTTCATTGACCGACAGAAGTAAAAAGGTGTTAGCCAAAACTCCGATGAATCGTTTCGGCGACATCAAAGAATTGAATGGTGCTGTACAATTCCTGTGTAGTGAAGCCGCTAGTTTCGTAACGGGAGCTATGTTGCCTATCGATGGTGGTTTCAGTGCATTCAGCGGCGTTTAATATTTAATCTTTTAATTTATTCAAACGCTATGATGGAAAAAACATGGAGATGGTTCGGCAAGAAAGATAAAATCACCTTGCCGATGCTCCGTCAGATAGGTGTTGAAGGAATCGTCACTGCATTACACGAGGTACCGAACGGAGAGATTTGGACAGTAGAAGCCATCAACGATTTAAAATCGTATATTGAATCGTATGGGTTGCGCTGGTCGGTCGTGGAAAGCCTTCCGGTTTGTGAGGCAATCAAGTATGCGGGTACGGAACGTGAACAGTTGATTGAAAATTATAAAGTAAGTCTTGCCAACCTGGGTAAATGCGGAGTGAAAACAGTCTGTTACAACTTTATGCCGGTAATCGACTGGATACGTACGGATTTACAGTACCCTTGGCCGGACGGTACCAGTTCGCTTTACTACGACCGTATTCGTTTCGCTTACTTCGACATCAAAATACTAGAACGTGAAGGAGCTGAAAAAGACTATACAGAAGAAGAACTGCATAAAGTTGCCGAACTGGACAAAGTGATTACAGAGACCGAAAAGGATGATTTGATTGATACTATTATCGTCAAGACACAAGGATTTGTGAACGGTAATATCAAAGAAGGAGATAAAAACCCGGTTGCTATATTCAAACGTCTGTTAGGTTTATATAAAGACATAGACCGGGACGCTTTACGAGAGAATATGTGTTACTTCCTTTCTGCAATTATGCCTGTATGCGATGAATATGGTATCAACATGTGCGTACACCCGGATGATCCTCCATTCCAGGTTCTCGGCCTACCCCGTATTGTCACCAATGAAGAAGATATAGCCTGGTTCCTGAATGCCGTAGACAATCCGCATAATGGGCTGACTTTCTGTGCAGGTTCTCTTAGCGCAGGCGCACATAATGATACTCGTGAATTGGCAAAGAAGTTTGCAGGAAGAACCCATTTCGTTCATCTACGCAGTACAGAGACCATGCCGGGTGGAAACTTCATCGAAAGTTCTCATCTATCAGGAAGAGGACATCTGATTGATCTCATCCGCATTTTCGAGAAAGAGAATCCAGGACTTCCCATGCGCGTAGATCATGGACGAATGATGCTCGGAGATGAGGATAAAGGCTACAATGCCGGTTATTCTTTCCACGGACGTATGCTGGCTTTAGCACAGGTAGAAGGAATGATGGCTGTGGTGGATGATGAGAAACAACATAAGATAGAGTTTTAATCTTATTTTTCATCAATATACTTTGAAATACAGGAAAGGAGCTTTACTTTTGTGAAGAAATAAAAAAGAAGAATATTATGAAAGCAAAAATGGCGAAGCTCTGTCTACTATTTATTCTATTATGCTCCCTTCCTGTATTTTATTCATGCAGCGACGAAGCTGATGCTTTTTACCTATATGAATATTGGGAAGTGATGTTCGACCCGGAACCTCCTATCAGTGAAACCAGTTTGTCAATCACGGGAGGAACAAAGTTGGGAATTAAAGGTGGCGTAGCTCCTTATACAGCAGAAATAGCCGATGGGCAAATTGCTACAGCTTATGTGGACGAAAACAATGATATTCAGATCAGCTCTATAAAACTGGGCAGCACGTCATTGATGGTAAAAGACGCTGATGGAAGAATCATAAAAATAGGGCTAAAGGTCGTCAACGGCAAACAATCTTTTTCAGTGAATTCCGTGGAAGCAAGAATCACAGGAATAGATGAAAGTCTGTTGGATGAACAACAAAAAGAAAAACTAGAAGCGGTCAAAAAAAAGATAAAGGATGAAGCGGGTATACAAGCTACAGGAGGAATAGCTTTCTCTTATGACCAAAAAAGTAGTGGTAAAGTGACAATTGTTACTAGTAAAGATAATGCTCCGAAAATAGAAGGAAGCTTCTCCCGCTCCACATCAGAGTCAGGCACTACATTCCAAATTACAATCAATGGTAAAGAGTATGACTGCAAATTTAAACTTCCCGAACGTTCCGATACTTCAAAGAGTATCACCACACGAGACCTTGGCCCGATTCCTTATTGGTTAGTGGAAGATGTGACTGAAGATTATAAATCAGATGTGACCGACCTATTCGGAATAAATGCCACCTCCCTGAAAATAGAACGCATTTATATAGGTTCATTCACTCCTTTACGATAAGTTTATTCCTCTTTCTATAAAATAGATGCGGCAAAAAGCACGAAAAACTGTTTTTTGTCGCATCTTTCATCTTTTAGTTATTAGCTACTTTATCCGTATCTTCTCTACAAAATCTTTTTTATCTATATTCAATTCTTCCAAAGAAGTGATCCGCCTACCGTTCAACACAATGTTTTCGAACAAAATATTCTCAATCTTCCTATTTTTATCATAACCTTCTATTAAAGAAGAATTGATATATTTCCCGGTACATGAAATATTACGGAATGTTATGTTCTTGACACCTCTGCCGGGACCTGTATTGTATTTTTGGTTATACATCACCCGAAGATGAAATAACTGTCCTTCCTGAATATGTTCCACACGAATGTCCTCAAAAGTAATGTTTTGTGCTAGGTTGTGATCCCCTACATTGATAGTCATACAGCCTTGGTAATCACGATCATCCTCATCATGCTCCAATATATCAATATTCCTGAATACTATATCTTCCAAAACTTCATCTCCCGTTTCCGTATTTCCATGTGTACCGATATTGATAGGATGCGCAATATCTGCCCATAGAGTAGAATTAAGTACATGAATATTGCGACAGTCGCCATAATAATTCCAACGATGCGTATAAAGAGCTATACAATCATCCGAATTACGAAGAAACACATCATCAATCATCACATCCGAGCAGGACATAAAATCCAGCCCATCACTCCAACCCTGATAGCTGAATGATTTCAGATTTTTGATAGTAATTCCGGTAGATTGTCCCCCAGAGACAGTATAATGCCGTGGATTTACCACCGTAACTCCATCAATCAGTACATTCCGGGAGTAGGTAACCGAAATTCCCTGTTGCGGTTCAAGCAACATGCCATGTCCCAATATTTTCACATTCTCTACACTGTCGCAAGTGAGACAACCTTTCAAAACGGCACCACCTTCTAAATAAACCGTCGTATTACTGGGAATACGGAAGCATTTTCCAGCCGTATCAGTCGGTTCATGTATTCCAGCTTCAAAATAAATCACGTTCGGATCATTCTTATCCGGCACATTTTTGATGATAGGATTGGCAAATACATGCAAATTATTCAGGCGATCTCCATTAAACTCGACCGACAACTTTTGTGGTTTATCTATCGTAAACAATAAAAAGTTACCATCAATCTCCGGTTGGATACCTTTGGATAAAGGACGCACCACTGCCGAACGGATCTCCCCATTGTTCTTTTGTACCAATACTTCCACTTTCCCTGAAAAGTCGAACTGAACCATCGTGGCATCGGACTTCGTATCCATATCCACCTTTACGTTATACTCATAAAGGTCTACCCAGTCTTTTTCTCCCACTTGCCGTACTTTTACCGTATAGTCATCATTGTGACGGGCATAATAGATGCCTTGAGGTACCGGATAGATGACTATTTCTGCTTGTATGACTCCTGTGGTCATTACAAGTAAAAATGTGAGCGCTATTCTTATTAGTTTATTCATTTCAAGTTTTTACTAATACCGTTAATGTCCTGGAATTCACCACAGATTGAAACAAATAATCCATCCACACTGGCATATCCGAATCTGTGGCGAAGTCTAACACATTTTATTCATTTTATCTTGCATACATCAGCGTACCGAGCCCAAGTACGTCATAGCCACCGGAGTTAGCGTCATAATACCCACCTCCTCCTTCTATTCCTACATATTCCGTAGCTATCTTAGTATATTTGAGATTATCATCCGAGATGTCTTTTACCCCTTTGTAATGATAGTAAGGCAACGCCCATATCGCACGTTTGATCCATTTACCGCCACCAAGTGTTGTTTGTTCTTCCGGAATCGGATATCCCCATTGACTCTGTTTTTGCCATATATAAGTAGTATATGGTACAGTCTCATTAGTGTAATTACAACAAGCGGCATATTCGCAGGCCCGTAGGAAGAGATTATCATCATAAGCAAAGAAATCGTCTCCCTGGCTCCATGCCAACTGACAGATAATTCCCATCAATCCAACACACATCAATGTATGTCCCTGGTCACGGCCACTTTCCTGCCATTGAGCAAAGTTATAGTCCGGTGCATAATCGTGATAGATAGCACGACGTAAACGTCCGTTTGTATCACCTGTCTGCAAATGGGCAATACCTTCATTATAAATATCACGACGATCGGTTACAATGCCGATAGCCATTTTAGCCGCTATATTACAAAGACACCAGTTAGCCCAATAATGTAACGCATTCGTATCGTGATGACGTTTCAGAAAATCATCATTAGCAGGATAAAACACTTTAAGCAACCAATTCTGGAAAGCTGCGAAGTCCGCACGATCCCATCCTCCATAATCCCTCAATAATTCACCGGCAATAGCAAATTCATAACCATAAAGTCCTGCAGCAAGCGATAAATTCGTATTACCTGTTACACCTACACAAGTCTGTACCCACTTATTCAGATTCTCCACTGCTTTTGCCGCATATTCATCATCTTGTTCAATCTTCCAACGAAGCGCCTGCTGATATGCAATAGTGGCCCCTCTGGCTGCATTCATATAATTTTCATCACCGGAAACTCCACGTTTAATCCATTCCGTAGGATAAGTATCTGCCGTCTTCTGCGAAAACTGGCTTTCTACTAATAATTGATAAGCGCTAACCCAAGGCTCTTCTCCGGCTGCTTTTTTATCCCGGATACGCTGGAAGTCTTCCTCCGTATGCAACCCTTCATGCAGCATGGGTTCCGTTGACGGTTTAAGTTCAACTTGTTCCAAATTTACGTTATTATCAGGAAGAGGAATTTTATTCAAATCAGTTTCCACATTGACACCCGGAAGGTCAATGCCGTCCCCACATCCTACCAAAAACAGGGTAGCAAATACTGCGGTTATATAATATATCTTTTTCATCATATTTTTGGTTTAATGGTACACCATATCTACCATTGATTACGGTGCACCCAATTATAGTTTATTGCTCTACTAACTCTAATTTGAAATTATCTATCTTAGCCCGTCCTTGTTTTACTGTAATCGTACATACAAAACCAATGACAACATCGGTAGGCTCTTCAACAAGAATATCAACTACTACATCACCCGTACCCGAAATAGAAGCGTTTGCCAGACTCTTACTTGGTATATCACTCGTATTTGCCATCTCGTTACCTTTACAAACCGCAACATAACCGGTAAAACCTCTGCCGTCATATTCATAAACGTGTGCCGTCAACTTATATTTTCCTTTTTGAAGATGAGAAGTCTGATATACCTTACCATCATTTTTAGGATTGTCAAATCCCCAATCTGTTTGTAAAGCCAAACCTGCATCACTTCCATCACCATATTTCGTTTTAAATGCCAAATCAACAGCAGCACCTCCTTCACCAGCAGTCAAGTTAGAGTTCTGAACTATCCAATAAGCAGCTTTTGCCCACTCTCCTTTTTTATGGAATCCTTTATCTCCACCTTCTTTTACATATTCAAAAGGCTGTTTATAGTTCATGAGTACATATTGAGAAATATCTCCATCCACCGGTAGAGGTTGCAATATATCACTCTCTACGGGTTGTGCAATACCTTCAAACACCATTGTTACTTTTCCACCATTGAAACCTTGCGGAACCGTTACAGTAATAGAAGTCGTAGTAATCTCTTTAACCGTAACGGGTACGGATATTCCCTCAAAAGTAACTGTAACAGAATTCTTATCCGTTCCAAAACCTTTTCCTGTAAATGTTATTTCCTGTCCGGCTTTTACTAATGTACCATAAGGATAAATATACAGTGTTTCAACAGAAGTGATTTCCGGAGTTGCCCAAACCTCAAATGTGCCTGATTCGCCCATCTCTATTTCCTTACCCTGAATTATCAGTTTAATCTTCACCGGAGCTTCAGATGAAACTCCTTTGGGAACATTCACTACGATATTACCTTTATCATTCAGTGTCACTTTATCACAAACTGTTTCTCCGAAAAAGACCTGAATATTTTCAGCTTTCGTACCAAAGTTCTGACCAATGATCGTTACTTCCGCATTAATATATCCGGCTTTCGTTGAAATGCCTGTTACTGTCGGCATCGGTAATACCGTATATTTCAACTGTGTCCCGATAGTTTCAAACGGAGTAATGACAGTAATTGTATAATCTCCGGCTTCCAACGAAGCAGGTACAGTGAGTGGAATACTCTTATCCGTCAAATTATCTGTATCTATTGCAGCTTCTACAGGTTCTCCGCCAGCTTTAAAGAAAGTTACTTTCAAAGGCTCCAACCCTTCAACAGACTTATCCAGCAATTCTTGCACAAGATTGGTTCCTGTTATTGCAAATTTACTGCCAGCAAAACCTGATGGAACCGGTTCGTCTTCCTTAGGAGTATCAAGCGTTGCATGCTTCAACACAGTGAAAGGATAAGAAGCCAAATCAATCGTTTGTTCTGCCATAATAAGTGTCATAACTCCACTGACAGCTGTCTCGGGAACTTTGGCCGTAAATTCGGTATCAGTAGGTGTACCCACAATCTCTGCCTTGTCTGTGGAAGTCCCGAAAGTCAAAGTATACAGTGTTTTAGAAGAAACAAATTCTTGTCCTTCAAAAACGAGACTGGCACCCGGAAAACCATAAGAAGGTTTCACTACGCTGACACCCGGCTTACCAAGTACACGATAAACTAGATCAGTCTCCACACGTTGCCCGAAAACCTCAACGGTTATCTTTCCGTTTGTTGCCGATTCCGGCACTTTCGCAAGGATAGCATCATCGGCGCAGGAGACTACTACTGCCTCCTGAGAACCGATAAATACTTTCACATCTTCTGTTATGATACCAAAATCACTGCCACTTACGGTAAACTCATTCCCAACATATCCTTCTACGGGATCTATCTTTGTTACAGTCGCCACAGGATCAGTGTAACTCATTGAAACAATTTCTTCGTTATCCTCGTCACAAGCAGCTAATGCGAAAAGCGAGAGAAAAACGGGAAACAGATAGTTATATATTTTCTTCATAATCTTAATTATATTATCACGATGAATTACTCTTTTTTCTTTTTCCACATCATTCAAGAATCAATTTCAATTCTGTCACCTTAAAGTATGAATTACCTTTAGCCAGAGAAGTCAGGAATCCAATGACAACATCCGTTGTCTCCGTCACTTCAAATGAAGGTGTTACCAAAATACCCGAGTCATCATTTGTTCCAGCTTTGTCATAGATCGCACAAACTCCATTTAATTGCTCAATATCAGCTACATTCGGTATATCACTCTCACTATTTCCTTTAGCCATCAATGCAGAAATAAAATTCCCCACATCACTTACTACCATCGTATAGGCATAAGTAACTTCCAGTCTGTATTTACCAGGACGAAGTGTAGCAACTTGCCATATTTTCCCATTCGTATAAGCTTCTTTATCCCATCCATTCTGGAACGCTAATGTGAAGCCCTCTGCTGCTTTATACTGCATTCCGGTAACAGTAGTATTGTTTTTTGCATTGAAAGATGCCTTATTCTGATTCCACACTGCCGGAGTCCACCATTCACCATTCTTCCAGTTTTCATCATTTGCCTTGGCAAACGGCTGCTTGTAGTTTTGAAGGTAAAGCACTGTTACATCACCCTTTGAGTTAGGATTAAACATTGCACTACCTGTCATTGTATATCCATGAATAGTTACAGTCACATTACCTGTCTTATAATCAGCAGGAGTTGTCGCAACAATAGTAGACTCATCCACCAGCTCAAATTCGGCCGGCGTTCCATTGAAACTAACAGAAATATCAGATGGATCCGTACCAAAGTTCTCACCTGTTATAGTGACCTTGTCTCCCGTATCGGCTACCCCTTCACCGTCTTCACTATCAGAAGTCACTGTAATGACACGTGGCGTAGGCAGTACTGTATAATGACCGATATTCTCCACCTTTTTATTATAAATCTGTAAAGACAGATTGCCTGTTACTGCAGTTTCCGGCACTTCCACTACCAAACGGTTATTTTTGCAATCGAGCACTTTATTGGATTGGGCTTCACCGAAGAAAACTTTCACTGCTTCAGCACGGTCACCAAAATTGGTTCCCGTAATAACTACCTGTGTAGTGACATATCCGTCCGTAGGATAAATACTCTCCACTACTGGTACAGGATAATCATAAACTCTATACTTGGGGTCTTGCTCACAACCGGAGAAAAGTGCGGAAACACAAGCAAGTATTGCCAAGTGAAATGTATATTTGAATAAAAACTTCATATAATCTATGGTATTATACGTTAAACGATTGAATGATTAATATCCCGGATTTTGTACCAGATTTGAATTTAGGTTGATTTGATTTCTTGGAATCGCCCACAAATAATCTCCCTTAGTAAATGCGCAGTCGGATGATTTGAGAAGCACTACACAAGGTAATTTGCCTTTACCTGTTTCCACTTCTTCCGTCCCCTTCGTAAAGATAGCCGGATTGAAAGCACTGGTAGCATTCCCGTTTTCATCTATAAATGCCGTCGGATAGCTGGCATTACCTACTACCGCACCGCAACGAGACTCATTCAGATTCTTCTCCGCAATACCCCAACGTTTCAGGTCGTCACAACGGAAACCTTCCATATAGAGTTCCAAGGCACGTTCACGGCGGATCTCATCCAGCATTACCTGATTGACTGTCTTACTCGCATTTGCCGGCACTCCTTCCTGAATTCGCTTTGCCAATGCATTTGTTAGGTTGGCAATTCCCGCACGGGCACGGATTTTATTTATCGACTTATTCAACTGGTCATCTGATATTTCACCATAGCGTTCCATCACAGCTTCAGCATAATTCAAGTATACTTCTGCCAACCGAAGTACCGGATAATTGGCCGATTCATCTTTACTTTGGCGTTGAATATCAGTAATAGCAAACTTGGAAACACCATACCCACAGTTCTCAACTGTCAGGCTCGTAGCATATGAACCTACATAAGAAGTCAAACGGAAATCCCGATTCTGAAATTCGTCCCCCGGATTCTTATATCCCTGGAACTTATCAGACATACTGACCGGAAGCCCGTCAGTGCATAAAAACATATCAATCAATTTCCGGCTGGGACGCATATCCGTATAAATCACCTGATTCAAATCAACCTGTCCTTTACGCGTTTCCTGACTATATACAGAAGCGATGATAAATTCCTTGTTCGTCGCTCTTCCTGCACCGGCAGGATTGCTAGCTTCTTCTTCAATATTAAACAGGTAACGATTGCTCAAATTTTTCATTGCTGCCACATTATTATAATTCCAAAGAGAATAAGCAGCATCCCCCATCACTGTTTCGGATAGTTGAACAGATTCTTCCAGGAAAGCATTTACCTGATCGGAAGCCGGACCGGCAGAACCTTCAAAATCAGTAGAAGTACCATTGTACTTACGCCAGGTAGCTTCATAAAGTAACACGCGAGCCTTAAATGCCTGTGCAGCCTGTTTGCTGATTTTACCTTTGTCGGCAGAGGTTATATTCTGTTCCAACGGCAACCCTGCAATAGCCTCATCCAAATCGGAGAGAATCAAGTTGACAACCTCATAACGGCTGTTACGTTTTCCATATAACTCCGGTGAAGTCACGTCGAGAACTTTCGTAACGACAGGCACTCCACCAAAAAACTTCAATAAGTAAAAATAGTTATAGGCACGGAAAAAATGACCTTCGGCTAATTCTTTTTTAATATCCGCTAAATTACCTGTATAGGAAGAAACTGCTCTTTCAAACATGTGATTAGTGGCACGAATATTACCATAGCAATTACCCCAACGGCTATCGTCATTAGGAACTCCCATCACACCGGTCCCCACACCATACGAATATCTGAAACAAGTAGAAAGATCAGATGCCGCATCCATGTGATCGAATATACTTCCATAGGAAGACTGCCATCCCAATAATTGCCCGTAAAGCCCGTTAGCATATTCACGGAAATGCTCCGGAGTTTTGAAATAAATCACATCTGTCTTGGCATCCAGTGGTTCCAAGTCAAGGAACGTATTCACGCATGAAGAAAATCCCAATGCGCAGGTGCAAATTAATATATAGTTCGTTATCTTTTTCATATCTTCTATTCTGTATTTAATTTTCCATAGCTACTATAAAGTGATGTTCAGACCGAACGACCAAGTACGTGCAAACGGGTATCCACTGTTGTTGGAGGCTGCTCCCATTTCCGGGTCGAAACCGTCTCGAATACTGGTAGCTTCCCATAAATCATTACCAGAGAAGTAAACACGCACTTTTTCCAGTTTCACCTTGCGCGTCCATATCTGCGGCAATGTGTAGCCGACTATTAATGTTTTCAAACGGATATAGCGGTTATTCTGCATCATAAAGTCGTTATTCTGATAATTCCAGCGTGCGAGATTCGCATTGGTAGTCAAGCGAGGGAATTCAGCATTCGGATTGCTCTCTGTCCATGTCTTTCCCAAATATGTCGGGTTCTGATTGGCAGTACGTGTTTGAAAAGGATAAGCCATCCAGTCATTACGGATAACATACTGCTTGCCGACACCTTGGAACATTGCGTTCACATCAATACCTTTCCATGATCCTCCCAGTGTGAAACCGAAAACAAAATGTGGATTGGAGTCACCGAGATATTGCAAATCGCTATTTTCATTCCCTGCACCGGAAATCTTATAATCACCATTCAAATCCAAACGTTTGGTATCACCTGGACGCAACCGGCTTGCACTTCCTGCTCCTACACCAGTCAAATCTTCTTTACCCTCTCCATAGAGTGCATAATAGCGGTCTACTTCTGCCTGATCTTTAAAGTAACCATCTGTGCGATAAAGGAAGTACGAATTCAATGGATACCCATTCACAGCTGCATTCCAACCAGCCCCATAAGAATCTGCTCCTTCCATCTCTTTCAACAGACTCTTTGTATCACCAATATTAAAGTTGGCATAGTAAGAAAAGTCTTTAATCTGATCGCGCCATCCAATAGTGAATTCCCAACCTTTTACATTCAAATGACCACTATTCGTTTTAGGAGATTTACCTCCTAATACGCCCGGATAGGTGACATTCACTAACATACCGGTATTATCTTTTATAAAATAATCGAATGTAGCTTTCAAACGATTATCGAAAAAGTTAAGATCGATACCGAAGTTTTTTTGTGAAACTTTCTCCCAAGTACGGTCATAAGAAATTAAACCGCCAAAACCTGAAGATACCTGGTTGGCAGGTATAGTTCCAAAACCGGCCGTCCCAAGAGAAACAGTAGATACATAATCGTAATCGCCCAGCCCAACATCATTACCTGAGCTACCATAACTTAAACGCAGCTTACCAAAAGAAAGAACTGGCTTTAGAAATTCTACAAATTGTTCTTCCGAGAACGCCCAGCCCAAAGAAACGGAACCGAAGCTCTTAAAACGATAACCGGGAGCAAACTTGGAATTTCCGTCACGACGCCCCATCAATTCAACCATATATTTTTCCGCATAGTTATAATTCAAACGGGCAATATATGAATAGGTACCATTATGAGTCTTTCCTCCACCGTTACCCTGTGTACCCGTAGCCAAATTCAAATCGTAAATTCCGGCATCCTCAAACTTCTCACGGGCGGTAACAACTTTCTTAGTCACCCATTTCTCGGCATTGATGCCGAACATAGCATCTATATTATGTACTTCGGCAAATGTACGCTTATATTTCAATAACCCTGAATAGTACTGATACCGGGCATTATTTGCCTGTACCAAATATCCCGGCTGATGGGAGTCTTTAAAATTCATCACATCTTGTGGAGTACTAAGGGTTTGTGTTGTTTCATATACTAACTTCGCCGTCTGCTCGCCGAACCAATTGTAACACTGTACCGGAAGCGAATAGCGTTCTCTGCGATATTCCTCATTTTGAAATGAAGCAGTACCCTCGAAAGTGATTCCTTTCCAAATATCCACCAATGCTTTAAAATCGACACGAGTAGTCAACTTCTCTCTCTCGTCACGTCCACCATCCGTTGTAGCTGCTGCCGCATTGCGATCACCGACATTACCGAAGTTAGCGTACCATTGTCCATAGGGATTTTTTGCCGGGAAAAACGGAGCATCGTTTCCGTAAAGTGTACGGTCAATACCATGTGTGGGTGTTTCGGTATTTGTTTTAATCATACTGGCTGAAGTCTCCAGTTTGAACCAATCAGTCAATTTGATTCCGTAGTTCAAGCGCAAGTTCAACTGTTTCTGCCCGTCATAAGCAGTGGCCAGATTGGCTTGGTTATCAGCATAAGCTAAAGAGATGCGGTAATCGGATTTATCTGTAGAACCTGCTACACTCAAATTATGCTGGTAAGAATAACGGCGGGCAAACAATTCATCCAGGCGATTGGCATTACCAACGAACATCGTACCCCAATCGGCTACAGTCGACTCATAAATACCTTCAATGCCTTGAGCCATCTTCTTCAGGTTTTCTTCTCCCCAGCCCCACCAGTCATGTTCCGGCATTTCTTTATTGGCTTCCAGCCACATGGAAGCATATTCCTGCATACTGGGAGAGAAAGCCATAATACCATTGGTAGTGAAACGCATATTGAAGCCATAATCAACCGTTGTCTTGCCTTTACCTTTTTTGGTAGTTACCAAGATAACGCCATTAGCTGCTTTCGCCCCATAAATGGAAGCTGAACCGTCTTTCAAAACACTAATATTCTCAATATCATCTGAGTTTAGATTTTGGAATGACTCTGAATTCAATACAGGTACCCCATCTACAATAATCAACGGACTACCTCCATTGACAGATGTCAGACCACGAATCTGGAAATTTAAACCTTCATTACCCGGACGTGAGGAAGAACGAGTGACTACCAACCCCGGAGTGGCTCCTTGCAGAGCAGCACCGACATTGGTAATGGCACGACTTTCCAATACCTGGCTACCAATTTGTTCTACCGCCCCTGTCAACGTCGCTTTTTTCTGCGTGCCATAACCCACTACAACAACCTCGTCCAGTGCATTATTATCTTCCTTTAATACCACTTTAAAATCAGAGCGGTCGTGAAGGTTAATAATCTGATCTACATATCCGATATAGCTAACTTTTATCTGTTTGGCATCAGCAGGAATATTCAGCGTAAACCGACCGTCAATATCGGTAATTACTCCTGCATTGCTTCCTACGACCACTACATTACAACCAATCAGTGGTTCACCATTCGCATCTGTCACAAGTCCTTTGATGGTGCGGCCCGTCTGGACTACCATCAAACTCTCTTCTACAGAATCATTTGCATAGAGCAATACACCGGGCGAACCACCCAGCAGCATGGCGAAAGCCAATGCGACTCCTTTTGAACATAAGAATTTGGATTTAATTTCCATAATACTATTAAATTGTTAAAGTTAATATGTGTTTTTCCGAATCTGGTATTTAACCGACTTTGGAGAATTCATTTTTCAAATAGGTGCGAACAGTCTTACGAGCCAGTAATAGTTGACATTCTACTGTACGGGGAGATAAGGACAGCTTTCCTGCAATGGCAGGACAAGAGAGTTCATGATTGAAACTAAGTTCATAAATCTGACGGCGTTTGACAGGAAGAGTTTCCATTACCTGATCGTGCATCTTCTTTAGTTCACGAAAATGAATGGTATCTTCTGTGGTATTCCGACTGGTGTCTTCCATCCTATTATATACGTAGGCGACGAAATCTTCCTGTTTATAATAACGACGGATTTTATCGGTTACTATATTGCGAGCGATGGTAAAAAGCAAAGACCAGACTGTATCTTTGTTCACGAATGCCCTGTGTTCCCATAAGCGGACAAAGACATCCTGTGCCAAATCTTCCGCTTCATGCGGATGGCAAATGCGGATAGCGATATAGTTCTTGATATACTCCTTATATTTAAGATAGCATTCAGAGAAGAAGTCGTCAAATGTAGCTTGCTGTTTATTCATGGCATTAAATTTATCCGTTTAACGATGATACAAAAGTAGGAACAAGTTTCAAATTCAAATACCACAAAAGTAACAGATAACAAAACTATCGTAACAAGCGTGTATTTTTGCAAAAACTTCCCATTTCATCGGGATAAATCTAACCGTTACACCAATAAAAAAGGGGATGTCGTTACATTTGACGACTCCCCTGTTCTTATATTTGCATGGATGAAAGCTTTCATCCGGAAGGATTCATTATTTATTTTCCTGTGATGCCTGGAAATCCGGTATACGTTTTACGTTCGCACCTTTCATCACACCTCTTTTGATCGCTTCATTCGTATCGCTGATTTCTTTCTTCACACGTTTATAGTATTCTTTTGTCAGTCCTTTCTCTACTGCTTCCGATTCTGTTACTGCCCAAAGATACTGATAATCCATCAACATCAAATCCGGTGCCACTATTTTAAAGAAAACACTATCATTTGCAAATTTTTCACGTAAGTCTCCCAAATAGATGGTATCTGCAGGATTTACCTCCTTAACATTTGCATTATTTTTTGAACTGCTACCTCCGCAAGAGGATAACATCAAACCTCCTACCAATGAAATTAAAACTAATACTTTCATATCAACATATATTATAAAATAAAACTTTTTCTGCTCCAATGTGAACAAGATCTTACAATTATCTCACTTATTGAGCGCAAATGTAATAATTAAACTACAAACACAAACACAATGTCATTCTTTTCTTCCCGATTCCTCGGCATATTGCTTGGGAAGCATCCCGAACATTTCTCTAAAACACTTCGAGAAATAGCTGGGTGAACTGAATCCTACCCGGTTCGCTATTTCAACAATCGGCAACTGACTTCCTTGTAATAATTGTGCCGCCCGTTTCAAACGGATGCTGCGAATAAAGTCTGTCGGTGTGTGTCCGGTGATGGATTGCAGCTTGCGGTAAAGGCTCATACGCACCATACCCAAATCGCCACTCAATTCTTCTACGCCATATTCCGGATTGTCCATGTTCTTTTCTATGTATTCCAGACACTTCTGTATGAGCTGTTCGTCTACTGAAGTAATGGTGATAGCACTCGGATTTACTTCTATGTTTTTACGGAATTCCTGTTTTCTCTTTTCCTGCTGCTCTATCAGCTTTTCAATGCGTACCATCAGCATATCAAAGTTGAAAGGTTTCGACATATAAGAGTCTGCTCCTACTTCATAGCTGTTAATCTTGATATCATCGGCAGTACGGGCTGTCAATAATATCACAGGTATATGGGAAGTCTGCACGTTCGTCTTGATCCGACGGCAAAGTTCGATACCGTCTACTTTCGGCATCATAATATCGCTGATAATCAGGTTCGGATTTTCCTCTATCGCTTTTCGCTCTCCTTCCTCGCCGTCTGCCGCTTCAATGATTTGATAAAAATCTTCTAACTGTTCTTTCAGGAAAGTACGGAATTCCTGATTGTCCTCCACTAACAACAGTTTCTTCAGGTTATCATCGACTGTAGATGTAGTGGTTTCTTTCTCTTTAATGTCTGGTGTTTCCGTTCCGATGATTTCTTCCGGCAGTTCGTTCGGTTCCGGTTTCAGGTCCATCGGCAACCAAACGGTGAATACTGATCCACGATCTATCCGGCTGTCCACTTTAATACGGCCACCATGTATATTTACATATTCCCTTACCAAATGAAGTCCGATGCCACTACCTATTTTTTCGTCTCCTTCATTTCCTACCTGATAGAAACGGTCGAAGATATAAGGAAGGTCTGATTCGGATATTCCGATTCCAGTGTCCGATACGGATATTCTCACGTAGTTTCTTCCTTCTATTTCTTCTGTTGCAAGCAGTAAGTCTACCGTCCCGCCTTCCGGCGTATATTTGAAGGCATTGGACAAAAGATTATTCACAATCTTATGTACCTTATCCCGGTCGAAGAACATATAAAGCGCTCTATGTTCAGATTGGTTCACAAAGTTAAGGTGCTTCTCTACTGCCATTGGCATGAAGTTGTTATAGGCAGAAACAATAAATTCCTCCATATCGCCGTTCATCAGATGCAACCTCTCTCCTTTCATTTCCAGTTTGCGGAAATCGAGTAGCTGATTCACCAATGACAATAGGTTTTGAGCATTCTTATAGATGGTATTCAGTTGTTTTTTCATCGCATCGTCTGTCAATCGACGTATCACCATGTCTAATGGCGTGATAATCAATGTCAGCGGAGTGCGGAGTTCATGGCTTATATTTGTGAAGAAGCGGAATTTCATCTGATCCAGTTCTTCTTTCTGCTTCAACGCTTCCTCTTCTTGCATACGAATCATCTTCTGCCGGTTGCGGCGGTTTATTACGTAGATCAACCCGAAGATTAAGAGAATAACTAAAATTGCATAGAAAATACGAGCGGCCAGTGTATCCCAGAACGGGGGATGAATGACAATTTTGAATGCAGACTCCGGTCCCCATATCCGGTCGTTTCCGGCAGCGGACACACGGAAAATGTATTCGCCCGAAGGGAGATTATTATAGACCACACGTCCTTGTCCATTCTCAAAAAGGGTTTCCGTCCATTCTTTGTCAAATCCTTCCAGTTGGTAACGGAAAGAGGTTTGAGAAGGATTAGGGAAGTTCAGACCAGAAAACTCAAGTGTGATATAGTTCTCATCATATTTTAATTGTACTTCGTCCGAATAACTTAATGCTTTATCAAATAAGACACGTCCGTTATATGCTTCGCCCGAAACAACCGGAACATTAAACAAGCGGAATGAAGTAAACAGAGGACGATTGAGGCACTGATTATCTATCATGTTTTCTGGTGAGAAAGCGATAAAGCCGTTCATCAGCCCCAGGAAAAGCTGATTGTCCCTGGTCATTAACGAAGGGAAACTATATAAATCATCCTGACGGATTTCATCTTCCGACAGACAGCTGATTACATGAAAACTGTATTTATCTGCTCTTCTGTCTACTTTTATCTTATAAATAGAAGTGACTGTCGAAATCCATATATCATGGTTCTTATCTTCCACTACGTTCAGGATAGCTTTAGACAGACCTTCTTCTTTCCCTAATGTGTAGCTTTGCCCATTGTAAGTCAAAACGCTCAAGCCATATTGTGTAGCAAACCATAAAGTTCCCTCATGGTCTTTGAGGATCTGATTATACTTGATACTTCCCTGATTGAAAATAGAATTAGCCTGCCCGTCTTCCTCCGGTATCCATATTTTATTCGTTGCAGGATCGTAAATGTAGAGTCCATTATCACTGCCTACGACCAACCGGGATCGATTATCTATGGCCAATGCATTCGCTACTTTATATTTTTTGAGTTCGGGAAACTGTTCGGACAATAAGTTTATTTGCCCGTTTTCAGGATTGAATAATCCTACACCACCATATATACTTACCCACAATCGACCGGAAGAATCTTCGACCATGACACGGATATTACTGAAATCCAATTCATTCTGATAATCCGTATCGGGATAATCGTAAGATTGTACCTTTCCATGATCTATGCAGTAGAGCCCATCGTGGTATGTTCCGACCCAAACACGCTTCTTGCTGTCCTCATAAAGTACACGGCAATTCTTCTGACTGAATTCATGATAGAATCTGTTCATGCTTTTAGTCTCCGGTTCATAGCGATAGACACCCTGCGTAGTACCCATCAGAATTTCTCCTCTAGATGTTTCGAGCATACAACGGATTTCCTCTCCTTTCCAGTCGCCATTTATCATCTTCTTATTGTACAGCACTATTTTATTCATGCTGGGATGATAATAACACATTCCCTGATTATAAAGTCCTATCCAAACGGAATTATTTTCCCGGTCGCAATAGATGCTTTGAATACCGTTTCGTACTGTATTACCTAATAATAAAGGAATATCCAGTGTCCGGGTTACAGAGAAATTGTGCATATCAATGACATAGAATCCATCAATAACGGTTCCTACCCATGCATTTCCACCTTTATCCACATCCATAGAAGTAAACCATGAATAGTGTCCGAGTTGGATACCTGAAATTTGGTTCCATTTTTTATTATAGACATCATAATAGCCTACTCCACGATCCCACATCAACCAAAAGTCACCATTATCGAGTATCTTCAAAACCACACGGTCATCCGGTTTCAGTTGGTCTTTCAGGAAATCAAGTTGATGCACGAAACGTTTCTTTTCTAAATCGTAGCAACGGATAGCCCCTTTCTGATGAACCATCCAACTGTATTTTCCATGACTTTCTACTCCGAGTAATCCTCCATAGTATTCCATAAACTCATCATTCCTACAAACCTGTTCGATTGATTTTGTCTCTGCATCGTACATATAGACAGAGGAACCCGGCGTCAGAAACCAACAATGTTTCTCTGAATCAATAATCAGGTCCGCCACTTTATCCTTTAAGCCGAATTGTTGAAATAAAGAATCTACGTTATAGATGTACTGTTCGGTAGTCAAATCGAAGACGCGTAGGCTCTTGCGTTCTTTCATCCACAAACGTTTGTCGGCATCAATATATTGTTCGGGAATAATATGGTTATATGCTATCGAATATTCGCCATGAATATTGAAAGGGAAATTTGAATAGTTCGCACCGTCATACAGGCTTAATAACACAGTACTTCGCACACCGATACGTCCGTCGGGAATGGGGAAAACGCTTTTTACATAGTTATCCGGTAATCCTTCGACAACTCCAATCTGGCGGAATACATAAGGGGATTCTTGCGAGCTAATATAACCCGGATACAATAATCCCATTAGTATGATTAACAAACATATTCGAATTTTCATGGCCATCTTTTTTTGTAGTACTATTATTAAGTACGAACGAAGAATCAAATCCCCTTATCCTGCTTTACTATTATTTTCTGAATTTCGAGTTTATCTCCGGCTTGCTCTATCTGTAAACGAAGTACACAAGCTCCTGCGGGAAGAGTGAGTTTTCCTATTTCTCTTTCCGTCCATTGTATAGAACTGGGTAATTGCATGGGTTCTGTCTTTACTTCTGAATCAGAGGCTACGGACAATAAAGAATTTCCTTTTGATTGATAAACAAGATAAACGGTATAATCTCCATCGGTAGGAATACTTACAGTATAATTCATCCATTCTCCATCTTCTATTTGGGTAACGACGTAATTATCTTCTTCTTTTCGTAGCTCTACTGCTCCGTCAGGTCTGTATTCGTTGCCACGTTTCTTTCCTACATTGTGATAGGTATGCCCTTCGGGATCTTCCGCAAGACAATAATAATCGTAATCGGCAGCCGATATTTCACAAGGTAGCAAATGAATTCCTGATACACGCTTTCCCGTAGAGAAAGAAACGGGATCGCCTGCCATCCAGGGAGTCAATCGCTTGGTCAATGTTCCCCAGCCAGTCCATTCATAAAACCAGTTGGGTGCTATCCCCCAGTTTTCGCAACCGTGATGTTCTATCATATAATCACGGTAACGTTTCAACCAGGTATAGTTGTTCTCCGGCAATCCAGCACGTACTGCATAATGCGCCAATGCCATTTCACGAGTTCCGCCACTACCTGCTACGTCTCCACGTCCGTGAGGAGATACGGCTACGGATTCCCAACGTCCACTACGACTCCTTATTTGCAGAAACTTCCCGTTCTCAAAGGTAACTTCATTTGAATTCTTACTATAACTTGTCGGTTCCCAAGGCTCTTTTTGCTCTTCATAAGTCTGGACTTTAGAGAGGTTATAACGATAGTTCCATTCCAAACCAAGAAGCAAACGGTTATTGAGACAATTATACAAAGAATCTCCCTGATTCCATGCCATTTCTGCGATAGCTACATAATTGTGGATACCTGCCAATACATGTCCCTGGTCGCGACTCGACTCCTGACATTGACCGTTTGGATAGATATAATACTGTAGCTGTTCATCGTATCCATAATCTGAAATCTTGTTTTCTCTTCCTTCCAATTTATAATCAAGCATGGTTGGTGATTTCTTAATCGGTTCTTTGCTAATGACCGGTGGTCCTGAAGGATAAGGTAAATCATCCGGTCGATGCTTCATTCCCAATAAATAACGGTAAGCACGGTCATACATTACTTCGTTATCTAAGTAAATACCCATTGCCATCATTCCACGAGCAGCGAAAAGTCCTTGATTACCAAACCTTGCGGCATCGAAATTAAAAATATTCCAATAGAATGTAACTCCGTTCTTTGAATCATCCCAGTAATTTGCATATTTGGAAGAGAAATCTTCCGTATTGCTATATCCAGGATAGACCAACATATTTTTAAAACGTTGCTGGTCTTCTACTTTCCAACCGGAATAATCACGCATTAATTCGGCGGCATCAATTAAAAGGTAAATCTTTCCGTTATCTAATGGTCCTGTTCCACGACTACTTGTATTGGTATAATAAGAATTAGCATTCAGATATTCGACCGCTTTACGGGCATAAGCCTCATCGCCCGTCAGATGCCAAAGCAATGCTAAGTCATGTGCCCGCCTGCCATCTACTCCGATAGTAGCATTAAAACGTCCTTCTCTGATTTGTTTTCCCCGATTGATAACTTGCGTATTGAGTGAAGAATAGGGAGATTCCTTTAATTTCAGAAAAGTAGAATAATAAGGCTCATGTTTCGCCTTGACCATAGCTTTCATCCGGTCTAAATCACCTTGGGTATAGGTGATTCCGGGATGGATAAAGTTACGTCGTTGCGCTTGCACTCCATTTTGAATATTCCCAATCCATACAATCCCAATAATCCATATAATTTTGTTAATCATAGTGCGATTCGTTTTTTATACAAGTGATAAGCAAAGATAGTATTTAGTAATAAAAAGGAGTTCAAAGTGAATGAAACATTTACTTTGATTAGCATAAACCCGGGAATAAAACTCTTGTATTTATACTCATGGTTCTCTTCCAGACTCCTTAATTCTGATTCCAGTGCAGCTTTGCTCTCATCTATTAATAGATAAGTTATTATCTTCCTATTGCAAAGTTCTTTCCTTCTAATACTAAAGTTACTCTTATCTAATAGAAATCTATAATTGCAAGCTTTGATTATAAAAACGAAAGTTTCATTTATATAATTGCAAGTTCTAATTATATAAATGAAACTTGCATTTATAGTTTATGTTTAACCTAAAGAAAGTTTGATATTAGAAGAAAAGAAGTTTGCACCTAATACAAAGAGATTTTTCCATTCATACTTCATATACCAGATTATGCTATTTGACTGTGATATTCTTTATGTATTCATTCGTGATAAAATCATCTATATTTTTCATCTTCATGCCGTTGATAATCACATTATCGAAGATGATATTCTTGACGGAACGTTCTTTATCAAACCCTTTCAATAGAGATGGATTCTCCCCTACTCCATTATAAATGATATTCCGAAAAATAATATCTTCAATTCCCCGGCCGGGTTGCTTATCATACTTTGAATTGAAACGAACATTAATATGAAACAATCTTCCCTCCTGGATATTCTCTACACGGATATCCTCAAATAATGCCTTGCGTACCAAGTTTTTATCACCGCAATCCACTGCCATACAGCCCTGATAAAGAAGATCATCTTCATCATGTTCCAGAATATCGACATTACGGACAGTTATATTCTCAAGAATCTCTCCAGCCTTATCGTCCGGGTTACCGTGTCCTCCAATGTTGATCGGATGAGCAATATCCGCCCAAAGGATTGAATTCTGTAAAGTCACGTTACGACTTCCTCCGTAATAGTTCCAGCGATGGGCATAGATGGCAATACAATCATCACTGTTCCGCATAAAAACATTGTCTATTAATACGTCACTGCAACACATCAGATCTATGCCATCACTCCATCCTTTACAACTAAAAGACTTTAAATTATTGATGGTCAACCCTGTAGACTCACCACCAAATACTGTATAGTGATCTGGATTTATAACTGTAATACCGTCAATCCATATATTTTTAGAATGAGTAACTTCTATTCCACGGATCGGATGGTCGAGAATACCACGCCCGACAATGCGTACATTTTCAGCTTTGTCAATCAATAATTTAGCTTTTACAACAGCTCCGGGAGCTAAATAAACAGTAGTATTGGAAGGAATCTGTATCTGTGTGTTCGGCAAATCTTTCGGACGATGGACACCCGGTCCGAAATACATTACTTTGTCACTGCTTTCAGTATAAGTTTCTGTTTCCAAAGGATTAGCAAACAAATGAAGATTATGCAAACGATCACCGTTAAACTCAATCGACAGGCATTGAGGTCTAGTGAGTGTAAAAAAGATAGCATTGTGGTTTACCGTATGTTGTATACCTATTGCTAACGGACGGATTTTCACATCCTGAATGGTGCCATTGTTCTTTTTCACCATCACTTCTACGGGACTGCCTATATCAAACTGTACCATTGAAGCAGATTGTACCCGATCCATATCTACTTGGACTTCATATTCGAATACATCTTTCCATTCACCGCCTGCTTCACGTACTTTGACTGTATAATCATCATTATGTGGCATACCAGTGTTCAATCCTTCCGGATAGGTTACTAATTGGGCATTCCCGAATGTCGAAAATGCAATAGCTATTGCTAACAAACATTTTCTTTTACCTGATAAAACTCCTACTATATTCATATCACTAAACTATGTTATATTTTAATTATTCTGTTTATTGAAGTTCTTTCTAAAACTATACTTTCTATTCCACCCAGGTTGGCAAACTGGTAACAGAAACTATAGAAAAAATAACCAATGCAAAAAATCTCCTTTATTGTCTATTACGAACAATAAAGGAGATTTACCTAGAACATTCCAGTTTTTTCTGTCTTCTTATTTTTTACTTTTTACATACGGTTCTGCATATTGAGTCGGCAGTGCTCTCGATATGTCTTTGAAACATTTAGTAAAACTAGTATACAATACACCTTCCTATTCTTTATTATAGCTTTATTCGAACGGAACTGCCAAGTACTAGAATATGAATTGAAAACGTCCCTGTACTACACTAAAGTTTGTGCTTTCGATCTCTTTGATATGCGAGCCGGGGATGAAGTAGCTATAATTCAATTTGACAGCAATGTGTTTATTGATATAGTAATTCAATCCGAAGGAGAGGTCTTTCTGTGTTCCGCCTTTTATTCCGGCATCATTCAAAGAGAGATAATTGAAACGGGCACATAGTTCAAGTGCTTTTCCTTCCGGTCTTCCGGGACAGGCTACTTCTTCGTCATACAGATAATTCTGTCCCAACAATAGCCAGGAACATTGCAGATAAGCTCCTTGTGCCGTATAGTTCTCAAAACCCTTTTCCCGTTTTACATGGGCGCGGATGTATTCACCCTGAAGAAAGAATTTATGATAGTAAATTAGCAGTTCGGTTCCTATTTTAAATTGGGATGCTGCATGATCTACATCTGCTTGTATTAATGTACGATTATCAATCGTGCTCACGCCCGGAGATTTATAAGTAAACGTATTCCTGTTCTCATCTTCGGGAAGCGTGCCGTCCGGTGTACGATGGATAGCTGCTAATCCTATATGTATCAGTTTCGCTTGCTCATAAAGTGGACGGTAAACCAAACGTCCGTCAATGGCATATCCTTGCGATGCGTTTTTCAGGTTGCTCAAATCATTATCGGTAAAGAATCCGCCACACAGATAGTAATATTGGGTACGATAGGAATAGGCTACTCCCATACGTCGGCTATTTGTCAATGCCAGCACAGCTCCCGGAGATTGGTTGAAGCGAAGATCAAATGTACTACAAATCATATCGAGACTGAATGGCTCATAGAATTGTCCTATCTGAATGGAACTATTCTTATAGGAATAGGTGGCAAAAGCATCTTTGATGGCTACTTTGTTTCCGGCATATCCCATTTCCAGTTTCATTCCCCAGTTCTGATAGGTAGCTTTTACACCGATGCGAAGGTCATTAAATTCCGTGCCGTTGCCAAAGTTATTCGGATTCTTCAGATACACTCCTCCATCCATTAATAGACGCCCGGTGATTTTATATTGTATGCCATCGGGCAGATTCTGTGCCGTTATCCGGGAAGTCGTTAGTATTAGAGATAGAAGGAAGGAGAATTTCAAATATAGTCCTATTATTTTCATCGTCCACCTTTTATCAAATTTGTGAAAAAGTAGTTGGCTCCATACCTTCTCCCGTAAATTTTATCCCGTTGCTCATTTCGGCTTCTTTCGCTTTCTTCAGCTGTTTCTCTTTTTTATAGCGCTGTATCAGGTAAATCATGGAGCAGGTGAAAGCAACCGTACAGATCAGTCCTACGTAACCGGATAATATATTATAAAATTCCAACCAGTTTATGTCTACATGGGCAAATTCTTTGAACATCAAGACAAGTACAGTTCCCGTATATCCGATAAAATCAATGGTCACAATGAAGAAACCGACATTTCCTTTTATCTTGAAACAAGCGATGAAGCGGTCGAAAAAAATGCTTTGAAAACAGAGGTAGGCAATATACAGACAGAGACTTTGGACAAACAGCCAGGTGATTGCATCCAATTGCAGAGAATCATAATTGAAAGATATAAAACTCATGGTGGCTGTCCCAAGTACGACCAATCCCAGCAGGGCAACCAAAACTTTTATGTTACTTTTCACAAAGACCATCGCTCCGAATAACGCCAGAATTATTAATGTAACGACTGTATCTACCTGCGCAAACATCCATGAGGACTGTCCGTTCATATCAATAATCTTCACCAGGAAATCTTCCTTAATATCTCTAAGCACTACCAACATTAGGTTAGCTACAAACAATAATACAAGAAATGGCATAAAGTCGATGAACAGTTCTTTCCGTTGCTTGCCATTCAGAGTTACACGACTACTCTTTTGTTCTATATCTTGTGCCGTAGGTTGTGGCAAACGGGTTAAGCTATATCCCAAAAGAGCCAATAAAGGAAGTGCAAAAGCACCGATAAGTGCCGGCATCCAAAATTCGCTGACGTTCAATGTATTCATAACGAACAATCCGATGGATTTTGCCGTTCCCGAACTGATAACAATACTGATTCCTAAAAGACTGGCCAAAATATCCGTAGTGCGGCGACCTTCGATAAAACTGAAAATAACTCCCCACATACAGCCCAATGACAATCCATTGAAGAACATGGCAAACATATTATAAGGAGTGGGAAGTGCTCCGAACGCAACCAATGACAATTCCGCTACGGCAATGGAAACGAGTATAAACTTCAGGCGATTCTCTCTCTTCAATTCGGAAATCAACTTGATACCTATAAACTTGGCTATCAGATAACCTGCTATCTGAATGATAGTAACCAGTACTTTATAATCAAAGCCGAATGCTTCTATCCCGTCAAAAGTAGCAGCTGTGAAAGGTTTGCGCAATGTATAAACCAGTGAGTAAGAAAGAAGGGCTGCTCCACCTGCCCATAGAATAAAGAGGAAATCGGCTAATCTTCTGTTTGAACTTTGTTTCGATATTGCTTCAGTAATCGTTTTCATACGTTTTCGTTTTAATTTCTGGAGCAAAAGTAGAGGAGAATAGCAAGGGAGAAAATGAATTCTAAAGATTCATTTTATTCATTATCAGGTAGAAATGGAAGTAATATTAATGTAACGTTTATGTAACCGTAATTTCTTGGAAATGGAATACAAAAAGGGTTGCACAATCACTAATCCGGTATTGCGCAACCCTTTTTATTCGATTTCTTATTTTTCTTCTTATTGGAAAGTAGGCATCTTGAATCTGTACAATAATCCACCTACCATGGAAGCTACGCGGTCAGGTCTTCCCTGTTCGGAGCCATCGTATGTATCGGTACGGATACCGACTTTAGGTTCGGCATACAGATACAAAGAAGAAGCCACTTTCAGCTTTACCTGCACACCGGCATCCAGTCCCGGCACTGCTCGGAACTTACCGTAACGGCGTACCAGTCCGGCCGTAACTCCCACAAAAGGAACAACATCTATCACATGGTCGGGGCTGTATCCTTTTGCCAATGTGGCCAGACTCATCATATAATCCATACCCAAACCGGCATAATGAAGATTCATCTTCGACGACGTTTTGGCCTTGTACATAATTGTTCCATTTACCCGCCATGCAGATAACGGAGTGTACCATTTACCTATGCTTCCTTTTGCTTCTACACCTGCATTCTTCACCAAATCTTTGTTGGCTACGAGCAAGCTACCCAATCCAAGTGCACCGGAGATGAAGTAACGCTTGTCATCCTGACCAAACACGCTGCGATTGGCTGCTTTTGAATAAGGAACAAAGCGATAGTGGAAACCTGCATTGACTCCTACCATTACGTCTTTCTGCATAAAGCCCAGATTACCTTCAATGAATTTATCTCCATACAAGCGAATCTGCGGTTCAATGTACAAACCGAGAAAATCATTCACATGCCATAATCCCTGTATGCCTGCATTAATACCCGGTTGGAACTTATGGTCTGATTTGGAAGTATAAGCAAGGTTGACACCTACCGAACCTATTAAATCAAAGATACGATCGGGATTATATCCACTCATGGTAGACGTTATGTTCCACAAGTAATCAAGACCACCACTGACGCTGGCATGTCTAAGTTTGCCCGCTTTAACACTTCCCGGAACTACATAGTTCGTAAAGAATCCACCCGTACCCACCAGGCGCAAACCGGAATAAGGGCTCAACCACTTACCGATAGAGACAGAAGCCTGCGGACCTAAAGAACCAAGGTTTTCAAGATTCGTCTTATTCAGGAACATTTGCACACCGATTCCCGAAGTCATAAACAGATTGTCTGCGATGTGATTGCTTGAGAATCCGTTCTTCGGACGTGCCGCACGGTCAATCGTATGATAAGTCAAACCAAAATTCAACTCTCCGAGCTGATCCGTATTGCCACCTACTCCGCGACCTCCTGCATATCTCTTATTATACACATTGAGGCGAGGTTCTATAAATAAATCCACAGAACGGTTGATACGGAAACTTCCTTGCACACCGACTCCTATTCCCGGAGCATACTTGGCGGTTTTATCCACTCCTTTCGTACCTGCCAGGTTAACTCCGGCAATACCGATCAGACTAAATATTCTGTCTTCATCATATCCCCAAAGAACATTATTGATATTCAACAGATAGTCCGCATGCAGATCGACATGTTTAAAGTAGCCGCTTGCACTGCCCGAAGGGGTGTCTGAAAGTCCAACCGTCCCGGACAAACGCAGACCGGAAGAAGGACTGAACCATTTACCGATTCCGGCAGAGAACTGGGGACCTAATCCTTTAATCGTATTCTTGATTCCCGGAACTTTCAGTGTACTGATACCACCGGATAAAGAGATAAACATATGATTCAGGAAGGAACTTTTATCGAAATCATCGAAATGAATCTTAGTTCCCATCGGAGCAGCAGGCATATAGGTCAGACCTACCAGAACCGAACCAGCCATTTTATAGTTTCTCCAACTTTCCGTATACGCAAAACCGTCATTATACCATCCGATCCGCGGTTCTACAAACAAATCCAATGTAGAAGAAAGACGTACATTTCCCTGTAAACCGAGATGAGCGCCGTAATAAAGCTGACCGCCGCCTTTCAAATCCGGATACTTTTCGGAACGATCGCTATTGTCGCCCACCTTAGAATAACCGGCTTCTATACCTGCAATCCCTACTAACTCAAAACAACGGTTTGCATTGTATCCGTATGCCAGGGAGGACATATTCAACAGATAGTCCAGGCTGCCGCCACCCATTTTTATTTTAGAATCGTAGATACTCGACGGCAGATAACCTAAATTCACCCCTATCCGAAGTCCATGAACCGGAGTAATCCACTTTCCCATAAAGAGATGGGCGGTCATTCCCATTCCATCCTGACTATCTCCACTTGTTAACAAGCTGTATGGCCCTATTCCGGCAGAGAAAAAGAGATGTTCATTGAATTTATTGCTCTCGAACTTTTCATTTGCAGGCCGTTTCTGTAACATATATTGCAATGCACCATAATCCTGTGCCTGTAAGGTAACAGCAAGCATCAGGAAGATTGCCACTGCTACATATTTATTGTTGATTCTGAAGATATTCATCGTTTACTCTTGTTGTATATATCATTATTTAATTTTCTGCTCTTCCGGCAGCAAGTCAATAATATCACCGTCCACCTTCGCTACTTCCAATAAGGAAGGATCAAGTTCAAGGGCCTTCTCAATGCTCATAATCGCATCACCTATTTTCTCCAGGCGGTTGGCGGCAATCGCTTTTATATAATATTCGCGGGCGGTCTCTACATCCATGGTAGAAATCTTATCCCATGCTTCCTGATTCTTCTTCATTGCCAGCAGCATCACCACCTCATTGAAAGGGCTGGTAGCCGCCACCTTTTCGAAAGCATCATTATAATAACCGGCCAATGCCTGAACAATGGCCTGCAAATCTTCAGAAACCGCTTCTTCGGGAACCAAGGTCAAGACTGAATCTGCTTTTGTATATTTCCCTTCATGCAGCAAGGCAATAGCCTGATTGGACAATAACTCCGCCGGTGCCGATTTACTGACAAACGGTTCGAGAATACGTGAATCCGGAGTATCTTTCTGTATCGTTGCCACTGCCAGTTCATTGGCTGCATACGTAAAGTTATCATAAAGTTCAAGAGCTTCCCTGCAATACTTTTCCCTTTCGTCGGGAGTTTTTGCTGTCGTAATCATACGGTAATATTCGAAACGGGTCAGTTGCTTCGGATTCTTTCTGTAAAGTTCTCTAATCTCGTCGTCCGTCAAAGAACGGAAGATTGAATAACCATAGGTATATTGCACCTTTCTCAATTTAGGCAGATAAGTAGCCGCAAGTTCCTTGTAGAAAGGTTTCGATTTCAAGACCCCATTCAACCGGTAAGGAGTAGCTGCATATTGTTTGATTAAGTCCTCTACTTCTTTAGCCAGTTCCGGCTTGGAGTTTTTTTTCAGCAATTCAGCTACCTCCTTCCAGGAGGCAACCGATGCATCCGATTTCACCTCCAACAGTTTACGTGTTTCCGGGTCCAGTTGTGCCAGTATACGTTCCAGGGCCTTATCCGTACGCAATTTTGCCAGACGAAGATTCGTCGCGTAAGAACCGTCCGGCGAAGCCACCCCCGTAATATGAAAACTCTTCAAAGAGGCATCCGGGTTCGTCTCAATAGCACGTAATTCCTGATTCAACCGGTTCAGTTCCACCTGATTCTGTGGATTCTTATCATCCAGGTCGGCTTTACCTACCAGGAAGGTTAAGTTTACCTCACCTTTCGTATCCCGCAACTGCATCACGGGTTTCGGAAGGTATTTCTCGTCCGTCAGGCTGAAAGCGGAGAATTTATACTCCAAGAAGCGAAGCGGGTTGACCGTTCCGCGTGCAATGGAGAAAGAGTCACGATAAATGATATTCCGGTAATTTTCCATCGCCAGATGCACATCTGCACGGTAGTCATGTTGCAGATATTCTATATAGATAGAATCATGGTAAGCAATAATATCCCCCTTGCGTGAAGAAGTAGTTTTCACACGGATGTAATCGTGCAAAGGATCTTTATCCATATCATAATCGTACATTCGATTTTGCGTTGTATTATAAGTATCCCCGTCGAATACAACAGGACGCATCAACAGACGCTTTTTCAGTGTCACATCATAAATGGAAGGCTGCAATACCAAGCGACGATGTGAGTTAAACATCTCCTTAGGCACCGGGACACGGGTTTTCAGATGGAAATAATTGCCTTTGATTTCGATGTCCGTAGGTTCCGGAATCACTTTGTCCTTCACTTTGGAAGTAATCGTTACTTCGTCCAGTTCGATGACGGCATCTTTCAATACTACATTCAGAATCTGCTTTCCTGCCACCTTCACTGTTTTGTCTTCATAACCGACACATGTAAACTTCAACGAGCCGTTTTTCTCAACCAAGACACTGTAACGACCATCCTCGTCGGACATTTCTATACGTTCGTCATTGACCGGATTCAACACATTTACATTCGGAACACTTTTTCCCTGCGGGTTTGTGATATGCCCCTGCACGCGGATCCGTTGGGCGGATACATTCATACCGACGAACATCATCGCCACGAGAAGTATACCTGTTAATCTATCACGTTTCAAATTGATTTTCATTCTCTTTTCTGACTAGCTAATGTTCGTTATCGAATAATATAAACAAAGGATACCCCCAGTTTGACAGGTGCAATGGTGGTCTTACTATCGTTGACCGCACCCGGTTTCGGAGTACCCTTATCATACTTAAACTGACGGTAGCGCAACACACCTACTCCGGCAGTTGCCTCGATGTTCCAATGATCGCCCAGCACCCATGCGTATCCATAGGTCAAACCGGCGGCGTATGCATCGCCTTTGTGATGCACATCTTTTACCATCATATCAAAATTATTCACGAAAGCGGTGATTCCAAGAAAATGACTCACCATCGGACGATTTAGCCAGTAACGAACTTCAGGCTGAAAATGCGTGAAAGTCGTTTTAAAGTTGTCTGTACTGATTGGGTTCGCAGCAATCCCCATGTTTAAGGAGACATGACTACCCAATACAAATTCTGCTTCTACATTCGGACTGGCGGTCAGCCAACCCAATGCATTTGTCTTTACAGCCACCCGTTGTGCGTGCACATGTACACCACAACATAATAACAGAAATGATAACGCAGCTATTACCCTGCGACCATTTCTCATCACATATACCATCATTTATTTCCCACTAAATATTTCCCACTAAATATTTACCCACAAAAAAAGGGCTTACTGTCCATTTTATATACTACTTGGACAGAAAGCCACAAAATTAGAAAAAATATAGTATTAAAAACGTTTAAACACGCTTTTTTTGTTTTTTATTGCAACAATTTCCATCTTAGGCCATAATATACCATACTACGGATAAGATATACAATTTTTCTTTATTACCAATGAAACATCAGATACGCAACAACATAGGCTCCGACGAAGCATCGGATTTTATCTTCTTATCGCCGATAACAACCGTACAGGGAGCAGAAGAAATAATATACCATTTCCCTTCTTTCTTTTCGAGCAATACATTAGCGGCATTGTCGGTCTGAATCATTACCCCGGGTGCAACCAATTGGGTTCCATTCCCTAAAAACAACGTCCGGTTTCCTGCATATTCATTGCTGATAACAGCATAATCCGCTTTCACTTTCATTCCTTGATAAGTAGCGGTTTGTGCAGCATCAGATAGAGAGAAGATATGATCTATACGTCCGTTTTTGCTTTTCACACAGATTCCGGCAAAATCTTCCAAACCTGCTCCTTCTGCATCAAAATAAGAAACAGACTGAATAGCAGACGGTTCCTTTTTCGTACTCGGTTCATATATCGAGACAAAAGGACGATTCCAAGCTTCTCCATGCTGACGGGCAACAAATGTCAGCGTCGGCTGCTCCTTTATATTATAGGGCATATTCGGTGTACGGCTTAGCCCTTCGGTCATTGGCGCCAAAGCCGTAAAGACTTCACGATCCGGTTCGCCTTTCATCCAAAGATTCATGTATATATCATCGCCGTCCTTATCTTTCATATCTATGGTGAAAGTTGCCTTGACATCCTTATTGGTCGCAGCCACTTTCTTATCATATAAATAGGAATAAGCGTAAAGATGTGCGCCTGCAAAGGCGAGTTCTTCCGTAGGCTGGAGATTCAGGTCGCTGCCATCTGCTGCCGTCAATGTCAAAGTCTGCCCAAGGTTGTGATAGAAGTAATCGTGCATCTTATCGCCTCCTTTCTCTTTCCGGCTGCGGAATACATCGACATAATACCCCGTCTCCGCCCCAGTAGTGACAATACTCATCATACGGGTCTGATCCGCCCTGCTTTCCGGTTCACGAAAATAAAGGTTACTGTAAGTAACGGACGTAAATGCTTTGCCCGGTTCCGCTGATGCCGGGAAACAGGAAAGCAAATCAAAAGAATGGTTACTTTTCATCACCGGATAGCTCGATATTCCATCCACACAAACTGTATTATGACTGGGGAATTGAGAATAATATTCCGCATAATCCAGTCCGCTATACAGGAAAAGCCCGATACCTGCATCCGGACCCAATACGTATCCTTTTCCATAAAGTTCCATCGAAATGCCGTTAGCATGCATGTGGTTCCCTTCACTGCCATTCAACGAAATCATCAAACTGTTGCGCGGATGCATACCGTTACGCTGTACCAGCCATGACACATTGGGAGCATAAAACAAAGGAGAAACATAATCTTCTATCTTTCCCGGCTGCACTTTGGGATTTAGCGTCAGCGGTTTATCTTCAAAGAAAGAATTGACAGATACACGCACATTCTTCTTTTCTGTTTTATCATTTCCCAAATCCGGGTTCAGGCATTTCAATAAAGCCGTGAAATAGTTTTCCTGTTCTTTCTTCCCGTTCGCCTGTGCATTCTGTATCATACGGATAAAGAAATTCGTACTCAAATATCCCGGATGCGTATCTCCAAAGCCACAAATCATACGGTTGGGAAACAGATATTGGGGAGTGGTTGCTACCGCTTTCGACAATACAGGCATTGCTTTCACCAAATCATATTGCAGATTCGTATCAAACTGATTCACGAAATTGGCATAATCATTGATTACCACACTGCTATATCCCGGACATTCTGCCCAAATTCCCGTATTTATATCGAAACCATAATCTGCCAATCGCGTCAGACTCCACTGGCGGATGCTGGAACGGTTCATCACATAGTCGATATAATATTCACGTCCTTTTCCGTCGGCATATTCTTTATTGTCTTCCAATACCAATCCGACATTCATAATAAACCGTGCCTGTAGCAAATTCCAGTTGTTATGAGGTACACCGTTCGCTATGATATTATCCGCCCATTTCTTAAAAGCTCCGGCGTAGATTTCCATTTTATCCGGGTAATTGGCCTTTAGATAATTATATAGAAAATCGTATAAAGGGACAGCGATATGGAGTGCGTCTTCATGGATGACTTCGAAAGAAGTCAATCCTACCAATGTTTGCTGATGGCCGTGATTCAGGTCGATGGGCACGTTTCTATAATAAATACCCGTCATATATGTATCAAAGACCCCTGCGGCAAGTTTAGCGAATTTCTCTTCATCCGTCATCCAATAAAGGAAAGCGGCATCACGGGCAATTCCCAGGATTTCGCAGTTCAGGCTTTCAATATTCCGGCCTGTTTTGGATGGGTGTACACTCTCCATAGGACGGTCGGGAAGTGCATTATTGCAGAAAGTGACATTCCCATCCTCATCATCATAAGGAACGACATCCGCCAATTTGGGACGGCCGTGGGTGGCAGCTGTGCCACGGGTTCCCGTGTAGCGCACAGTGGGATAAGGAGCTCTTTCACCACCTGCATGGTCGAACGTTTCACCTTTCACATATACTTCCGTGGCATGAGACTTCCAGTACATTGCCAAACGAGACAGCACCCACGCCGGTTGAGCATCCGTCAGGTTCGTATATACTTCCGTCCGTTCCTTCAATTTATTGAAAACATCTTTCGCCCATTCTTCTTTTTTAATCAGCTTCCATGTTTCCTGCTTTCCCGCCGGAGTAGTCAGTACCCGCGGATGTGTCTGCGGCATCTTTTCCGGCAAAGGAATCTCTTGTCCGGATGCGCTGTTCAGAAAGGATAGAAAACATAGTCCAAGTAAAATTCGTCTCATACTTCAGTTATATTTTTTAGGTTTGATACCTATTAAATACGAAGATAGAGATTTATTTACCTAAATCCTCCGTCAAAGAACAATTTTATTTGTACGAGACTACGCTGTTATTTCAAACAAAGAATTATATTTGCAAAAAACCGACTAACAATTCTGATACTTATGAAAATTTTATCTATCCATGATTTGGCAACAATCAGGAAGAGAGCAGAGCACAATCTTTCATTGCGCGAAGAAAGTAATGAAAAGGTGACTGAAAAGTGTTACGGACTGGCATCCGGTGCGCAACATCTTCAGATTCTGATCTGCGGTGGTACAGGCTGTAAGGCATCTTCCAGCCAGGGTATTACAGACAATCTTCTAAAAGCCATCAAAAAGAACGAAATCACCGATAAAGTAGAAGTCATCACCGTAGGCTGTTTCGGCTTCTGTGAAAAAGGTCCTATCGTGAAAATTATCCCCGATAATACCTTTTACACCCAAGTCACTCCCGAAGATGCGGAAGAAATCATCAACGAGCATATCATCGGAGGACGAAGAATCGAACGGTTGCTGTATGTAGATCCCAAAACGGAACATACCGTCAGCGACTCCAAGCACATGGATTTCTACCGGAAACAACTCCGCATCGCATTGCGTAACTGTGGTTTTATCGATCCCGAAAATATTGAAGAGTATATCGCCCGTGAAGGATACTTTGCATTGGCCGATTGCCTGCTTAACAAACAGCCGACGGACGTTATTGATATTATCAAACGTTCGGGACTTCGCGGACGTGGTGGTGGCGGTTTCCCGACGGGACTGAAATGGGAATTTGCCAACAAGCAACAGTCAGATGTCAAATACGTGGTTTGTAACGCCGACGAAGGAGATCCCGGTGCATTCATGGACCGTTCCATTATGGAGGGCGACCCACATTCGATTGTAGAAGCGATGTGTGTCTGCGGTTATTCCATCGGGTCCACCAAAGGATTAGTATATATCCGTGCCGAATATCCGTTAGCTATCAACCGACTGAAAACAGCTATCAATCAGGCGCGCGAATACGGATTACTGGGAGATCATATCTTAGGAACAGATTTCAGTTTCGACATAGAAATACGATACGGAGCCGGAGCTTTTGTCTGCGGAGAAGAAACTGCCCTTATTCATTCGATGGAAGGAAAACGGGGAGAGCCGACTCTGAAACCTCCCTTCCCTGCCGAATCCGGTTATCTGGGAAAACCAACCAATGTAAATAATGTGGAAACGCTTGCCAATATTCCCATTATTCTAACCAAAGGAGCCGACTGGTTTGCAACGATTGGCACAGAACGTTCCAAAGGAACCAAAGTGTTTGCTCTTGCCGGAAAGATTAATAATGTCGGACTGATCGAAGTGCCGATGGGAACTACTCTTCGGGAAGTAATCTACGAAATCGGAGGAGGCATCAAAGGCGGAAAGAAGTTCAAAGCTGTACAAACAGGAGGACCGTCAGGCGGCTGTCTGACAGAAAAACATCTGGACACTCCCATTGACTTTGACAACCTTCTCTCGGCCGGTTCCATGATGGGTTCAGGAGGGATGATTGTCATGGATGAGGACGACTGCATGGTATCCGTAGCCCGCTTTTATCTGGATTTTACAGTGGAAGAGTCCTGCGGGAAATGCACACCTTGCCGCATTGGAAACAAACGTCTGTTGGAACTACTGAACAAGATTACAGAAGGAAAAGGCACAGAAAAAGACCTGGACACACTTGCCACTTTGGGACAAGTCATCAAAGATACGGCCCTCTGCGGACTGGGACAAACCTCTCCGAATCCCGTTTTATCCACATTGGATAACTTCTACGATGAATATATGGAACACGTACGGGATAAGACTTGTCGTTCCAAGCAATGTAAATCACTATTAACATATACCATCAGTCCGGAACGTTGCATTGGTTGTCATCTATGCGCCAAAAACTGTCCGGCGGATGCTATCAGCGGGCTGGTGCGCAAGCCACATGTCATTGCTCCTGATAAATGTATCAAGTGCGGCATGTGCATGGCACGCTGCAAATTCAACGCTATTCTTGTCTGCTAAAATCTTATTTACTATGGAAGAAAAACAAATTACTCTCCAGATAGACGGTCATTTCATCACTGTGCCCGAGGGAAGCACTATTCTTGAAGCCGCTATCAAAATCGGTATCAATATACCTACGCTGTGTCATATCGACCTGAAAGGAACCTGTATAAAAAATAATCCGGCTTCCTGCCGTATTTGTGTGGTTGAAGTGATGGGACGGCGCAACCTGGCTCCTGCCTGCGCTACCCGTTGCACGGAGGGCATGGTAGTAAAAACCAGTACCCTGCGCGTAATGAACGCTCGCAAAGTGGTGGCTGAACTGATCCTTTCGGATCACCCCAATGACTGCCTCACTTGCCCTAAATGCGGCAACTGCGAGCTCCAAACGTTAGCACTGCGTTTCAACATTCGCGAAATGCCTTTCAATGGCGGTGAGCTGTCCCCCCGCAAACGGGAAATTACCGCTTCTATCGTCCGTAATATGGATAAATGCATTTTCTGTCGCCGTTGTGAAAGTGTTTGCAATGATGTACAGACGGTCGGAGCATTGGGTGCCATCCGTCGCGGATTCAATACAACCATCGCTCCTGCCTTTGACCGAATGATGACGGAAAGTGAATGTACTTACTGCGGTCAGTGCGTGGCTGTCTGTCCCGTAGGCGCATTAACAGAACGTGACTACACCAACCGTCTGCTCGACGATCTGGCTAATCCGGACAAAGTAGTGATTGTGCAGACCGCACCTGCCGTACGGGCGGCCCTAGGTGAAGAATTCGGATTTCCTCCCGGCACTCTGGTAACCGGAAAAATGGTGTATGCACTTCGCGAACTGGGATTCGACTATGTATTCGATACTGATTTTGCAGCCGACCTTACCATTATGGAAGAGGGTTCTGAAATTCTGAACCGCCTGACACGTTATCTCAACGGAGATAAATCCGTACGATTACCTATCCTGACTTCCTGCTGTCCGGCATGGGTCAACTTCTTCGAACATCATTTCCCGGACATGCTGGACATTCCGTCCACCGCCCGCTCCCCACAACAGATGTTCGGTTCCATTGCCAAATCCTATTGGGCGGAGAAAATGGGCATACCCAGAGAAAAACTGGTTGTCGTATCTATCATGCCTTGTCTGGCTAAAAAGTACGAATGTGCACGTGATGAATTCAAAGTGAACGGTATCCCCGATGTGGATTATTCTATCTCTACCCGTGAACTGGCACGACTAATTAAACGTGCCAATATCGGGTTCCCTCTCGTACTGGACAGCCCATTCGACAACCCGATGGGTGAATCGACAGGTGCCGGTGTCATTTTCGGAACAACAGGTGGTGTAATGGAAGCCGCCCTCCGTTCTGTCTATGAAATCTATACCGGAGAACCTTTGAAAAATGTAAATTTCGAACAGGTACGCGGACTAAATGGCGTCCGTCGTGCTACCATTAACCTAAACGGATTTGAATTAAAAGTAGGCATTGCACACGGACTAGGCAACGCTCGTCATCTACTGGAAGATATACGGAACGGGCACAACGAATATCATGTAATCGAAATTATGGCTTGCCCCGGAGGCTGTATCGGTGGCGGCGGGCAGCCTTTGCATCACGGCAACTCGGAAATACTCTATGCACGCGCCAACGCACTTTACCGTGAAGACGCCAACAAACCTTTGCGCAAATCGCACGAGAATCCGTATATCAAGACATTATACGAGGATTATCTCGGCAAACCGCTAGGTGAGAAATCGGAAACTCTCCTGCATACGCATTATTTCAACAAAGCGATTGATTAACTTTTAAATGAAGAGTATTATGTCAGATATCAAACTAGCCTGTGACATGGCAGAGCAAATCAAAACGATCTGCGACAAGCATGGAAACAAACCGGGCGAACTTATCAATATTTTGCATGAGGCACAGCATTTGCAAGGGTATCTACCCGAGGAAACGCAACGGATTATCGCTTCCAAACTTGGAATTCCCGTATCGAAAGTGTATGGTGTCGTCACTTTCTATACTTTCTTTACCATGACTCCCAAAGGAAAACATCCCATCTCTGTTTGCATGGGTACAGCTTGTTATGTACGTGGTTCAGAAAAACTGCTGGAAGAGTTCAAACGTGTATTAGGTATCGAAGTCGGTGACACTACCCCGGACGGAAAGTTCTCATTAGACTGTCTGCGTTGTGTAGGCGCCTGCGGACTGGCTCCGGTAGTGATGATCGGCGAGAAGGTATATGGTCGATTACAACCGGTAGATGTAAAGAAGATTATTGAAGAATTGGAATAACCGAATTCCCGAAAACAATATAAAACAAACGGCTGCCTTGATAAGTCAAAACAGCCGTTCATTAATATTAAAATGTAAAAAATGATGCGGAGAGAACGAGATTCGAACTCGTGATACCCTTTAGGGGTATACACGCTTTCCAGGCGTATCTTTATTATTTTTATTAACTGATATTACTTTTGATTATTATTGCACATAGCTAAAAATCAAACAATTAGTTTTATTAGATTTTACTTATTTTGATTACATGTGACCCAAATGTGTTCCACTAAAACATAGAACTATATACACGTGGTCTCAATATTATCCACAAAGATAATAAATAAAATGTTTCTTGAATCGATTAGTCTGCCTAAAAGTGCGAGACTATTATCAAACACCTTTTTAAACTCTCCTTTTTCTGTTTTGTATTTTTAACTTTTGCATTACATTTCTAATTATCTGTTATTTACGTTTACAGAGTGCTTGTAAAATAGAAAACTCTATTTTTCCTATCGTATTAGAGAAATAAAGGTAATACTACTTCTAATAACGATATAAAAGACATTGAGTATGATAAGTTTTGTAAAAAGGAATGATGTTGTCAATGCACAAGGATTATGCGCTGTTCGTCTAAGAATATGCAAAGAACGACAACGCAAGTATTTTTCTTTAAACATATTTGCGGATAATGAATACTGGGATGAAGAAAACGAATGTTTCCGTATTCTTAAGAATGTGAGAGATAAAAAGCAGAAAGAAGAAAACGAACAACGTAAACGGTATAATTATTTGCTGAATTGTCATAGGTTACGAGCGCAAGAAATAATAGAAAGCTTTCAAAGAGAGAATACAGATTGGACTTTAAACCAATTTGCAGACGCTTTTTTAAATAAATCGAAGCAAGGGAAAATAAAAGTTTATATGGAGAACCATATTAAAACTTTGCGCGAAACGGGACATATTGGTAATGCAAATTGTTATGCTGCAACTTTAAATATGCTTGAGCATTATGATAGTAAATTGGATCAAAAGGTATTTTCAGAGATTGATATAAAGTTTGTAAATGGATTCGATGTTTTCCTTCAAAAGAGAGGATGTAAAGGAAATACAAGAAAGTACTATTTTAAAGCATTGCGCAGCATTTTAAATAAAGCTATCCTGGAAAAAGAAGCAACAGAGAAAACTTACCCTTTTGGTAAAGCTGGTTTTCAAATAGAGAAATTGACCGAAGAAACAGAAAAACGTTATCTTCCTATGGAAGATTGGAATAAGATAAAAAATACCGTGTCAGAAAAGCCACAACGAGAGTACGCCCGCAAACTATTTTTATTGTCATATTATTGCTATGGAATCTCATTTATTGATATGGCATATTTGACAAGAAGCAATATTGTAAAATTCAATGGAGGAGAGTATATTGTCTATAAACGGCATAAAATACAACATCAAAAAGGGGTAAAGCCTATTAAGATTAAAATAACGAAAGAAATTGAGCGTTTATTAGATAGCCTTAAAGAGAGTAGCCCTACAGTGGATGATTTTATTGTACCAATAGTTTCTATTAGTGGTTATACTGGAGAAAAACTATATAATCACATCCGTGGCAGGTATAAAAAATATAATGGTTATTTGGCAGAGTTAGCAGAGGAACTGCAAATAACTGATATGAAGTTGACAACATATGTAAGTCGGCATACTATGGCGATGATGTTGCAACGCAATAATGTTTCCCGTGAACAAATTTCCCAAATGTTGGGACACGCAGATATGAAAACTACCAACACTTATTTAGATAGTTTTGATACAACTGTAATAGATGAGGCTGCAAAGGTTTTATATGATGTATAATTTTGAGATACCGTTTCTGTGGGTATTCGTAACTTATTAAACCGAAGTTAAAAGTTCAATGAAGAAATAGGATTTAGTGGATTCTGATATTTTTATAAAGAAATATTTGTTTTAAATGAAATTGTTTGTAACTTTGCGATGAGACTCGAATGAAGGGTTGAATTAACAAATTTATCGCTTAGTTCCCTGTTTCATTCCTCTCTGACGAAACGAATCTGTAATTTATTGCGTTTCTTATATTTTCAGGATTCTTTTTTATCATTTTTGTATTAGGGTATACAAAGTAAAAGGTGGTAAAGAAGGCTTTTTTAGGCACAGATCTTTAGAAGTATATTCTGATTATATACGTGTGGAGCGGTATGTTTTGCCATACGGATAGCCCTCTTGGTTGGGGTCAAACCAAGAAAACTAACCCTAAAACTTTTTTAGTATTAACCAGCTATGTGGATTAAAGTATTATTCTCATAGCATAAAATTGTTTATTATGTCGTATAGTAATATACTACATGATGACGCATTGGTGGTACAATTAACGGTTAGTCAAATAAAGGCTATTATCAGAGATGTGCTCCAAGAGTCGCCATCATATTTAACGAGTGAGAAATCTGAAACTCTTACTATTGAAGAAGTTTCAGTACTGACGGGTTACAAAAAGGCTACGCTTTATAAGTTAACCCATGAGCGAAAAATTCCTTTTCATAAGCCTGCACATGGTGGGCGAAGAATCTTCTTTAAACGGACAGAAATCAATCAATGGTTAGAATCTAATCTTTTTGAAACCTATGAAGATTCTTTGGTTGAAGAAGGGAAAATATGTAGAACAAATAAACTAATAAATTATGGAAAAACAAAGTAAAAAAAGAGAAGGTTTTATATTCTATATTTCAAATTATGAATCATTGCAAGTATTAAGCAAGAAGAATAAACTGATAGCTTATGAGGCAATAGTAAGATATGGACTTTTTGGTGAAATTGAATTAGAAAAGTTGCCTAAGCAAGTGTATGGTATAGTAAGGTCAATTATCCCTAATATAGATTCAAATATTCGAAAATATAATAAAAAAGTTAGTAAGGCAAAAAAGAAGATGGCTGATTTTGATGAAATTTCTAAAGAGAAAGTAGCATTGCCTTTAGAAAAAGTTGTATCGCATGATGACGAACTTTTGGAGGATAATGAGCTTGAGTTTGAATAGACTTGATTCAGTTTTGAATCAGTTTTGAACAAATTTTATTATTTAAATATCTAAAAATCAGACAAATGAACATAGCAAAAGAATCTCTTAATAATATAAAAGAGAAAAAGAAAAAAAATAAAAATGTAAATAAAAAAGGGAGTGGCATAATCTTTCCTTCCTTTGATATACCAATGGTTTCGGTGTTTGAAAATTACTTTAGTAAAGAACCGATAAAAAAAGTAAGGCTTGATACGTTTCTACATACAAGAAAATTTAGAGAGCAGGTAGAAAGATATAGAGCAACTACAGATGAAAAACTACGGAAGAAAATAAAGGGAAACCTCAACTGTATAACTCCGAGTGGGGTATTCAGTGAAAGGAAAGAAACAAGCATGATAAAGCATAATGGATTGCTATGTGTAGACATTGATGCAAAAGATAATCCTGAAATAGACTGGCAGCAGGCAAAACATATAATTGGCAAACATTGTCCGAGCCTGTACTATGCAGGTTTATCTCTTAGCGGTAAAGGATTGTTTCTTATATTCAGAATATCAAACCCAGAGCTTCACAAACAACATTTTGAAGCTCTGGCAGAGTTTATAAGCAAAAAGTTTGAGTTGCAAGTTGATAGAAACGTTAAAAGTCCTGTTAGTCTTAGAGTGGTAAGTTATGATGATAAACCTTATTATAATCCGGAGCCTATCCCGTTTACCTATGTGATGAACACTGAAAAGTTATCAGGGAATGTTATAAACACGGTGTCTCAAAGAACAAGGATTTTACAACGTGTGATAAATGCTGTTCACTTTATCCAAGCAAAACGAATTGATATAACTAATCAATACAAGGACTGGTTTAGGATAGGTTGTGCATTAGCTCACGAATTTGGAGAAGAGGGACGGCACTGGTTTCATCTGATTAGTCGTGTCTATGAGGAGTATAATGAGGGTGATTGCGATATTCAATATTCTAAATGTTTGAAATACAGGAAAGACAATGGAATTACAATCGGAACATTCTTTTTCATTTGCAAGTCTTTTAAGATTGAAGTATAAGGATATGTAATTTCAGAATCAAAAAGGGAAAAAAGAGGAAATGTGAATGGCTTTCATGTTTCCTCTTTTTGTATTTTTGTCTCGTATTATAAAAAGAACCCAAAGCAAAGAAAACAATACTCCTTAATTAGAGTGTTTTTAAGTAATTTTACTATCTTTGCAAAGTCACAAATAGTGGCAATGTAATGGTGAAAGTGTTTCGCTTTTATCCTGTGTAGGAAATCTGACAGTTTCAAAAAAGCAGGGGTAAGCAATGACATTCATCACTTGGGTAGCGTATGTTCAAAAGACATATACTAAACAGGTGTGGAGTATTGTTTATTTGCTTTTGGGTTTTGTCAGAACCTCCTACACAATAAACGAATGACTCCACACTTTCTTTTTGTCTAATCCTGTCATTAAAGGAGTCGAATGGCACAACTTTACTAATTACTATGAATGGATTAGATTTTATTAAATCGAAACAACAAAGTTGGGCAAAAAGGAAAGGTTTCAATGTGGTAGGTGGAACTATTCCTAACAGAGGGGAAGCAAATTATTTACCTAATCTAACAGATAACCTATTTGAACCATTGTCTAAAGGGAATTTGCTTTCTTACCAAAAGGGGGATGGAAACGAAACAAAAGATTCTAAAACACGATTGGCAAAAATGAAAGCACTTCATTCATCTTCTGCGATTGTGGTTAATCTATTCCAGTATTGGCAGGGAAAAGATGTTTGCCCGATTCTAAATGCATGCAAATTGACTTCAAGAACTACTAAGGTAGGCTATCTGATTAAGAATGTCGGTTCTGTTTCTCCTGAAAAAATTCCCATAATTCCTTCTCCACTCAATTACGAAATTAAATTTGAAGAGCAGTTTGAGATAAGTGAAGATAAATCTCAATTCCCACATTCACCCAATATTGATGTTGTGATTTATACTCCATTGTCTACTATTGGTATTGAGTCTAAATTTACAGAACCATATAGTAGTAGAAAACATGGAGGATTAAAACAAAAGTATGTTGAAAATCTCTCTTTTTGGAATGGATTGCCTAATCTGTATGAATTAGCAAAAGAAATTTCTCCTGATGATACTAGGTTTCAATATTTAGATGCAGCACAATTGATAAAGCACATATTGGGACTGAAAAAGAATAGTGACGAATATAATTCAAATCTTGTTCAAAAGCATCATTTTGTAGAAGGTAAAAGGAATTTGATACTCAAACGCAATTTTCATCTCTTATATCTTTGGTACGATGTAATAGGAAAAGAGGGAAGTAAGCATAGAAAAGAGATAGAGCAGTTTGCAGAAATTGCTAAAAAGGACAATATAAAGTTTAGTCATATAACCTATCAAGAAGTGATAGCGAAACTGTCAAAAGAATTTTATAATGGGAATGAATCTTATTGCAATTATCTAACGGATAGGTATTTGTAAGACGTATAAGTAAGTCTAATAAAAGTGTTTGTTCAATTTAAAGATAAAAAAACATGAAAACTATTATTTTAGGTATGTTATTTGCGTTGTCTTGTAATTATTGTTTCGCACAACTGAAAATAGAAAATTCAACTCCAAAACCAGAGAAAAAAGATGTTTATGATGTATCTCAAGACCTTTATATACGAGAATCACATCGAGGGAGGTTTAATGATTCTTTAGACTATAAATCTTACTACAAATTTATCAATCAACGAATTTTCTGTATCTCGGACGAGGCTTTTGCTCCTTATGGAAACCGTTACGCTTTGAAACGTCAGCTTGTCAATCTTCCTACTCCGATAAAGGGTTGCATTCAGTACAAGAAAAAACAACTGGACTTTTCTATTAATCAAATAGCAACTTACTTGTATCATCCAATCATTAAATCTGTCGAGCCTCAATCTTCTAATATAAAGGTTATTGATGATATGAGAGGGGATAATGCTAATTGGTCCTGTTATGAGAAGGACGATAAAAACCGGAAACCTTATACAATGGTTTTATATAATGCACGCACTCCTGATAATGTTGTAGTAAACGCACCTGTTTCTTTGGTAGGAGATTCTTATCTTATTAAGAAAATATTAACTCTTGATGAAGCCTTGAAACTTCTTGAAGAAGACCCGCAAATAAAGCTTATTACAAAAAGTGAAAGTACGCATGGTTGGCATGGTTGGGATACAAGAGAATCCTATTATTATGAATCGCTTGTTTCAGGGAAAACATTTTTAACCCCATCTGTACAAAATGATATTTTGATTGAAAACAACATAGAATTTGGTGGAAGTGATGATTGCGAATCTCCCATCTTTTTGATGGAAAGTAAAAGCGGAGAACTTTTTCTCACACGGCTGAATGAAGACAAGTTTGTATCAGGAATATCAATGAAGGATGGTTCTGCGTTCGCTTATACGACTTATATTTTAGAGAATCATATAGAGTACTTGAAAGAAAAGTTTATAGGGAAACTGTATTCCATACAACATTACCCTAATCCTGACGAGAAAGGTCTGATAGAAGATATTGTACTTCGGGATAATGCATTGAGTGTAAAATACGTAAATGTAGAAACAAAAGAAACAGGATATCGGTCTATGGAATGGGATTCTACAAATAAGCGGTGGGTAGTTGCTGATGCAGGCGAGATTATACCAAAACAGACTAAATAAATATGCTGAATATTAACCGATTAATATTGATATTATGAAATTTATATGTAACTTCTTATTAGTATTGAATTATATTGTTTATATCATTGCCGATGTTAGTGCATGGGCGACAGATGTAAAATATGGACTTCTGTTTCTGTTGCCTTTATTTGTATTTCCAATTGTTGTAAAATTAGCCCATAAGTTTGCGGTTTCACAAGCTGATAAGTTCTTTAAATCGGAATGGGATGTGTTTTTGAAGAAATTGAAATGGGGAAATTCTGTTGTTGTAGCAATCGTTGCTCTTTTTTATTGGCTGTTCTTAAGTCAACCCAATTAATAATTATATGATTGTTACCAAGATTGATACACCGTTTAGAAAGTTTTTGGAAAGTTTGAAAGTTCCGTCTGCACCACGAATGAAAGGCGGAACAATTTTCAACCCTGATGAGATAAACTATCTTGCACGATATTCAATTCCATTGGTTTATGAATTTGTGCAAGAGAATGAAACCGATAGGGATTTTTATGAGAAGTTTGTTAAATGGCTACATGAAGAAATGCCTGTTTATGGGTATGTTGATGTTTATATGGTCGTTTACTTACGTTATGGGCAATATTTAAGTAACGATGAATTTGAATATTTGGAAAGGAATATTCCGGAGTGTTTCGAGAAAGGTCATGTATGGCTCTATGAAATAAACTATCGTAGGCGTTTCCGTTTGCGTATTCAATTGATTCGTTGCTTAAAAAAGGACTTTCAAAGAGTTATTCGGAAGAGTATTCATAAAATTGATTCCACAACAGATAGGTTATAATTATGTATATCAAGAGTATATTTTTAAGTATTATATGTAGTGCGATAGCATTTACTGCTAAGGCTCAAAAGAGTCTTCCTGTATTCCAATCTTGGAATAAGGATAATTATCCCGTGTATGTTTCTCATATAGAACCACTAACTAAGGGAGCTAATAAACTTCCTCAAGAGACTATTCTGGAACTTAAGTCTCAATATTGTGCAGACAATGGTGCAATTCTATCCAAACTCACAAGAAAGGATATTATAACCTCTGATCCTATGGTCACCATAGTCCAGTTAAATGAATCAGAGCATGTAATTATTCCTACTTTGTTTTGGAATGTCAATCATTCTTCTAAAGATTGGTTAGAGATGTTTCAGATAAATGATTTTAAACAGAAGAACTGTGAAGCTGTAGCAATAGTAGATGGCAGTATAACATTCTTTGTTAGGAAAAGTTCTACCGAAGTAACTGTATTTTATTATAAGGATTTGTTCGTATTTATTTCACATAATATGAAAAAGAAAGTTTCTTTGACAGAACCTGGAATAGAAGAATTAATTAAATGGTTGCATTATGTTCCTGTTAAAAACATAACAAAAAGTGTAGAACATATAATCAAGGATATTAAGTCTAAGAAAGGTGATTTTTATTCTTTTGATTTTGACAGTTCCATTTTTGATAGACAATTGAAAAATTTATAAAACTGAATTAATGCCTAATTATGCTACTTTTATTTGTAGTTTGTGTTCCAAATGTGTTCCACTAAAAAACAAATCAGCCGCTAACTATCCGTCAGCGGCTTTCTTACACCCTTATTTGCGGAGAGAACGAGATTCGAACTCGTGATACACTTTTGGCGTATACACGCTTTCCAGGCGTGCCTCTTCAACCACTCGAGCACCTCTCCTTACAATTACCAACTAGAGAAAAAACTCTCCATAAAAACAGAAAGCAGCAAAAAGCTGCTTTCTAGCGGAGAGACAGGGATTCGAACCCCGGGTACCTCGCAGTACAACGGTTTTCAAGACCGCCGCAATCGACCACTCTGCCACCTCTCCAAAACTTCTTTATCAGAAGTGCTTTTCGTTAAAAGCGGTGCAAAGGTACGAATATATTTTAAACTTACAAGAGTTTTCACAAAAAAAAATCACGAACATCATTTCCAAAGAATAGCAATATCTAGGTATTTTATGTTGAAAAGCATAAAATAGAGCATATTTATGCTGATTATATGAAAAAACGTTGTAACTTTGTGCGCTCTAAAGAAAAGGATAACTACAACCTCTAATTTTATCATTTATGGAATTAAATAAGATCTTTAAAGACGGTCTTTGGAGCACAGAAATCAACGTAAGAGATTTCGTTAGTCACAACATCACTCCGTATTATGGAGATGCTTCTTTCCTCGAAGGACCTACCGAACGCACAAAAGCTGTATGGAACCGCTGCCTCGAAGCACTGGCAGAAGAAAGAGCCAATAACGGCGTACGCTCACTGGATAATGTCACCGTCTCAACCATCACTTCTCATAAAGCCGGATATATCGACAAAGAAAATGAACTGATCGTCGGTCTGCAGACAGACGAACTTCTGAAACGTGCCATCAAGCCTTTCGGAGGTATCAACGTGGTGAGCAAAGCCTGCCACGAAAACGGCGTGGAAGTGGACGACCGTGTAAAAGATATATTCACTCACTACCGCAAGACGCACAATGACGGAGTATTTGACGTATATACCGAAGAAATCCGTTCGTTCCGTTCTCTGGGATTCCTCACCGGACTTCCTGACAACTATGCCCGCGGACGTATCATCGGCGACTACCGCCGTATGGCTCTCTATGGTATCGACCGACTGATTGAGGCAAAAAAAGAAGACTTGCGTAACCTTACCGGTCCGATGACCGATGCCCGCATCCGCCTGCGCGAAGAAGTGGCAGAGCAAATCAAGGCATTGAAGGACATGAAGGTAATGGGCGAATACTACGGACTCGACTTGAGCCGTCCTGCCTACACCGCACAAGAAGCAGTACAATGGGTATACATGGCTTACCTTGCTGCCGTAAAAGAACAAGACGGTGCTGCCATGTCACTGGGTAACGTCTCTTCGTTCCTCGACATTTATATGGAATATGAATTGAGCAAAGGAACCATCACAGAATCTTTCGCACAGGAGCTGATCGACCAGTTTGTCATCAAACTGCGTATGGTGCGCCACCTGCGTATGCAATCTTACAACGACATCTTTGCCGGCGACCCGACATGGGTAACCGAATCTCTGGGCGGACGCCTCAACGACGGACGCACGAAGGTAACAAAGACTTCTTTCCGCTTCCTGCAAACACTCTACAACCTCGGCCCTTCACCGGAACCGAACCTGACTGTATTGTGGAGCCCGGAACTGCCGGAAGGATTCAAAGAATTCTGCGCAAAAGTATCTATCGACACTTCTTCCATCCAATATGAAAACGACGACCTGATGCGTGAAGTACGCCAGTCTGACGACTACGGAATCGCGTGCTGCGTATCTTATCAGGAAATCGGAAAACAAATCCAGTTCTTCGGCGCACGTTGCAACCTGGCTAAAGCCCTGCTGCTTGCCATCAACGGTGGACGTTGCGAAAACACCGGCACGGTAATGGTGAAAAACATCCCCGTACTAACCAGCGACACACTGAACTTCGAAGAAGTAATGAGCAACTACAAGAAGGTATTGACAGAAATCGCCCGTGTTTACAACGAAGCGATGAACATCATCCATTATATGCATGATAAGTATTACTACGAAAAAGCCCAAATGGCTCTTGTAGATACCAACCCGCGCATCAACCTTGCTTACGGTGTAGCCGGACTTTCTATCGCCCTCGATTCACTGTCGGCCATCAAATATGCCAAAGTGACTGCACGCCGCAATGACATCGGTCTGACAGAAGGTTTCGATATTCAAGGCGAATTCCCTTGCTTCGGTAATGACAACGACAAGGTAGACCACCTGGGTGTTGACCTGGTCTATTTCTTCAGCGAAGAATTGAAGAAACTTCCGGTTTACAAAAATGCCCGTCCTACTCTGTCTTTGCTCACCATCACTTCCAACGTGATGTATGGCAAGAAAACAGGTGCTACTCCCGACGGACGCGCCAAAGGTGTCGCTTTTGCTCCGGGAGCCAACCCGATGCACGGACGTGACAAGAACGGTGCTATCGCCTCTTTGAGTTCCGTAGCGAAATTGCGTTACCGCGACTCACAAGACGGTATCAGCAACACCTTCTCCATCGTTCCGAAATCACTGGGAGCTACTGAAGAGGATCGCGTAGAAAATCTGGTGACAATGATGGATGGTTACTTCACCAAAGGCGCTCACCACCTGAACGTGAACGTACTGAACCGTGAAATGCTTTACGATGCCATGGAACATCCGGAAAAATATCCGCAACTCACCATCCGTGTTTCCGGTTATGCCGTAAACTTCGTGAAGTTGAGCCGCGAGCATCAATTGGAAGTTATCAGCCGTAGCTTCCACGAACGTATGTAATCAGATCTACTCAATATGACGATAAACGTACATTCATACGAAAGTATGGGAACATTCGACGGGCCGGGCTTACGGCTCGTCGTTTTTCTTCAAGGATGCAATTTCCGCTGCCTGTATTGTGCCAACCCCGACACGATAGCCGGAAAAGGAGGCACACCTACCCCACCGGAAGAAATCGTCCGCATGGCTATGAGCCAACGTCCTTTTTTCGGGAAACGCGGAGGAGTCACTTTCTCCGGAGGAGAACCTACGTTTCAGGCCAAAGCACTAGTCCCTTTAGTGCGTGAACTGAAAGAAAAGGGAATACATGTATGCATAGACAGCAACGGCGGTATCTGGAACGAAGAAGTAGAAGAACTTTTCAAACTGACGGATCTTGTATTGCTGGATATTAAAGAGTTCAATCCGGCACGCCATCAAGCACTGACCGGAAGAAGTAACGAGCAAACCATCCGCACGGCAGCATGGCTGGAAGAAAACGAGAAACCTTTCTGGCTGCGTTATGTATTAGTGCCCGGATACAGCGATTTCGAAGAGGATATCCGCCGCTTGGGAGAGGCTCTGGGAAAATATAAGATGGTGCAACGAGTGGAAATCCTGCCTTATCATACATTAGGCGTACATAAGTATGAAGCGATGGAGCAGGAATACAAGCTGAAAGACGTAAAAGAAAATACCCCCGAACAACTTGAAAAAGCCGCGGAGGTATTTAAAGAGTATTTCACTACTGTGGTGGTCAATTAACCACCACAGTAATAAATAGGATAAAAATCACCATGTCTCTGCTTTCACCTCGAAACAGGGACACTCTTTGATCCGCTCCCAAGGGTCAACAATTCCATTATAATTAGTATCAGGGCTCAAGTCCCGGTGACCGACCACCTTTGCATCCGGATAACGCTGCAACAACTCGCTTACCAGACGATGCATCGCCTCTTTCTGGCGGGAAGTACGTGTATCCGCTGCCTTTCCGTTCTCATCCAGCCCGCCTTCATAGCACACCCCTAAACTAATCGCATTAAAACCGCGTGCATGAGCACCCACCGTATCTTCATCCCTCATCGGTTCTATCTGTCCCGATTTGCGGATATAATAATGATACCCCCAACACGAAAAGCCCCGAAAGCGATGGGCAGTGTCCACATCCTTCGCCGTGAAGTCGCGATCGACACGGGTAGCAGAGCAGTGAATCACAATCAGACTAATCTTTCTCATCGTCCTTCTCCCTTTCCGTCGTTTTCACATTACACACTTCCTTATGGGTAGCATTGAAGCGCACCTCTCTCACAATTCTGTTCCGCTTTCTTTTTCCGAAGAAAGGCACAAGGAACATGATTACATCCAAAATCTTAGTTACAATTTCTTTCATTTGATCTAATATTAAAGTTATCATGCTGCCGGATCCGGAGCTTCTCCGCTTCCACCACCGTCTGAACCACCACCGGAACCTTTGTCATCGTCTTCTCCTTCATTGCCGCTACCGCCCGTTTGAGCCACCGCACGCGTCGTTACCTGCTGGTAGCTAAGAATCTTCGTGATGTCCGCCAACGTCTTTCCGGGACGGAAAATAATATGGGCAGCCGTAATCAGCGAACTTGAAAACTCCTTGACCGACACAGCTCCTTCACTGTTCAACCCGATCTGCAAACTGCCCAAATCACCCAGCCGGACTATTCTTCCCGCTTTCAACGCACGCTTCGCCTCATAAAGAATACCCGAAATGGCGGCACGCACATCTGTCTCCGTACAGGTAGACCGACTCGTGATTCCCTCGCACAACTCTTCAAAATCCAACTCTCCCGAAGCCTGTGCCTGCGCGTAATACTTTGCCGACTCATCCTTTTTGGCAGGATTCTTGCGCGGCACTACTGAATAAGTTACTGTCATTGCCATAATAAAATAATTCTAAATTTTCATACATTTCGAACGCGTTCCTTATTTGTTAACGACATAAAGATAACACATTTTTCACCCTCCGGATTCCCCAACGAAGTTTCCTGATATTCTATGAATAATAATGACGTTATTCTTTTAATAAACCATTAATTTTCAGTAACTTTATAGCATAAATCAAACATTATTAATCATGTATTATCCGGACCAGCCGTTTCATATCCGCACTTATAAAAAGTCGGAGTTAGCTCATCTTTACAACCCCAACGTATGTCTTAAAGTAGCCTTACAAATACTACGTCGTTGGATTGTCTACAACCTTCCGCTCCTGCAAGAACTCGAACAAGAAGGCTATCGTGCCCGCAACCGCCTTCTCTCTCCCCGGCAGGTGGCAACGATCATACGCTATTTGGGAGAACCCTAGGAACTTAATCAAAAAAACGAAAAGTTCCATTCTATTATTTTACAAACAAATTTCTTTGCAACCGCAAATTAAAAAGAACAAACCAACATGGATCATTTTACCATCTTTCAAGACTTTTACCGCGTCATAGCCGAAATGACAGAAGAAGAAATCGTATCGGCCATCAGCAACGGCACATACCGGGAAACAGTGGAGGACGTGCGCCGAATCTTCGCGGAACAAGGCGAGAAAGCAGCCAACGAAAAGAAAATAGAACTACCGGAAATCACCTTTTCAGCCAACTACCGGGGAGGACGCTCAAACGCAACTCTCGTCAAGTATCTGGGATACATCGTGGTAGACATCGACCATCAGACACAGGAAGCATTGGCACGCATCCTCGCACTGGCAAAAAAGTGTGCCCACACCCGCATCGCTTTCATCAGCCCCAAAGGAATGGGACTGAAAATCGTGGTACGTGTATGCCGGACGGACGGGACATTGCCCGAAACGATTCAGGAAATTGAAGATTTCCATCATGCCGCTTATCACAAAATCGCTTCCTTTTATGCCCAGCTCTGCGGAGTTGAGGTCGACACTTCCGGACAGGATGTCAGCCGCACTTGCCTGTTCTCTTACGATCCGGATATTTATTTCAATCCCGATGCCACAGCTGTCATCGTGGAACAGCCACCGATGTTCTTCAAGTCTCAAAAGAAGAAAAGGGCATCCGGCAAAAAGAAAAAGACGACAGCACCAGACAACAATCCCCTCACCGAACAAGTGGCACTCAACTACCATTCCTCGCACGCTTCCTTAATGGTGACTCTGAACTATTATCACAATAAATCCGAAAAGTACGTCACCGGCAACCGGAACAACTACCTGCATTGCCTGGCTTGTATGTACAATCGCTACGGCGTCCCCCAGGAAGAGGCGGCAGCTTTTATCAAGAGCCAGTTCACCGATCTTCCCGCGGATGAAATGGACGCACTGATCGGGAGTGCTTACGGACACAACGAGGAATTCGACACCCGCAAGCTGAATAGTACGCAGAAGCGAATATTACAGATTGAGCAACATATCAAAGAAAATTACGATACACGCTACAACGAAGTGCTTCATATCATGGAATATCGCAGAAGGAAAACGGACACGGAGCAACCGGAACCTTTCCATATTCTCGACGAAATGATGGAAAACAGCATTTGGATGGAGATGAACGAACTGGGCTATTCGTGCACCGTCAAAACGATTCAGAATCTGATCTACTCCGACTTCAGCAGCACCTACCATCCTATTCGCGAGTATTTAGACTCGCTGCCTGAATGGGACGGAACGGATTATATCGGTATCCTTGCCAACAGCGTGCATACTAGTCACCAGAAATTTTGGGTAGAATGTCTGGAACGTTATCTGGTGGGAATGTGCGCTGCCGCCACACAAGACGATGTGGTGAACCACACTGTTTTGTTGCTTTGCAGCGAAATACAGAACATTGGAAAGACTACGTTTATCAACAACCTGCTGCCGCCCGAATTGCGCGCCTATCTTTCTACCGGTCTTATCAACCCGAACAACAAGGATGATCTGGCCAAAATAGCGCAGGCGATGCTTATCAATCTGGATGAGTTTGAAGGGATGAACGGACGGGAACTGAATATCTTCAAGGATTTGGTTACCCGCAAAGTAATCAGCATCCGCCTGCCATACGCGCGGCGTTCGCAGAACTTTCCTCACACGGCTTCTTTTGCCGGCACATGCAATTATCAGGAAGTGCTTCACGACACCACAGGTAACCGCCGTTTTCTCTGCTTTCATGTCAACTCGATGGAGTTTATCAAAATAAACTACGCGCAGTTGTATGCACAAATCAAGTATCTGCTCAACAAGCCGGGGTATCAGTATTGGTTCACCCAGTCGGAAAACTCACGGATTGAAGAAAACAACGAGGATTTCATTTTCCACTCACCGGAAGAAGAACTGGTGTTGACACATATCCGCAAACCGGAACGTTTCGAAAAGGTGCATTATCTGACGGTCACTGAAATTGCGGAATTGATTCGCGAACGGACGGGGTATCAATATTCTCACGGAACCAAAGCCCAACTAGGAAAAGTGATGTCCAAACACGGCTTCGAATTTCATAAGGGAAAAAACGGGAGAAGATACACTGTATTCATTATTGATACGGAACAGGTGAAATCAAACAGGCTATATGAATAAGATTTCATCTCCTTCGCACGCAAAAAGGTGAGGGTTGGTGAGGGTACTTTTGCAACTTTTCATTTTTATATTTCTTATTTCTATTCTTCTATTTTCTTCTAAAAAAAATACGAATGTTAGAAATTTACCCTCACCTACCCTCACCTTTTCCTTTTTCTTCCTCAAAAAAACGGTGGGAAATTTGAAAAAGACAGTTATCTTTTTCAAATTTCCCACCATGTTTTTTTAATCGCTTCTTATAAAGACATCGAAAATTCTATCCTACAACCTAACGCATTCATGATACGATAGAAGGTAGAAACCTTAGGTTCTGTCTGACCACTTTCCACTCTTGAAATATAAGAACGGTCGGAACCGATACGCCGGGCTAACTCTGCTTGAGTAATCTTAGCCTTTTTCCTTGCGTCTTCGATAATTTGCCCGGTGTAGAAAGCATACGCTTTTTCTTCTGCTTCCGCACGAGTAACAGTTCCTTCCTTACCAAAACGCTCATCTATTAATGCGCTGACGTTAAAGAATTCCTCATTTGTTTTTGCTTCCATAATACTCCTTTCTTAATATCTTTGCTTTTTCAATTTCTTTCTTTGGAGGTCAATATACGAATTGTTGTTCAACTATACAACAATCGTCTTTTTATTTTATATTATTTTTCCTCAAATTCTCCGGCACGCTTTTTCTTCTCATAAGACACCAGCGTCTCTACACTAAGCGTTTTCCCATTCTTAGGGCTTATCACATCTACAACGCTTGCTAACGCACGAAAAGTCTGTTCGCAATTTGCTATTCCGTCATACGTCAACCTACCCCGATTGATGGCATCGAGCACAACAGAGACATATTGCTTCGGATTTCCCCGATACTCGATGATGACAGGCGTGAGATGCGACACCTCTCGAGTCAGTTGACTGACGATTCTTTTTTTTGGTCGAGCAGCTCCATTAATTTTTCACTATGCACATTGATTTGTGCGGTTACTTCACGAAGTTCATCTTTCAATGAACACAATAATTCATCATTACATGAATTTTCCATAAAACATTATTAAAAAATGAATATAAAAAAGCCATTCCGGGAAGAGCAATCATTACTTACTTCCCGAAATGGTGACTAATACCTCGAAAACAAAGACTTATATTCTAACCTAATGTACTCACTTTAGCTTACTTCTTTTGATTTTGCATTCCAAACTAACAAAGCAAACAACACCGAAAGCAAAGTAGCCCCAATCCAAAACCAATTGATATAGGTGAAGTCATAAACATCAACTCCATTTTGAACGGTCTTTTGGCCTTCTATTAATATACCGCTCATCACATCTTGCAATCCGGCACCAATATAACTGGCAATACCGACTACTCCCAATGCAGCACCCGAAGCATTACGGGGAGCAATATCCACTGCCATCAAACCACCCAGAAAACAGATCAAAACTCCGATTCCTAAACCGAAAAGTACCATTGCCAACACATCTATCCAAAAATGAACTCCCGGAACTAAGAGAAACAGACAGAGAGCTATTACGTTCATCAATCCGAAAATTAACGCAGGGACATTACGACGTCCACCAAATAACTTATCAGAAATAACACCTGAAAACATAGTACCGATTATACCACAGACCGGACAAATAGAAATGATAAAACTGGCATCCAATGTAGAGTACCCCTTTTGAGCTTCCAAATAAAAAACGCCCCAACTATTGATAGCATAACGACTGATATACATAAAAGCACTCGAAAGAGCCAGTATCCAAATGGCAGGCATCAGCAATACCTGACGCTGTGCTTTATTAAAATCAGCCGTTTCTGTCTCACTCATTTCCTTTTTCTGTTTGGGAACATTCACCGAAGGAAATCCCATGCTTTCGGGAGTATCATGGAAGAACTTCCAGACGATCAACGCTCCTATCAATCCCACTATACCGGCTCCGAAGAAACCATACCGCCAGCCCAACACACTGACAATTGAGGCTATTATCAGAAAAGTCAACGCTTCGCCGATATTATGGCTCGCAGACCAAAAGCCATAGTATGAACCGCGCTCTTTGTCCGTGAACCAACGAGAAAGCCCTACTACACAAGAGGCTGCTCCCATAGATTGAAACCAGCCGCTAATCCCCCAAAGGATAGCGAACAGGATAAAAGAATTAGTAAAACCGAGACAGAGGTTAACCAAAGCAGTTATCAATAAACCGGTAGTCATAAAACGGTTGATATTACTACGGTCGGCAAGGAAACCGTTCGTGAATTTTCCGATGGCATAGGTGAAAAACAATACGGAACCTATGATGCCTAACTCTGTTTCCGAAAAAATGCCTTCATCTACAATAGGTTTCTTTACGACATTCAGGCTAAGACGGCACACATAATACATACCGTAACCAAAAGTCGCAGAAAGGAAAGTAGACCATTTCAGAAACTTCAGACGGCGAGCATCGGATGAAGACAAAGCTTCTCCGTTACAAGGTCTCGGCGAAGAGACCTTGTAAAAATTGATTAGTTGTTTCAACATGAAGAAAGTGCGTTTAGTCGTGAAGTTTCTTTTCGCGTAGATACTCTAATAATAGAGCTGGGCGGTCTGTTTGAATTAGCTTGGCTCCCTGGCCAATTATCCACCCCCAACTTTCATCCGGCTGATGAAGTTCTACTGCACGGTCGTCGTCATGCCCGCCACATAGTTCGGGCCAAAGCGAATTTATAAAAAGATTAGAGCCTGTATTACGTACTTTCTTTATCAAATTAAGAATCTCCGGACTGTCACTATCAAACACTAATTCATAAGCAGCAGGTTTCATATGTGTCTGATAACTATCAATGACAGCTTCCGCCCCGTCTTTATGAAGTTGTACAATAGGCATGAAGATTACCTTATCCAATACATCACCGTTTTCAGCCTTGACTTGTTCATAAGGAAGTCCGGCTTTAATAATACATTGCTGAACAGTTCCTGTTTCTTTCAAAACAGCATATACATCTTTGAAGTAATCATAGCCTTTATCAATATTAACAAGGATCTTACCTTTACATAATGACATTACTTCTTCCAATGTCGGTATCAAATGAGCTGTTTTATGCCCTGTACCACTTTTCAAACGGAACTGACGTAATTCTTCCAATGTATAGTCTGCCGGATAACCTTTTCCTGTTGTAGTACGATCAATTTTCTTGTCATGCATCAAAATCAGATGTCCATCCTTGGTTTTCTTCAGATCGATTTCAATTACATCTACCCCCATATCAATACAATTCTGGATAGCCTGCAGGGAGTTCTCCGGAGCATTACGCCAGTCAGCTCGATGAGAAACAACTAAAACTGAATTACTTGCAGGCTTCTGTAGATTCGCAATTATTTTATCCGAATGATTCTGTGCCTCTAACCCTCCTATTATCAGAAGGGTTAAAGCTATTAATATATTTATCTTTCTAAGCATATCTTTTTATTTTTGTAAAGCATTTCTTTTTGCATTCTGTCCGCGCTGTGCCCATGGTGAATTTGCAGGCCCTTCAATACCACAATCAATAGCTATCAATTTGCAGGCACCATTATCCTCATACGTGACATACACAATACCATAGTCAGCAATGACTGGTGACGACCAAATTTTAGAACCTAATTGTCTCTTATATTTCTCCGTACCATCAGCATTCAATATTATATAGTTACCGTCATCATCACAGATGTGAATATTTCCGTCACTGTCTATAGCCGGTGTTGTTCCTATTTCAGCGACAGAGGAATAACTCCATTTCTTTGCTCCTCCTTTAGTCAGGGCAACAACTTGGGCATTCGGATTCTTTGTACCCACATAGATGGTTCCGTCAGCACCGATAGCCGGTCCTCCCTGGTCAATCTTGCCCATAGTACCACTCGCCGGATATCTCCACAACTCATTACCCTGGTTATCATAAGCTGCAACCACTCCTTCAGAAAATGCCACATATACATTTCCTTGCGCATCAATAGCGGGATATACAGCTGCAGCCGTATTTCCTTTCCCTAGATTAGGAGACAAGTTCACACCATCTTGCGTAGTACGGGCAAATCCGTTCGCTCCCGACAAGGCTGAATAGATAACTCCATTCTGTCCAACCGATATACCACCATTAGCACCACCATTGGGAGATTTGCGTCTCCAAAGTTGTCTGCCGGAACTACGGTCAACCATGTGTACAGAACCATCGGTCCCTCTATTTCCAATCAAGATATTGCCATCACGAGACAAAGCGGGAGAAATATAGGGAATATTAGTACCAATACCTAGTTCATATCTCCACTTTTGTGTTCCATCCGGATGAATAGCATACAGACTGCTGCTTATGTTTTTATCTGTTGTACTTGCACCCATATAAATAGTTCCGTCCGCACCTACCATAGGAGACGAACCTTGATTTCCTGCTCCTCCGTCCTTGCTTAAATCAAACATCCATTTTTGCTCTCCGGACGGCGAATAAGCAAAAAGGTGGAGTGCATTGGATGACACATATACATCCCCATTGTCACCAACAGCAGGAGAGATAGACCGTAAAGAAGAGGATACCTCAAACGTCTTATCCCAAAGGACAGTTACTCCGGATATAGAAGTATCACGAACGTATAAAGTAGCTTGCTTTGTATTTGTAGCTCCACGATCATCAGTAGCTGTCAGCTTTACAGTTACAAATCCTGTTGTCGTGAAAGTTATTTCCGGGTCTTTTTCTTGAGAAGTCTGCCCATTGCCAAAATCCCACTCGTAAGAAACAATTTCTCCATCCTCATCCACAGACTTATCGGTAAATTGAACTTTCTCATTCACTTTACAAATGGCAGGGCTATAGCTGAAGTTTGTAACCGGAGGCATATTCGTCGGACGAATCACAACAGTATGGGATGCAGTTGCATATCCTCCGAATTCATCTGTCACGGTTAATTTAATAACATAGGTTCCAGCCCTCTTATACAAAACGGACGCATCTTTAGTAGTAGCCCTATTCCCTTCCCCCTCAAATCCAAAATGCCAGAAATACTCTACTATCTCTCCTTCCGTCTTTACTGATTCATCAGTCAGATAAACGATATCACCGACCGTATATTCTTCTTTATCTATAGAAAAAGAAGCCTCCGGGGAGGTTGTCTGCCGCACTTCATCGCCGTCCTTACATGCAAATAGACAAACGACTGTCACTATCAGGAATATATATTTCTTCATAATCATTCTATTCATTATTTAAGATTAAAACCAATTATCTTTTACCTCTCTGTTTCAGATAGGCATCCAGCAACTGGGGATGGTCTGTCTGTATCAAATTAATCCCCTTCGACAAAATCAAGTCCACTCCTGTATAGTTTCCTTGTGTCATCTGTGTATCATAGGTATAACCATTCATATCTAACATATTAGTCGAGACAAACAGCCCTTTTGAAGATATGGCTGTCGAGAGCCCGCCATTTAATGTTTTCGACAAAGATATCTGGGCAAACATCACTCCTGGTTGCTGTGAAAGGAAATCTGCATGCTCCTCGTTTTCACACTGCGGATAAGGTATAGGAGCCGGCGAATAATCCAAAATATTCTGCAAGACATCCCGATTATTAGATGTATAAAAGAACACACGGTCTAACATCCCACAGCTTTTCACAACATCATACAGTTCTTTAGGAGACACTTTATTCAAGAAGTCCAAATCAAAAAAGATCTTTCCCCGCCCTGCAACCAATGCGTCATACAAAGAGGGGACCGTGTGATTGGTTACTGTGCCGTCTGGCAGCTTCAGACGATAAGACTGGAGCTGCTCATAAGTCAAATCTTTCACTTTCCCCTTCCCTGTAGTTGTCCTGTCTATGGTTTCATCATGCATCAACACAATTACTCCATCCTTTGTCATGCGAGGATCTACTTCTACAATATCTACAGCTCCCCCTAATTCTATACAACTTTCAATTCCAGCTATCGAATTTTCGGGAATATTCGGGTTGGAAGAATTGCCACGATGCCCCATTATCCAAACTTTTGCAGGGTCAAAGTGTTGCAAAGCATAACGTAAACTCTTGCCGGATACTTGTAATTTCTGCAGAGCCGCCGCTACATTGCCAGTCTTATCTGTCACCCTAACCGAAATATTATAACTTCCTTCTTTCGTAAACGTATATTCCAATTCAGGTTCTTCACCCAATGTCTGCCCTTCCATCGTCCAAACCACAGATTGGATGTCTTGCCCATCATTAAGAGCTACCTTCAGAACAACTTTCTCTTCTAATGCCGGATAGGCATTACTTGCCATAACTCTAGCAGTAATCGTTCCACTCCCCTGTTCTTCAATCGTACTATCATCCCCACAAGCAAATAAAACGACTGCTAATACTGATATATAAATGATATTTGAGATTTTTCTTATCATACTATTTTATTTTTAGTTATATCCTTCATTTTGATACATTCTTGTCGGATCCAGTTTATGTTCATCATACGGGATAGGCAACAAAAAATCTTTCGCAGAGAAATTTGGATTCTTCGCTTTCATGTGCTCCAACAGTTCCTGACGAGAATAAAGACGTAACAAATCATACCAATACTGTCCTTCAAAAGCAAACTCGACTCTTCTCTCACGAAGGATCGCATCGCGCAAACTACTGCCGGAATAATCATCCAGACCAGCACGTTCGCGTACCATGTTCAAATAGCTTACCGCATCATTCTCGCTCAAATGCATTTTCACTTCTGCCAACATTAATGCGACATCGGCATAACGAAGCACAATCCAGTTATTCGCCCCATAGCCATTTATGTCATCGAGATCTGTGTACTTCTTCACATAATTAACGTTCTGTGACGTACCGCACGAGATAGCCTTACGCGTATCTCCCGATTCATAGGCACTCATCATATCAGACGTCGGTATATTATTCCCCGTCCCCGTTTTCTGCGAAGTAAGCCCCGTCTGGGAAGTGGGTTGAAATATATAGGCGTAATTTGAGGCTAAACTGGAGTTGCCTCCTTTATACATCACCTGAAAAATATTCTCTTGACAGAATGTTTGAGCTTCCTTATCAAAAACATCAGCATAAGGGATATCTTTCAGGCTTGTAAAAGGTTTCATGTTCCATGCTGCAACTAAATTTGTTTTCGCAGATTGCAGATTTGAAGTTCTTTCCGACTGAAAATCAGAATCAGCAGCCATTGTCAAGTAAACTTTGCCCAATAAAGCATACGCAGCAGCTTTTGAAGCACGGCCTACCCCATTACCCGTTTGAATATCCGGCAATTCACTATTAATAACCTGTGTCAAATCGGAAATAATCAAATTATAGACTTCGCTCTTTGGCTGGCGGGCAGTATATTTCTGAATTTCATCTTTCGTCTTTAGTTCTTTGGTTACGATAGGGACATCTCCAAACTGCATTACAAGATGAAAATAAGTCAATCCACGCAAGAAATACATTTCCGCCTTTTTCTGGTTTTTCACAACTTCATCCTTAAAAGGAATATCATCTATCTGATCCAATATTATATTAGCTCTTGTCACGCATTTATACAAATCTGCCCAATGAGTTTTCACTTGTGCATTATCTGTTGTCAATGTATAGTTATAAAATTGATAATTAACCCCATTTCCTGCTCCCGGATCCTGCAACGTGGTGTTTTCCGAACGAACATCTGTGTATAAATACATATTCTTATAATACCCGTTTCCTCTCAAAGCTGCATACGCACCATTCGCAGCCATTGCAATATCATCTTCGGTCTGATAGAAAGTACTGGCCGGAATCTTATTTGGATTGGTTTCTTCCAGAAAACTCGTACAACTACTGCAAAACAATAGCGAACTTACTGCGATAAATACTATGTATTTTTTCATAATCTGATTCTTTATTTATTTAAAAAGTTATTTTTGCTCCTATACTATAAGTACGTGCCAAAGGATAAACCCCCCAATCAAAACCGGGTAACAGGTTATTACCTTTATAATCCACTTCAGGATTATATCCTTCATAATCGGTCAATGTGAATAAATTGTCAACACTGACATATAGCCTCAACGCCTGAACGCTCACTTTCTGCATCCACTTCACCGGAAAATTATACCCCAATGTGATATTTGCACAACGGAAATAGGAAGCATCATCCACCATATAAGAACTAAGCCGCTGACTGGTATTAGGAGTGGAACTACGCGCTGCACGAAACACTCCGCCGGAACCCGGATTTTCGTCAGAATGCCAACGGTTCAAAACAGATGCCAACTGATTGCCGGAGCCTTCCATATTGTACAGATAATATTTCTGGAAGTTTATTACTTCAGCTCCTTGAGAACCGGTAAATGTCGCTCTCAAATCAAAGTTCTTATAAGAGAAATCGGTACTGATACCGTATGTAAAATCCGGGTAAGCATTGCCTAGAATTTCACGGTCGTTTTCTGTAATCAAACCATTCTTATCAACATCCCGCCATTTCACATCTCCCGGATGTATGTTATTATAATTAGGAACTGCCGGTCCTATCAACTGATATCCGTCAGGAAATTTGCCATTAACCAGATTGCTTTTATCAATCATTATATTGGTGTAATCCTTCTCGGAAATAATACCATCAGCAATGTAGCCATAGAAAGAGCCGATAGGAAGCCCGGAACGGGTCACATGGCTTACCACATTGCGCTCACTAACTAAATACAAATCATTAATACCACCCAAATCGACAACTTTATTTCGATTTACTGATATATTAGCACTTACATTCCATTTAAAATCTCCTGTCAAAATACGCCCGTCTATTTGGAAATCAACTCCGCTATTACGTACTTTTGCATTTTTCAAGTTTGTTTTTACACTGGAAGAGCCCGATATGGATGATATAGGCTGGTCGTACAACAAATCATACGAAAGACTATTATAATAGTTACCTATCAAGTTGACACGACCATTGAATAATCCCAAATCAAACCCTACATTGTATTGGGATGTTTTTTCCCATCCGATAGCCGCATCTTTGAAAGTTCCTTGCCAATAGGCTGTTTCGACAGTATTACCATATACGTAACCACCTTGAGACATAGTAGCTGTATGCTCGTAGTTACCAATATTGTTGTTTCCACTCAATCCCCAACTGGCACGAAGTTTTAAGGATGAATTATTACCTAACAAATCCTGATAAAACTTTTCATTCGATATAGTCCAACCTAAAGAAATAGAAGGAAACCAACCCCAACGGTTTTCTTTTCCAAAACGTGAAGATCCGTCAGTTCTTACTGTACCCGTCACTACATAGCGATTATCGAATGAATAGTTTACACGTGCCAGATAAGACATCATTGTCCATGCAGCCTTTCGGGTATCGCTGCTATACAAGCCTATATCGGAAGCATTCGGACCATGCGCTGTCACTTCATGAATACGGTCGTCGGGAAAACCTGTTGCTTCAACGGCTACGCGGTCATAAGTTTTTTTCTGTAAGGTGTAGCCCACTAAAGCATTCAGGCGATGTTTCCCGAATTCACCATTATAATTTAACGTAAACTCTCCCAAACGGTCAATATCACGATTTGTTATGTCACGAGCTTTCACACGTGCCTGAACAGCATCCGAATTGGGCATATCACCATCTTGTCCTACAGTACGCGGACGATAGTAATTATAACGGGAAGTATAATATTGAGTTCCCAAATTGGCTTTAAACTGAAGCTGTTTCAATATATCATAAGTGATATTAGCATTGAAATTCATTCGGCTTGACTTGTTGCGGATATCAATTTCATGAGCAAGTGCCACGGGATTCTCGACCATCTGATAGCCATCAGCTTTCATCGCAATCTGATTTCCGACTGCATAAGTTCCATCCGAATTATATACAGGGAATTGAGGAAACATTAATAGAGCACTTTGTACGACACCATCATTTATATAACGACCGTCTGCTTGAACCTGTCGTTCCGAAACATCAACAAAAGAAAAGTTTACTCCAACTTTCAAGCGTTTCGTGACTTCTGCATCTACATTGGCACGAACATTCAAACGCTTATGTCCGGAAGGAGCTATAATTCCATCCTGATCCAGATAACCCAAACTAAAACGATATTTCAAGAAATCCTGTCCTCCTGTAACAGATAGATTATGACGATGCATCGGAGCATTCCCATAGATGGCGTCCTGCCAATCTGTATTGTAAGTAGGATCGACCGGTTTTCCGGTTGTGAAATCAAAAAACAAATCAGAAATGCCCACTTCATTCAAGTTAAAACCTTTTGAAGCTCTTATTGCATTATCATCCAATGGGTTCCATGATTTTCCAGCAGCTTCTGCTTTATCACGATAAGAATTATTACGGGCTTCAATCACCAAATCCCTGTATTGATAGGCATCCAGCAACTTAATCTTACGCTCTACTTGTTGCATACTAAACTGATAGTCATAATCAATACGGGCTTTTCCTGAATTCCCCCTCTTTGTGGTGATAAGTACCACGCCACTGGCACCGCGAGAACCATAAATGGCTGCCGAAGCTGCGTCTTTCAATACATCAATAGTTTCGATATCCTCGGGATTGATATATACATCTTCTGAAGCCGGATATCCATCAATCACATAGAGAGGTGTTGTACTAGCTGAAAGAGAGTTCGTTCCACGAACTTTAATCTTCACTCCTTCTCCCGGCGCACCACTTGTCTGCATCACCTGTACACCAGCGACTTTACCTACTAAAGCTTGTCCGGCAGTTGCTGCTGAAAGAGATAATTCACTAGCCTTAACACTTGCCAAAGAACCTGTAAAATCACTCTTACGCATAGGAGTATAGCCAACGACTACGACTTCTTCAATCATCTTACTATCTTCCTGCAGAACAACTTTCGCCATATTTTTATCGGTAGCACGAAGTTGAACGGGTTTATATCCGATGTAGGAAACTGTTAGTTGAGATGTTTCAGAGACATCATTGATGGAAAAATTACCATCTAAATCGGTTATTGTTCCATTAGATGTACCCTTGACCACAACACTAGCACCGATAATAGGCTCTCCATTCGAATCAACTACGGTTCCCGAAACCTTTATATTACGCTGCTTTTCTTGTGGTTTACGAATCAATACAATGACATTCTCTTGCTCTTTCTTGTAGGTTAACTCCATTTTACCCAAAAGTTGTTGCATGGTTTGTTCCATCGTTGCATCTTTCACATTTAACGAAACTTTTTGGTTTAACTCCGGAAGGCTCTCATTGTAGAAGAATTTGTAATTGCTTACTTGCTCGATTTTCTTTAAAGAGGCTCTCAAAGAGATGTCTTTCACATTCACCGTTATTTGAGAATAAGCGGTAAAAGAGACGCTTAAAAACAATAGCAGACAAATAGCCCGCAGTGTTTTCCAGTTCTTACTTCTCCCCACGTTTGTTTGAGGGAGTTTTTCAAAGGTTGTTTTGTGCTTCATATATCAAAACTTTTAAGTTGTTTGATAGGTATACAGACTACTATACTCACTCGTCCAATCGCCTATCAGACTTTAACTCTCGTTAACTTATTCAATTCAGAGAACAAAAAAGCCATTCCTAAGTAGTGGGCTTCGGAATGGCTCTATTCATTATTTTTTCTACAATTTCTCTTTCAAAACTATCACCGAACCGTCCATTTCATAAAAGAAAGGTGAAGTTAGCATCAGAATATTCAGCGCATTCTGTATGCCGCCTCCCGGAATGGTTCCGGTGAAATATTCATTAGGTAGTTTATTGGAGTCGAAACGAATCTCTACGTCATAGATGCGTGAAAGGGTTTTCATTATATTTTCCAAAGATTCTTTCTCAAAGTACATATTTCCTTTCGTCCATTCAATATAATCATTCGGATGCACTTGAGTGGCTGTTATCTTATGAGTGGCTTTATTATATTCTATTTTGTCGCCGGGCTTCATGATATGCGATATTTTCTGCGCATAGACCCCTACTTTTCCTTCCAAAAGAACGACTGTCACGTCTTTGGCATCTTCATAGGCAGATACATTAAAAGAAGTACCGAGCACTTTCACTTCCAAATCACCGATTTGCACAATGAAGGCGTGTTTCTCATCATGGGCTACTTTAAAATAGGCTTCACCATTCAGTTGCACGCGACGAACTTTTTCTCCGAAGTTATTCAGGTAACTTAATTGGGAAGCTGAATTGAGAACAACATTTGTTCCGTCCGGCAATTCAATGGTTGCTTTATCTCCTTTGCCCGCTTTCACAATAAAGGGTGTTTCTGCCGTTGGAGAAGAATCTAAAAGATAGTAAGTGAAGAAAGCGACACAGACAGGTAATAAAATAGCAGCAACCCATTTCCAAGGGATGATACGGAGGGGGCGCACTTCCTTGCCCAAAGTCTCTTTTTTGATCCGGGCAAAAAGTTTATCACGCAACACTGGGTTCATGGAGGAATCCGATCTCTCAAACTCTTGCTCCCACCAGTCATGCAACTGACGGTCATTCTTTATCCAGTCTGACAGTTCTTTTATCTCGACATCCGTGATCGTTTCTTCGAAATATTTTTCAATTAGCTCTTTATAATGTGTCTTATCCATCTTTTCACTTATTTACAAGTATACATTTTCATCCTACTTCCCATCCAAAAACAAGTATTACTATTACATTTCATTAACAAAAAAGGCCAACAAAAGGGTAATTACCTTATCATAATGCTTCATCAACTGTTCACGCATAAATTTTACTGCCAAAGATAATTGGGTGGCAACCGTACTTTCGGAAATCCCCATGATTTCGGCTATTTCTTTATTTGTGTAATTCTGTCTTTTGCTCAAAATGAATATTCTTTTTCGTTGCGCAGGCAGTTCTTCGGCAAGAGAATCGATATACTCATTCAAAAAGCGCAGATCAATATTCTCTTCTGTCTGTGAATCACGGTCTACACTACTTTTCATGAGATATTCATTGTAAACATACTCTACGGTCTGACGCTGATACATATTCATCAATAAGTTTTTGGCAATCGTACAGAGAAAAGAGATAAACGAGGAAGCCGGGTCTACTTTTTCATGCACTTCCCATATACGAATAAAAGTGGCTTGCACCACTTCTTCGGCCATATATTGATTGCCGGAAGAGAGTCGCATAATGAAATTGTACAGTTTGCCACTATACATATTATACAATCTTTCGAATGCCTGAAAGGAACCGCCTTTTAAGTCGATTAATAAATGTTTTTCATCTGTAGAATCTACCATATCTTAGAATTTTGCAACAAAGGTATGCAGCCATAGGTCATAAACAGGTGACAATATTATTAATATTTTCTCAATTATCCGACTTTTCTGAAGAAAAAGATAGTAAATAGCAAATAGTAACGCCATCCGGTCAGGATAATGACGCTATCCAATCAGGATAGTGACGGTATCCGAACCGGATGGCGTTACTATATTTAGTGAGGTAGTTCGTACTAATAAGTCAGACGAACACCTGCTTGTATGTTGAAGTTAAACGGATTCTCTTTACGTATAGTCTGTATATCGGAGCCATCATTGAAATAATAAGCAACACCCGGTTCCACGTAAATACCCAAACGTTTCGTTGCATTGATCTGCGCACCTACACCACCGGATACCGAGAACTGCAAAGGCTTCACTGTTTCTTTTTCAGATCCTAGCTTTCCATAAACACATTTCTCAACCATACCTCCACCGGAAACATAAAGAGTGACGAGTTTCTTATCCAGGAAGTTCCAGTTGGCACGCAACGGAATACCGATATAATGCAGTTTCTGCTCTATCTGTTGTTCTTCACCTGCCAGTTTTGCATCCGAAGAAAGCAGCGTATAAGTCAGTCCTGTCTCAAGAGAGAATCCTTTAGCTAAACCTTTACGAACGGACAATCCGAAAGAAATAGGCTGATGATGTTTAATGTCAACCACCTGTTTTGCCTGACGCAGGTAAGGTACTCCATCTTCGAAAACCAATGTTTGGTCATTAGGAATCGTCTCCATCAGACCGTTGGAAACTGAAAGCATACTCACACGTGACATATAAGCATGAGATCCGGCACCTACTTCTGTTGAAGCACCTCCTGAATTTCCTACCGAAAGTCCCATTGACCATGTTCCCTTTTGAGAAGATCTTTTTTCTGTCGGAATATGAAGTTTGTCTTTACCGGAAGGACGACGCGGTCTGTTATTCGATCGCTCTGTATCCTGTGACTGTCCCTGACTGACATCTGTATTTTCTGCCTGCTTCGATTCATCTTTTACATTTTCAGTTTCTCCATTTCCTTTTACATTCTTATCTTCCTCACTCAAAGAGTCTTCTCCATTTCCTGTTGAAAGTTTATTTTCATTACCGATCCCTAATGGATCTACACCTGTTTTCTGCTCCGTATGATTCCTGTCGACTTTCGCCAAACGATCTTCGCGAGTTACCGGCCGTAAGACAGGTTCCACAGCAGTTCCCTGCATATCCGGTTGTTGCACACCCGGCAATGCATCGGGCGTGGAAGCCAATGCCGGAGTTTGTATATGACGTATTTCATCCGCAGCGGGTGTCCCTAGAAAATACAGACTTACTGACGAAACGACAGCTAATATTATAATAGCTGCAGCAGCCATCATCCATTTTCGATAAGGATATATTTTCTTCTCCACAGGAGGCATAAGTTCTTTCTCCAGTTGTTCCCAACCGGAAGCAGGCGCCGGTTCGGAATAATCCGCAAGCTTCTCCTTCAACTTATTCATCCACAATTCTTTCTCTTCCATCTCTATCTATCCATTATGCATTATCCATTCTTTTACTCTTTTTGCTAATACACTCTTCGCACGAAACAGTTGCGAAGCTGAAGATTTTTCATTGATACCTAATACCTGTGCGATTTCTTTATGCGATTTGTCTTCAAATGTATAAAGATTGAACACAGTACGATAGCCGGCGGGTAATTCTTCAATAAACTGCATCAACACATTTTGTGGTATCGCTTCTACATCGGAAGCATCCGGCTCTTCATATTCTTCGGGCAACTCTTCCAAAGGTGTCGACTGATTAATCACATCATTTTTCCGAAGATACTGTAAAACTGTGTTGACCATCACCCGTTCCATCCAGGCTCGCAAAGAGCCTTCACCCCTCCAGGTGAACTTATCGAACGAATCGAATATCTTTAAAAAACCGTCGTGAAGCAGATCCTGGGCTGTATCCCGGTCGCCGGTATAGCGTAGACAGATGCCAAGCATACGCCCCGCATACTGTTCATACAGTTCCTTGCGGGCCCGATTATTACCCAGCCTACATTGTTCCGACAACTCTATTTCTTCCATTCTCTTATACACGTGTTTACCTTATAAATGCAGCAAAGATAGAAATACTGCATAGAGAGAACAACTCTTTTATCACTTTTGTTTCTTTAACAGATCCGAATGCAATATTTTCTATCCTCTTGCATTTTCACTACAGAAAACATAAATATTATAAAATCTAAAACCTAGTAAGTATATGAAGAAATTTAAATTCATAGCCTTTATCTTTGCTATTATGACTACCATGCCGATTCTCCAGTCATGCTTGGACGACGATGATAATTCGTCCGATCTTCTGGCTATCAGCACCATCAATATGATTAGCCAAGATAGCAAGGAATTTTATTTCACTTTGGATGACGGGAAAAAGATGTATCCCAGCAACTCACAAGGATGGAACAATGAAGATTGGGTGGAGGGACAAAGAGCTTTTGTGATATTCAACGAGTTGGAAGAGCCTGTGAATGGATACGACCTTAATATTCAGGTGAAAGGTATCAATCCAATCTTAACCAAAGACATCGTCACAATGGGTGAAGATGACAACGACGAAGAGAAAATCGGAGATGATAAGATCAACACGACTTATATGTGGATCAATAAGGATAATAAATATCTGACGATTGAATTCCAATATTACGGAACACATAGTGAAGATAAAAAACATTTCCTGAATCTGGTGATTAATGACAAAGAAGAGACTGCTCCCACTGCTGACGAAGGCAATGCGGAGGACGAATATATCAATCTGGAATTCCGTCATAACAGTGAAGGAGATGATCCTCAACGTTTGGGTGAAGGATATGTGTCTTTCAAACTGGATAAGATTAAAAACCGGATGGAGGGGAAAAAGGGACTAAGAATTCGTGTCAACACCATTTATGGCGGGCCGAAAACTTATGAAGTGAAATTTCCTTAGACTTAGACGACTAATCTAATGTGAACATGCGAAACACACTCTTTTTTAATATAATATATTAATTACGCAAAAGAGGGCGGTAGTTGTGAAACTGCCGCCCTTTTACTTTCTTCTTTATATTCTTTCTTCTAAAAGAGTTATTTCTTATCTCCCAGATAATTCCAAACAACTGCACTCAATGCAGCTCCTACAAATGGAGCAATGATGAATAACCACAACTGTGACAATGCTTCTCCTCCTTGGAATAATGCCGGAGCAATACTACGTGCCGGGTTCACAGAAGTCCCTGTGATAGGAATACATACAATATGTACTAACACAAGAGTCAAACCGATGGCAAGTCCTGCCAGATTACCTGCTCCCTTCTTCGAATCGGTAGAGCCGAGCACTACCAATACAAAAATGAAAGTAAATACTGCTTCCGCAATAAATGCCTGCAACATTTCTCCATCACCAAAACCATTCGAACCTGTCGCTGTAGGCCCGTCATGAGCACCGGTAGCAACTAAAGCAAAAAGAATAGCCGAGCCGATAATAGCTCCGATTACCTGGAAAATCATATACATACCTGCATCTTTTCCATTCATACGACCAGTCAAAAACACTCCTAATGTAATAGCAGGATTAATGTGACATCCCGAAATACCTCCGATAGCATACGCCATCGCTACTACGGACAAACCAAAGGCTAAAGCTACGCCGATCGTTCCAACCCCAGCGCCTACTGTATCAGCCAAACCACCAGCAAAAACGGCACTACCACATCCCATAAGGACGAGCACCATCGTTCCAATCATCTCTGCAATGTACTTTTTCATAATCACTAAATATAAATAGTTGTTTCGCCAAATATAGGATTTTAGGTCTGAATAAAAATTCATATGTACAATAATGACTATCTTTGCAGCATTTTTGAACGAACATTTATTTATTAAAATAAAAAAAAGACCTTCTTCATGTCATTTGGCCTCCATTCTTTGAACGGATAAACATCTGATATTCGGTATGGGGGATGGGGATGATAATCATTGTCAGCTCTTTCTATTTTAAAGGAGCTAAGATAAGTGTAAAAAGACTCCTGCCAATCAAAAAAGATGAGCAGGAATCATCTCAATCTCTAATATACTATAACAAACATTGTATGGGCTGCAAAGAAAGCATTTCCTTGGGAACCACCGCCTTTATTTCCTTCTTCAGGACGCATAGCAGACTGTGACGAATAAAATCTCTATTTGTCGCCAACACCACCTGTCGTGTCGGTCGGGGGATGGCAAACGGGCGTACTAATTGTCGCTGTTCTTCTGTCAATTGCATCACTGCCAGTTCGGGAATAAAAGTGATTCCTTTTCCACTTTCTACCATTCGCATAAAGGTTTCCATACTTCCCAAACGATAGGCCATCTGATTAACCTTCACGGCCTCCATCTGACAAAAACGGACGAGTTGATCGCGAAAGCAGTGTCCTTCGTCCAAAAGCCAAAGATGTTCGCCTGTTATATCGGAAGTGCGGATAACGTCATGTTTGAATGAGGGTTCTTTCCGTGATACATAAGCATAGAATTGCTCATAGAAAAGAGTTTCTTCCGTCAAAAATGTGTCTTCTAATTTACTGGCAATAATCCCTGCATCCAAATCACCGGCATGCAAAGCCTGCTGAATATCCTGTGTTTTCATTTCCGTGACACGAATATCCAGTTCGGGATATTTTTCCATCAATTGAGGAAAAAAGCGAGGAAGCAAATAAGGAGCGATAGTTGGCAATACTCCCAAGCGGAATACGCCTGATAATGACTGCTTATCTTCACTGATTATTTCTTTCACTTGAGCTGCCTGCGCCAGAATCACGCGAGCCTGGTTTATCACTTTCTGTCCAATGGCTGTCGGACAAACGGGCTGTACCGTCCTATCGAACAACTTTACTCCCAGTTCATCTTCCAGCTTCTGAATCATGGCACTCAAAGTGGGTTGCGTCACACGGCAATATTCAGCTGCCCGTGCGAAATGCCTGAACTGGTCTACAGCTAGTATATATTCTAATTGTTGTATTGTCATCTATCAAATCATATTAAGTTATAGATTTCATCTATGCAAAGATAGAAATTTTCAGTTTGACAACAAGCATTTTCCGCCTTATCTTTGCAATACAGAAAAAAAAGAAAGCAAGTATAAATCATTAAAAATAAAAGAATATGAAAACTTTAGAATTTATCAAACTGAACGAATCGGGAGCAAACAACGTAGTAGCATCTTTGCAACAACTATTAGCAGACTTCCAAGTGTATTACACCAATCTTCGCGGTTTCCACTGGAATATCAAGGGACATAATTTCTTTGTACTCCACAGTCAATTCGAAAAGATGTATGATGACACGGCTGAAAAGGTGGATGAAATCGCAGAACGTATCTTGATGCTGGGTGGTACTCCTGCCAATAAATTCAGTGATTATCTGAAAGTGGCAAATGTGAATGAAGTGGATAAGGTAAGCAACGGAGACGAAGCATTGAATAATATCCTTCAGTCTATCAGTTATCTGATTGGCGAAGAACGTAAGATTTTGTCTATCGCTTCTCAAGCCGGAGACGAAGTAACCGTTTCGATGATGAGCGATTATCTGAAAGAACAGGAAAAATTGGTTTGGATGTTGGTTGCTTATAATAGCAAGTGATTAAAATAAAAAGATGTCCCGGTCTTGCTTATTTGCAATCAGGACATCTTCTATTTATATATAGAAAGACTTTTTAGTCAGTCTACCATTATCTATTTCTTCATTTTTCCTTTTATAAGGATATATAGTTTTGCTATTCAGCAGCATTATCAGGACAACGAACTCCTTGTACAAAATTGAGCGTTCCACGTCCGGCATAAGTAGCACTATATCCGTTTCCTGTAAGGTCGGTTATTACTTTATTATTATCCGGAGTAGACTCATTAAATCTCCAATAAGCCACTAAACCATCTGTTAAAGGATCCACCCAGCAGACATTATTTTTCAGATCAGCAGCCGAACGAGCAACAGCCCATACACGTACTTCACTTACATACCCATCCATATAACGATTATCTGCTGCAGACTGACCAATATAGAATGCTGCATTTTTATCATGTCCATAGGCTTGCGTTAAATCGATAGTACCTCTTGTATCCGGAAGTTCTCCCTGTAGTTCACCATTAACATATACAAACTTCTTTCCTTGTGAACCGTCATATACACAAGCCAAATGCAACCATTTATCATTGGGTAAAACATCTCTGGAATCAATTGCCGGACTACCTCCACTCAATTGCAATTTCCAACCGCTTTTATTATCACCGGCAGTACGCAAACAGAAATTCTCTTCCAATCCCATAACAGAGAAGCACCATTTTCCACTGGTAGAAGTCATCTTTTTAAAACGAACTCGTGCTTCAAATGTTACATTATTCAATGCCGTGGTATTGTATTGAGATTCTTTTCTGAAATCGACCTTGAAATACCCGTTATTAGCAGAAATATCCGCAGCTTGAGTAATAATAATTTGATTGATAACAATGTATATGGTACGTGAACCTTCTATTACGGACAAATTCTTATCCGACACACTCACAATACTTATAGGAAGCAGATACGTTTTGCCTTCCTTTAATAAGTCCCGGCTGATAACACTTAAACGCACACCATCTGTGGAAGTATTCTTTCCATTTTCAATAGTTAATGTTGTATTCTCCAACTTGTACGACTTTTCAGGAAGAAGTTCATAATTCTTCTTATATTCCTTATTGAAAGACTCCACTAATTCCGGAGTGGCCTTCATACCCACTTCTACATGATCTCCTATCGCACATGATGAAGCAACTTTAATTCCGATAACTGCAGGCAAATCATCAATTGTCAGATTAGCAACCGGTGATAATTGATCTGCGCCAACAACATATAATCCTTCATAGTATTCCTGACTTTTCTGGCATGATACCATTAGAAGGACAAGCAAGCTTAATAATATGTATTTTATATTCTGTTTCATTTTTTCTAAACTTTAATGTTCGTTCATTATTCTGATCGCATTACGTGTCCATTTGTAATTAGGATTGGAACGGTAATCGTTCTCCATGTGATAGGTACCACATCCTCCTTTGCGGGTGGCTAATTTTCCTTCATACATGGGGAGGAAACGTGCCATTCCTTCTAATGAAGGTACCGACCCGCCTTCTCTTAAAGAGTGATCTACTCCTCCACTTGCATACTTACCCCCCTCAAAGGTTTCAGCAAAAATGTATTGTTCCGGTTTCCAACCATTTTTAGCTGCATTATCGAAACGCCCCTGCAGATCTTGATATCCCCTAGAATTATAAGACTGAACCACTCCATAATTAAAATATTCAGCCAATCCTTGCTTTAAATGATAAGGTACTCCATCAATAATTAATAGATTACGAGTTCCCGACTTCGGACCAATATATTTTCCTAATGCCTTTACAAACATTTCCATATTATCCATATAATCAGGCCACATATAAGACGGACCTACTAAAGGACCACTGAACGGAACCCCAGGAAATTCCTGATAGCCGGGTTCATAATCAAGATCAATACCCTGATAACCATACTTATACATAGTATCTACCAAAGACTTGGCATACTCTTCTATTCCTTCAGGAGTAGCAATCTCATGATTTTCACCAGACATAAATTCATCTGGAATTTTGTGAGCAAAGATAGTATATGTGACACGAGTTCCTTTCACATCCTGTACATAACGTAAATCTTCCATTTGTGCCGGACTTAAGTTCTGGTAAGCTCCCCAAATAGAAATAATATCTACACTGTCAGGCACACTTCTTAAATAGTTGATCATATCAGCAGAGTTAGCCGTCCATCCGCCAAACCAGCCAAAAAAGACTTCATGGTCGTTTCTTGCTTTATATGCTCTTAAATTTTCCCAATATTCTTTGGACATCTTATCAGGCACCACTATATCCAAAGCTTCTATATCTGTATTACACGATATAATTCCCGTACCAACTATTACGAAAACTATTATATATGTTAATAATTTCTTCATGTCGTTTTATCTAAAAGAATATGATTACTTATTTTCTACATCCCACCATAAGCGAGTAGCTCCGGTATCCGGACCACCCAATAGTTTAACGGCTTTTTCCACCTCTTCTTTATTTCCTTGATATTCGGAATAGGGGAAAGGAACACGACGGATCTGTACAGAAGAGCTAATAACACCACCACTCTCATTATTAACTATTTCATAGATCTTAGGATAGCCTGTTCTGCGGAATTCACTCCATGCTTCCTGTCCTAATGGGTACATTGCTATCCATTTTTGGGTGATGATCTGTTCTAACTGCTTTTCTTTATCATTTTCATCCCAGACTATCGTAACATCAGATGGGGCTGGTGCGGAAGGACTGCTTTTGAATCCAGGGTATTTTGCCGGCACTTTAGTACTTGCAAGATAAGTTTCCACTCCTTTTACTCCATGTTGTTCGAAAGAAGCACGTATGCCTGAATGATACAAACTTTTAGCGGTTCCTTTCATGTTCCATGTCTTCAAGGCACCTTCTGCCCGCAAAAAATAAACTTCTGCAGCTGTCATCCAAACATAAGGGGTTCCTTGCAATATATTAGGTTTGGAGAGTCCTAAATCACCTTTAAATATATCACCATTCTTATGTCCGTTACGCAATCCACGATAATTGTCATTTGAAGACAATTGGAAAAATACGGATATACGTGGATCTCCAAACCCATTCAAATAAGCATCCATACTAGCCCCCATTACATCTTCTTCATAGCCGTCTGCGCTGCTAATACTATTTATAGGGTTGTGATAGGTGAACGAAAGAGTTGAATTAGATTGCATTGCCGGATTATTATCATTTGTTTCAATCACTCCATACGAATGTGTAACAGCAGCTTCTGCTTCTTTTTGAGCCTCCGGATAAACAGCACTTAAACGTATTGCCAAACGCAGCTTCAAAGAATTCGCAAAACGAATCCAATTAGGTATGTTACTGCCAAATATTAAATCAAACTTTTCCAATGCCTTAGAATTTGGGTTAGCTTGATCAAACTTGGTCAAGATATCAATAGCATGGTTCAGTTCTTTGAAAAAAGATTTATAGATAGCTTCTTGCGAATCATAAGGGACAGGATTAGTCAGACCAAACTTTAGATAAGGTAACGGACCGTACATATCTGTAGTTTTATGTATAGCTGTCACTTTTACAATTTCACCGACAGCAAACAATACAGATGCAGAGTCTACCTTTTGGCGTAAAATATTCCATGAAGATAAGAACTCTACAAATGCACTTTTAAAAGGTGCATCTTTCCATTCGTCAGAAATAGCATAAGTCGTTCCATTCGCTCCTCCGCCCCAATTTTGCGTTCCGGCAAAATATCCAGAATACATGTTGCCAAAAAGGTCTTCCGAGCGTTGAAACAAGTTAACATCTTCAGATACTACCCTACGTTGCATCGTAGTAAGATAGCTGCCCCATAAATTATCTTTATCCAATTCTTTTTCTTGAACTTTATCAGGATCCAGATTAATCGTATCAGACATACAACTTCCCAATAAAAAGCAAACAGCAAACACCAGGAAGCAAGTTTGTATAACGTTATAGATTCTATTTTTCATTTTATTCTTCGTATTAAAGTATTAAAATCAAAAGTTAACTTTTACACCAAAACCGAAACTGCGTAAGCTAGGTGGCATAAAATAATCGAAACCCTGATAATAAGTTCCTGTATTTGCTGTTAGTTCCGGATCAAACGGAGCTTTCTTATAAAACATCAGCAAATTGTGTCCTGTCAGTGACAGAGAAATGTTCAATTTTTCTCCGAACCACTTTGCCGGAAGCATATATGATAATGACATTTCACGTAAACGAACATTAGTCGCACTGTACACATAATGCGCCAGTAAACCTGTTTTTCCGGAAGCAACGGTACCATAATATTGTTCTGCATCCAACTTTCCATTATTTACAGGTACACCACCGTTATCACGGGCTGTAGCTGTTTGTTGTGATACTCCGAATTGATCCATCAAAGCTTGTGTAGCGGAAATCACCTCACCGCCAACACGCGCGTCAATCAGAAAATCAAGTTCCACCCCTTTCCAAGAAAAACTGTTTCTAAATCCTAGATTATACTTAGGAGCTGCCGAACCAACTTTTATGAAAGTATTTTCTTCAGCCGATACACCTCCATTTGAAATAAGAATATCACCATGTAAGTCTTGTTTCAATTTTGTCGCATAGATATCAGACATAGTACCACCTTCTTTCAAAATCATTCTGTATGAATCTGCACTGGCAACGGAAAATTCTGTTGGTGATTTTACTGTTGTACTAGTAGTGCGGTCAGTCACATACTCAGGAAGTAACTCTTTGATTTCATTACGGTTCATTGAATAAATCAAATTTGAGTTCCAATTTACCGGGCCTAAATCCTGATTAAAACCTACACTTAGTTCAATACCCCAGTTGTTTACTTTTCCTGCATTTTCATATGCAAAAGCGTATCCTGTGCTGGGCGGCAATTCATATTTAAACAACTGATTGTATGTGTTTGAATTGTAATATGTTGCTGCAAGGTTCAATTTATTATCAAACAACCGTAAGTCCATACCAAATTCAAATGCTTTGGTCATTTCCGCTTTAAGATGATTGGCAGGTGAGAAGTTAGCACTTGTAGCATTACCATTTTCCAAAACCACTGTTGCATAAGGCAAGTATGCACTTGGAGGATTACCTACTTGCGCATAGGAACCACGAATCTTCCAGAAAGAGAATACTTTTTTAGGAAGCGGAATAATCTCTGACAACACTACAGAAAGACCTACGGACGGATAGAATACATATTCCTTGGAAGTACCTACCAATGTAGAAAACCAGTCTATACGACTTGTCACGTCAGCATAAAGAAAATTGCGGTACCCCAGTTCTGCTTTACCATATAGAGATTGAGTCTGGGTATGCAATGATTGTTTGCTATATCCGCTTTCTGTTGAAGGTATATTACTTGGATGGAAAAAGTTCGGTACTCCAAGCAGATTGCCTTCAAAAGTACTTGATTTATATTTTTCATCATAATAACTACCACCAAGGTTTACTAACAAGTGATAATTCTCCCCGAATTTCTTATCTATATTTACTAAGAAATCAAGATAAGTTGCAGTATTCTTGTCTTCCTGTGTCATATAGTTACCTTGAGATTTGGAGAACAAACCATCAGTGGAAGCGTATAATTTACGTTCGAAATCAGTATAAGCATTATCAACGCGGGCACGTCCGATAATATTAAGCCAATTGGTTATATTCCATTTCATTGATAATGACATGATATAGCGGTCTCTATCAGTATTGAACATATTACGATTAATAATCCAATATGGATTCTGCATACCCAATCCCTGATTTTTATAAGGCCAATATTGAGTTTTGAAGTTTCTATCAGCGTCATATCGTTCATAAACTACATATTTATTCATATCATCACTTGGTGGAAACAAATAGACTGGAACCAACGGATTATAGTACATACCTTGTCCGTTACTGTTTTGGTTATTCTGTTTGATATAAAATAATCCCATATCCATACTTAAAACGTCTTTAACGATGTCCCAAGAATTACGGAATGTAAAATTATAGCGATTATATTTATTATTATCAATGACACCTTCTGAATTTACAGACCCAAAAGATATATGCGTCTGATTTGTTTCTGTACCAGTAGATACAGCAATAGAATTCATTGTATTAAATCCTGTTTGAAAGAAATCCAAAGGATTATAATCGGAAGGTTTCTCTAATTTATCCCCCCAACTTTTAAATTCACCTTCTTTACGTCCATACGTATTCTGGAATTCAGGAGTAATAAAAGGTCTTGAAAAACTAGTGCTATTTGAATAACTTATTCTGGGTTTTCCAATCGCACCTTTTTTGGTTGTGATCAGTATCACACCATTCGCACCTCTATTACCATATAAGGAGGCTGCAGAAGCACCAGTCAGGATGGACATACTTTCTATATCCTCCGGATTAATATTAGATATTCCATCTCCGTCGGCCACTTCCACTGACTCATAAAAATTATCTGATTGTTTGGTTCTTAACCCTTGCATTGGAATACCATCCAAAACGTACAACGCATTGTTTTCACCAAATAATGATTTGGTACCACGCATGACAACGCGGGAAGATCCTCCAGTTCCAGACGAACTCTGATTAATAGTCACACCTGCTACCTTACCAGAAAGGCTATTTATAAAGTTGGCATCTTTCACTTTTGTTATACCGGCAGCTTTTATTTCCTGCACATTATACGTCAATGCCTTAGCTTCTCTCTTAATACCCAATGCTGTAACAACCACTTCATCCAAGGCCTTTGTGTCAGAAGCCATTGTAATATTATAAACAGTCTTATCTGATATTTTAACCATTTGAGTCGTATACCCGATATACGAAACCTTCAGGAAATCGTTTTTGGTAACACGGATTGTAAAATCTCCATTCAGGTTAGTTATTGTACCACCACTACCACCATTAATTGAAACATTAACTCCAATCAAGGCTTCTCCTTGTTCGTCCACAACCCGACCTTGTATTTCCTTTGATACAGACTCTTCCTTTTTTTCCGGAATTATCATGATATAGCTATCTTTTAATTTATAACTAAATCCTGTTCCTTTTAATATGACCTTGAGTGCCTGTTCTAACGGTAGTTCACTCACATTCAAAGAAATACGTTTACTTCCTCCAAGTTGAGATTCATTATAGGCAACGGACATTTTAGATTGTTTCTCAACTTCTGTCAATGCTTCTCGTAATGTTATTTCATTTTTCTTAATAGTTATTTTCACATTACTTTGAGCAAAGAGCACTGTTTGCGCGAATAGCAAACAGCAAAAAAATGTTATACATTTAGCTTTTAATAGATATAAATTCATATCTTAGTAGCGTTTTTAGTGTTAAACTCATAATATTATATTCATCAAAGATTTAAGCCGGTAGCTTTAATACTAAAAAAGTCATTTCATATCCGGAATCAGGCGGCATCCTTTTTCCGGATACTTTTTTACATAATCAATGATATTTAAGGTTAAACAAAATATTTGTAAGATAATTACTTAATCAGTTTTATATAACATACATTCTCTTCTATTTTATAATCAAATCCTCCTACTACTTCTTTCATAATATCCATAATTTCTCCAATATCCGAGTTTTTACGGAAACTAAAATTATATTTATCATTACTGAAATGACTGGTATTACATTGGAATGTGATATTAAAGCGACGCTCCAATTCAGCTATGATTTCTTTCATCGTATCTCCGCGGAATATATACAATCCCTTTTGCCAAGCTGTTACAGCTTCTACATCAGCATTAGCTAACACTACTTGACCACTATTTTTTTGATATATAATTTGCTGTCCCGGATGTAGTATATAGTTTCTTCTTTCTTCATCACAATCTACTTTTATCTTCCCATGAAGTAATGTTGCAACAATTTCATTACTTTCCGGATAAGCACCCACATTAAACTCTGTCCCCAAAGCTGTAACAGCCATGCTTCCCGATCTCACAATAAATGGTTTCTCCGGATCCTTTTTCACCTTAAAATTAGCTTCTCCTACCAAATATACCGTGCGAGTATCTCCTTTGAAAGCTTCCGGATAAAGTAATAAGGTTCCGGAATTAGTCTGTACTTTACTTCCATCGGGTAGTTCGATTGTAATCATATCACCAGCAGGAGTGAATTTTTCTATCATAGCAACTTCCGAATACATATTCTTAGCATAAAAGAAAGTTCCTGAAATAGCAACAGCCAGTACAACTACTGCAACTGCTGCATATTGCCATATCTGCATTCGGAATTTTCGCACAGTTTTTTGTTGACCTGCACCTATCTTATTATATACATTAGAAAGAGAAGCCCATGTACCCGCATCAGCTTTACCGTCAGTTTCACTCCATAGTGTATGTAAAGCAGCCTCTTTTTCATCAGAATGCTCTTTATCCACCAGCCATTGATGCACTTCTTCAATTACTTTCTCACTATGCTTGGAAGCTGTGAATACACTAATTATTTTTTGAATATAATTCTCCATTTTTCTGTTGCCTTATAATATATAGACAACTAGCTAAAACAGACTACTCAATAGAAACAGAAAAAAAATGCAATTAAAATGACTTTTTTTAATTCTTGCAAAGCTAAATAGATATGTCGTTCTACAGTCCGAACGGAAAGCTGCAGATTATCAGCTATTTCCTGATTACTCATTCCTCTTTGCCGGCTCATAGAAAAAACTTTTCTCCGTTGCTCTGGCATATTATCTAAAGTAAGTTTTATTAAAAGTTGGAGTTCTTTTGCATAAAGCTTATCATACATATCAAATTCATAAGAAGGAGAATTTTCTTGAGATAGTTTTTCCTGATAATTAAGTTCTACGGACTGATGTTTCAGGAAGTTATAAATCTGATTACGAGCCATTGTATAAATATAGCTATCCCATGTCTCTTTATTCTCCCAAATCTCTGGATTATCCCACAGTTTGACGAATATATCCTGGGCAATATCTTCTGCATCTTCTTCCGAATGTAGGATTTTCCATGCGAAAGCTTTTACTTTAGGAAAAGTAAGAATGAAAAATTGTTCAAATTTTCTCTTCTTTTCTTGTTCTTTTATGTGTGTCATCAAAGATCGTCCGGTTAGATTTATTTTTTATGAGAGCCAAAAATAAACGCTTTTATCAAAAAAAACAAATAATAACAACGATAAAAATAAATATATTTATGTCATCCAGTCATCTACCACGCCAATAAGTCGTTCTAATAAGGGTCATTACCAACCCAAATAGAAAAAATATATTTTCTTCTTGAACATGATGACATAATCATATTTCTATAGTGTACTCATACAGTGTCATGATTATTGACACTATATGAGCAAATTAACTTATTTCACAGAAATCGTCTTTGATAATCTGATATCATCCGACGCTGCTCCAATCATCAGCTGGAAGCTTCCCGGTTCTACGATTCGCTCCATTTTTTGATTGATAATGGATAAATCCTCTTCTACCAAAGTGAATACAATTGTTTTTTTCTCTCCCTGCTTCAAAAAGAAACGCTTAAAATGTTTGAGTTGCCGAAGTGCCCGGACTACAGAAGCATACTCATCACGAATATAAAGTTGAGCCACTTCTTCACCATCATACTTTCCTGTGTTTTCTACATCAAATGATATTTCAAAATGCAAAGGCGCTTGTTGTGTCACTTTTAAATTGGAATATTCGAAAGTTGAATAACTTAATCCATATCCAAATGAATACAATGGGGAGGCAGACATTTCTACATAATCGTGACATTTAGGGGCTTTCTTATTATAATATACGGGAATTTGTCCCTCTGACCGGGGAACAGAAACAGGCAAGCGACCTGCCGGATTATAATCACCAAATAAAACATCAGCAATGGCATCCCCCCCTCTTGTCCGGGATAATAGGCGGTCAGCAATGCATCTGCATGTTCCGCTGCCCAATTTTTATTTAATGGACGTCCCTCAATGTAAACCACAATCAGGGGCTTTCTCGTTGATTTCAAGGATTCTAGTAATTCCAGCTGTTTTCCTAACAAAGAAAGAGTTGCACGATCAAAGCCTTCTCCACACTCCATATCACTGATTTGGCTTTTATCTGCAATAGCAGCTCCCGTCTCTTTATAAGTCGTTTTAAAATCACGAGCACTGGAACCACCCACTACTGCAATCACCACATCTGCACGATTAGCAGCTTCAACTGCTTTCGCTATTTCATTGTTGGTAGTATCACGGATAGCGCAACCTCTTACATACTCAACACGTGAAAGAGATAATTTAGAAATGATTCCATCCAGTACCGTTTTTATATTTTCGTCTTTTTGGGGAGCTGTATAATCACCCAGCATATTATAACAATTATCTGCATTTGGGCCAATTACCGCTACTTTACGGATGTTTTTACTCAAAGGCAGAATGTCATGCCTATTCTTTAATAAAGTCACCGATGCTTGTGCCATCCGTCGTGCATTGGCAATATGATTTGCATTACGAACTCTTTCAATCGCTATTTGGGGATCTACGTATGGATTTTCAAACAATCCCATTTCAAATTTTAATCGTAGAACCCTGCAAACGACTTCATCAATAATAGCCTCTGACAAACGTTTCTCTTTTACAGCCCGATAAATATTCGTATAAGCTTCTCCACCTAAGTCAACATCTACTCCGGCAGAAACTGCTTGAATAGCCGCATCCTCTATAGAAGAAGCCGTATAATGACTTTCATATATTCCTTCAATACTATATAAATCGGAAACAACAAAACCTCTAAACTTCCACTCATTTCGCAACAGTTGATTCAGCAAATATGAGTTGGCAGTACATGGGATTCCGTCTATTGAATTATAAGAAGTCATCACAGAAAGAGCACCAGCATCAATCGCTTTTTTAAAAGGCGGTAGGAAGTTTTCATGCAATTCTCTCATTCCAACTAAAGCTTGATTCCCATTCTGTCCGCCCTCCGGTACGGCATAGGCTAAAAAATGCTTTAGAGTAGCTATCGTACTGTTTTTCCGGGAAATATTTCCGTTGATTAATCCATCTACCATTGCCGCCCCCAAAGTCCCGCTTAATACCGGATCTTCCCCAAATGTTTCTTCCACGCGGGACCAACGGGGATCACGGGTCAGATCAAGTACGGGACCGTAACTAATATGCCCACCTTGGGAACGAATTTCTTTAGCGATAACTTGACCAACTTCTTTTACTAACTCCGGTGACCAGGTAGCCGCCATTCCGATACCCGTAGGAAAAACAGTAGTACCAATTGCCATGTGCCCATGAGGGGCTTCTTCTGCTAAAAACATCGGAATTCCCAGACGGGTATTCTCCATCACATACTTTTGCAATGCATTTCCTGCCTTTGCTGCCAGTTCCGGATTAAGTCCATTTGCTATAGTTTTCTTTGTCCAAGGATCGGCACGATAGGTTGCCCAAAGCATTCCTACATTCCTTTCTTTGATTAATTGCTTGAACTTTTCGGAAGGATGAACTTCACTACCATGGATTTCATACATTTCCCAACCTAAAGGACAAAGTAACTGACCGACCTTTTCTTCTAAAGTCATGCGGGAAAGTAAATCTGAAAGTCTTATATCTATCGACAAACAGCGATCTTTGTAAGCAGGTAACGAGGGAGAGGATTGAGTAAACCCCAAAGTACATACCATCTGTACTATCACCAAGATATACAATCGTTTTATCATAATGTTATATGCAGTAAAATGACTCAATTAATTTATAGTGTATTTCTAATCTTTCAAATAGAGATATTCAATCCTACTTACCTATTTCTCCTTCAAATATAACTGTATGTACAGGTTGATGAGCATCATTTGTTATCAACTTGACCTTTGCATCCAATAGATGGTTTGAAGATGATACATTTAATTCAAACAGAACCTCCAGACACTCATTTTGCTTCAAAACCTTTTCACCCCGGATATTAGTAGAAACAAATTCCGGACATTCTATCTTGCGGATAATAAGAGGATTCGCCCCTTCATTAGTAACTTTTACTTTTCGCTGAATATGCTTTTTTAATGAGATATTCCCCAAATTAAAATAAGATTGTGAACATTTCATCCGGGGAGCAGTTGCCGTGCTTACTTTTCTCATATCATCAATCACTGTACCAAAGATTTGTATAGGAGAACTGTGTACGGAATTGGCACTAATAATAATCTTATCTTTAAATGTACCGTAAAAGCCTTTTAAAGGAGAAGCTGTTATTTTTATAGTCGCATAAGATCGACCTTGAAGAGATGATGGCATAGAAATCGACAAACATCCGCTCTTATCCAACAGCGAGTATGACAACCTGACCATTTTATCCGATCGGTTATAGATTCTAATTTCCAATTGTTTTGGCCTCCCATTATGTTGTAACAGATCATAAGATAGAGTCATTCGGTCTGCCAAAATATCTGATGATAAAGAATAAGGATATTCATCCTCTATACGATTCATTGTATTTATCGTGCCTTTTACCCAAAGAGTATTGACACTTTGCCCTGAATTAGAAACAACCCTTATACTCTTAGAGAAAAAGTTTGTTCGCCCTTTAGGATCGAAAGTTACGGTAATAGTGCCTGTATGCCCTGGTTTTACAGGTTGTTTACTATAAACAGAAATGGCACACCCACAAGTTGAAATCACTTCTTCAATCACAACCGGAGAAGTATGCATATTAGTAAAATGAAAAGTATGACTCACTTTGCCTCCTACTTCCTGAATATTACCAAAATTCCAAGTAGTAGTATCAAAACGCAATACAGCTCTTCCCTGTTGTTGCGCACATACGCCAACAATAGAGCACAGTAAAACGATCAAAGCTGACATAAAACGTTTCATCATCATTTCTTTAAGTTAATATTGGGAGCTACGTAAAAACACAATAACTCCCAATATAAAATCACATTTTAATTATCTTGAGGCAAATCATTGAATTCTGCATTCCAAATGATATTTGCCGAAGCCGGGAAAGTTAAATCACGCCCATTGCCCGAACTGTCCTTCAATGTATTTCCTTCTCCTTCATCCAATTTCCAATAGCCATATAAGTCCGAAGAAGATGGAGAAGCTATTGTACGCAAGTTAGCTTTTACTTCTTCCGCTGTCAGACACTTCTTCCACATACGAATATCAGAAATCAGACCATCAAAATACATACTTGAACTTGTATTACCAAACTGAATACCAGTCAACGTATATCCCACCTTGAATCTTTGAGAAGAGGATGGTCCCCAACGTTTAGTAGGTTTTGCAGAAGCAACTTCCTCACCGTTAATATATAAACGATAAGCAACCTCAGTATTCTGGCCCGTTTTCGTTCCGTCACAAGTAATAGTCAACCTAACCCATTGATTAGCCGGCAACGTTATATTTTGATTAGCCAATGTCAAGTCACATTGACGATTACCAATATTAGACGCTCCCGTTGCACCAGTTACACGTAGTTCACAACCACTAAAAACCTCATTATTATTGTTGGTATCCTTACCACGCCATGTACCTATATAATTAGTTCCACTGTGCCAATTATATGGATATACAAGCATTTCAAACGTATGTGTATTATCTTCAATCGTAACTACTTCATCATTTGCGAAACTTAACGTACGATACATATCCGTTGAATAAGAACTCATATTCAATCCCGGTATATAATCCAATTCCCCATCAATGCTAATCGTAAAATAAGAAACAGAACGAGTGTCCGTTACAAATTGTCCTACACACGTTTCATCTATTGTTGCAACAATAGGAAGCAAATATTCTTCACCTTCCACCAAACCGAACAATGATGAAAACTTAACTGATAAGGAATTGGATTCTTGCTGTCCTGCCTTCACTATCGCATTTTTAGCTTGCAACTCATAGACAAAAGCGGGCATCATCTTATAAGACGTGTTATTTGCAGCGTTATAAGCCTCTACCATACTTTCGTCCACGGCAATGTCACACAATAAAGTAGTAGCAGCAGGTTTATCCAGTTTGATAGTATAATCATAGACATAGCTTCCTGCATCCAGTATCTCCCTATAATCAATAGAAACAGGTCCTGCCTCCGACTGTGGCATCTCTATTGTCGGCAATTCAATAAAATCATTGTCATCATCCGAACAAGATGTGAATCCTACTCCTCCCAATAAAACAAGCAAAAGGAGAGTTAATCTATTTATATTGTTTTTCATTATCATACAGTCTATTCATTTATTATTACCTTATTCAAGACATTTATTCGTATCATCATAAGTCCAGTCAATCGTGATTCCATTCTTATAACTGATATCACGCTTTGACGGAGATAAATCATAGAAAGTAGTTCCTTCTCCTTCATTCATTCTCCAATAAGACACAAGCCCATTGGTAGAAGGGTCTACCCCACATACATTTGCTTTAATTTCACGAGCAGACAAAGGACGAGTCCAAAGACGCATCTCACTCAAACGACCATAAAACAATTGTGAAGATTGATAACCTTTTGAAGGCATACCGATCTGTACTCCATAAAGCGCATATTCATACGGAGCAACTGTCATTGAGTTATCTTTCTCTCCATTGATATACAATGTCAACGTACTGCCGTCATTTACCAAGGCAACAGCATACCAGGTATTTAAAGCAAAGCGAGTATTCGATGACATTTTACCCTGTTTAGTTGTTACATGCAACTGGTTCGGTTCATCCGTTCCTTCACCAAAACGAAGCAGGTTCTGGTCACATTTAAAGCCTCCATCATCAATCGCTCCCCCTTCTACAGATGCTTCACTACCTCCAAATGAGCAAACACGGGTAGTACCGGAAGCTCCGGAAGAACGGAATTTAGTGGCGTAAATCTTCACTTCCCATGTATAAGTAGGCAAAGAAGGAATAGGATCCGGAAGCAAAAATTGATAAGCCATAGAAGCCTGTCCTACATACGGAGCATGGAAACGCAATGTTCGAGATACTTTCAGGAAAATAGTACGCCCTGCTTCTATAATATCCAAATCTCCCGTCGCACTTTTTATGGTAACCGGTATCAAATAAACACGTCCCGGAACAAATTCCGAATCATCGGCAATTGAAAGAGAGGCAGCAGAAGAAATTGCCTGTCCTGCTGAAATAGTAACCTCCGGATTTTCAAATGTATATGATTTATCCGGAATGGGATAATAATTGGTTCCCATTTCCTCATTATAAGTATCAACCAGACTTGCATCAACAGCCAGATTCACCTGAATATCCGATTCAACGCGAGAAGTTGAAGTCACAGAAACAGCATACGCAGATGGAAATCCATCAATGGCGAACTTTACCAATCTATCCGAAGATGTTCCGGTCATTAACAACCCGTCACCTTTTTGAGCGGCTTCCTGGCATCCCAGCAGCATAAAAGAAGCTATTCCTATCAAAGCAGCTCCCCATATCTTTTTTATATTATTCAATGTTTTCATACCTTGCATACAAATTTAAAATTCATCCATTTTCTTCTTCCGTTTCTTGTTTAGTAGACTGTTGTACAGGCTTTCCGGCAGGATTTTGTTCCTGAATACCACGCCGAAGGCTATAATAAGGAATAGCGGCTTTCTCTTTATCACCTATAGCCTGATTAGCAGGACGAGTGGTATTGTATTCATATTCAAAATAATATCCACCGAATCCGCCTTTTCGTCCTTGTGTAGGATTCCAGCGTGCCATACCTATTACAGAATAGATTGGATTGCCCCATGAATCTACTTTATTTCCATCGGCTTCCGTAAATTCGACTCCACCATTCTGCCAGTACCATCCCATTTGTTCCGTAGCAACGAATTTTTCAGGAGGACACCAGCTGCTAAGCTGGTCAAATTTAGATTGCAAACTTTGAGCACTACCGGTGGTGTAACATTGTCGTACAAAATAATCGACATAAGGTTCTGTTTCCTTAGGAGGCAGCTGATTATAGAAGTCAACAATTAATAATTTGCCTGTACCCGATTGAGGACCGAAATAATTTCCCAATACCTTTATAAACTTTGTAAAGTTATCATTTTGCAACCAGTCGCCTTCCGGTTCGTAGTCCAAGTCCAAACCATCCAGATCATTACGCAACACACATCTCGCAAGATGCAAAGCATAAGCCTCGATACCTGCGTCGGTTTTAGGAAACTCCGTACTTCCAATACGGCAAATCGTACACATCACAACGCGAGTCCCCTTTACTGTACGGATATAATTCATTTCCTCATAAGCAGTCGGCAAATAACGCTCGTTATAATAACTCGTTTCTACATAAGCCGGATTGTTGGAAGGAATACCTGACCACAGACTGACAATGTCCAGACTATCCGGCAGACCAGTGAAATGAAGCCCCTGCGAAGGAGATGCTTCTGAAGTATAACCGGCATACCAGCCGAAACAAATAGCATGATCTGTTTTCTTATATTCACGCAGGTTCTGATAATATTCTTCATTATAAGTATTAGCTGCCTGTATAACTTCCGGTTCAATATCCGTATCACAACCACTCACAACAAATGTCAAGAGATAGGTGAACAAAAAATATACATAATTTCTTTTCATATTCTGCATTATTTAAGTAACCAATTATTTATTAGGCACATCCCACCACAATCTGACACCCGGGTTATCTACGCCACCTAAAAGTGTGATGCCTTTATCCAACTCTGTTCTATTCGTATTATATTCCGATTCCGGATAAGGTAATCTGCGGATTTGTATATTTGTGTCTACAGAACCTCCGGAACTTTCGTTCACAACAACCGGAAATACTTTCGGATAACCGGTACGGCGGAACTCTGTCCATGCCTCTTGTCCCACCGGATAAAGAGCAATGTACTTTTGAGTAATGATTTGTTCCAGATTTGTTTTAAAATCTCCCGATTCATCCCAAGCGATAGAAACAGTCCCCAAAGCATCCATGGAATGAGATGATGTCACCGGATCCTCATAATTGGCAGGCACATATCCACCCGCCGCAGTTCTTGTCAGATACGCGTCAGCTCCTGATACACCATGTTCATCAAATGACATTCTTATTCCATCTTCATAATACTTTTTAGCATCGGCATTCGTTCCCCAACGCAAAGCATATTCCGCCAACAAGAAATATGATTCAGATGAACGCATCCACACTACATTGGAAGTAGCGGTTGCCTGTGGTTCGGCAAAGATTCCTGTTATATATTTATCCTTACTTACGTCCTTTGACATTCCGGCTCTTATACCCCGATATTTTCCACCCGTACCTGCCTCGAAGTAAGCAGAAAGTCGTGGATCCTGATAACCATTCATGTATGAATCCAGCGTCGCTCCCATACAAATATCATCCCATCCTTTCAGAATATACAGAGGACTTTCATAAGTCGCTATCGGAGTAATATGCTGAAGTTCTGCTAAATCAGACTTCACATTCATCAATCCATAACTATTGCCAATAGCCAGTTGGGCTTCACTTTTTGCCTTTGTTTCATCCACATAGGCAAGATGCAATGCAAGACGCAAACGAAGTGAATTGGCAAACTTTATCCAAGATGTAACATCACCGTTGAACACACAATCCCATGATGACAAAACTTTACTTCCGGATGCAGCATAACTATCCAAGTTATTGATAGCTCCATCCAATTCTTCAAAGAATCTGTAATAAACATCCTTTTGCGAATCATAAGGCACTTCTTTTGAAACTCCAAAATTCAAATAAGGAATAGGGCCATAGGTATCTGTCACACGATGCATTGCCGCTACTTTCAGAATTTGTGCCATAGAAAACCGGGGATCTTCGTCATTGTTAATCGCTTTTCTTATTTCACGCCAGGCATTCATAGTCGTCAGGTAATTGGTAGTGAACATATCACCATACCAACTTCTTTTATCCCAATTGTAACGACCGGCAGAATTGATACTGGGAGCAGGAAAACCAAAATAGCCGACATAACCATCTCCACCCATCACTTCCACAGTCTGATATCTGTCCGAACCGATATTAAGTCCCGGTTGTGCTACCACCAGTACGTTCTGCTCCATCTGTAAAAGAAGAGAACCAGTTCTCACATTATCCCAATCCGTCATCTCATCGGTTGCTTCATTAGGATTGGTATTGTACTCCAAAAAATTCTTTGTACAACCTACATTTATCATGATTACTCCAAGGAGTAAGTAGTAGTTCCTTACTTTAAAAAACTTACGTATGTTCATCATTATTTTTTTTAAAGGTTATCCAATTAGAAAGAAATCTTTGCAGAAAATCCCATCGATCTCAAACTCGGTTGCATGAAATAGTCCATACCCTGGTTATAAGTACCTGTACTTGCAGTAGATTCCGGGTCAAATGGAGCCTTACAATATAGCATCCATAAATTACGTCCTACAAAGGACACATTCAATCCAGAAATCCATTTACACCATTTATTGATCGGAATATCATATCCCAATGTCAATTCTCCCAAACGAACATTCGTCATACTATATACATACATAGAACCTACATAACCTGTACCATTAGCTCCGATAGTCTGATACCATGTCTGGGCATCAATCATCTGGCCGTTTACTTTCACGCCACCATTATCCCGCGCTTCTGCCGATGTCTTAGACACTCCATAATAGTCCATTACAGCTTGAGTGGCAGAAACTCCGATACCACCTACACGGGCATTCAACATAAATCCGAGACTGATTCCTTTCCAATTAAATTCATTTCTCCAGCTAAGAGTATATTTCGGATTGGTATTACCAGCATAGACATAATTATTCTTATCTGTTTCCAATGTACCCGTCATTGAATTCATCCAGATATGTCCATGCTCATCAGTTCTCATTGTATTCACATATACATCTCCCATAGAGCCCCCTACTGTTAGCCGCTGTTTGGCACCGCCTAACGAATAGACATCCATTTCGTCCAGATGTACTGTCACTCCCAACTCTTCATTTGTATATTCAGGGAGTAATTGGTCAATGCGGTTTCTGTTGAGCGACCATAGTAAAGTTGTTTTCCAATCTACAGGCCCTATATTCTGTTTAAAGCCAAGAGCTAACTCAATACCTTTATTCGTTACTTTACCTGCATTTACATATAATTTAGAATATCCGGTTGTTGTAGAAATTTCCGGACTGAAGAGCTGATTCTCCGTATATGTCTTATAAGCTGTCACGTCCAGTGTCAGTTTATTATCAAACAGACCTAAATTAAATCCTCCTTCCCATGAATGAGTTCTCTCCGGTTTAAGGTCTTTTATCGGGAAATAAGAAGTGGTATTCAACCCTCCCAACACTGCGTAAGTAGTGATAGCCCTGAATCTTTCCGGTGCATTACCCACCTCACTATATGAAAGGCGGACCTTTGCATAAGAAAGAATGTTAGATTTCATTGTAAACATATTAGTCAGAATCGCTGAAGCACCGATAGAAGGATATAATATGGAAGAATGGTTTGTTCCTGCCAAAGCAGATATCCAGTCATTACGTAACGAACCATCTACATAAACCATGCCCTTATATCCTAATGAGAATGTTCCGAATAAAGAATTGGTACGGTCGTGATAGTTCGTATTTTTATAGGTTAATTTACCGGAAACGTTCGCATTGTTAGAAGTAAACAGATTAGGAATGGTCAGCAATCCGCCGCCAAAATTAAGTTCCTTATAATCCAAATCCAATAAACTGGCACCTAAAGATGCTGTCAGATTCCATGTGTCGTGATAGAAATATTTATTGATATTCAACATGGCATCCGCATATATCTGACTGGTATTCTTGTTCGATTGCACGTATGCTCCTTTATCCGAGTTTTCAGCAATCACATTCAAAGTGGAAGCATACATTTTCTTTTCCGAGTTGATAGTTTCCTTATCCAGTTTCACGCGTCCGGAAACATTCAACCAATCTGTTATCGTATATTTTAGTGAACCGCTTGCCAGAAAACGGTCTTTCTTGTTGGTATACATATTCCGGTTCGTAATCCAGTAAGGATTCTGCATGGATAATCCATTTTCTTTCAATGGCCAGAACTGTGTTTTTATGTTACGGTCTACATCATATCGTTCATAATACTGATATTTCGAGAAATCATCACCGCGCGGAAATAAATAAACGGGAACCAATGGATTGGCATACTCTCCTTGCGACAACATATTCTGTTCCTTTACATTAGAATACATAAAACTTAAATCCATCGTCAGTTTATCATTCAGCATAGAGGTCGTGTTACGAACAGAGAAATTATATCTGTCCAAGTCATTATTCTGAATGATACCCCGGGCATTCACAGCACCTACGGATACATAGGTTTGATTTTTTTGTGTCCCTGTAGTCAGACTTACAGTGTTTGCTACATTGTAACCTGTCTGAAAAAAATCTTTAACTTCATAATCGGTAGGAGATGACAATTTAGATGCCCAACTATACCACTCTCCAGTTTCCGAACCATACGTATTCTGGAATTCCGGCAATCGGAATGGTGAATAGAAAGTTGAATTATTACTGTAAGTCAATCTGGTTTTATCTACAGCTCCTTTCTTCGTTGTGATAAGTACCACACCATTGGCAGCAGCCGAACCGTATAGTGCAGCGGCGGCCGATCCGCTAAGTACTGAAATTGATTCTATATCATCAGCGTTGAAGTTAGCCAATCCGTCACCGGATTGTCCGGCACCCGTATACTGATCGTCGGGTTGTTCACCTGATATATTAGCCAAAGGAACTCCATCTACTACATATAGAGCGTTGTTATTACCTGATATAGACTTCGTACCACGCATTACCACACGGGCACCGCCTCCAATACCGGATGAACTTGCATTGATATTCACACCCGCCACCTTACCGGCAAGACTGCTCATCACATTCATATCTTTCGCCTTTGCCACTTCGTCGCCGCCAATCTGCTGCACATTGTATGTCAAAGACTTGGTTTCGCGTTTAATGCCCAAAGCCGTTACAACAACCTCATTCAAGACTTTTGCATCTTCCGTCATCACAATGGAAAGCGATTTATTATCTGTAACCTTCACCTCTTGAGAAGCATATCCAATATAAGAGATCTCCAATACCGCTCCCTTTTTAGCTTGAATCTGAAAGTTTCCGTCGAAATCTGTAATAGCACCGGTAGTTGTCCCTTTTACTTTCACATTCACTCCGATCAAAGGTTCTCCTTTTGTATCTTTCACTGTACCTTTTACCTGAATAGTCGGATCTTGCTCTGTTACATTCAATTTATTGGTAGACAAGATAATCTGCTTATCAACCACTGTATAAGTAATGTTGGTTCCTTTAAATACCTCATCAAGAATATCCAGGATCTTACCTGAATTGTTTCTCACAGAAACAATACGATTCTTCTGAATTGTTTTATCATTATAAAGGAAAACATAGTCGGACGTCTCCTCTATTTTATTCAGTACCTGTTCTACAGATACATTGTTCATTGAAATGGCAACCCGCGTTCGCTGGGCATAGCCATCTTCGGCAGAAAGTTGTAATACTACTGCGAAAAGTAGTGCTAGACTAATCCTCATAACTAAAGGAAGTTTTAGATTTAAAGCATATTTAGGACATAATGCTGTAAATGAATGATTTTTTTTCATACATTTGTGGCTAACTAAAGTTTATTACTAAATGAACTATGGTTTGATTCCGGCTAGTGTTTGCGAGACCTTGTACCGTGAATCTGGAAAATTCGGAGGAAGACAGCTGTTGGTAGCAGCTTTCTTCCTTTCTTTTATTCTCTTGTGTTATTCCATGGGCTTTTATTTTAAGGGTTACTACTCTAATATAAATCTACTCTAATTTTAGTCTTTGATAATGTATCATCTGCCTGTTGTTGCGGTTCTTCAATTTTCCATTTTAAATCGGCAGACCTGGCCAGATAATCCAATATCTGCGACAGAGTTTCAGTCCGGAAAGTAGCCCGGTACTTATATTCTTTTCCAGACCTATTGTTAAACTGAATTTCTACATTGAAATGTCGTTCCAGACGCTTCAGGATTTCTTCTAATGAAGCATTTCTGAAAATTAGTTTTCCATCTTTCCAAGCTATCTTTCCATAGACATCCACTTTATTTTTTTTCGACTTTTGACTCTGTTTGTCGTAAAGCAACTGTTCTCCAGGAGCCAATACGATTGTTTCCTGATCGGGGGTTATCACATTTACCTTACCCTTTTCCAATACTGTTTCTATATAATTATCATCCTCATAAGCAGCTACATTAAATTTGGTACCATAAACATATACGCTCAAGCCATTCGGAGTATTTACATAGAAAGGACGATCTTTGTCTGCCTGCACTTCGAAATATGCCTCACCCTTCAGTTCTACCAACCGGTTGTCTTTCTTGAAAGTGGTAGGATAACGCAATGTACTACCTGCATTCAACCATACTACAGAATGATCCGGAAGTTCATAACGTATGACAGAACCGGTAGCGGTTACCACCTCTGCATATTTCTCGTCGGTTTCTGTTCCACTAAAATATAAATATCCCAAAACCAGAGAAGAGAGAAATAAAGGTATAGTCAGAAATGCTGCATAACGCATCAGTTGATTATACATGTTCTTTCTTCTATTAGTTTTTATTTTGGTTTGTGCTTGATAATAGGCACCCAATACATCAATGGATTCCATTTCTTTAATATCATCTCCCAATGCTTGTGCTTTACGGAGCAATGATTCCGGACTCATATTTTCCATATTTTCTTTCAAAATCTTATCTTTTAATTGTAATTACACTTATAATACAACTGAAGTAATTGGAAAAGGACAGCAAAAACAAACTTTTTTTATTTTATTTTTCGAGCCATGCCAAATTGAAGCGGTAATGCAATCGGCTACTAAGGATATGAACCACATTATCAGGAGTTTGTGTTCCTGCAAGATAGCCACGTGGTTCAGCATGATTTTCATCCATTTCGAAATATCCCGTCCATGCTCCACCGTTTAAAAAACGATATTCACCGTCCGTCAGTAGTTTTCTTACCGGCCATGTTTTTCCCTCATCGTAGGAAAGAGCCGCATACATGCCATATCCTTTCTTCACATTTCCATTTTTATCCTTAAATTCCAGACCACGTTCTTCCAAAGGCGTACGTTGCGGATGGTCTGTGAAAGAAACCAATAGCAAAGGTCCTTCATTCAGTCTCATTAAAACAAGACGCTGACCTCCGTCAATAGGAGGGAGTTCGCTTGCTACATATTTCCAGGTCTTTCCCATATCATCTGATATGCTCATTGGCATTCGGAGCTTTCCTTCTTTATTCCGTATGCTATTACCACGCCCCATAGCCATCAAACTTCCGTTCCCTAATTGTACAATTCCCGCATGGATACCTGCGATTGTACTTCCCGTTCCTCCTTCTTTGAAATCCGGCAAAGGAGCGCCATCCCAAGGATCGCACCATGTTTTTCCTCCATCTTTACTGATTTGAACAGCTGCCCCGTCATGACTGCCGGGACCCGCATCACAGGCTTGAACCAGCCATCCCTCACGTGTGCGAATCGTACCAGCTATTACCTGATGACGTTTGGTATGTTCGGGAGCTATCAGTTTAGGAGTGCTCCATGAAGCACCGTTATCTGTGCTGGTACGTAGTACCATTGCGAGATTCTGCCAGTCTCCCGATGCTTCCACTCCATTGATATGATACAATTTTCCTTTCCCGTCATTGAGCAAAGCGCTTCCTGTCATATTCCGATCCGGAACTTTAAAGAATAAAGAAGCCACATCCCAATCAGTGTGCCCGGCACGCAAGCGGGAACCGAGTACTACCATCCCTCTCCCATTCTCTTCATTTGCAGAAAACCATATTGCCAGCAAATCTCCATTATCACACCACGTAACTGCAGGCTGATGATTATGCAGATAAAATGGGGTATTCGAATCACATACCGGACGTACCACAAATGGTATCGGAGGCAAAAACATCGGTGTGATAGCAGATACTTTTTTCCATTTTATAGATGTATTTTCTACAGATTTCTGATTGAACGGGACAGGGGCAGATGTTCCCGATACATTCAAACGAGTATCTGCTTCCACAATTCTAAATCCGGTTTGGGAATGTTTATCTTCCGGGAGCATAGCCAGTCGATTGGCACTTCGCAAGTATTTCTCCGGGGTGTGATGACTCCCTCCTCGAGTGACCCGAAACTCTCCGGTCAACGGTCCTGCCGGGTCTTTCTGCTTTTCTGCGGAATAAGGAGCATACCAATCCAAGCACCATTCTTCCACATTTCCATGCATATCATAAAGCCCGAATGTATTAGGAGGAGTCTGGGCTACTTTTAAAGATACCGGATCAAAGTCACGAACCACTTTTTGATTCCGATGATAAACTGCAGGTAACCCGTCTCCTGTAGAAAATAGTGTGTATGTGCCTGCCCGACAAGCATATTCCCATTCCGCTTCTGTTGGCAAACGATAGTTTTTGCCTTCTTTCCGGCTAAGCCATTCACAAAAGGCAACAGCATCGGAATAACTCACATTGACGACTGCTTCATCATCTTCCAGCGAAACACCGTTTTTTCCTCGTAATGCCCGATGTTCCGGACGGAATGATTCATATTGCGCATTCGTTATTTCAGTGATTCCCATACGAAACGGGCGAGAGATTATTACCTGATGGATAGGAGCCTCATCAAAATCTTCGCCTAATCCGTCACTTCCCATATAAAAACTTCCGGCAGGTATTTCAGCCATCGGAATAAAAGACTTGGAAACTCCTTGAGAATGTATTGGCAAACAAAAGGTTATAGCCAATAAAAAAAACTTGTTTTTCATATTTTAATCCCGTTTATATATAATACAATCAACCTATATACAAAAGGACAGCCTCATCTGATTATTTTCTATTCATTAGTGTTGAAAGCAAAAAAAAGAATCGAAAATTAGGCTTTGATAATTATCTTATTATATATTTGCAGCAAAATGAAAAACTACAGAACCTCTAAATAATGAAAATATCTTTTTCCAAACAGACTAAGGAACGGGCTTTCAAACAACTTTATGAGGAGTATTATGCCCCATTTTGTTTGTATGCAAAAAGGTTTGTTGATGATAAAGAAACACGTGAAGACATCGTTTCGGATGTATTCACCTCATTATGGGATAAACTGGATACTGATTCTTTTGATCTTCAATCGAACACCGCATTAGCTTACATCAAAATGTGCGTAAAAAATAGCTGCCTGAATTTCCTGAAACATCAGGAATATGAATGGAGCTATGCGGAAAATATACAGAAGAAAGCTCCTGTCTATGAAACAGAACCGGATAGTATATATACTCTTGATGAGCTATACAGAATGTTGTATGAGACATTAAACAAACTTCCCGAAAACTATCGAACGGTCTTTATTAAAAGTTTCTTTGAAGGCAAAACTCATACAGAGATTGCAGAAGAGATGAATCTTAGCGTGAAGTCTATCAATCGATATAAACAAAAAACGATGGAACTTTTACGTAATGAATTAAAGGAGTATATGCCACTATTACTCTTGTTATTTCTTCGTGCATAATCTACATCCTCATGTTCTCTTCCTGGTATATGCCTTTCTTTTGAAAAACAGTCGTACTCTATATATGTATTAGTCCTGTTGTTTATATCACTCTGCTTAATAGTTAGCAGGGGCTTACTTGTGTGGACAGATAAGCTATCAGTTGTGAACAAATCCGTTTACGGTTGTAAACAGATTTGTTTACATGGGTGAGCCCTTGTAAAACATTAGAGCTTAACAAAAGAATACCTAAGTATCAATGTATGATATATAGGGAAATATAGTATAAATTAGCTGGGAACAAGACGAGCCAGGGTGAGGGTAAAAAGTTACCCTCACCCTGGCCTCACCTCTACCCTCACACTTGAAACACCGATGAATAAAGGGATTGAATCAAGGTGTGAGGGTGTGAGGGTAAAATGTCATCAACATTTGTTTGGCTAAGATGCGACACTCTGCCCGGTTTATTTTTCCGTTCTCTGTTTGCGGAATGGATTCTATTGTCAATATATGCTTGGGACGATAATAAGGTTCCAGTATTTCATGTAGTTTATTTCCGATTTCTTCTGTGTCGGGCTGATCTGCCAATAATAAAGTGACAGCCTGCCCTAAGCGCTGATCCGGAACTGAAGTAATGACAAAGGACACAGGAATAAACGGGCGGAGCAACTTCTCCATCTCCTCTGCTTGAATCTTAATTCCTCCACTGTTAATCACATTGTCTTTCCGGCCTAGAATCATAAAACTTCCATCGGGATAGATACGTGCAATGTCATTGGTTTGCAATGTTTCGTCACATACCAAAGGGGCATCAATGATTAATGTATTCTCTGCGGATAAAGACAATTTTACTGAAGGAAATGGATAATAATGTTCTGAAGCCGATGCTCCGTTCAGACGACGAAGGGCAATATGCGACAAAGTTTCAGTCATGCCATAAGTGGAGTAAACGGCAGTCGGAAGATGGTTTATCTCCGTTTCCAGAGCCTCATCAACGGCTCCGCCTCCTATAATCAGAATATCCGTTTGTTTTAATCGCTCTTTTTCTTCGGGAACCTGCATCGTGTTATAAACTTGCAATGGGACCATTGCCACAAATCTCAAAGATTCTTTTATATCCGCCAACGGATGACCGGAAGCAGGACGAACAATCAGGTTCAAGCCTGCAACCAATGAACGTACGACCACCATCATTGCACCGATATAACGAAGATTCATACATAATAATGCCGACTCACCTTTCTTCAAATTCAGAAATTCACAAGTCAGACGTGCACTTTGCATCATTTGATCCTTGCGTACCATCAGTTCTTTAGGTATACCCGTGGAGCCCGATGTATGAACTGTAATAACAGGAGAATCATTAAACCATTCGTTCAGGAAAAGATATAAATCCCAATAAGCAGAAGAATGAGCTTCTGCTCCTCCTGCTATCAGTTGGCTTATATCTTCAAAAGTGTATTCTTTTCCTTCCAGTAGCAAGCGCTGTTGTTGTCGATCAAATATCATCAGAATATCCTTTAAATACCACTAAATACTATCATTTACAAAACCACAGGCAATCTTTTCTGATTTCAAGAGGCACTTCTATATTGTCAGTAAAGAGCATACCCGTTCCCAATCCTTGTGGCAACGGATTATTGAATGTTGCACACCAATGGGCGATAGCGTTCAAACCAATGTTGGACTCCAAAGCGGAAGTGATCCACCAGCCGATATGTTGCTTTTCCGCTTCCATAATCCATTCATCCCCTCCGCATATTCCTCCGTGGAGAGATGGTTTAATGATGATATATTGCGGACGGATGGTTGCCAGCAGTTTCTTTTTTTCTTCCAGCATGTTGCATCCTATCAGCTCTTCATCCAATGCTATCGGCAACGGAGATTCAGAAGTGAGCCGGGCCATTTCCTCCCATTGTCCGGCACGGATCGGCTGTTCGATAGAATGTAAATCAAATTCCGACAGACGTTTCAGTTTTTCCATTGCATCACCCGGAGAGAAAGCACCGTTTGCATCTACACGCAACTCTATTTCTTTAGAAGAGAAATGGGTACGAATATGACGTAACAACGCCAATTCTTTTTCAAAATCGATAGCACCAATCTTTAGTTTGACACAACGGAATCCGGCTTCCATCTTTTTCTCGATTTGGGATAACATGTGATCAAAATCTCCCATCCAAATCAAACCATTAATTTGAATCCCTACCTCTCCACGAGAAAAAGCCGTATCGGACAAAGCCCAACTCCCTGCAAAGAAATGCCAGATAGCCGTTTCCAAGCCAAATAAGATGGAAGGATACTTGCATAGACCATCTTTATCCAATTTTCCCTGTTCTTCCTCTACTTGCCGGCAAGTTCTTATTAATATATCTTCGTAATCAGGGAGATCATCACAACTTAACGCAGGCAAAGGCGCACATTCTCCAATTCCCACTCTACCCGGAAAATCAGGAGAAGCAAAGTGAAGATACCAGACTTTTCGTGTAGTATATGTTCCCCGGGAAGTTCCCGCGGGTCGCTTGAAATGGAGCAACCGGGGAATAATATCTATCTTACAATCCATAATGAATATCTTTTCAATCTGCTAATTACTGCACAACCAGTCTTTCATTAGCCTATTATTTTAAGGAAATTTCGGATATTGTTTGAAGTTCGGTTTACGTTTCTCCAGAAACGCATTCTTTCCTTCCTGTGCTTCATCCGTCAGGTAATAAAGTAATGTTGCGTCACCTGCCAACTCCTGAATACCTGCCTGGCCGTCCAGTTCGGCATTCAATCCCGCTTTAATCATGCGCAAAGCCAACGGGCTAAGCAACATCATTTCTTCCGCCCATTGCACGTATTCATCTTCCAGCTGTTCCAAAGGTACTACCTTATTCACCAATCCCATATCCAATGCTTCTTGTGCATTATACTTGCGGCAAAGGAACCAAATTTCACGTGCTTTCTTCTGTCCTACCACACGCGCCAGATAAGATGCACCGAATCCGGCATCAAAGCTACCCACGCGAGGACCTGTCTGACCGAAAATGGCATTTTCCGAAGCAATGGATAAATCACATACTACATGGAGCACGTGTCCGCCACCAATGGCAAAACCGTTCACGGCAGCAATCACCGGTTTCGGGATGCTGCGAATCTGCTTTTGCACATCCAATACGCTTAGACGAGGCACACCGTCTTTTCCGATATATCCGCCACGTCCTTTCACATTCTGGTCGCCACCCGAACAAAACGCCTTATCACCGGCTCCGGTAATCACAATCACATCAATATCCGCTTCTTCACGGCAGATGCGCAATGCGTCACTCATTTCAGCAGTAGTTGTCGGAGTAAACGCATTCCGATAGCGCTCACGGTTGATCGTGATACGGGCAATTCCATTATAATAATCAAAAAGAATATCGTCGTATTCTCTAATGGTTGTCCACTCTCTTTGTGTTGACATAATCTATTTTTGTTTTAATTGATGATAATAATTCTTCAACATGCGCGCGTCCTTGTTTTTGTTGGTAAACACCTCCAAGAGCACAGGCTGCTCCATAGCTTCCGGTTGAGTGAAAGTTTTCATCGCTTCAGCCAGTTCTTCGTCATTTTGCGCTTGCAGATAGAGAAACCCACGCTCTTCTGCCCAACCTTTGGCCGATGTTTTATGAACTGCCGCAATAAATTTATGTGAGGTACCCGACATATCCAATCCCGGCAAGGTATGGAAAATCTCTCCTCCTCCATTATTTAACAGAAGAACACGCAGATTGGAGCGAACATTGACGTTCCACAACGCATTCATATCATAGAAGAAGCTCAAATCTCCGATAGCTATAAAGTTCAGTTTGTCGGAAGCTGCCGCATAACCGACAGCCGTAGACAGCGAGCCTTCAATGCCGTTTGTTCCCCGGTTGCAACAAACTTCAATCGTAGAAGGAATGGAGTATAATTGCGCATAGCGCACCACCGAACTGTTAGCCAGATGCAACGCACATGACTCCGGCAAGGCTTTCAACAACGTACCGACAGCAGACATTTCCGAATAAGCAAACTCCGGTTCAGGAATGATCTTGCAATAGTTTTCCCACACACGGGGATATTCAGGAGTCCGATTGTCCAGCAAACTGGCTATCTTCTCCAGAAACTCGAACGGGTCCATTTCGATCACCGTAGTTAATGAGCCATACAAATCGACCACCTCACCGTCCGGCGATACGTGCCAATGTTCTTTAGGCGGATGCTGACGGAGCAACTTCTTCAATCGTTTGGAAACGACATGTCCTCCATAAGTAATCAGCAGCTCCGGAACCATCTGATCTACCTTCTCTTCGGGCATGGCATAAAGCGCCGCATCGAAGTTCTTTACCGGAATACCGGGAACTGTCTGGTTGCCGATATGTTCCGTCAACCAGGCAAAATGTTTATATAATAACTTGATATATCTTTTTTCAAACAGATAGATAAGATTCATCTGACCGATGATAATCATACGCTTCTGGTATTTATTCATCCGGTCGACCAAATCGTTATAATCACGATCGTAGACGTTCAACCCCTGATAACGGGTTATGACACGCACTTCTGGAAGCGAATCGACCGTAAACTGGAACAATGGTTCAGAAATAGGGATATTGATATGTACCGGTCCTTTTCCATGATGGTTCGTCTCCAGCAATGCTTCATTCACCAGACGATTGCAATACCATTCATCTTCTTCCGTATGAATCTCCGGAAGGTTTACCGACTTCTTGACCAGCGTCTGAAATACGCCTGGTTGTGGTACAGTCTGTCCGTCCATTTGTCCGATCCAGGCAGCGGGACGGTCTGCAGAAATAATGACCAGAGGAACATTTTGATAAAATGCTTCTGCCACAGCCGGATGAAGGTTTAATAATGCAGTACCGGAAGTGCAGCAGACAGCAGCAGGCTTACCACCATTCAACGCAAGACCGATGGCAAAATAGCCGGCACTCCGTTCATCCGTCACCGGATAGCAGGTAAAATTCGGATGGTTAGACAAAGTATGCACTATGGGGGTGTTACGACTACCCGGACACAACACAACCTTAGTAATCCCATGCGCCTCAAGCAACGCAACCAACTGGAGTATGTTCTTCTTGTCTGTATACATGATGATAATTATTAGTAGTTTATGATTTTAAAGGAGGCACTGCAATCAGCCGTTTGATGGTTTGCAACTTTTTCTCCGTTTCCAGCCATTCGTCATTCAGTTCCGAAGAGGCCAATAATCCACCGCCGGCATAAAGAGTGAGTTGTTTATCTTCGATATGCATACAGCGCAGGTTTACATACAAGTCTGTTCGCCCTTCCGGATCGAGCCATCCGATAAAACCGGAGTAATAGCGGCGGTCGTAACCTTCGTTCTGCAAAATAAACTGATAGGCTTCTTCCTTCGGCAAGCCGCATACGGCAGGTGTCGGATGCAAAACTTTCAGAAGGTCTCCCAAACCTTTATTATCTTTCAAAGCGAACCGGAAATCGGTTTTTAAATGTGACAAAGCACCGGCATAAGCAGGATATGGCCCGTTTTCCGTAGCATGGATATCCAGTGAAAGAAGCTGACGACGGATATAAGAAGATACATAATCCTGTTCCTTCCGGTTCTTTTCATCCCATACTTGCGGCAGTCTGCCATCTTGCAAAGGCTGTGTTCCGGCCAGCGCAACCGTATGCCATTCGTCTTTCTCACCCGATAAAATGATTTCGGGAGTGCTTCCCAGCCAGATCCCTGTCTGCGGAGTATAACATAAGTATATATACGAATGAATATAACGTTTACAAGCCGCCCGAAAGATGGACGAAGGAGAGAAATCAGCTACTTTATCAACTGTAAGATGACGGGAAAGCACTAGTTTATCAAAAGTCCTGTCACGTAACGCATTTATAAAGGTATGAAAGCATGCCGTATATTCTTCCGTGGAAGAAGTCAGAAATGATTCTTGCCCTTGCAGGCGCAAGGCTATCTCCCGGTCTTCTTCCGTATCATCATCCATCGGTAAAGGCTGCCCCCACTGATCGGGTTGGATCAACACAACCGGACATGACTCACTCACCTGAAACGGAGCAATTACAAATCCTCTCTGTCCGTTCAGTTCTTTCAAATCGTATATCAAACGGACCGCTCCTTCCGCCTGCGTCAACAGACGGGGAACCTTCTCTCCGGGAACACGGTAAACAGCAAACGGCTGCTTCCGTTGAATAAATGCATCAATAGTTGTCAAGTTACTTATTTCTTCGTCGGTCATCTCTTTTTCATCACACTGTTGACTACCCGTATGGAAGACACCAGTTTGTTTGTTGAAGTAAACACGTCTACATTCCATACGTGGGAGGAACGTCCCTTATGTACAACTGTTCCTACTGCACGCACGGTATCTCCTTCATGTGCAGAAGATATATGGTTTCCGCTGACCTGCATTCCTACTACAATCTCGTCCGGCTGGCAGAGAATCATCGAACCGAGTCCGGCAACTGTTTCTGCCAGTGCAAGAGTAGCTCCCCCATGCAAAATGCCGAAAGGCTGACGGGTACGATGGTCTACCGGCATCGTTGCTTCCACACGGTCTTCGTCGGCGTATGTATATTGAATTCCCAAGTTTCCCATTAATGCGTGGCGTGCCTGCGCATTCAGTTGGTCAAGGGGAATTTCGGCTGCACGCACTTCGGCTATAATAGCCTTCTCCACTGCAACGGCCACTCCATCTTCCTCATTCGAAGCGGTCACATAGTCGGCACAGGCTTTCACCGAGTCTTGTGAATGTCCCATAGCTACGCCCAGCCCGGCCAATTGAATCATTGTTACGTCACACACACCGTCGCCCACAGCAATCACTTCCTCACGCTTCACATCCAGTACCTCCAGCAAAGCACCCAAAGAATTGGCTTTGTCGATGGCGCAGGGAACTACTTCCAGAAAATATGGCTCCGAACGGAATACGTCCAACGCTCCGTTCAGTCGTCTCTTCCAGTGATCTTCCAAACCAACCAGTGCTTCTTCGTCATCGCTCACCAGCATACACTTACAAGGAGCAAAATCAACGGCAGCAGAAAATTCTTCTTCTTTAATTATTTGCAGGTTATTCAACCGGGCTTCATTTTGGATATGTTCATTTTCAGGAGAATCCGTTATGATCGTATCATCATGATAAGTGAATAAGGCAAAACCGTTTTTACGGGCCTTCTTTTCCAGATACGGCAACATTTCGGGATTAATCCGACGTTCAAACAGAATTTCCCCGTTTTGTGCATTGATAATCTGACAGCCATTATAGGAAAGAATAAAACCTCCATAGTTTCCAAGTTCAAGCATCTTTGCCAGCGGCATCAGGCCATAAGTAGGTCTGCCGGATGCCAGCACAATACGTACTCCCATTTGCTGAACCTTCAACAGGGCAGCCAATGTACGCTTACTAATTTCTTTCGCATCATTGAGGAGTGTTCCGTCTACATCAAGAACCAATAATTTATACTTCATGATTACACGATTTTGATTTAGATTACAAAGGTAGGAAATTGAGTGAACGACAGAAAGCGTAAACAGATAAAAATTACTTTAATTTCAATCTTTCAAACGCATTTCCAGATAATCGCGGAGGATACGGGCATGATTATACACCGGTTCTTTGGAAGCGTAAAGCAATGTTATCACCGGATGCGGCTTGATAAGAGTCAGAAAATCAGCCATTGAGGAAGAAGCGTCAAGTTCTTTCTGATACTGTATGACAAAGTCTTCCCAGTGTCCGGGAATATCTTCGTGAAACCATCTACGCAATGTGGAAGACGGTGTGATGTCTTTTGCCCAATAATCGTACTTAAGCCATTCTTTCTTCATTCCACGTGGCCATAATTTATCTACCAGTACCCGGTAGCCATCTGTTTCTGAAAAATCTTCGTAAACCCGCTTTATCCTTACCTGTATCATCTCTATTAATAGTTAATTATAAATAGATAAACCGGAAAATGCGAAAATTGTTTAGCAGAATCCACTCAATTCTGTAACGAATCCTGTGCTTTTTTAAATTCGTAAGGAGTCATTCCCGTCTTTTTCTTAAAAAGATTGTATAAAATCGGGGTGCTATTAAATCCGGCCTCATCCGCAATGGCACGTATCGTATAATTAGGATGCTTTTTCATCAGTTCAATGGCATAATTAATGCGCAATTCATTGATATATCCATTAAAATTGGTTCCGGTACATTCTCTTATCATCCTCGCAAAACGTGCGTTATTCAGATGTACGATTTGTGCCAGATCTTCTCTCGACAATTCTGAAGAAAGATATAACTGTTTCTGAATAACGATATCATTCAGTTCCTGAAATATCTTTTTATTCTCTTCTTCTTCCCCACTTTCTTTATCTGTATCGTTAGCAAGTTCTTCCAGTTCTTCGGGTGAAATACGTTCCGGTTCAATCTCCGACACAACAGCCAGTTGTTCGTATACTTCCGATAGCTGGTTCCCATCTTTTCTATTAGCAAATTTCTCGTTTATAAGCCTGGCAAGCATCCTGTTCTTATATTCGACTATATGATTGAAATGCCACAAACGCCAAACGATAAACAGAGTCAACACAACAATACACGCAAGAAAACAGAGGGTAATATTTCTTATTTTTAATTGAAAAGCCTGTTCGGCAATATATTCTTCTTTTTCAGAAGCGCCGTACATTGCATTCAATTCCAATGCAGCATTGTTTCTATCCCGGGTATTGATACTATCTGTTATAGTTAAAATCGTTTCACGTATCTCGGCAGCTTCTTTGTATTTATGCATACCCAAATATGCCTTCACTTCCTGTCGAAGGACAGTCAGATACTGTTCATTCAAAGTATCCTGCTGGGTTCTCATCAATTCCTTGAACCCCCTGCAATTATCAATAACCTTTTCATATTGTCCGGAAAGCGCCAAATAAGGAACCGAGTACATTTTTCCGTCGGGAGTATGAGACTCTTTCTTTGATAAGTATTTCTGATAATATTGCTCCGCCTTCTCATATTTCTTCTCCATGCAATAGATGTAGGCTAATTTGGCATATAAATAACTATATTGGCCATCTACATAATCTTCAGAGATTTGAGGTACTTCCTTAAGCCGTTTAATCTGCTTTTCACGCTCAAAACCCACTTTCAATGCCTCATCAATTCGAGAATCATTCATTAAAAAGCTCATTTCTGCTCCATAGTAATAAGAGAGCAGCATCATTTCCCGCATCTCCTTTGAGCCCCGCAAAAGCTCAATAGTCCGGTTAAAATAATCGTATGCTTTATCTTTAAAAGATAATCTCCAATTATTCTCCCCCATACAGAAAAATAACCTGGCTTTGGCTTCCCTGTTCCCTAATTCTTGCGCCTGCCTGATTCCATCTAATGCATAACGCATACTTTCATTATATTTACTCATCATTGCCGAAAACTCAGCCAAATGTACTGTCATTTTCAGCATGTGTTTCGGATCTTTTTGATATATGGAATCAAGCAAATAAGCTTTCCTTGCATACATAAATGCCAATTTATTCATATACATATTACTATATGATAAACTACGCAATTCATTTACAACCCGCAAAGGAATCGTTTTCCTGTCCTCCGCTTCGTCCAGTAATTGCAGAGCACGCCTAGGTTCGGGAATATAAATATCCCTGATATATTTCTCCGTATACAGAGAATCATCTGTTAAAGTTTTATCAGCCCTCGAAAATTGATTATGTACAAATAAAAGCACCAAAATACATACAAAAAAACGCATAAGTTCTTACCGTATTTTAATCATTCAACATCCAAAGATATGTATTTTCCATAAAAAGTGCAAGGTACATCTTAATTTTGCAAAATTAAAATAAGAAACATTAGCTATCTTCTTATCCCAATCCTAGTTTCTGATAAATCTTCATCTCACAGAATCACAAGCCTAAAGCCTTTCCCAACCGGGCTTCAATACACACGCTCAAATCGGTCGTAACAAACTTACCATTATAAAAAAGAGTAAAGATAGTGGCTGGAGTAGGCGCATTTTGTGCCTGTTCCATGGTTTCTAATTCTATTATTTTTAATGGGAGATCCTTACTCTTGGCTGCATTGACCAAAGAACCGCGAACATGGAATTCAGTAAACGGACAACGATGAGTATAATACACTACTATTCCATCCCGGTCAGGACACTCACCTGTCAAGACACTGTCGTTGAATGAAGGATCGGGAGCAGCCGGATTTATTTTCAAAGCCAACAAACTGAATCCGTAAGGAAGTTTTTCTATAGTTTGGAAACCTTGTCGCAGCAGCCATTTTGTATCACTCATAAAATGAAATTTAGAAGTGCCCACTACGGTAACTAAACCATCTTTTCCCTGCAATTTCGCATCATCAATAGCAGACTGCAGCAAAGCCTTACCATGCCCGCATCCTTTATATTTACCCGACACCCAGAAACAATTTATCATCAGATAATTAGGAGCACTGACAGGAACCCACGCCTTTTCAGCAGGACCATATTCGATGAACACTTTCGCCCGTTCGTCAATACGTCTGAAAACATAACCATTATCAAACTCTTTTTTCAGCCATGCTTTTTTTAACTCATAACTATCTTTGCATTTCTTATCCGAAAAGGCACAGCATATATGTTCGTCCGCAATATTCTCCTTCGTCAAAGTGATGTAATTTGTTTCCATAATATTATATTAATAGGTTTAAAAATAACAAATCGATAAGCACTCATTATTATGAGTTATTAGAAAATCGCCAGGCTAATATTCTGCTGCTTTTAGTTCCCTGCTGCATTCTGATAATCTTATATTCCGATACATTCACAGACTTCAATTTAGCACATAGCTTTTCGAGATTCTTTTCTTTTGAAACCAAGCTGGTAAACCATCCACAGTTCTTCTGATATTTCTGACTCTCGGAGATCATATTCAGTATAAAACGGATTTCTCCACCCTCACACCAAAGTTCATTCGCACTCCCGCCAAAATTTAATTGTACTTTTTTCACCTTCATCCCTTTCAGGCTACTCAATTTGCGCAAGGTTCCGTCTTCCGCTTCTTCCTTCGAGCTATGAAACGGAGGGTTACATATCGTAACATCAAAATACTCGCCAGGCATGATAATTCCATCAAAAATTTTCTGACTGTCTTTCTGAAGTCGCAAGTCAATCTTATGTGCCAATACCGGGTTGCAAGTCACTATCTTTCGTGCATTCTCAATCGAGACCGGATCAATATCACTGCCCACAAATGTCCATCCATATTCTGTGTGCCCTATAATCGGATAAATACAATTTGCACCTACCCCAACATCCAGACATCTGCATTTCGTTTTCTGTTCGTTCGCATCTTCCTCCTCTGTCTGCAAATCGTTCGCTACCCTATCCGGCTGAATAAGATCGGCAATATAATGAATATAATCCGCTCTTCCAGGAATGGGTGGACACAAGTATTGTTTCGGTATATCCCAGTACCGAATGCCATAATAACTGATTAATAATGCTTTATTTAAAGCTTTTACTGCTTGCGGATTAAAAAAGTTTATAGTTTGTACACCCAGAGGATTAAGTGATACGAATCTCTTAAGTGGAGGATATTTTTCTATCAACAACGGAAAATCGTATTGACCATTGTGCTTATTTCTTATATGTAACTCACCTTTTTGTGCCATGCCGGCAAAGATACAGAGAATTTTCCTGTCTGCAAATTTTCCCTGTTAATACACTAAATTGGAATCAAATCACCCCAAAATATCATAAAATAAAAAAGCATCCCATAAGGTCATTTTCTGAAACCTTAATTAGGATGCTTATTCTATAATGCATTGATATTCAATGCTTAAAAGCGGAGAGACAGGGTATTGAACCCAAACACCTAACCGCCTACAAGTCAGTTCTTTAATTTCCAAAATTTCAAATAGGTAACGAAACAGTAACGATTTTTGCAGGGTTTATTTGTCCGGCTTTGTCCGCTGTTTGTCTGCCTATCTCACGGGTTCAAAGATACAACACATTTTTTAATTACGCAAATCTCTGAATATAAATGTTTCAGCTTAGGTGCAAGGTGCAAGCTATATATATAGATATATACTTGCACCTATCCGAAAAAAATATGCTGCAAAATTTGGCTATTTAAAATATTGTTCGTTGTTTTGCGAACAACAAATAAGAAAGGAGAATTGAAGTGAAAGAGAAACAGTACACAACAGAGCAGGAACAGATTGCTCGTTTTGCCAAAGCAATGGGGCATCCGGCACGGATGGCTATTCTTGCTTTTTTGGCAAAACAAGATAGTTGCTTCTTCGGTGATATACACGAAGAACTGCCTATTGCTAAAGCAACCGTTTCGCAGCATTTGAAAGAATTAAAAGAAGCTGGCTTAATTCAAGGTGAAATAGAAACGCCAAAAGTCCGGTATTGTATAAATCGGGAAAACTGGGAACTTGCCCGAAACTTATTTGCTGCTTTTTTAGGGGACTGTAAATGTAAAGGTACATCGTGCTGTGAATAGCAGCACCTTTTTTTGAAATAATTGTTCGTAGTTCTACGAATTACGATTATTATATTAACTTTAAAATAGAATGACAATGGAAATTAAAGTATTAGGAACTGGGTGTTCAAGCTGTAAAGCATTGTACGAAACCACCAAACAAGCTATTTCGGAATTAGGTTGCGATGCAACCCTTATCAAAGAGGAAGATTTATTGAAAATCATGGAGTATAACATTTTAGGGCTTCCGGCTTTGGTGATTGACGAGAAAGTCGTATCAGCCGGGAAAAAGTTATCCCTTGCAGAAGTGAAAGAGTTGATAACCAAATAAAAATAAACTATGAGAAAATTATTTTATCTACTGATTGCAACGCTGGTCTTAGTTTCCTGTGGCAATGGTTCAAAGAAAAAGACCGGAGAAAACCAAGCGGAAGAAATACAGTCTAACCGCATAGAGGTTCTTTATTTTCATGGAGCGCAACGGTGTATGACTTGCCGGGCGATAGAAACAAATACAGTAGCCCTTTTGGATAGCCTTTATTCAAAAGAAAAAGCAGATGGTAAAATTATCTATAAAGTGATAGATATTTCAAAGAAAGAAAATGAAGCGATTGCAGACAAGTATGAAGTTACATGGTCGTCTTTGTTTGTAAACGGCTGGAAAGACGGCAAAGAGAATGTAAACAATATGACCGAGTTTAGTTTCTCCAATGCGAAAAATGCACCGGACAAGTTTAAAGAGGGAATTAAAAGCAAGATTGACGAATTGTTAAAACAGTTGTAAGATGGATTTTCTTCAATCGCTATTAGATAACAGTTCTATTCCTGCTATTACAGCTTTTATCTTGGGGATTTTAACAGCGGTCAGCCCGTGTCCGTTAGCAACCAACATAACGGCAATAGGATTTATTAGTAAGGACATAGAAAACCATCACCGGATATTTATAAACGGATTGCTTTATACTTTCGGCAGAATAGTAAGCTATACGGTTCTTGGCTTTATCCTTATCCCTATTCTCCGTGAGGGGGCAAGTATGTTTATGGTTCAAAAAGCCGTAAGCAAGTACGGGGAAATGCTGATTGCTCCGGCGTTAATCATCATTGGAATATTTATGCTCGATATAATAAAACTCAATTTACCGAAAATCAACATCGGCGGTGAAAGTTTGAAAAAGAGGACTAAAGGCGGTTGGGGGGCTATGCTATTGGGTGTTTTATTCGCCCTTGCTTTTTGTCCTACCAGTGGAGTGTTTTATTTCGGTATGCTTATGCCCCTGTCAGCAGCAGAAACAGGTGGGTATCTCTTGCCTGTAATCTACGCTATTGCTACGGGATTGCCCGTAATCCTTGTTGCATGGATTTTAGCGTACAGCGTTGCCGGACTGGGTAAGTTTTATAACCGGATGCAAATATTCGAGAAATGGTTTCGTAAAATAGTTGCCATCCTCTTTATTGCGGTAGGAATTTATTATGCAATAGTCTTTTATCTATAAATAAACATAGAGTATCATTTAAAATAAAAACAGTATGAAAAAGATAGAAATTTTCGACCCGGCAATGTGTTGCCCTACGGGTCTTTGTGGAACAAATATCGACCCTGAATTAATGCGTATTGCGGTTGTTATTGAAACATTGAAGAAACAGGGTATCATCGTTACCCGCCACAATTTACGTGACGAACCGCAAGTATATGTAAGTAATAAAACAGTAAATGAGTATCTGCAAAAACATGGGGCGGATGCACTGCCTATTACTTTAGTGGACGGCGAAATCGCTGTTTCACAAACCTATCCTACCACCAAACAAATGAGTGAATGGACGGGTATCAATTTGGATTTTATGCCAGTAAAATGAGTATTCACCAGCTAATTATATAAAAATGAAAACATTTAATTTATCAGATATAGATTTGACGAAATACCTTTTCTTCACCGGAAAGGGCGGTGTCGGAAAAACTTCGATTGCTTGTGCTACTGCGGTAGGCTTGGCAGATAATGGAAAGAAAATACTTCTTATCAGTACAGACCCGGCTTCAAACCTGCAAGATGTGTTTAATCAAACACTGAACGGACACGGCACGGATATTCAAGAAGTACCCGGCTTAACGGTCGTTAATCTCGACCCGGAACAAGCCGCAGCCGAATACAGGGAAAGCGTTATTGCTCCTTTCCGGGGACAACTGCCCGAAAGTGTAATTCAGAATATGGAAGAACAACTTTCAGGCTCTTGTACGGTAGAAATTGCGGCTTTCAACCAGTTTTCCGATTTTATCACGGATGCCGATAAAGCAAAAGAATACGACCATATTATCTTTGATACAGCCCCCACGGGACACACGTTGCGAATGTTACAACTGCCATCAGCGTGGAGTACATTTATTAGTGAGAGTACGCACGGTGCATCTTGCTTAGGTCAATTATCCGGTTTGGAAGAAAGAAAAGGTATCTATAAGCAGGCAGTTAAAACACTTTCGGATGTAAACGCAACCCGCTTAGTATTGGTTAGCCGTCCTGAAATCGCACCATTAAAAGAAGCTGCCCGTTCTTCACATGAATTACAACTACTGGGAATTAAAAACCAGCTATTGGTAATCAATGGTCTTTTGCTGCAATTAGATGAAGCCGATAACGTATCGAAACAGATATATGACAGGCAGCAAAACGCCCTGAAACAGACCCCTTCGGAACTGTTGGAATATCCGTCTTATTATGTTCCTTTACGGTCATACAATTTATCTAATATTGCGAATATCCGCCGGATGCTTTACAATGATAATTTAACAAATGATGCGAACTATCAGCGGATTACTGATGCCAAAGGGATAGATGAACTGGTAAACGACCTCTATCAATCAGGGAAAAGGGTTGTTTTTACTATGGGAAAAGGTGGTGTAGGAAAAACCACTTTAGCCACTGAAATAGCCCTGAAATTAACAAAACTGGGTGCAAAGGTACATCTTACCACCACTGACCCGGCAAATCATCTGAATTATAACCTTGCTGTTCAGGCGGGTATTACAGTAAGCCGTATTGATGAAGCGGAAGTATTGGAAGCCTATAAAAACGAGGTTCGCAGTAAGGCTGCGGAAACAATGACTGCCGAAGATATGGAATATATAGAGGAAGATTTACGTTCACCGTGTACGCAGGAAATCGCAGTATTCCGGGCTTTTGCTGAAATTGTCGATAAAGCGGAAAATGAAGTCGTAGTAATTGATACCGCACCCACTGGACACACTTTGTTATTGCTGGATGCAACGGAAAGTTACCATAAAGAAGTGCAACGCACACATGGCGATACCCCCGCTTCGGTTAGAAAACTGTTGCCGCGTTTGAGAAACCAGCAGGAAACAGAAGTCGTTATTGTGACCCTGCCCGAAGCAACCCCCGTATTTGAAGCCGAACGTTTGCAAATGGATTTACAACGTGCCGGGATTAATAATAAATGGTGGGTAGTGAATGCTTGCTTGTCATTAACTGACACCGAAAATTCTTTCTTGCGGGCAAAGGCGCAAAATGAATTGATTTGGATTAAGAAAGTAGAAGAATTGTCAAAGGGAAATGCTGCCCTGATAGCTTGGAAAAATAATTAAAAACATGAAGATTTTAATTCTTTGTACAGGGAATAGCTGCCGTAGTCAAATGGCACATGGCTTTTTACAATCATTTGACAATAAACTGGATGTCTTTTCAGCAGGAACAAAACCTGCTGAAAAGGTTAATCCGATGGCAGTAAAGGTTATGGATGAAATGGGTATAGATTTAACCCGCCATACCCCTAAAAGTGTAAACCTATATATAGGGCAAGAATGGGACTATGTTATTACGGTCTGTGGTGGCGCAAACGAAAACTGCCCTGTGTTTACAGGTGAAGTAAAAAACAGGCTGCATATAGGATTTGACGACCCCTCGGAAGCAACCGGAACATCGGAGTTTATAAATAGTGAATTTCATCGGGTACGGGATGAAATAAAATCCCGTTTCTATGATTTCTACCTGAACGAATTAAAACCACAATTAAGCTAAATAGTTGTTGTTATGGAAAAGAAACAAGGAATTGGATTTTTTGAAAAATATCTGACTATCTGGGTTGCCTTGTGCATCATTATTGGAATTGCTGTGGGACAATGGCTTCCGGCAATTCCGCAAACATTAAGCAAATTTGAATATGCCAACGTGTCTATACCCGTGGCAATCCTGATTTGGTTAATGATTTATCCGATGATGCTAAAAGTGGATTTTCAAAGTGTTAAGAATGTCGGCAAGCGTCCGAAAGGAATAATAGTCACTTGCGTTACAAATTGGCTGATAAAACCGTTTACCATGTTCGGAATAGCTTATTTGTTCTTCTATGTGGTTTTCAAAGCCTTTATACCTGCCGGATTAGCCGAAGAATATTTAGCCGGGGCGGTATTATTGGGGGCTGCACCTTGTACAGCTATGGTGTTCGTGTGGAGTTACCTTACTAAAGGGGATGCCGCTTATACACTGGTACAAGTGGCAGTGAACGATTTAATCATATTGGTAGCGTTTGCCCCTATCGTTGCTTTCCTGCTGGGAGTTGGCGGCGTATCTATCCCGTGGGACACTCTGTTGCTATCCGTAGGGCTGTTTGTTGTGATACCACTTGCTGCCGGGGTCATTACCCGAATAATGGTTATCCGCCGCAAAGGTGTGGAATATTTCAATAACGTATTTATTAAGAAATTTAATAATTATACGGTAGGTGGGTTGCTATTAACGCTTATTATCCTGTTTTCATTTCAGGGAGAAACAATACTGAACAATCCTCTGCATATCTTATTGATTGCAGTTCCGCTTGTGTTGCAAACGGTTCTGATATTCTTCGTTGCTTACGGTTGGGCGAAATGGTGGAAATTACCCCATGATGTTGCCGCACCTGCCGGAATGATTGGGGCAAGTAATTTCTTTGAATTGGCGGTTGCTGTGGCTATTTCTCTTTTTGGTTTACAATCCGGGGCTGCATTGGCTACGGTGGTGGGTGTGCTGGTCGAAGTTCCGGTGATGTTGATGTTAGTAAGGATTGCCAATAACACACGAAGCTGGTTTCCGGCTACAAAATAGTAATAGGGCAAAAGTCCTAATCTAACTTTATCGTAAAAAGGCTTGGTGCTGGAAATGTTAGTTCCTAATATTTCCGGCATTCTGCCTTTTACAAAAGTCATAATAAAGATACATTTTTCGGCATTAAGACAACCGTTATAACATGAGCAATGAAATTGATTTTGAAGAATTTATAAGAAACATAGACTGTGCTATCTATGAAAAAATAGATGTTGATAACTGGAATATTTCAATAGAGGTAGTTCTCGATGTAGTCGAGTTCCTACAACAGTCACTCGAAGATTTGAGGACATATATAGTCAATCATCCTTTCAGCAGCAAAGAAGAAGAAATTTATTTCTTCAAACACATCAAACCGGAAGTATTGAGTAGATTATTATACTTTACAGAGATTTACAATACCGAAATGCGAAAACCGCATGGAAGTATTGAAGTTTTAAAAAAGTATTATAACGACAGATTGGATGAATTGACTTCCTATTTTGAAAGTAATTTGGATTTTTACCAATATTACCGTTCTAAAGCGACCCACTTAGACTATCATTATTTTGTACGGGGGCATATTGATTTTAAGTTGTGTCCGAATTGTGTACCTTATGACCGTGACCCGGAGTTTTCCACTTGTTACGACCACAAAGCAGCACAAATATTAGCGAATGATATGCTTTGCATTTATCTGAATAAAAAGCTACATGGGGTTGATAAGCAAGTAATCATCGCAAAAAGTCGGTCTTTCTTACCGGAACACCCTTTCCGGTGGACTGCAACCAAAATAGCAGCCGTAGAATTAGGCTACGCTATCTATGCGGCGGGTGTCTTGAATAACGGACAAGCGGATATAAAAGAAATTATGACTTTTATGGAAGCATCGTTTCAAATCGACTTAGGCGACTACTACCGGACATACATAACTATGAAAGACAGGAAAAAAGACCGGACTTCTTTTCTAAACAGCTTAATAAAAAGCCTGCTTAAAAAGATGGATGAAGATGATAACCTATAAATAAAAACAACCAAGTTCTTACCAACTTGGTTGTTTTTGTTTTCACCCGTTCCCTACTCTATTTTTTTCTTTATTGTTGCGAAAATAGGTAATATTTGCCTTGTTTTACCTGCAATTATTCCGAAAAATAAATCTTCCAACTTGGAAAGAGGTTGGAAGATTTATTTTTTAAAACGCTCCAACTTTGCGGCAAATCAATTAGTTAGCAAAATGGAGATAATAACATTCGAGTCAAAAGCCTATAAGGAATTAGACAACAAGATTACCGCTATTGCGGATTACATTTTCAACCACATGGAAGCGGAAAGCACCAATGAAGATGAAATTTGGGTGGATAGTTACGAGGTCTGCACATTTTTGAAAATCAGTGAAAAGACACTCCAACGTCTGCGAGTGGCTGGAACTATTGCCTACTCCAATATTCGGGGGCGTTACTTTTACAAAATCAGTGAAGTAAAACGAATGTTGGAAGAACATCTAATAAGAAGTAATAAAGAAAACATTCAAGACCTGATAACCAACCACCAGCTATATGTTAAGGAAAGAAGAAATCTTAGAAAGGACAAGTAACGGGCTATCCGTATTCAAGCATTACATATCCGGTAATTGGCGGATAGGTCGTAATTTCTTAAACCCACTTTACGAGGATAATAAAGCGTCTTGTAACATCTATTTCGACCGCCGAAGTGGTATCTATAAAATGAAAGACTTCGGTAACGACAGTTATAGCGGTGATTGTTTCTTTTTCGTAGGACGACTTAAAGGGCTGGACTGCAATAATTCAATGGATTTTGTGGAAATATTGGAAACCATAGACCGGGATTTAGGATTAGGACTTGCAACAGGTAATCCGATACCAGTTACCCGTACATCTTCCCATATAATAAATGATATGCCGGAAGAAACATCTGACAAGGAAAGCAAACCTTACCAGTTCAGAGAACAGAAATTCCCGCTTGCCGAATTGATGTACTGGCAACAGTACGGCATCACACCGGAAGTGTTGGAACTCTACAAGGTATGTTCCTTACGGGATTTTCAGAGCGTAACGGCGGATGGGACACCGTTCACTTATACTTCATCCGTAACAGAACCGATGTACGGGTATAAGAACAAACGGTACATAAAATTGTATCGTCCGTTCTCGAAAACCCGTTTCCTATATGGTGGCAATTTCGGAGAAAACTATTGTTTCGGATTGGAGCAACTGCCCGCAAAGGGTGATACCCTGTTTATTACGGGCGGAGAAAAAGATGTCATGTCATTGGCGGCACATGGTTTTCATGCAATCTGCTTCAACAGTGAAACGGTGACTATTCCACCTACATTGATTTATAAACTGACATTCCGTTTTAAGCATATCATCTTGTTATATGATACCGATAAGACGGGCAAGGAAAGCGCACGTAAACAGGAAAAGCAGTTGGAAGAATTGGGGGTAAAACGTTTGCTCCTACCGCTTTCCGGTACAAAAGAGGAAAAGGATATTTCCGATTATTTCAAGGCAGGGAATACTCGTGAAGATTTCCTGAAATTGTTTATCGAATTTTTAGATAACCTATATAGTGATACATTGATTATGCTTAAATCGTGCGAAATAGACTTCAATAATCCTCCGGCAAAAGCACAGGTTATAATTTCTGCCGGAGATGTTCCATTGGGAACACAAGGAAACCTGTTTGGTATTACAGGCGGCGAGGGAACAGGAAAGAGTAATTATATAGCTGCCATGTTAGCGGGCTGTATCTGCCAACCGGATAAGGAAATAGATACGCTCGGCATACAGATAGCCGCCAACAGTAAACACAAAGCGGTATTGCTCTATGATACGGAACAGTCCGAAGTACAACTGTTCAAGAATGTAAGTAACCTACTGGCACGTGCCAAGCAACCGAACAAACCAGAAGAACTGAAAGCATTTTGTCTGACGGGTATGTCCCGAAAAGAACGACTGCACGCTATTGTTCAAAGCATGGATAAGTTTTATTACCAGTACGGGGGCATACAGTTAGTTGTGATAGATGGCATTGCTGACCTTGTAAAAAGTGCTAATGATGAAGTGGAAAGTGTGGCGGTTATAGATGAACTGTACCGATTGGCAGGAATTTATAATACCTGTATTCTCTGCGTACTGCATTTCGTACCCAGTGGTTTGAAGTTACGGGGACATTTAGGCTCGGAATTACAGCGTAAAGCAGCAACAATTCTTTCCATCGAAAAGGACGAAGAACCCACACAATCGGTGGTAAAAGCACTGAAAGTAAGGGATGGCAGCCCATTGGACGTTCCTTTGATGCTGTTCGCATGGGATAAAGCAGCCGGGATGCACCTTTATAAAGGAGAAAAGCCACGAGAGGAAAAGGAGAAGCGTAAGGAAAAGGAACTGGTCGGGGTTGCACGTGAGGTGTTCGGCAGACAGGAACATATAACCTACATAGACCTGTGCGAACAGATACAGCAGATTTTGGACGTGAAAGAACGTACCGCAAAAAGCTATATCCGCTTTATGCGGGAACGGGACATCATACTCAAAGCCCCGTCCAACCAAAGTTATTTTATGATTGGTACAATTTAATCAGACAGCCTTATGTATATAGATAAAGATGAATTTACCGCATGGATGGAACGTATCATGGATAGGTTCGATATGCAGGATAAGAAGATAGACCGAGTGATAAACGGACGTAATTGTTTGGATGGGGAAGAACTGCTGGATAATCAGGACTTGTGCCTGCTTCTGAAAGTAGCTCCCCGAACACTGACCCGTTACCGGAAAAAGGGAATACTCCCTTTCCTTATGTTGGACGGTAGATGTTATTACCGAGCAACGGATGTACACAAGTTAATCCGTGAGAAAACCGATTAATTTTTTCTTTTCTAATGGCTTTCAATCCTGTTTTGTCGTGAGATAAGGCAGGATTTTCTTTTTCCTGTTCGAGTATATCCGGGACTTTCTGTATATTTGCAACAGTTTCATTAGAAAAAACAGTAGAGGTTGAGAACTTCTACCTTATATATAACATAACGTTCGCAGAACGTCTTGACACAGAAAACTGGTAATTTTCAAAAAAGACAAGACCCAAAGCGCAATGTTTCATGCTGTATGTGCATACGGCGTGGACTTGCCTATCTTGTCTTTTAGGTATACCAGTGCCTCTGTGTCGGGATAGCGTGAGTTCACGCTTTTTTTAGACGTACTGGCGAACAGTTTGCAATTAAAAACTGTTTGATACCAACTTATGAAACATTTAAAAACTTGTATTGCTGTATCTCTCGATGGCTTCATTGCCCGAAAAGATAATGATTTGGACTGGATGCTGGAAAACGTTAAAAAGGAAATTTCGGCAGCTTATGAACAACCCGGTGTATTTCTTGCCGGAGTGAATACTTATAACATGATTTTTAAACGTTGGGGCGGATGGCCGTACAAAAGTAAAAAGACTTTTGTAGTGTCCCACTACGATACCAATGTGACGAAAAAGGAGAATGTAACCTTTCTTACTGATATGCCCTTACGGGCAATCAATGAACTTAAATCAAGTTCGGAAACCGACATTCAGGTTATTGGCGGCGGTAAGTTTATAACCTCGCTGATTGAAGCGTCCCTGCTGGATGAAATAACGCTGTATATCGTTCCGGTCATGCTGGGGGACGGTATCAAGTTTATAGGAAAGACTTTCGGGTCGAAGTGGGAACTGACCGGACACCGGGTTATAGACAATCAGGTCGTTTGCCTGACCTACCAGTATAAAGGAGAATGATTAAAAAAAGCACCCGGTGTCCCTCCGGGTGCTTCAACCACAAAAATTTCAATTATAAATCTATCTATAATGAAACTTTCTGTGGCAAATATAACGATTTTCATCTTATTTCTTCGGTTTGCCTTTCTTTTCAGGGAACACGAAAGTAACATTAAACTGCCCGTCAAAGGCAAGTGAAGCGTCAAAGACTTTGCCGTTCTTGCTTTTAAAGCCTTTGATTAGCCCGGTTTTCCCGGTAGTCACCAGTTCGGTAATCTGTTTGTCCGTTAGCTGCTTGTCGCTCTTGTTGCGGAAGATGGTAACGGAACAATCCACATTGGAACATTTGGCGACTTTCGGATAGAAAAGGATGCGCCCGGTCTTGCATTTCGGGCAAATGCAACCACTACCCGAAGCGAAAGAAAGCTGAACGCCCAAAAGTTCAGCTGTGATTTGCCGTGCATATACTTCGATACCTTTACGGAACGTGTCGGGGTTCATTTCCCCGCTTTCTATTTTGGCAAGCGTGTTTTCCCACATACCCGTCATTTCAACGTCTGCTATCTTCTTGTCCCGGATGATATTGTAAACGGCAAGACCTTTCTCGGTCGGGACAAGGTTCTTTTTCTCCCGAACGATATACTGGCGGGAAAACAGCGTTTCGATAATGGCTGCCCGTGTTGCGGGCGTGCCTATACCCGTATCTTTCATGCTGGCTTTCAGGTCGGCGTTTTCCAGTTCCTTACCTGCTGTTTCCATCGAAGAAAGCAAACTGCTTTCCGTGTGTAACGGCTTGGGTTTGGTCTGTTTCTCCAGTAATTCAATGCCGGAAAGCGGTAAACTATCTCCGTCCTGCATGGCGGGCAAAGTGGCGTTATCTTCCCCGTCCTCTTTCTCGCCGAATACGGCACGCCATCCGGCGGACTTGATTACAGAACCTTTGACCGTGAAAAGCGACCCTGCACATTCCAGCGTTACACTGGTAACGTCTTTGACACATTTTTCAGAAAAGGCTTCCAACATTCGTCCGGCTATCAATTCATAGATTGCCTGTTCGTCAGCTTCCATCTTGTCGGGCAGGTTTTCCGTTACTATCAGGGCGTGGTGGTCTGTTACCTTGCCATCGTTCACGGAACGGGAATTTAAGGCTTTGCCTTTCATCCCGGCAGCATACCCGCCAAAACGGGCGTACTGTTCCAAATTAACAAGACGTTCCGGGATTTCCTCGAACACGTCCTGTGAGATATAACGGCTTCCGGTTCGGGGGTAGCTGATTAGTTTACCCTCGTATAACTTTTGTGCGATGGATAGGGTTTTGTCTGCGGAAAAGTTCAGTTTCGTATTCGCTTCTTTTTGGAGTGAAGTTAAATCATAAAGCAACGGCGGTTCTTGGTTCACTTCCTTACGCTCTACGGTTTTCACCTGTACCGTTTCCGCTTCCTTTATCCTTTGCAGCGTGTCGATGGCGGGCTGCTGCATATCGTACTTTTCTGTGGATAGTGCCGTAAAAGCTACATTGTCCTTAGTAGTCTGTAATTTCAGTTGCCAATACTTTTGCGGGACAAAGTTCTTGTTCTCTAAAAAGCGGGTACATATCATTGCCAACGTGGGCGACTGTACCCGTCCCAAAGAAAAAATGCCTTGTCCGGCTGCCACACTTAAAGCCTGTGTACCATTAATTCCAATTAAATAATCCGCTTCGCTGCGTGCCTGTGCCGAAAGGAAAAGGTTATCATATAGGCTACCGGCTTTCAGGTTTTGCAGTCCCTCACGGATTGACTTGTCGGTAAGGCTGCTTATCCATAAACGGACAAAAGGCTTGTTGCATCCGATATACTGATAGATGTAGCGAAAGATAAGCTCTCCCTCGCGCCCTGCATCGGTGGCGACAATTATCTTATCCGACTGGTCGAATACGTCTTTGATTACCTTTAGTTGTTTCAATGCGCCGGGGTCAGCCTTGTACCCTTTTTCCGCTTTCACTTGTCGGGGTGTAAGTTGAAAACTATCCGGGATAATAGGCAGACTTTCCCGGCGAAAGCTCTGTATGCCGTAGGCTTCCGGCATTGCCAAACCTACAAGATGGCCGAACGCCCAGGTAACGAGATACCCGTTACCTGAAAGATAGCCATCCTGTTTTTCACTCGCTCCTAAAATACGGGCAATGTCCCTTGCCACACTTGGTTTTTCTCCGATTACTGCAATCATTCTAATTTTGATTTTAATTGTTCCACTTCTTTTTGTCTTAGGATTTTCCGGTCATAATAGATGTGATAACCATCTACATAAAATTGCCGGTTCTGCTCGTCTATGGCTTTCCAGTCTGTTTTGTAACAGACAAGGGTAAACAGGGCGAAACCGACAACCGGGATAAGGATTAATACCGCTATCATCTTTTGCGTCCCCTGCTTTGCTTTGGTTTATCCGTCTGCTCCTGCTTCTCCTTTTTATCCTGCTTGGTCTTTTGTTTTTCAGTGGGCTTGTCCTGACCCTTTTTCAAGGGTTCTTTCACTTTCTTGGTGGCTTCGTTGGTCTTGCCCTCCGAATTGACCGCTACCTGTGTGCGGTTCTTGCTTGCCGGAGTAATCTCTTTCACGGCGGAACGGTCAAAGCTGGGATTGTCACTGTAAAAGCCTAACTTCTTCTTATCATGGTTCACCTGAATATAAGCATCATATTCGACCCCCCGCTTGTCTTTCAGCCCGGCAACAAAGATGGTTTTGTCATTGACTAAATCCTGCTGTTGCTGGCGGGATAGCTCTATACCTGAAATACTCTTGGGAATGGTTACACCGTCACTGGTGACAAGGCTGTTCTGCTGTTCCTGTTTCTGCCGTTGCTCCTGTGACTGTTTGGCATTGGGATAGATAAATTCCAGACTTTTCTTGTCCGCATTGACCTGAACAGTTGCGGAAAAGGGATTTTTACGGTTGGAAATCATATTTTCAAGGAATACCCCTTTTCCTTCCCGTAAGGCTTCCTTTTGTTCCTTGTTCAGTTTGACACCCTTTATTTCATCCGGTATTTGGACGCTGCTTGCACGCATGGAAACCAATTCGTTTGTTACCTTATCCACGCTGACGAAAGAGGGTATCATTTCTCCCGTGATATAGTTTTTCAGGTTTACTATGCGTCCCATGTTTCCCGTTTCAAGAAGATTGGCTTTATCTTCTTTGGAAAATTCATGTCCGAAGAACGGGCGTTCGAGTTCCGGCTTTTGTCGGATGCCATGTATCGCCAAAACTACATTTCCGTCTTTGTCGTGCCGGAAAGATAAACGTGCGTCCAGTTTCATAATTGCTGAATTGTAGTTACCCGCAATGGTGAACGCTCCGGGCGACTTGTACCCCCTTAACATGGGTTCTAAAGCCTTTGCCTTTTCAAGCTGTTCTTTGGATAGACCAAAATTCTTCAAGGCTTCCCAGTCCACCTTATCCGGGTCAATCACATACTTGCTTTTGTCGGGTTGCTGCGGCGCTTGCGCCGTTGTTCCCGCTTCTTTGGCTGGTTGCTGTGGTTGTTGGGTTTGGGTTTCCTGCTGTTCTTTCTTCGCTTCCTGCTTCACGGTTTCAGGTGTTACCCGGTAACGCTCTATGCCCGCTTCATTTTCGGGTGTCGGGTTGTTGAAGTTATCCCTGATTATCGGCTCGATTTTGGGAAGTTCAATCTTAGGGATTTTGAAGAAGTTGAAGCGGGTCGGGTTCTTCAACTGGTTCATCATGTTGGAAAAGAAGTTAGAAAAGAAATCACCGTGACGGTCGAATTTCAGAAGTTCACTGTTGTTCTCCGGTGGTACGGTTTGGAGTTCCCCGTTTTCATCTACGCCTTTTACTGCGCTGATTGTCTTTTTCTCCTTATCCAGTACAAGAAGAATATCCATCATCTGTTCGTCAGTGGTGGATTGGTTGACTGTGTTTACATCCATAATGTTTTGAATTTTAATGAGTAAATAAATTTTCGGAAGTAAAAGTAAGGATGAAATAGAGTATATTTAAGGATTTGGAAACGGGTGGCTTCATTAGTCCTCGTTTGGCTTCATTAGTCCACACAAACAGAAACGGCAGCCTGTAAAAAGCTGCCGTTTATCTGAAAAATCTTCTATTCTTCTGTTTTTATTAAGTGCTGCAAATTGGGGTCGTTCTTAATCCGTTCCATTTCGTCCGTGACAATCTGCTGGACTTCCTGCTTGACCCGGTTGTAGTTCGCCTGTATTTCTTCCTGCATACGGTCGTTCCCGTCCTCGTCCCTGAAATCTATGATTTGGGGCAGCTTTTTATAATTGGCTGTTTCCCGTTTCACTTGCTCGTTATCCACCACAATTTCCGCATGGAATATTTTCTGTTCTATCCGTTCATCGAAATTGTCACTGACCGCACCCACAAACATACCCTGTGTTAAGTTGGATATTTTACTGGGCGGTATCAAACTATCCATTTGCGTACTGATTGAGGTTGATTTATCATTCCTATTGATAGTCATGCTTTGGCGTTTCTGCAAGACCTTTCCGAAACGGTCTGAAAGTGTTTTTGCCGTTTCAGAAACCACCTGACCGCTAAAAATATTACCTACCGTATTTTCGATAACTTTGCTTTCCTTATCCCCATAATCCCGGCGTAACTGGCTGAAATCCTGAAAGCCCAAACAGACCGCTACCTTGTTGCTTCGTGCCGTTGCTATCAGGTTATCCAGTCCCCGAAAATAGATGGTCGGTAACTCGTCAATGATTACGGAACATTTTAGCTGATGCTTCTTGTTTATCAGCTTCACGATACGGGAATTATACAGTCCCAAAGCACAGGAATAGATATTTTGACGGTCGGGATTATTGCCTACCACCAAAATTTTAGGTTCTTCCGGATTGTTTATATCCAGTGAAAAATCATCCCCTGTCATTACCCAATATAAAGCCGGGCTTATCATGCGTGAAAGCGGAATTTTAGCACTTGCAAGCTGCCCTTGAAGCTGGTCTTGCGCATTGGATTCCCATGCGTCCATGAACGGTGAAAGGTAGTTTTCCAGTTCGGGATAACTGGTTAAAATTGTAAACGTGTCGGCATATTTCTTGTTCAGAAATTCAATGGCGTGCGGGAATGTACAATACTTTCCACCCTGATAGATTTTCAAAAACCAAATGATAGAAGCCAGTAAGATAATAGGACTTTCTACAAAGAAATCCCCCTGTTTGGTTATCCAACTGCGGTTCAAATTTAACATGATTGTATAACTGGCTTCGTATGCGTCCGATATGTCCGTCATAAATGCCGGATTTATCGGGTTGCATCGGTGGCTCTTACGTGGGTCGTCAAAATTGATTATGTAAAATTTGGGCTTCACCTTGTACCCGTCCGAATGGTTAAGTAAATGATTGTAGGCTATCTCCGAAAGGTCGGGAAATTTGTAATCATACAGATACATTGCGAAGCCCTTTTCTATTTGCTGTTTGATAAATTGATTTACGACACAAAAAGACTTCCCACTGCCCGGATTTCCAACAACGATGCACGCACGAAAAATTGCTACAACGTTTATCCATCCATCGTTCCACTTCTTTTTATAGTAGAAACGAGAACGAAGATTTACGGAATATTCGTTTTCTATCAGGCGTGTTTCCTGTGCGAAACTTTCATTTTCCAAATTAAACACATCGTCCATCAGGTTATTTTTCAACAGGCGGGAAATCCATACTCCGGCTGCCAATAACGAAAGATACCCGGCTGTCATGGTAAAGATATACAATGCCGTGTTTGCCGCCAGTGGCAACGGTAAAACCAATAACCACCAGTTCAGGAAAAACAGGATAAAACCGATTGTCAGGAATACATAAATCTTGTTCCATGTGATTTTTTCCTCTTTCACTCCCTTTGTTCCCAAACAGGAAAGCGCAAGGAATACCACTGAAAAAAGTTTGGTATATAGGATATTGGAGAACAGCCCGGCGGTACGCTGGAAGTTCAACAGGATTTTATCGACTACCCCGATATTGATACCCCATTCCCGGAACGACTGGTAACAAAACCAGTAAATGTTTATCACTACAAATAAAATACTGATTGCCCGCATAAAGTCCATGACCTTTGCAAGTCCTCTTAAATCATCTTCATTCTGCATAATTGAAATTTTTATAGTTATTAAATACGTCTTTGTTTCTTCTTCTTTTTCTTCTTGGGTGGTGGAACTTGGCTGTTGTCGGGTGGCGTATCGTCCCCACCGGATAACAGGCTGAACAGTCCCGCAATGGCTTTTCCTGTATTTTCAAGATGTCCGGTCGGGTTATATTCCGGTTTTTGTTCCTGCGTTTCCTGTTTACTGTTTCCCGTCAAAGTACGGGAGCCGGAAAACAGGTCATTGAACACATTGGCGGAAAAGTCCTTTCCCAACCGTGAACCGTTCAGGGCGGTACGGTTTTCGTGGTCGATGAATGTTACACCGTATATCCTGCCTGTATCGTTCTGCCGGAAAAGAACATCTATGCCTTTCGCTTTCAATTCCGTAATAAACTGTTCCCAGCTACGGGCGGATTTCATTACTGCCCCAACCGTCCGGCGGGTACGCTCTTTCAGGTTCTTGTCCTGAATGTCCTTTGCGGATTTCTTGATGTGTCGCTGGATGGCTTCGTAACCTACCGACTTACCCAAAGAGGAAGATTTGAACGGGTTTCCCTGCTTTTCTCCCTTGTCATTGGTCGCCGAATAGACAATTCCGTTATAGGGTTTGCCGTTCACTTCCCCTTTCACTTCCTCCGCCTGCACATTATATATAGATAGCAACGCTTTGTATTCCGTGAAACTTTGGAAACGGTAACTGCTGGCAAGGGCTTTCACCGTATTGGATAACTGGTGTTTTACGTCCCCTGCCCGGTAGTCCACCTTTTTAAGTTCGGGGCGTTCGGTTGCCTGTTTCTTCTCTACCGGATGCAGCCCGTACTTCTGTTCCAGTTCACGGGTGATTTGTTTACTGCGGATATGCTCGAACTTGTCGTTTATCTTTTTGCCCGTATCATCCACCCGGATGGAAACGATATGTATATGATGCCTTGCTATATCTTCGTGCTTGTAAACCATATACGGCTGGTTGCCGTACCCCAATTTATCCATATATTCTTTGGCAATATCCGCAAGCTGGCTGTCGGAAAGTACATCGTCCGGGTGCGGGTTCAGGGAGATATGGATAATCGGCTTTTCCGTTTTCAGGTCTGCGGGCAGGTGCATATCGAAACATTCCATACAACGCCGGATGCTGAAATTTCCGTCCTCGCTTTCAAACATACGGTTGCTTAAAAGTACCTTCCCCTGCTCTTCATCCACCTTGTTTTGGTTGTAGGAAAGCGCACCGAACAGGGAACTGCCTACGCTTATCTTTGCAACCATCTTGTTTCAAATTCACGGGTCAGTTCAATAATTTGGCGGTTCAAGTCGGCAAGTTCTATCGTTGCCTTTTCCAGTTTATAGAGAAAAGCGAGAGCTTTCTTCTCTGAAAAATTGGTATTGAGAGCCTTTACCACCTGATTATAATTCACGGCAATACCCCTGTACTGGGAATATAAAGCGGTCAGCCGGGTATAATATTCTACCGCCGCCTTGTCTATTTTAATCACTTTGAACGGTTCTCCGAAGATACGGGCGGTGATAAAATGCGCTTTCGTGCGCATACCGGACTGGTCGAACAATGCCAAAAAGCGGGCGTGGTCTATCGCATTGAAGCTGATAGAGTACCGGAACACTGCCGGGTCTGCTTTGGGCTTTCGTCCTGCGCCACCCGGACGGGGCGCATTTTCATTTTTCTGTTTCATGCTACATTTCTTTAAAGGGTTACGACTTCGGAGTGACCCTATCCCGGCTTCGTCCGGGCAAGGCGTTCAAAGCTGCTGAAAGAATTTCAAGCTGCTTAGAACACACCTTGCTATTTGCCAGTGCAAATAAAAATCCGCCTACGGACGGATTGGAGTTAGCGGATATTGGAACGCTCCCGGCGGCGGGGGCTTGGTTAGCCTGACCGATACCTTTCGGTTGCAAAGTAACGGGTATTAAAAATGCTGTGAAATAGCGGGTTATAGGACAAATGAGGACAAACGGGGACATTTGAGGACACATCTCAAAAGGGATTGTTTTTCTGCGTTTATTTGTCCCGGATTTAAGAAAGATAGCAATATGGATAGATGGATATATGTAACGGAAAGCAGACGGAAAGAAAGCGGTTTTGAAAACTTGAAAACAAGATTTCAAGATTGCAATCTTTCAAGAAAGCAGGAAAGCAAACCGGATGGAATGATTGAAAGAAAACTGTCATTCAATCGGGAAAGCAAACTGTCTGCAAAGAAAACAAGCTGTCTTTGTGGAATGAATGAAAACAAAGAAGCAAGAAAGAAAACAAGCTGTCTTTGCAGAAAGATAACAAGAAACAAGGAAAGAGAAAAAGAAGTCATTCCGGCTTTCGAGCTTTCAACATGGAACGAAAGAAAACTATCCGTCAATCTGTACGGATGGAATGAAATAAAGATGTATCACAAAAAAGAATTATTACAATGAAGAAAGAAACCTTGTATGTGGCTTTCTCCACCCAAAAGGGCGGGGTCGGCAAAACAACATTCACCGTTTTGGTGGCAAGTTATCTGTATTATCTCAAAGGGTATAACGTGGCGGTCGTGGATTGCGATTACCCGCAGCACAGTATCAGTGCCATGCGCAAACGGGATGCCGAACAAGTAAACGGTGACGATTATTACAAACAGCTTGCCTTTCACCAGTTCAAGACGCTGGGAAAGAAAGCGTACCCGGTCTTATGCAGTTCGCCGGACGAAGCGATAAAAACGGCGGATGAATTTCTTGCGTCTGCCGGGTCGGATTATGATGTGGTCTTTTTCGACCTGCCCGGAACGGTGAACAGTGAGGGCGTTATCAATTCGCTTTCAGGGGTGGACTACATTTTCACTCCCATAGCCGCCGACCGGGTGGTATTGGAAAGCAGCCTTTCCTTTGCGGTGGCTATCGACAAACTGCTGGTAAGGAATGAAGCGTGCCGACTGAAAGGGCTGCACCTGTTTTGGAACATGGTAGATGGGCGGGAAAAAACAGACCTGTACACCCTGTATGAACAGACCATCGGGGAACTGGAATTACCCCTTATGAAAGTATTTATCCCGGACACCAAAAGGTTTAAAAAGGAACTGGACGCACAGCGTAAAACCGTGTTCCGTTCTACGCTGTTCCCGGCGGACAAACGGCTGGTAAAGGGCAGCAACATGGAAGAACTGATAACCGAAATCGCATACCTTATAAAACTGTAACGATATGGCAAAGCAAAGCGGCGGGAAACCGCAAATAGACGAGGATTTTATGAAAGAGATTATTTCACAGGGCTTGCCCGTGAAAAAACAGGAAATGCCATCGGTGGCGGTGGAAACACCGGATAAACCGGACGATAAAACGGGTACTGTGGAAACGGCAGATAAACCGGAAATCAAGGCAGAACCAAAGGAAGAAAAGGCGGTGAAAGAACCTGCCCGCCGGAAAAAGAACACTCCGGGCGACTACCGGGAAACCTATTTCATGCGGGTGGACTTGACCGACCGCCAACCGTTATATGTCAGCCGTACCACACACGAAAAGCTAATGAAGATAGTAACCGTTATCGGCGGACGCAAGGCAACCGTGAGCAGCTATGTAGAAAATATCCTGCTCCGGCATTTCGACCAGTTTCAGGACGAGATAAACGAACTGTACGAAAGCAAATTTGAAAAGCCGTTCTGATATGTTGAAATGGTTTATTATCGGAACACTCCTGTATTACGCCGTTCTCTTATGGCGATACAGGGATAGCTTGGGAACATGGTTCACGGGTGGGAAAAGAGAGCCGGAACAACCGGAAAGCAAACCGACCGTGAAAGCCGGAAACGGTGATTGTCTTGTAGGTGCAAGCCGTTACCGGATGGGACAAATGAGGACAAACGGGGACATCTTAGGACACCTTTCAAAAGGGGTTGATAATGCTTCTATATTTGTCCCGCAAAGCGATGAAACGGTAACTGAAACACCTGCTGCGCAAGCGATTGAAACCGAATTTGAAATGGAATTTGAAACGGAAAATACGGAAGAAACGGACGTTTCGGCGGATGAAATCGAAGCGGAAGAAATCGCCTGTTACATGGGTGAGGGTGAACCGGAAATGGCGCAAGGTATCACACTGGGGGAACTGGCGCAAATGGTTCAGGTCATTCAGATAAAACAAGCATCCGACACAGAAGAACGGCAAGCGGTTCAAACCATCTGCCGGACGGAAACAAACCTGTTTCATTCGCTGGTGGAGCAGATAAACGGGGGCAGGTCACGGGTAGCGGAACTTTTACAAAAGCATGAGATACCCGTGCCCGCCACCGTCCCGGTTGCCGGAAGTAATGAAATGGCAGACTTTGACATGAACGATTTTCTTTAATGGCAAACTTTAAATAATAAGATGATGAAACAAAGAGATTACGGTTAAGACAAACCTTTCTGAACACTGGGGAACACTCCCCACAACCACAAAAATTCAATTATTAATCACTCCGCCGGGCGGACTATCCAACCGCCCGGCAATTTAAAAATCAATGTATTTATAATGAAAAAGAAAGTTCTCTTTTCGGCAGTCGCTCTATTGGCTGCATCCTCTGCTTTTGCACAAGGTAACGGCATGGCGGGTATTACAGAAGCTACCAACATGGTAACATCCTATTTCGACCCGGCGACAAAATTAATTTACGCCATCGGTGCGGTGGTGGGCTTGATTGGCGGCGTGAAAGTCTATGGCAAGTTTTCTTCGGGCGACCCTGACACCAGTAAAACGGCGGCTTCGTGGTTTGGTGCTTGTATCTTTTTGATTGTCGCTGCCACTATCCTACGTTCATTCTTCCTCTAAAGAAATGGACTATGGCAGACTATCCGATTAACAGGGGGATAGGCAAGCCAGTTGAGTTTAAAGGGTTGAAAAGTCAGTATCTTTTCATTTTTGCGGGCGGGCTGTTAGCCCTGTTCGTGCTTTTCATCATCATGTACATGGTAGGCATTAACCAGTGGGTGTGCATCATCTTCGGCATTACTTCGGCAACGCTGCTTGTATGGCTCACATTCCGGTTAAACGAAAAGTACGGGACACACGGGTTAATGAAATTGTCCGCACGCAAAAGCCACCCTTTCCATATCATCAACCGAAAAGCCATATCCCGATTATTCACTAAAAATCAGAAACAAGCATCGAAATGAGAAATATATTAAAAGCTACTACGCTGGAAAACAAGTTTCCACTGTTCACGGTGGAAAACGGCTGTATCATTTCCAAAGATGCCGACATAACGGTGGCGTTCCGGGTGGAACTGCCCGAACTGTTCACCGTTACGGCAGCCGAATACGAAGCGATACATTCCGCTTGGAACAAGGCGGTAAAGGTGCTGCCCGATTACAGCATCGTACACAAACAGGACTGGTTCATCAAAGAAAACTATGCGCCTGACATCCAAAAGGATGATTTGAGTTTCCTTTCCCGTTCCTTTGAACGGCATTTCAATGAACGACCGTTCTTAAATCATACCTGCTACCTGTTCCTGACGAAAACGACAAAGGAACGCAGCCGGATGCAGAGTAATTTTTCCACCCTTTGCCGGGGCTTCCTCGTCCCCAAAGAGATAAAGGACAAGGAAACGGTTACAAAGTTCCTCGAAGCGGTGGGGCAGTTTGAAAGCATTATGAACGATAGCGGTTTCATTACCCTTACCCGCCTGAACTCGGACGAAATCACCGGAACAAGGGAAACGGCGGGTATCGTGGAAAAATACTTTTCACTCTCACAGACCGATACCACCACACTGAAAGATATTTCACTGGGTGCTGACGAAATGAAGATTGGCGATGACATTCTTTGTTTGCATACCCTTTCGGATGCGGAAGATATGCCGGGCAAGGTGGGAACAGATACCCGCTATGAAAAGCTATCCACCGACCGGAGCGATTGCAGGTTATCTTTTGCTTCTCCGGTGGGCGTGTTGCTTTCCTGTAACCATATCTATAACCAGTACATCTTCATTGACGACCATACGGAGAACCTGAAACAGTTTGAAAAGATGGCTCGCAATATGCACTCCCTTTCCAAATACAGCCGTGCCAATCAGATAAACAAGTCTTGGATAGAGGAATATTTGAACGAAGCACATTCACAGGGGCTTATCTCCGTGCGATGCCATTGTAATATCATGGCTTGGAGTGACGACCGGGAAGAACTCAAACACATTAAAAATGATGTGGGGTCACAGCTCGCACTTATGGAGTGCAAGCCACGCCACAACACCACCGACACGCCGACCCTGTTTTGGGCGGGCATACCCGGTAATCAGGCGGACTTCCCGGCGGAAGAAAGTTTCTATACATTCATCGAACAGGCTCTTTGCCTGTTCACCGAAGAAACGAACTACAAAAGTTCGCTTTCTCCCTTTGGTATCAAGATGGTGGATAGGGTAACGGGAAAACCGTTGCACATTGATATTTCAGACCTACCCATGAAAAAAGGTATCATTACCAACCGCAACAAGTTCATACTTGGGCCGAGTGGTAGCGGCAAGTCATTTTTTACCAACCACATGGTGCGCCAGTATTACGAACAAAATGCGCACGTCCTATTGGTTGATACCGGAAACAGTTATTTGGGGCTGTGTGAAATGATTAACCGGAAAACGCACGGGGAAGATGGGATTTACTTTACCTATACCACCGAAAACCCGATAGCGTTTAATCCTTTCTATGTTGAAGATGGGGTATTTGACATCGAGAAAAAGGAAAGTATCAAAACGCTTATCCTGACCCTGTGGAAAAGGGATGATGAAGCACCCACACGGGCGGAAGAAGTGGCTTTGTCAAATGCTGTAAGTTCCTATATCGAACTGATTACTAAGGACAGTTCAGTTACTCCCTGCTTCAATACGTTCTACGAGTATGTGAAAACCGATTACCGGGCGCACCTGCAAGAAAAGAACGTCCGGGAAAAGGATTTCGATATAGATAACTTCCTGAATGTATTAGAACCTTACTACAAAGGGGGCGAATATGATTACCTGCTGAACTCCGACAAAGAGCTTGATTTGCTGCATAAACGCTTTATTGTCTTTGAGTTGGATAATATCAAAGACCACAAAATCCTGTTCCCGATTACAACCATTATCATCATGGAAGTATTTATAAACAAGATGCGTAAATTAAAGGGTATCAGGAAATTAATATTAATTGAGGAAGCGTGGAAAGCGATTGCATCGGCGAACATGGCGGATTACATAAAATATTTATACAAAACCGTTAGAAAGTATTTCGGCGAAGCGATTGTAGTTACGCAAGAGGTCGAAGATATTATATCTTCTCCCATTGTAAAAGAGAGTATTATAAACAATTCGGATTGTAAGATACTGCTCGACCAACGGAAGTACCTTAATAAATTCGATAGCATACAGAACCTTTTAGGACTGACCGATAAGGAACGTTCACAGGTGCTTTCCATCAATCTTGCCAATCATCCGAACCGGAAATACAAGGAAGTTTGGATAGGCTTAGGCGGTACACAATCCGCCGTATATGCCACAGAAGTAAGTTTGGACGAATATTTTACATATACGACCGAAGAAACGGAAAAAATGGAACTTTTCACCTTGTCCGAAAAGTTAGGCGGAAATCTCGAACTGGCTATCAAACGGCTTGCCGAAAGCAAGCGCAATCCCGAAAAATAATCAACTAACAATTTAAAAATCAATCAGTATGAAACATTTAAAATTCCTGTTTCCGGTGCTGTTATGTACTTTGTTACTGGGGCTTTCTTCCTGTAAAGAAACAAACGCCGACCGTCTTAGGGCGATGCGTGGAGATTGGGAAAGCGTGAAAAACCGTCCGGCGTTTACTCTCTTTGAGGAAAACGGGCATTACCGGGTAACGACCTATCGAAAGACCTACCGGGGAACTATCCAAACGGAAACCTATCAGATTTCAGAACAAGACGGAAACCTGTTCATCGAAACGGGGTTGTCCGTCCTGCTGACCTACGATAAGGAGAACGACCGGATTCTGCTTTCACCCGGCGGAGAGTACAAACGGAGTAACCCACCAATAAAGAAATAAGCGTATGAGAACAAAGATTATAATGCTGCTCGTTGTATGCAGCCTGTTTGCCGGAAAGGTAAACGCACAGTGGGTCGTGAGTGACCCCGGCAATTTGGCGCAAGGGATTATCAATGCGTCAAAGAACATCATTCAGACTTCTTCGACCGCACAGAATATGATAAAGAATTTTCAGGAAACGGTAAAGATTTATCAACAGGGAAAAGATTATTATGATGCCTTAAAATCAGTACATAACCTTGTCAAAGATGCACGGAAAGTGCAAAAGTCTATCCTGCTTATCGGGGAGATTTCCGACATCTACGTGAACAGTTTTCAGAAGATGCTTTCGGATGAAAACTATACGCCGGATGAACTTTCTGCCATCGCCTACGGCTATACACAACTGTTACAGGAAAGTTCCGATGTACTGGAAGAAATGAAAGGGGTTGTGAATATCAACGGGCTTTCCATGTCGGACAAAGAAAGGATGGACGTTATCGACCGGACGTATAACGCCATCAGGAACTACCGGGACTTGGTGAGTTACTACACTCGAAAGACTATTTCCGTTTCCTACCTGCGGGCGAAAAAGAAAAAGGACACCGACCGGGTAATGGCTCTTTATGGTTCGGCGGATGAACGTTACTGGTAACTTCAAATAAATCAAAGATATGTTATTAGCAATCGAATTTGATAACCTGCATCAGATTTTACGAAGTCTGTACACGGATATGATGCCGTTATGCGGGAATATGGCGGGGGTAGCCAAAGGAATAGCGGGACTGGGGGCTTTGTTTTATGTGGCTGCCAAAGTATGGCAGTCGCTCGCCAGTGCCGAACCGATAGACGTTTACCCTTTGCTCCGTCCTTTTGTGATTGGTTTCTGCATTATGTTCTTTCCCACATTCGTACTGGGTACGATTAACAGCGTGATGTCGCCAGTAGTCAAGGGGTGTAACAATATGCTCGAAACGCAAACTTTCGATATGAACGCCTACCGGGAACAAAAGGACAAGCTGGAATATGAAGCGATGGTGCGCAATCCGGAAACGGCTTACCTTGTTTCGGATGAAGCATTTGATAAACAGATTGACGAATTGGGATGGTCTGCCAAAGATATTGCCACAATGGGCGGTATGTACATGGATAGGGCAGCCCACAATATTAAGCAATCCGTCCGGGATTGGTTCAGGGAATTGTTGGAACTGCTCTTTCAATCGGCAGCCCTTGTGATAGACACTATCCGAACCTTTTTCTTGATTGTCCTTGCCATACTGGGTCCGATAGCCTTTGCCATCAGTGTATATGATGGCTTTCAGGCGACACTGACCCAATGGATAACAAGGTATATTTCCGTTTACCTGTGGCTGCCCGTTTCAGACCTGTTCAGTTCCATTCTTGCCCGAATACAGGTGCTTATGCTCCAAAAGGATATTCAGGAGCTATCAGACCCCAATTTCATACCCGATAGCAGCAATTCAGTGTACATAATTTTTATGATAATCGGTATCATCGGTTACTTCACTATCCCCACCGTATCGAACTGGATTATTCAGGCGGGCGGAATGGGTAACATGAGCCGGAATATAAACAGTGCAGCTAACAAAACGGGTAGCGGAGTTGGTGCGGTAGCCGGAGCAGCCACCGGGAACGCTGGCGGCAGGGTCGGCGGTAAACTAATCAAAAGTAACCAATAATTAAAAATCAAGATGGAATTTAAAAGTTTAAAGAACATTGAAACCAGTTTCAAACAGATACGGCTTTTCGGTATCGTGTTTGTCGTTATGTGTACCCTGATAACGGGGTATGCCGTTTGGAACTCCTACACATTTGCCGAAGCGCAACGACAAAAGATTTATGTGCTGGACGGTGGCAAATCGTTGATGCTTGCGCTTTCGCAAGACCTGACACAAAACCGTCCGGTCGAAGCAAGGGAACACGTGAAGCGTTTTCACGAACTCTTTTTCACGCTCTCACCGGATAAGAACGCTATCGAAAGCAATATCAAACGGTCGCTGTTCCTCGCTGATAAGAGTGCATTTAATTATTACCGTGACCTCTCGGAAAAAGGGTATTATAACCGTATCATTTCAGGGAATATCAGCCAGACCATACAGATAGACAGTGTTTCTTGCAATTTCGATGTGTAACCCGTATGCGGTGGCGACTTATGCCCGGCAAATGATTATCCGTGAAAGCAGCGTGACGGAAAGAAGCCTTGTCACCTGTTGCCGGTTATTGAACGCCGTAAGAAGTGACAACAACCCGCACGGCTTTATGATGGAAAGTTTCGAGATAACGGAAAACAAGGACTTGAACACCATAAAGCGGTAAGCCATGATACGGAAAATTCTCTCTCCGGTTAATCAGGCAATTACCCATGTGCAGGACTGGGCGGATGAAAAACTCCGCCGCCTGTGCGGGCGCATGACACCGGAAATAAGGCTGGCGGTAATCTTGCTTATGCTCCTGTTCTTCGGCGGGCTATCCATCTACTTTACGGTATCATCCATTTACCGGATAGGAAAAGAGGATGGCGAAACCATACGGATAGAACACATCAGGCAGTTGCAGCTACAAGGTAAAGACAGTACGAACATTTTTAATCAGTCAGACAATGGAAGAAAAAGAAGTGAAAAATGAAGTTCCCGCACCGGAAACGGACAGGAAGAAAGAACCTGAAAAACAGGGAAAGGAAAAAAAGGAACTGACCCCGCAGCAAATACAGCAACGAAAAAAGATGCTGATTTACCCGCTTATGGGACTGGTTTTCTTGGGGTCTATGTACCTGATTTTTGCACCGTCCGATAAGGACGAAGCAAAGGTGGAAAACGTGGGCGGATTTAACGCCGATATTCCGCAACCCAAAGGGGACGGGATAATCAGCGATAAAAAGACAGCCTACGAACAGGAGCAAATGGAGAACAAACAGGCGGACAAAATGCGCTCCTTACAGGATTTTGCCTTTTCGCTGGGAGAGGAAAACGGGAACGGGGAAGATTTGACCCTGATAGATGATGCTCCGGCAGAAAAACCGAAAACCAATGTGATAGACTTCGGGGCGGGTGCGCCGAACAATAGCCGTTCCTCTATCCAGTCTTCGGCGGCGGCTTACCGGGATATGAACCGTCAGTTAGGCAGTTTCTACGAAACGCCGAAAGAGGACAAGGAAAAAGAGGAACTGAAACGTCAGGTGGAAGAACTCACTGCCCGGCTCGATGCGAAAGAAAGCGGTGCGGGCAGCATGGATGAACAGGTGGCTCTTATGGAAAAATCCTACGAACTGGCGGCAAAGTATATGAACGGACAGAACGGGCAAAGCATACCACTGCAACCGGGACAGATTGCACAGGTCGCACCGTCCGCACCTGTTCAGGGCAAAGGAAATGCCACACCTGTAAAATCGGTATCGGACAGGACGGTTTCAGGATTGCAACAACCTATGAGCAACGCCGAATTTGTCGCCGAATACAGCAAGCCACGCAATTACGGGTTTAATACGGCGGTCGGCAGTGGTTATTCGATGGGAAAGAACACTATCCGGGCGTGTGTTCATAACGACCAAACACTTATGGACGGGCAGACCGTCAAGCTCCGGCTGTTAGAACCGTTACAGGCGGGGAACGTGATTGTCCCGAAAAACAGCCTTGTTTCAGGAAGTGCCAAAGTGCAGGGGGAACGGCTCGACATACTGGTGTCCTCGCTCGAATATGCGGGTAACATCATTCCGGTGGAACTTGCCGTTTACGACAGTGACGGGCAAAAGGGGCTTTCCGTCCCCTCGTCACTGGAACAGGAAGCGGCAAAAGAAGCGATGGCAAACATCGGGGCGGGACTGGGTACGAGCATTTCCTTTGCGCAAAGTGCCGGGCAGCAGGTCGCAATGGATATTACAAGGGGCTTGATGCAGGGCGGTTCACAATACCTCGCTAAGAAATTCAGAACGGTAAAAGTACACCTGAAAGCGAACTATCAGGTGATGCTTTACGCCAAACAGCAATAATCTATTTATCAATTATCAACCATAAAAATTTCAATCCAAATGAAAAAGTTAATTATCATGTTCGCCCTGCTTTTGGGCGTGGTTTCAATGAAAGCACAAAGTAACGATTTATATCAGGGCATTACAAAGAAGCTGCCTTACCGCCAAATGGTGACACCTTACGGCGTACAGGTGACGTTTGCAAAAACAGTACACCTTATTTTCCCGTCTGCCGTGAAGTACGTGGACTTAGGCAGTAACTACATTATTGCCGGAAAAGCGGACGGGGCGGAAAATGTTGTCAGGGTCAAGGCTACGACAGAGGGCTTTCCCGGTGAAACGAATTTTTCCGTTATCTGTGAGGATGGCAGCTTTTACAGTTTCAATGCAAAATACGCACATGAACCGGAAATGCTGAACATCGAAATGAAAGACTTCTTGGAGAATGAGGACACAACGGATTTCAGCCATACCCGGATGAACATCTATTTCCGTGAACTGGGTAACGAAAGCCCGCTTTTGGTAAAGCTGATTATGCAGTCCATCTACAAGAACAATGACCGGGAAATAAAGCATTTGGGATGCAAACGGTTCGGGGTGCAGTTCTTGGTAAAGGGCATTTATTCGCATAACGGGCTGTTCTACTTCCACACACAAACAAAGAACAGTTCAAACGTACCGTTTGATACCGATTTTATCCGCTTCAAAATTGTGGATAAAAAAGTAGCCAAAAGAACGGCTATTCAGGAAACGGTGATTGACCCGGTACGGAGCTATAACGAGATACTGGTTATCGGCGGCAAAAGTACCGTCCGCACCGTGTACACCGTTCCGCAGTTCACTATCCCTGACGATAAGATATTAGTTATCGAACTGGTGGAAAAGAACGGGGGCAGACACCAAACCATCCGGGTGGAGAACTCCGACATCGTGGCGGCAAAAGTGATTAACGAACTTAAAATCAAATGAACATGAAAAGGATATGTTGTATTATATCCCTTTTTGTGCTGTGCCTGACTTTCAACCAGGCACACGCACAAAGATGTCTGCCGGGAATGAAAGGCTTGCAGGTTACGGGCGGCATGGCGGACGGTGTTCACTGGAACAGTAAAAGTGATTTCGCTTATTACTTCGGGGCTGCCATGAGTGCCTATACCAAAAACGGGAACAGGTGGGTTGTCGGCGGGGAATACCTCGAAAAGCATTACCCCTACAAGGATTTGCAAATACCAGTCAGCCAGTTTACAGGTGAGGGCGGTTACTATATGAACTTCCTTTCCGACCGGAAGAAAACCTTTTTTCTTTCGCTGGGATTGTCCGCACTTGCCGGGTATGAAACAAGCAACTGGGGCGATAAATTGCTGCCCGATGGCTCGACCCTGACCGATAAGGACGGTTTTGTCTATGGTGGTGCGCTGACGCTGGAACTGGAAAGTTACATTACCGACCGGGTGGTGTTCCTGATTAACGCAAGGGAAAGATGCCTGTTCGGTTCTTCAGTCGGAAAGTTCCATACACAGTTTGGCGTGGGACTGAAATTTATAATGTGATAAACTAACCTATATATATAATGTATATGAGAAATGTAATTTATAAGATGCTAACAGGGTGCTACATGGTGGTTGCCTTGTTATTAGTGGGTGCGTGTAATGACGATGTGGATATACAGCAGTCTTACCCGTTCAGTATCGAAACGATGCCAGTGCCGAAAAAATTAAAAGTGGGTGAAACCGCCGAAATCAGGTGTCAGCTTCACCGGGACGGGCGGTTTGAGGAAACAAAGTATTTCATCCGCTATTTCCAGCCGGACGGGGCGGGAACGCTGAAAATGTCCGATGGGACGGTTTTACTGCCGAATGACCTGTACCCGCTTCCGGGTGAAACATTCCGGCTTTACTATACCTCTGCATCGACCGACCAGCAAACTGTGGATGTATATTTTCAGGATAGCTTCGGGCAGGTGGTACAACTTACGTTTTCATTTAATAATGATAATAACAAAGAAGTAGAATAGAAAAGTTTTTATAGAATATGTTAAGAAGCATCGGGAAGAATTTTCTCTGATGCTTCTTTATTTTTAATTTTGCAAATTATTGGCTATTTATGTAAAGTCACCATCTAATATTAATTATAAATGCATATATATGAAACAATTAGCATTACCTGCAAGATTTGAAAATTTAGAGAAAGTTGATAATCTCGTTGTAGGATGGGAAAATGTAAAACTTGCTATTCGCCCTGATTGTAGAGATGAAGTAAGCCTTGATAAAGCAAAAACTGCTATTGAAGCTGGATTAAATGATGCTGCAATCAATTATATTTGGAACCTTGCTATCTTTGATTTACAAAGAAAGATTATAGTTTATGGGGTTGATTATTTCTCGACAGCTATTAACTGGGATGGTAAGCCACTAAAAACAATAGAAGATTTAAGAGAAGTCAAAGACCATCAATTAATTTCAGGTGCATTTGCATTAGGAATAATACCTGCAGAAGCACATTTTTTTTTAGAACAATGTCGTGAATTACGAAATAATTTTTCAACCGCACATTATCCATTAGGTGAACTTGATAAATTAGAAACATTTAATTTTATTAAAAATTGCGTAAAATACGTATTGACATTTGATTTACCTGCACCGGGATTACAAATTAAAGATTTAGTTGAAAGTCTCACTATTGAAAAACTGGAAAGTGGGGATGATATTACTGCAATTATAGAGAGCCAGTCTGCTAAAATACATGGTCCGATACTACATAATCTTTTTTCAAACTTTATAAAACAAGATTGTAACCCTAACCTTAAATATAATATAAAACTAATAGCTCCTTGCCTATGGGAGTTAGTTTCTGATGAAATCAAAAGTAGCATTGCTGCAAAATTTGCTTCATTAAGAGATATAAAGGGAAAAGACGCAGCCAGCGAGGCATTAGCTTTCCTCAAGTTGGTTGATGGGGTAAGTTATATACCTGAAACGTTTAAAGAAATCATATTTAAGAAACATGCCCAATTCCTAATTGATGCACATAACGAATGGAATAACTTTTACAATGAACCGGGATATGCTAAAGATTTAGCTTCTTTGGGAATAGATGTACCCATATCTGCTATATATACCTATGTAAAAGCTATTGTTCTTTCTTTCATAGGGAACACTTATGGAATAGCAACAGATGCGCAATCATATAACAAAACAATGATTGCTAACTTATCACAAACAGGTATAAGAACCCTATTTAAGATTATAGATACTGACATAAATGTTATCCGTGAACTATCACATAACAAACCAGCTTGTAGAGTACAAGAGTTAATGGATTTGATTAGAGATAAAACAATGTTGCCAAAGCAAAAAGAACAATTTGACTTTATTACTTCCAATAAACCTGAACGCCTTAAACGACACTTTGAAAAACGTTATTGGGAATTAATCGAGAAATAAATGATATGAATAAGTAATTTTAGAACTAACGAAACATTATAGCAATTTATGACAGTAAAATACTACTGATGATAAAATAGCATTATTTAAAATATATGGATATACAACGGTTTCTTTGCTACTTTCTTTTTCGTTTCAACTCATGAAAGAAAGTAGTTTTATAAGATTTTACTTTTGAGTTTTCAGCTATTTCCCCATGCAGTAGGCGAGATTCTTCAAATATTTTTGTAAGGCTTGAAAAATATTCGTTCAAATAGCAATAATTATACTAATAGTAAAATTATCCCCTAAATGTACCTAAAAGCATTTCTTACCCCATTTTAGTTTAAAGTTTCCATCTTGTTATGAGTTATCAGATAATTAAAAATAAAAGCAGGACAATGAAAATAAAAGCCATACAAAACAGGTAAACGGCAGAGATAAACAACCGGAGAACGAACCGGATAATAAAAAAGCCTATGATTAGGGCTATCCACATTCCGGCGGTGCTGGTGGCTGCCTGATAGATGATAAAAGCAAGTATAAACCATCGTAAAAAAGTCGTTATCTTATTATATACTTTCATTGTCTTGGTGTATTGTGGGTGGATTGCTCCACCCGGTTAGTAATCAGGCGCAACGGAAAACAAAGCCGTTATCCATCCAGTAATCAGTCATAAACAGGTCACGGGCAAAAGCCGAATAATCAAAGTAGGTCTTTGCGAACTCCGGCAAGTCGTAACATTCCTCTACGATTTCATAGGCGTAATCTTCCTCGTCCTTATATTCTCCCTGATATTCGTCCTCAAAAGAAGAAATAAGGTCGTCCGCATCTTCTCCGCTTATATCGCTGTTGTGGTGGTCGCACCACACGAAAAACGCTTCCTGCTCGGTTTCGCTTAGTTTCTCGATGGCATCCCGAAGTTCAAAGAACTTATCGGAAAGCCAACTTTCGGAAATCAGGATTTCCGGGATATTCTCGTAATCCTGAAACATCAATTCCGGGTCTTGGTCGTCCTTGTGCAGTTCCCGGCACGCTTCCATAAATTCGTCCTTGTCCGAATAATCGGAAAGGTCTAACCACTTGCCGAAAAGTGAACCACTGTTATACTTGTTGTAAGTACCTACATAAACTCTTGCTTCTGATAATGTTACTGTTTCCATGACTTTTGAATTTTAATTGTTTGCATCGCTTGTCGCCCACCACATAAATTTTTCCTTTAACTGAATGGGAACATTGTCTTTTCAAAGGTTCGGGAATGGTACAGGGCAAATTATTATTTATGAAATACTACCCGCAGGTGTGGAGATTTCTAAAAAATAATTTGAACAGTAACAGGCACGGATATACCTTTGACAATGTTCCAATCAGTTTTAGGGAAAATTTTTCTCTTGTTTAAGAGGATAGAAACAAAAGCCATCAGGCTTTTTGTATTGGGTAATGAGAGAGTAAAAAAAGGGCTTATAAAAGCCCCTCGTCTGTAAAACTGTAATAGCTTTCTTCTGTCAGGATGATATGGTCTAACAGGTGTAAATCCAAGACCTTGCAGGCTTCTTTAATTTTTGAGGTGATTTGCTTGTCCGGTTCGCTTGGACGTAGATTGCCCGATGGGTGGTTATGTGAGAGGATGATGCCCGAAGCATGGACTTTTAAGGCGGTTTGCAGGATGATTTTCACGTCCATTACAGTTTCAGCCATGCCGCCTTTAGAGATAAGGGAAACGCCTAAAGCCTTATTTGCTCGATTGAGGAACATTACATAACTTTCTTCGTGATGTTCCATACATTCGGAATAGAAAGGTTTTAAGTAAGAATAAGAAGTTTCAGAAGAGAGTATTTTTATTCTTTCGGATGCTTTTACATTGTCTTTATAAGAGATAGTAATTTCCGGCATGGTAAATTCTGTTGTTTTCATAACGCTTGAATTTTAAATTAAACAATAAGAAATTTTGCCGGACACCCACAGTTTGGCGGGGACTTCAACCTAATCTTTTCAAAAAATACGACCCGTAGGTGTGGAGATTTTTTAGAAAACCGGAACGGCTCGGATTTGGTATTTGTCCCCACCGGGCTGTAACTTTGCTAAAATTTGTGATTGAGATACATTACTTTAGGGAACTGAAAAAGGGGTATCATTGGTGACACCCCTTAGACAACCGAATACCTTAAACCGTTATTCGTCATAGGTTCTATATCCTATCGGTTTGCGTGGCTTCGGTTCGGGCTTGCTTAATAATTGGGTCAATGCTTGATAAACTTCACTGAATTGTGCATCAGTGCTTATTTCCAGTTCCTCGATACGTTTCAGCAATTCTTCGTAACCGATTACCATTTGGCGCATAAGGACAAATGCCCGCATGATGGAGATATTCACGTCTATGGCGGTCTGACTGCGCAACACGCTGCTAAGCATGGCAACCCCCTGTTCAGTGAAACAATCGGAAAGTACATAGCTGTGTTTCAGGCTCTCCGGCAACTGGTCACAATTTGTGACCAGTTCGTCCCATTCCTCTTTCGTCATGGTGAAACGAAAATCAGGCGGGAAGCGTTTTTCATTACGTTTCACCGCTTGTTTCAATACTTTGGTCTGTACTCCGTAAAGTTCTGCCAAATGAAAATCAAGCATTACACGGTAACCCCTGATTTCAAAAATTTTGTTCTGAATGATTTGTAAGTCCATAATTCTATTATTTATAAATTAAACATGGTTTCCATATCTTTGAATTGCCCGGAAATAGCGGACATATCACTGGCTATCTTGTTTTTCGTAAAGCAAGTGACTGAAAGCGTACTTTTCAAAAGATTATGCCCCAATATTTTGGCTGCGGTTTCAAGGGGAATACCGTTTTCCGAAGCTATCGTAGTGGCAAACGTCCGGCGGGCTGAAAAAGTGGTGATAGTTTTGTTTATGCCACATTCAGAAGCTATTTCCCGTAACCGAATATTCATTACAGGCAAAGGAAAAAGCGGAAACAACCCGCCGTCCTCTTGTTGCCCTTTGTATTTCTCAATTATTTTATAAGGAATATCCAACAGGGGAATAGTACGGGAAAAACGGGTCATAGGAACATATATTCGCAAATAGTGGCTACCACTGGGTAACGTCATAAGCTGTTCTGCACGTAGCTTTTTTAAATCTTCATAAACCAACCCGGTGAAGCAGGAAAATACGAAAACATCACGGACTTTTTCAAGACGTTCAGAAGAAAGTTTCACCTTTAAAAAGGCGGTCAGTTCTTCACGGGTCAGATACTCTTTATGATACTGTCTTTTCATGTGCTTATTTGTTTTACAATGAATAATAAAAGGTAGAGAACCTGCCGTTTTAACGGCAAGTTCTTTGTTTGAATGGTTACAGGGCTTCTTTATAAATCTTCTCGATGCCGACAAATTTCTTATCAAGTCCCTGCATATCGTTACCTATTTTATTATTGGTAATGCGGGCATAAATTTGCGTGGTTTCTATATTGGTGTGTCCCAACATTTTGCTGACCGTTTCGATGGGAACACCCTTTGCAAGCGTGGTTGTGGTCGCAAATGTGTGGCGCGCAAGGTGAAATGTCAAGTTCTTTTTAATCCCGCAAACGTCCGCTATTTCTTTCAAATACGCATTAAGTTTTTGATTGCTGATTACCGGAAGTACCTTACCGTTCGGCAGCTTGCCTTTATATTTCTTCAATATCATTTTAGGAATATCCAGCAAAGGAACATTTACGTCCGTATTGGTCTTTTGGCGTTTGGTGATTATCCATAACTTGCCGTCAAATGATTTGCGTATATTCTCTTGGGTAAGGTTGGCGACATCAACATAAGCCAAACCAGTGAAACAGGAAAAGATAAACAAGTCCCTGACGTTTTCCAACCGTTCGGAAACCATCTTCTTTTTAAGGATGATTTTAATTTCATCCTCTGATAAATACCCCCTATCTACTTTCTCCAAACGGATTTTATAATTGGCGAACGGGTTGCCTATCAGGATGCCGTTATTACGGGCTATCAAGATAATGCGTTTGAAGAACTGCATAAACTTGGCAGTCGTATTATAACCACATTTACAGGTAGTACGCAAATACAACTCGAAGTCTGTAATAAACATCGGGGTAATTTCATTGATAGCAATATCCGATATATTGTATTTGCTTTGGATAAACTCGGCAAGGTGGCGGCGGGTCACTTCATATTTACGATAGGTGGCAATCGTCTTAGATATGCCGACCAACTGCTTAACATCGTCATTGTGCTTTTTGAAAAGGTTTAAAACGGTTTCGTGTTTTTCACTGTGTCCCAAAAATTCATTTTTCACCTTTTCGGCTGTCACATAGTTATCACGCCGTTGCTGTTCGTGGTAGATATTATTCAGGGATGCTTTTATATCCTCTAATAAGGCATTTATTTTGCCTGCATCTTTACCTTTAGCTTTACCCGCTGCTATATTCCAGTTTTCGGGCAGGATGCTTTGTTTCGTACTAAACTGGCATAACTTACCGTCAATGGTAATTCTTGCCATAATCATAACCTCGCCGTTCTTCTTTTCAGACCCTTTCTTTAAATAGAAAAGGACTTTGAATGTACTCTTCATAACCTCACATTTTTTAAGTTACAAAACTAATGATAACACTTTAAATGTGAGATATTTAGACGGTGGACAAATTCGGACTTCCTGCGGTCATTTTCGGACAAATCGTTACCGTTTTTGTCCGGTAGGGAATAGGTAACGATTTAGTAACGAAACTATGTCTTTTATAGTCCTTTTGTTGTCTTGGAAACAAGACTTATAGGCAATAAAAAAACCTACAAATCGCTGATTTGTAGGTTTTTGTCCTCTTACTGTCCTCTTTTGTCCAGTAGGTTCTGCGGAGAGGGAGGGTTATGAACCTTTTCTCCACAAGTTCCTTATTTACAAGGTTATAATAATATCAATTTTACTCTTAGTAATGTTTTAGTAACTGAAGTTTGTCTGATTCAGTCCTACATTGTCTTTATGATGTCCATTCATCTAGACACTACTATACAAAGATAGTATAACTCATTCAATTATCAAAATAACTCGCTCTGATTTTACAAATTCATTTTTTAATATTATATCTAGCACAAATTGAATATCATCGGTCATGCCCGATTGTTAGGCATATTTTACTAACGATTACTCTGCTGGCATATCATCTTTCTTATTCTGCCACTCATCAGCAATCTTGCCCCAGTCAATCTTGCGTTCCTTAAATCCAGTCCATACGTCCCAATAATCTGGATCATCCGACTGAGGGCATTGATTCTTAGGCAATGTTCGCATTTTAACCATAATAGGCAGTTCGGATGCCCACCCTAATAATACAGCGTATTGAGAAGGTAGCGATGGCATTTCACGAAGAATCCCCCTCATATTGTCTGGCAACAAACGGTGAATCAATTCCTGGTCTCGGTCATTAGATATACGATGCAATAGGAAGGAATTGCATTGTGATAGCACTGTCGATGATAGTTCGGATGGTCTTTGTGATGATAAGACCAATCCCAATCCGAACTTTCTGCCCTCTCGCGCTATCTTCTCAAACACTTTGCAACATTGTGTAGTTGGTCCAGTATTTTCAGCATCATCATTGTAACGTTTCACAAAATAATGTGCCTCCTCCATAACCAAGACCGTCGGTAGACATTGCTTATTCAGCCTGAGGTAACGTTGCTGTGCTTCAAATACCATACGAGCTATGACTGCCGTAACAATGCTTGTCACATCAGAAGGGAGCAAGGACAAATCAATGATTGTCAGCGACTCTTTATTGTTAGCACCTATATAGTTTCCCAACCATTCACTCAACTTGAGGGTTTCGTTATCAATAACTTTCTTGACTCGTACATCTGTCAGCAATGTCTTGATGCGTGGCATGAGAGTAACAATATAGTCTGTAGTATTCAGAATCTCCGCGTTGGCTTCTATTGAGCGTATAAAGTTCTCGCCTGTGAACGGGATAGGGCTATCCTCATCGGTTGGAAGAAACTCCTCCTCTTTACCTCCAGCCTTTGCATACACCTCTTTCAACAGCATTATCAAACTATCAACTTCGGCTCTTGTATAATCATAATGAGGATATGTTCCACTTCTGGCATTTATCAATTCTTTCGCCTTGGCTTCAAATGCTTGAATGGCATCCTTCAGTTCATCAGAATAATCCTCGTCACTTACTATCCCGCTTACCCACTTCTCAACAGATTGGTGGAAATTCTTAGGGAAAGGAAATTTCCCCCATGGATTACCCGCCGCTTTATTGACCTCAATAGTATCAATAATTGTACGGGCATAACTAGCCAATTCTCGTTGCTTAGATAATTCCTCAAACACGATTCCACTTCTCACTGACTTCAACGCATGTACAATCGTTGTTCTATGGGTCTTGGGTGATGCTTTGGTAAACCCGCACCATTCGTCAGTATTCCAGAACCACAAAGGCACTTCAAGCTGCTTTTTCCCATCACCATTCTCTACATTCACCATATAGATATTTGCCTCCTGCTTATCAACAAAAGCCTTGCTATACTCTCCATTCGGATCTAATACAATGAACCTACTATTCACAGGTTTTGTACTATCAACCAGTTTCTCTCTAGCACTTTCAAGCGACCAACGTATCAGACCAGCTACGGAACAAGATTTCCCACTCCCAGTATTACCAAGTACTGCAAGATGACGCCCAAACAAGCGGTCGGGATCAATCATAACCTTAGCATTACCCACAAGGGGGCTATTACCAATATACACTCTTCGGTTATCTCCTGATTCGATGATAGACCTCAACTGGTCCTCCATGGGTAAAATAACAATGTCTCCTACTGACGGGAATGTCTCTAAACCGCGTTTAAACTTATAGCCATCCTCTGTAGCCACTAGTGTTCCCACGGGCTGTAACTCCATTTTTCGCAATGGGAATGGCAAGTCAATCAACCCAAAATCTTGAAATCCACTTCGTTTAGGATAAGGTGAACGCTGTATGGTAATCCACGATACCTGCCCTACTACAAAACCCAAATCAACGGGAATCATCAAATATCCGTTGATACGTGGAAAACTCCGTGGCATCCCTGTATTAAGTGCGACACTATCGGGTGATTCTATGTCTAGCTGCACTTCTATTCTATCCGGTGAAATATATTCCACCGTACCTACACGTAGTGAAGCAAGCTGTTCAATAGGCGTTGTAATCATAGGCTATACAATTGATGTAGTTGGAGTAGTGGGCGTTGCGGAAGCAGGCGCAGCTGTAGTAGTTGAAGTCGGAGTAGATAACGCTGGCGATGTAGCCGCAGGTGAACCTGAAGCAGCTCCCATACGATGCTGTAATAGTTCAGCCATTCTAATAGTGGTTCTATCAATAGCAGACTTAGGCAGGTAGTCATTAGCCAAATTGGTAATGTCACCCAAGTTTTTACCTATCAAAATAGACATCTGTGCATAATGAGCAGATTCATAATAGAACTTTAAGATACGGCTAATTGGATCATTAAAGGATATAACCACCAAGTGTGTTGAAGGGATAGTAAGCATATCATGAATTACCCTATTAATATGTTCATCACCAAACCCGTATCCATATGTTACCAATGTACTGTTCGGTCTGCAAATGGCAGCAGCAAAATCACGGAACAATTCCACGTATGGATATTCAGCTGTTTCACGGTCTTTGGCAGAGTTGGGATATATCATCAACTTTAGTGCATCAGCACTCTGCAGTCCTGGTGCATTCAGATATGGGGCAATATCATCAGCACCCAACGGCACTCCTACACGTCGGATCTCACTCCCATTCTGTATCCAGTCAACAGACCCATGAAGTTTCGTCAGTCTTGCTACACCTTCCAAATAACGTGGCTCCCCTCGTATTCCGGGCGGGTTATAATGAATGTCCAAATTGAGCCTTGAAGAACGGAATACAGGCATCATGGTTCCTACGAACCTATCCATCAAATGGACACCTGCCAACTCTGCGCCCACTTCAATTAGGCGGTCATAATTGGTAGTAAATATATTCAGTCTTTCTCTATTTCCTGTACGACTTGCAAAGCTGAGAAGGAAATTAACTAGCACCGAATAAGCGTTCTCTCGTTTATCTTCATTAGCAGTTGCTATACTATTTTCGGTCCTTAATATGGACTTTGCAAACTCTGAGATAATTGAGTTTAGTTCTGTTTCTAATGCCGTAGCCTCGGCGTCTTTCTTTAAGATTTTCAATCCACGGAGCAAATCATTGGCTGTTCTTATCTGGTCTTCAATATTACCATTCTCACGACCACTAGCTTTTGCCGATACTTCAGCAAAAGCTTTAATTTCATCTTTATACTTGGTGAATGTGGTTAAACCCATCGTAGCGCCGCCACTTGCTCCAGCTAAGAAACTGATAGCATTAGTTATACCAGAGCCACAAAGTAGTGACAAATGCTCAGACTGAAAAAGTGAGGTTAGCCAAGGTTCTATGCGTGAACGAAAAATGGTCTTGTTTACTTCACTGGTATCAGGCAGCCAACCGCAAGCGTCAGCATTCTGCACTTTCCCGTCTTTGTCAACAAGAATCAGTTCGCGGTCGTCCCGAGTCTTGATAACATTCCCGCCAGCATCCAGCACTGTTTGGGCTTCTTCTATCTTCTGTTTTGTATCCATGCATAGATTTAATAAATTTGTAACTATATTTATTTGATGCAAAATATTTTTTATCTCGTATCTCATTCTCTTGCCTTGAAAATGCTATTCATTTTCAGGCTTTACCAATCCTTTAATAACATAATTAGTCGTTCAAGCTTAGAATAAATGTATTCCCTGTCACTTGCTTGTTTTTTTCGCTATCAGATACAACCTAATGAATACAAAGGTAGTGTTTTTCTTGGAATTACTTTGTTTAAGGAGCTTGAATATTTTTTGTAATATACCCCATCTGAAAATCTGCCAACGATACCCAAACATACGATACAACTCCCATTATTTTTTATACATGATGTATAAAAGTGAATCCCATTATATATAGCGTTCCATTTCTGTGCGTTGCATAAGTTCAAATAACTTTTATGCTACAAAAGCAACTCCAAAAACGAATAAATCAAAAAAATCAATCTTGCCCTCATGTGAACGCTTCTTTCTAACTTGCGAAACTTAAATGAATGATAAAAAGAGACACGTTCGGTGGTACTTCAACATCGTTGTGTGCGAATTTAAAGCTTTTCTTCAGAAAACAAGCTACTGATGTTATCGTTTCCCGAAAAAACCGTGGGGTATCGATAAATCAATCTGAAAGAAGCCTCTATTTACAAAAATATTTTTAATTTTGCATTAAATGCAAAGAAATTGCACTATGGGCAAGAAAGATATAAACAGATTGAAAGTGGTTCTTGTGGAACAGAAACATACAGCAAAGGGGGTGGCAGAACAAGCAAGACGCGCCCCTGCGACCGTATCGAAATGGTATACCAATACCTTACAGCCAAATTTTGGCATATTACGTCAAGTGGCTGACAGACATACTTGGAGATCAAGGAGTTCTTTATTCTTCAAAATAACACAATTACACTGTAAAATACTGGCATATAGCAGATGATAAAGACTTATCAGCCACTCATATCCTTGGGGGGATAAAAGTAAAGTGGTATAAGTAGTTCGAATTAATAGTGTCCCACTGTTACAACTGGTGAGCACATAGGCAAAAAGATATTTGACGGTGTTGAACAACTTGATTCTGTTTACATGAACTTGGATTTTCATGAGATCTTTGATACCTTAACAATCTTCAATCCAAAATACCAAAATTTGTATAGTATACATATCCTTTCATTTATATAAAAAGATTTCTAATGACAAATTATATAATACCACAAATAGTAAGATATCAGAGCATCGATGGCTTATTAGAGAATAGCAACAGTTCTCGTTCATTATTTGACACAGAAAAACCTCTGTCAATAGATAAATTGCTTCAGGAAAACTTCGTTTGTATTGTAGGCGAGCCAGGTATTGGGAAGAGCAGACTGGTTGATGAGATAAAGAAGCAAATCTCAAAAGAATTATACTCTTGTACGGCATCTGATTTTGAACTTAGGTCTGTCCCAAAAGATATTGAATACTGTATCATAGATGCTTTAGATGAAGTTGAAGGAAATGTATTCTATAGTACGCTACTGTCAATAAAGCAATATAAAAAAGAGAATCCAGATGCCAAGGTGTGGTTTACTTGTAGGAAACATTATGTAGCATCTTATGCAAAATATTTTTCTTCTTGCTATAGTTTAACTTTCATGGAATTATGTAGGTTGAGCGATAAGGATGTGATGGAAATTGTTAATAGGTGTTCTGAGATAACAAAAGCAAATGTCAACAAAAGTTCAAAATTAAAAGAGCTCCTAACTATTCCCAGATATTTGACATTTCTTTTGGAATATGAAAAGCAAAAAGGTGGTTGTTCAAATATCAGTGAACTTTTTGAGTATATTATTAGTAGTTCAATACAGACTGCCATAGATGCTCGTCAAAACATAATTAACAATGAGAGTATCAAAATCCTTATACAAAGAGTTCTAGAGAAAGTTGCTTTCGTCATGGAGATAAGCCGTAAAGACCAAATTTCAAAAGACGAGTTATACACGATTCTAGATGGAGTAAAGGGCAATATGACACAGATACTCATAGCCAATTTGGATCTGCTTTTTTTTGAGAGCCGTATACTGAAAGATACAAATGGAATATTACAGTTTGAAAATACTGAGCTACAGGAATATCTTGCAGCTAAAGAATTATGTAGACAAGACAATATAGAAAGTGTACTCTACAATGTTGCTGTACAAAAAGAATTAAAGCATATCCATCCTAACTGGTATGATGTTATTCCTCATATATCATATACGGAAGATAGAATTTACTCTTTTATTAACGTAATCAAACTCATTGTGCCATATGAATCAAACCTTGAGAATGAATCATTTGAATCACTCTTAAGATACGTTGACACTTCTATTCTTTTACTTTTACAGAAAGAAGAGTTATTCTCAATTATATTTGAGCATTATCTACGTGTGCCTGCATACATTAAATGGAAAAGTTCAATTCTCAAATTGATACAAGAGTGCTACACCTCAAGTTGTAATGATAAAATAATACTGCCTGCCGACCAACTCAACAAGATTCAATTAGCTAACATTTATGCCATACTTGAAGCAATCGTTGAAGAGAACAAACTCGGCAAAGATGTATCTGACCATTGGACTCATGCAGCAAACATCCTCATGCAAACTGACAATGAGGAAAAACAATTGGCAGCTTTAAATTTGTATAATGCACTTAAAAGCAAAGATGAACTTATACATTTATCGAAATCCTACAGTGGTTTTACTAAAGACGTAAAAGAAAAGTATTGTGAAGTAACTGGTTATGGGAAATTTACAAGTAAGGACGTTGTGGATTGTTGGTTGGATGGTTGCTATGTAAGTAATCCATACGCATTAAATGCAGTCTTGTGCATAGAAGACCTTTCAACAATAACCTATGCATATAATAAAATTATATGTGACAATAAACTCTACGATTTTTTTAATCCCAAAGGGACTTTGCTTGTATGTTATGACTTGTATTTAGAAAAACAATTTGATATTGCTTGGAATGCAGATCCTGAAAGTAGAAAACTCATAACAAAAATTATTGCAAGTTTTATGAATAATCATTCATACGCTACCCATAGTGAAATCAATGTTACCGTTAAGCAAATACTGCTTGAAGAAGAGACTGGAATTCTATTTCTTGAATATTTTGATAACAAATGGGATTTAGAAGATATATTTCGACACTTTGATGCTGAACTTATTGATATTAAATTTTTATCTTCTTTAGATAAGTTATTGCATGAATCAAAGACGGAAAATTGGTATATAGAGAATATACTCACTACCCTCATTAACAAAATCAGAAATGATGAAGCCAAAAGAACTTCTATATCTGAGTATATAAAACTTTATGCAGAAACATTTGAGCGATGGGACAAAAAATCAGAAGAAGCAGAAATGAATTTGAATAACCAACCACTTATTAAGGCTTACCAAAGCCTTTCAGATGCAGATGTATCAGAGTTTTATAAATATGAAGCAGCATTCGAGTTGTCTAAAAACATTAAATTTATACGGCAGCTGGATATTCAACCTTTAGTGGATGTTATTGCAAAATTCTTTAATGAGATTGATTTGGATAAAATGACATTAGAAAAGAAAGCAGAAAATTCTTTTAGTTTGTCTAAGTCATTGGTTAAAATACCATACTATGTAAAGGCAATGTATCATTTAGGCGTTTATGACCTGTTGGAGAAAAATAGAGTCGTCTTGGCTAAAACTCTGCCAATTGTCTGCTGTACTATGAGTTTTGACGCTAGCGAAATAAAAGAGATCTATAAGTCTGTTATTGGAAGTATTAGTGAAAATGAAAAATCAGAACTTGTAGAATGGTGGAAATCACGAGAAGACGATTTTATGAATATTAGTCCTGAGGATATCTTTACTTGTATTACCGATTATGGTATTGATGCAATATCGTATAAGTTGGAGAAGTATATAGAACAATACATCGACAATCAAGAACTTAGTCATAGTATTGCCGCATCTAAAGCCTTAGATCTTATATCAGAAGGTTACTGTAAATGGGATATAAAGAAATACAAAGAAGTGTTTGATGCCTTTGAAGACGATAATATTGCAAGCATTAAAATGCAGTGTAATGCTATAATGATTGAAAAGTATCAAGATTCGGAAGCTATAACATGGCGAATTGAATATATCAGAAATAATATCGTAAAGTCTCTTCATAACGAAACAGGGCATATGCGTGCGATTTCTATGGCAGAATCTGAAATGATAAGTCCAAGTCCACGCATGTTCAGATGTTTTATGACCATAAAAGAAAATGAAAGACTGGCTAAACAAATGTTCGATTTGTTCGATTTTGGGCTATCATTATGTATAAACCCTGATACACAAGAATACTCAAGTTATCTCCTTAATCAGATATACCTCTTCTTTGTAAATGTTGATAATATCTATTACATTACAGAATTGAGAAAGAAGGTCGAGATATTTAATGCGCAGGCAGTAAGTTATCTCGCTAACAACATCATGAATAATGCCGAAATGATGTACCTAAAAAAAGAAAAGATTACAATTGATAAAGCTATTAAGCAATACAACAAATGCATTGAAGAATATCATTTGGAAATTCGGAATGACGGTGACCTAAGACGATATTTTACTCATATACATTCTGAAGTTCAAAAAGAGATACAGGATCAAGGTATATATACTTTAGTTCGTCAAGAAACTTTAAGTGAAGATTTCATTCAGAGAGAGTTGAAGAATACCATTATAAACAAGTGTTGTCAAATGGGATTGGAAGCAGTTCGGGTAGATAGGGAAGTTACCCTTCAAGATAACAAACGTACAGACCTTCTTATTAGATATGGTTTATGCAATCCTATTATGGTAGAGCTTAAGCTACTCCATAATGACGAAATTCAAAGTAAAAAACAACGTCAAGCATACAGGGATAAATTTATTCAATACACTAACGCGACTAATGCTTGCTTATCTGTATTTTGGGTATTTGATGTTCATAAGAAAGGTAGTGACACTGCAAGATTCAAAGATTTAGAAGTAGAATACAAAGACCTCGACAATACTTTGATATTATTAACCGATTGTAAATGTAGTAGTGGGATTGAAACCGGCTTGCCTAAAAACAAACAAATTCCAAAGGTAAAGAAAACAAGTAATGATAAAACAAGAAAAGGTAAAAAATAAATATCTTATCCTGTTAGAACAACTTTATAGACTTATCTTTGCCTCGGATAATCAAAAAAACGTATCTAATTGTGTGTCAGAATAGAATAAGAGAGTTTCAATTTTACGGTAACGATTTAGCGACAATACAAATTCACTGATATGCTGTGCTTTGCTACTCCTAACAACTCTATTGCGAAGGTACACTTTTTTATTCAAAGTTCTCTAATAATTTGATTTTTTCGATATTCTTACGTTTGATTTTCCGTAAAATAGCGGAGAAAAGGGCATTGCCTCACGCCTAAACAAAGTTTAGACTGATGCTGCGGTGCCCCTTTCTTTTGCGCCTATGTCAAGAGGTACTTTTACGGGGTCTCAGATGATTTTCTTTTTTCCTTCAGCTTTGCGTACAGTGTTGTACTATTAATGCCAAGAAGTCTGACAGCAAGTATCTTGTTGGCATTTGCCTGTTTTAATATCCATGTGATTCGTTTTTTCTTCCTCTGCTGTCCAGTAAGGCGAAACTTACCGTGGAGGAAGATACGGCTTATAACAGAACTCCAAATCTGCATCGGTTATCATGTCGCTTTCCGTGTGCAGGACGACCGCATGTATCTTCTGTTTCAATTCACGCACGTTACCCAGCCATATGTGAATGAACAGGGCATTACGGGCGGAAGCGTTAAAACCTCTGACGTTGTCCAAACTAATCATTGGTTATCTCACGGAAGAAGTCAGCCAAAGGTATGGTGTCCTTCTGTCAGTCACTCAATGGGGGATGGTGATTACATATTCCTGCAACACAGGACACGGAGACGAATAAAGCCATCCTCCCGCGAGCAGTTGTCTACCACCACGATTTCTATTTCCCCTGCTGTCGTTTCAGGTAAGAGATGCACTTGCCGCAGTCGGCAGAGCTGTTATAGTTTAATAAAAATATTGCTACTGTCATCATTATTAGTTTATTCTTTTATCCAGTCCACCTTTCCCCCTTCGCCATATTTGGCGCAGAAAGAATAAGTTTTGTAATTAGGTGCGACTGTAACACCGGCTATAAGTTGTCGTTCAGCCGAGATTGTCCAATACAAGGTATAACCTTTGGTATGGAGAAATTCCTCCAACACCGTTCTGCGAAGATGCAATCCTTGGGGGATGCCTGCGCGATAATGTATGGTAGAGGCGTAGAAAGAAGCCAACTGGTCATCCGTTCCGTAGGTAAAGCAAGCATGACCCTTGAAATGAAGTTCCATTGTGTTCATCAGTTCGGGGCAAGGCAGCATATTCTCTTCCTTATATTCATCGCCAAGCCCCATAGCCTCTTCTTGAAGTTGGGTATAGTTAGTCAGCATCACACGGCAAGGACACTTACCGTCACCAGCTGATACATCGGTCCAATCTTCATATTCTGTACTGACATAAGGTAACATCCAAGGATATTCAAGCAGACGGATAGCTGTGCTTTGTCCGGATGTCGGCATCACTCTTCCACTGAAGTTTTGCCTTGCTATCCACTCCTCAAACTTCTGCGCATCTTCATTGCGAACAAAGAATGTTTCGTATGACAAATAGGTATCCTTATGCTCCCCATTCGTGGGGAATTCTGAAAAAATCTTAAATAGCAATACCCACTTGTTGTCCTCGCCCACAAAGAAATGTTGGCAATCGGCAGTCGTAACCGGTTGCTTCACCCAGTCGGCATCTGCCATTTGCTTGTCTATCACGAACGGCGATTGCTTATCCAGTACATCAGCTATATCAATATCGTCAATCAATTCTGTGGTCAAGGTGACATCAAAGTCGTTCAGCGTGGAACTGTACCACGGATAAGGAGGACGTAATATACGCTTATTGCCATCTGCCCCATAGTGCCACCTATCGGTCACTGCAAAATGATCCATCAGTTGTGCCTCTACCGCAAATAGTGCTTTCCACTGATATTTCTTTCCTATTCGCTCGCGTAGATTATCATACCGTCCCGGAGAATACACCCCATTATCCAGTTCGCCCAATTTATCGTTCCAGCCCAAAGAGTTGATTTCTTGAGCCACCATAGATTGCAACTGGACGAGGGGTAGCATAGATGGACTTCCGTTTTGATCATGTGGCATCAGGGTGTAAATCCGACTTTCGCCATTCGTGTTAAAGCCCAATATATAGCGATGGAAATCAGAAAACTCACACAATGAATACCTGAGTCTTTTGGAACCATCGGTACGACCGAAGTAATCGTCACCGATTTCTATTGTATCGGGGGCCATCTCTTCTTGTGGCTTGTAAGGAGGCAATGCCTTAGAAAAGAGGTCTATGCCATCTTTCAGTGTCTTGGAAAACAGCAGTATCTTCAACAACCATTCACGCACTCTAACATTTTCCACCGGCTGTTTGCCTTGGAAATGATAGTCATAGATAAAAAGCGATACCGTTTTGGAAAGTTCCACATCCTGTAAGAGTAACAATGCACCATATACTGCATTATAGAGGCCCTCCAAAACATAAGTATCCTTCGCAGAATGGAAATCGCGTATCAGCACTTCAAACAAGTCGCTATGATTACAAAGTATGCGGCATAATTTCCGTTTGGCATTAGCCCTTATCACAGGATGTGATGATGCACAACACCAAACCAACAGATAGGCTTCTGTCTTATATTCTTGTTCGTTCACGTCTTCTGTATAAAGCACCGACTCTTCGTAATACTCATTGGCGATAAGTGTCCACTTGAAATCCAAGTCTGCTTGGTTCAGTGCATTTAAAGACAGATGCAGTGTTTTCAGGAATCCATTGAGCGAATGTAAGGACACGCTGAAGATGAAGCGGTAGCCTAACGTCTTCTCTGCTTCCTGCCAAAACTCATCTAAAAGTTTCTGTTCAACGGGGTGTAAATGCCACTCCAACCCTTCGATAAAGCATTGTTGCAGAAGAGTATTATTCCTTATCCTCTTTTCTTCGATAATCTCTTTTCTCTTAAATTTCTCCGGCCAAAGGATGGTGAGGTAAGTTAGAAATTGATAGAATCCTTCCTTACAAAGTGTTTCTCGCTTGTAGCACTTAATCCACTCTTTGAGTTGGGTGATTTTAGCTTGCTCATCCGATTTTGTGTTTAGAAAAGCAATGGCTCTTATAACATCTTCCATCTGCTCGTACTCAAACTTCACAACTGCCTTTTCATCTACACTATTCGTCTGATAATTCCAATCAGCCAACAGCAGACCTTGGGCTATCAAATTATACAGAAGCGACTTGCTCCAAGTGCGATTTCTACAAAGTTGATTAGACACAACTCTTGCTTTTTTGCGCGTGATAGGATGGAATTTGTAAGTAAACACCGACAGGTGAGCCAATCGGCAGAGGTAATGCCAAGTGATATTTTGTTCCAGGTCTTCATCTACGGCTTCCGCCACAGCTCTTTCACGCATATAGATGTATTGGCGATACAACCCCCCCAATGACCTTAACCATTTTCTATCGTAATAGGGCATCGAGGCATAAGTCTCACAGAAGATATTCAAGAAAAGCCCATTCTTGAATCCTGAAAGATTTTTGTCGTAGTCGATATGGTAGGCTTCAAAATATTTATTCAGAACATCTTGGCTGTTCTCTAGCCCGGGAAGATGTTGCATTCTGTACCCCCATCTGTTCAACTCGTATTTTTCGTGAAACGGCTTTCTCACTGTTACTACCAATGCCAAGTTGGGATATTTGTCGAATTCCGCTTTCAATACCCCCAAACTCTCGCACCAATAGGCATCGTCAAGCCCTTCATTGAGCGCATCAATGATGAATACATAGCGTCTCGCACCAATATTTACCGCATCCTTTTCTGCTTTTTTCTGTAACTCTTCCAAATAGTTCTCATTTTCGAAGTTGAAGATTTTGCGAATTTCGGCAATAATGCCTCCTTTGTTCTTGTTGAACTGAATGCCAAAGCACAGATATACATTCGTTTCTTTGATGAGTTGCGAGGCAATGCTACATACATTGTGTGTCTTGCCACATCCGGCAGGACCGTAAATGCAATAGACTTTTTCTTGTCTGTCAACCACATATCGAATGCTCTCATGTATTTGCTTCCAAGACAGCAATTCCTTTTTCAATGCAACCTCTATCGTCTTCCAATTTGAAGTGTCACTTTTAAGACGTTCTACATCGCGCTGCATCCCGATGTTGTAATCCAACTCGGGCAACGTTTCATCAGCAGGGGTAGCGAATAGCGTAGGATTGTTTTTTTGCAAGCTAAGAAATACTTGCTTGCTCGTGTGGAGTGTCTCTTCATGCTTCTCCAGATTCCGAATGTCCCACAGATTGGCAAACTGCGTTTCAAGAGATTGGTTAGGCACATCCAGCTCCGGCTTATACCGATTTCCTGCCAATGCTATCTGCTTGCGTAGTTTTTCGGTACACTCTTTTCTGCCATAAGCAATCTCTTGAAATTCTATATAATCAGATTCGGTGGACACACCTTGCGCCTTTAATTCATCTTCAACGCTCTTTATGCTTATAAAGCCGATATGACTATCCAGTATATCCGTCACAATGCCGATTATCTTGTCGTTATCGGCATATACCGGTGACCCAGAGAATCCGGCGTATTCTATGAGATGCTTCTCATCTTCAAATACGGCATAGGCATCAAAATCACCTTTCAACGCTACATAAGTTTCATCTACCCGTATCTTGACCGACTGCCCAACAGCTTCGCCAATCAATGTGTTGGGATAGCCCCAAAAGCGGAAATGCGTTTTCGCCTCTATCGGCATACTGAGCAGCGAACCATGTTCATGGCTCACAGTCTCGTCTTTCAGCTTCAAGATGGCAATATCTTTCCCGGGCTTTACTATCGTAAGCTCGCATTCATAACCCATTCCTTCAATTTCCACATAAATAGAGTTGCCGTTCAGGGCAGAACCTACCACATGATATGCCGTAAGCAGCCGATAGGCATCCACAAAGAAGGCAGTTCCCTTTTCCGTGCCACACTCCACTTTACAAGTGATTGAAGGTATTACACTGATATTGCTCATAACGCTATTTCATTGATTTGTGCCACGTCTATTTCTATTCCCTCTTTCTTCAGCATCGGAACCTTAATTTTCATCTTATTACAGATGTCGTTCTTATAATAAGGCGAATTAAAGCACAGTCTGCGCTTTTGTATGGCATCCAATAAGGGTTGATAGATGATATTGGCAAGGGTATGCAAGTGCGGTGCAGAGCTTGTGCGTCCGCAGAATATCCAATTCGGGCTGTCGATATGCTTCAAAAGCTTCTTTGATAAATTGACATCACTTCCATGATGAGGAACTTTGATGGCATCAAAATAGATTTTCGCATTCAAAGGGATTTGATTCTTTTTCTTATAAGCCTTAATTCCTTCTATCACTACTTCCGAAGTGGCGTCTCCCAAGAGCAGAATTTTCTTATCGCCCAATTCCCAAACAAACGCAATGCTGGCTCGATTGGTCTTAGAAGTGTCTTCTCTATCCGGTTTCTCGTATTCGGCTTTCATTGTACCGGTAGAACTGGAAATTTTATTCTCAAGAAGCAAATCCTTCTGATTATAGAGTAAAGAGAGTAGCTCAAATAATTCCGCCCCCTTTTCTTTCCCTTGTTCAAGTGGATATTTTCTATAAAATTTCCTTGCAAATTCATCAAGAATGTGTTTGTTCAGTTCATCGATAGCCGTTTGGGTAGGCGACACTATAAACATCTTCCCCAATTCACCCAATGAAAGGTATTCTCCATTAATGAGTTTCAGATTTTTATCCCAAGCATCCGCCCAATTCCTTTGAATCAATGTGGATAGTACCAATGCCTCTTTTGCGGCAACTGTATGTTCAGCACTTGGTTTCCATTTGGGAACAAAGGTCTTCATTTTTTTTATCTGCTCCTTTTCAAAATCGGTAAGTGGCTCAACTTGTGCGCCCTCTTCCTCCTTTACAAAAAGATTGTTATAGATGATATGATCTATCCTAAGCTCCGGCATTTGATTCAGCATATTGCAAATGCCATCGGTGTGGTCTATGTCAATATGTGTCACCACCAGATAGTCGATATGGCAATGAAGCGTATCTGTAACGATAGCCTTTATCTCAGGGGTGAACACATGACAGTCCACCATCATCGAGAAACAAGTACCATCTCCTTTGTCTGCAAGGCAGAAGATGCAGTCACCATTGCCGGAAGTAGGGAAAAAGAGTTTCATATTATGATTGAACGATTTCATAAATACTGACTGAAGAAACCAATATATATTAGCCCTCCTCATTCATGCGGATAGCTTCAATGATGTCTTTGGGATAAAAGCAGGGGGATGCCGGTTAAAACCCTTCAATGTGAACGAGACGGTCTTGGCGAAAGAGTCAATCTGTTGTTGCAACTGCGCCTCTTCGCTCAAATGGTAGATATCACTGCTCGTCAAGACTTTCTTGATTAGCTCTGACTTGCCCATACGCCTACGCCCGTAAATCATCACCAATACTTCCCGGTTAAGGTCGAGTGTCTTCCAAAGCGTGATCCTTTCTTTGATTCTGTCTAAAAAATCCATATCTCAACATAATTGTGTCTCACGAATATATAAATAAGAGATAAGTTATTGATTGTCAGATTTAGATTCTGACCACACATCGTAATAGGTTACGAATTAGTTATATACAGAATGTTTTGGATTTCTGTGCATAGCATAGCTTCAAATAACTCTTTATGCAAAGGTAATGTAAAAAATGAATATGCCAAAAGAAGTTTTATCTAAAATCTAAAGATTAAATCTCCACCCTTTTTCAGATGTATAAAAGACTTTCTTTTCGTCTGAATACCGTTACCCCATAGATGGAGCAACCATATTCAGACTATGGCATAACCGCAAAACAATCCTCCGCCGACAGCGTTCATCAGAACACTTGCCGACAGGGGATATTTCTTTTTCCGGCTATGGAAGCGGTATCTTTTATGATTATCTACCCGCCCATTTATTTTCTAACGTCTTTAAAAGCCGAGTCCATTGCTTCATAATGGTCACCATCGTGAAGGCTTAAAGCAGCGACGAAGCTATTTAAGGTACGAATGGCATCCAGACGATGTTCCGTACTTTGTTCTTCAAGATTACTCAATACATCTATTGCCGTAGTCAGATATCCTTTCAATTCTTGTAATGCTGATAAATCTTGAATAGGCAATAAATAGAAAAGTTCATTACTGCCTAAAGATTTCACGATGCCTTGTAGGGCTGTTGCTTGTAGTTCCATATGGTTATTATATTAAAAATGACGTAACTCTGCCAATTCACAAACTCAAGGCATCGCCAAACGCCCAATGCAAGATGAACCGGCAGGTTACGTCAAGATATAACCTTTCCAGTTCATTTACTTCTTGCATTTTGAAATTGGCGATTTCTGAGTTTAAGTAAACGAACAAATTACCACGATGCTATCTACATCGCTGAGTGCAAAGATAGAAAAAAGAAAAGAATATATCTTCTCCTACCATTTATTTCTCAGCGAATGATATATAAATCAATGATTTGAGAAAATACAAGTACCATAGTAGGCAACTACTATGGCATGAATATAATACAATTCCAAATCTGCCTCTTCATTCGTTTACCTCCATTTGACTGATTATACATTCTGCCGCATCAATCATTTTCGTTACATGGGCAAAGGTATTTACGGGTTCTTAACGAACAAACAAAGTCGAGCCGCAAGCGGTTCTGATAAAAATCTTCCTGCCGTACTTCGTCCGGAGAGTATTTTTCTCATAAACCTTGTTTGTTCTAAACCCTACACCATTATCGCCCCTGAAACGAAAACGACCGACACGACAGAAAAACGCATAAAAAAAAGTCGGATAACCGAGAGGCAGATAAAATAATTGAAACTCAACTCCCTCACCTCTTGAATCCGCATAAACTTAAAAAAAACAGCAGTGATGAAAACAAGGTATAAAATAGCAGTATTGGCACTCGTTGCCGTAGCAGGTTCAACCCTTTTAGGCGGTAGCTTTTGGTGGTGGTTAGTGGGAATAATGGCAGGCAAGTTCATAATCCGTTTGGTCTTTACCATAGCGTTGGCGATAGTCATTTACTGCCTTGTATATGCTGCAATCATCGGTGGAATATTTTGGATATTAATCAGATAAAACATATAGATATGAACACACAATTTATTGCAGTAAAATTTGTGAGTTGGGAAGTTCCTACTCTTGAAACATTGGAGAACAGCAAAGCCTATGCACTTCGGGTGAAATTGAATAAAGGCGAAAAAATGGACAGAGCCGAAAAGGATTGGTTAGCCGAGAACGTGAAGAACAACAGCTATTTCAGAACGGCAGTACCCTTGCGAGGCTATAGGTTTGATTTTTCGGATGTACTTCACAAATACCTTGTCAATCAGTACGGGCAATGGAGTGAGTACTATGCCCCCGATAAAACAAGCCTTCGCAATGCGCTTTACGGTACAATCAACAAAATAGTAGAAATTAAATAATTACAGCACCATGAAAGAAGATTTAATGTTTTGCCATTTAGGTAACGGAGTAACAGTATGCGACAGACAGCGAAGAAAGTACGGGGATTATATGACAGTGGCACATATCTCATACAATCGCAAAATACGATACTATGAACCGTTAAGCGATGCGGCAATGGAACGGATAGAGAACTTTGCCAAGAATGATAACATGACGGTCAGTGTTACCCAGCCTTATCCCGTATTAGAACCAATTATCAACAAATAGTAACCATAGGGCAGGTTACCACCTGCCCGAAATACATAGCAATATGCAAGTATCAGTATCTTTCAAGAACTCAATCCAATCCTATTTGGAACAGAGAGCCGAATATGACGAATTATTCGCTCGTTCATACCGCAACCCATTGAAAAACATAGAAGATTGTATAACCTATATTTTGAACTATGTTCAGAAAAGCGGTTGTAACGGTTTTGATGATGATGAAATATTCGGGCAAGCCGTACATTACTACGATGAAGCCGATATAGAGGTAGGCGAGCCGATAGACTGTAAAGTGGTAGTCAATCACCATGTTGAACTCACCGAAGAAGAAAAGGCGGAAGCACGCAAGGAAGCCATCAAGCGAGCCGAAAACGAAGCATACAACCGAATGGCACAGCGCAAGACCGCCCCCAAGAAAGAGAGCAAGAACAGCAATAACGGACAAATGACACTTTTATTCTAAGATTATGAAACCGAGAACGAAGATACAGAAAGAGGTTTTTGCATTGAGCAAGCGATTACCGAAAATTAGCGAGATACAGACAAAGTATGCTTTCCGTCATAGTTTTGAACACGTCGGGCGCAGGTCTGCCAAAGGTATTATTACCTGCACCGAGTGCGGACACCAATGGCAGGGAAACGGAGCATTGGCAGACACGTTTTGTGGTTGCACCTGCCCTCATTGTAGAACGGAACTGAAAGTCCACACCACCCGAAAGCGAGTATTCAAAGAAAATGAATACTTCTCCATTATTACGGTCTGCAAAGGCTACCAAGTGATGCGGTTCTTCTTTGCAAAGGCTTATTACAAGGTCGGACAACCTGCTGAATATACCATTTACGAAGTGGCACAACGCTGGATTGCCCCCAACGGTAAATTTGAAACCATCGCCCGATTGAGAGGAATAGCTTTCATTTATTATGACTTGTGGCAGGAAGGCAGTTCAATGGAAATACGCAGAAACCACAGGGTATATGATATAACTCCTGCCTGCACTTATCCGAGAATGAAAGTTATCCCCGAACTCAAGCGCAACGGCTTCAAAGGTGAATTTCATAATCTCCAACCGTTCGACTTGTTCTGTGAACTGTTGAAGAACAACCAAGCGGAAACACTGATAAAGACGGGACAATACAGCCTGCTAAGTTATTTTATACATCATCCATCTAAAAGCATATCCACTTATTGGAACGCTATCCGCATCGCAACCCGTAACGGCTACATGGTAGGTGATGCAGGTATATGGTGCGACTACATCGACCTGCTCCGCTATTTCGGCAAGGACACGAACAGTCCGAAATACATTTGCCCTGCCGACTTGACAGCCGAACATGACCGCCTTGTACGGAAGAAAACGGAACGTATGGAGCGTGAACGGATTGAGAAGCAGAAACACAAGGCATTGGAAAATGAACAGCGTTTCCAAGAACTCAAAGGCAAGTTCTTCGGCATCGCCTTTACGGACGGTACAATCCAAGTACGGGTATTGGAAAGCGTATTGGAATTTTTGGAAGAGGGAACCGCCATGCACCATTGTGTCTATTCCAACGAATACTACCTTAAACCGAACTCCCTCATCTTATCGGCAACCATTGACGGCAAACGGATAGAAACGATAGAAGTGTCGCTTAAAACGCTGAAAGTCCTGCAAAGTCGTGGCGTTTGCAACGAGAATACCGAATACCACGACCGCATTATCGAACTTGTAAACAAGAACAGACGCCTTATCCGTAAACGGATGGCAGCATAACACATTTATATTATAGAATATGGAAACAACATACGAAACGATAATAGTAACATTCGATGAAAGCATCGAAAAACAGAACGGCATATTCGATACTCCGCAAACATGGGGAGCATCCACCCTCAAAGAATGGATAGACTGCTATGAAAGCACCCGTTTCACGCAGATTGGCGATAATTCGGCAGTAATCACTTCCGAATACAATATGCCGTTCGTTATGGAATGGTTGCAGCGAAATACACCGATAACGAAACAAAGGGAGGAATAAGCCATGTACACATTATTTATCGGCTTTCGGAAGATAGGCGTATTTCCGACCATTCGGGAAGCCAAGAAATTTGCAACAGAGAGTGAATTAACAGGAGTTTTTACCCTTTTGGGTGATAACTACCGAGATAGTTGGTATAAATTTTAATCAGTAAAGACATGAAATCATTGAACGAGAACGGAGTATCCACCTGCGTGGCAGGACAAGAAAACTATGTGTATTTCAACCTAATGCCCCGATTACGCAAGAAAAGCAGGTATTGCCAATACGATTACCGCCATGAAGAAGACGGTGAGTTATTCTCAACAGTTGCCCCTACATTGGAAATATGCAGGCAGCGCAGGGATGAATGGCTAAAAAACAAGGAGGGCAAGTAATGGTAGCAAAGACTATTTTAGAACAGCTTGGCGGCGGTAAGTTTATTGCCATGACGGGAAGCAGGGATTTTATAGATTTGGGAAACGGGTTAAGAATGAACCTTGCAAGGAACAAGACTTCCGCCAACCGGCTTGAAATCATTTTGGATAGAGAAACGGACACTTATACAATGAAGTTCTACCGTCAGACATTCAGCAAAAAGACATTTGAAGTTTCAAAAAAGGATATTGCGCTGCATGAAGGTGTCTATTGCGATATGCTGGAAGAAATGTTCACTTCGGTTACAGGACTGTACACAAGGCTATGACAGGACGGGCGGTGAAAACCGTCCGGCACTACTTTTGACAGTGAGCAGGCGGCTCAAAAGTAGCAAAAAGCCCTCGTTAAACCCTCTGATTTTCCAGAGGGTTATTTTTATGTCGGAGGCTGTAAACTATTTATTTGTGTTTTAAAATATTCTTCTCTAACAGCAATAACTAATGCCCCATGTTCTTTATTATAAATCAGGCATCCTGCATAGATATTTTCATCATTTTGAGGGACTAAGTCTTTTTTTGAATCGTTCGATAAGCCTAAACGAAATGGTTGAATAACATATGATAGTATGTCACTATGCCCCGATTTTTTCCATTCAAATAAATCCTTCAAATAACCTAATATCCCTAATGTGAATTCCGAATAGTCATTTTTGTCTATATTTACAAACAACTTATAATTATCAGGCAAACACTTACCATACTGATGATAAAATAACCCTTTGAAATTTTTTTTATGAAAATCTTCAATTGGAGTTTGATTGAAAGAAATTCCAGTTACTTTTCCCATTCTATTTACTGATAACCTTTGAAGATTACTTTCTTTTTCTAAAAAAGATTTGGTAGCTTTCTCTACAATAGTTTGGTTTTCCTTTCTTTTAGCAATTACTCCAATCATATTACGAAACTCCTTATCGGTAGGGCTATATTTACCATTACACTCTGAACAAGCAGGAACCGTTATTCTATTTACCTTATATTTTTCATCATATCCTACAAATAAGTTTCTTGCTGGAATATGTTCTTTAGTTATGTCCTTTGTTTCAAACTCTTTACCGCAATTATAACATACCTGTGTTTTGGTATGCCAGTTTTGAGAAGTAAATGATTTTATCTTATTTTTTTCTAATGAAGCTTTTGATTTATTCTTTAATCGTTTTTGAGGTCTGTTATTTCCATAAGAATGATTATTTATTTTTCCTCTTCTCGTTTTTATATCTCCTTTTCCCATAATTCCTTTTTTGTCTATAAAATTAGAGCAAAAAAAACACTCAGCAATATTTTTCCGAGTGTTTTTTAACAGGCTTATCAAGAAATAATTATTCGCCCTCTTTATCCGAATCATTCTGAAACGAAAAGCTCAAATCGTACCTTTTGCAGAGAGTATAAATATTGCAACTGAATATTTCACTAAAGAGTTTTCTAAAAAGAATGAAACAGAAAAAGACTATAATTATTTAATATCTTCAATGTTCACCGAAATTATCATTTCTGATTATGGATATGACGGTGTCATGTACACATCCGTACAAGCTGATGGACAATTGGGATTTAATGTTGCTATAAAGCCAGAAAGCGTTAATACAAAGATGAAACTTATCCTAATATATGAAACAAGCTTATACAAAAAAGGAGACAAAGCGATTATCGTAGGAAATAAAATAGGTTCAATTCAAAGCGATTCAACCATACTTCTTGAAACTAAAGAAGAGACCCATTGGATAATATTTTAGAAGCACTTGAAATAGAAAGCATAAAGGAACTTACAGACTCTTGAAATAATTCCATCAATAGAATACATTAGTTTACTACGAATTTAGTATATATTCAAATTGTCAATATACAAAAAATCACCTCGCTCATAATAGTAGGACTTGTATCCAAAGTATTTCACTTTGTCCTCTTTTACAATAGTATTGTCATTTATGAGCCTGATATTCCAGTTACAATTACACGGTTGTATAATTGGATAACGCTTCAAATCAGATTCAATATTCCAAACCCATCGTGGAGGTCTGCATGTAGCCAAATACTCCTCAACATCCCATAATTCTAATCTGTAAGGAGTATCCAATATATCAGTACAAGGAGTTATAGGAATGAGTGTTTTATAAAATGTTAGTGAAGATTCGGAATATCCCCTATCAGGATACTGTATAAAACCTAATTTATCCCTCCAAAATGAAACAGATTCTTTCGGGCTGCAAAAGAGTTTAAGAGCAAATATTTCCTTTTCTTGAAAATATCTACTTAACATTTCTGCAAATATACTTCCTAATCCCAGCCCTCGTTGAGATGGTGCAATTACAAATATGTCAATATCGACATATCCATCATATTCAGACCACAACACTAAGCCAAGAGGTTTATCCTCAAAAGAGAATATAATAACTCTTTGCTCCTCAAATCCTTTTTCTATCAAGTTCCAGTTACAATAGAAGCCAAACTGCCTATTATTCAACAAATATTCCTCATAAATCCATTGTTTGACAATGCTCAATTCTTCTTGTGTAGGAACCTCATGTAAAGCATATTCTTTAGTCATCATGTGTTTTTATTTCAAATATAAGGATTTTCAGCCACTCACAGAGTTTAACACCACACAAATGGATGAAAATAAATTATTCTTCCCCCTTATCCGAATCATTCTAAAATGAAAAGCTCAAATCATACCTCTGCCCAAAACTATCCAACTTGATTACTTTGGACAGTAAGTTCAAAGCGGCTCAAAAATAATAAAAAGCCCAGAATAAACACCTCCGATGGAATTGTCATCGGAGATGTTTGTTCTTATTATCATTTGCTATCTAAAAATACGGCAGCAACTTTTCCATATCCGCATGCATCCGGCTCATTTTTTTTTCTATCGTTAGACTCTCAAAAATAATTTGTTTTGGCAGTAGCTTGTGACAGAAGTAACTCGAACTGAATGGTACTCTATTCTGATCATTGTATTGTACACGCTTGTCGAATAGTAGCAGTTCCAACCCTTTCTCCTTGAACAATCGGCAGGGAGCGGAGTCATTCAACCAGAAGTTAGACATTAGTAATGCGAACGGTTTTCCAAAACTCAGGCAACGTTCAAATATCCGCACCTTGTCTGTAAACGGAGGATTTGAAACGATTATATCCCATCTTTCCGGTTCATACTCGAAAAAATCTTGTCCTGTGTAAATATGGGAATGAACCACATTGAATTTATAATCTTTCAGTGCCAGCACAAATTCGCTGTGTCCCGTATCAAACGGACACCACACCTTTGCTTTTGGAGGCAGGTACTTAATAATCGGCAATACCGCATAATGAGGAGTGTATTTTTCGTCACTCTTGTTACTACCTAAATATTTTGAATAGTTCATCATCTTTGATTCTCCTTTTTTTCTTCTTTATCGCTATTATCTTGAAACGAGAAACTCAAATCGAACCTCTGCCCGAAGCTGTCCCATACCGTCACGTCGATGGCTTGCTGGTCTGTACTTTCCGACGTATAATACAACCGGAACGTTTCTTTTTTCAACGGGTAGAAATCATTGGGCGCAAACACCGTCCCGCCGTCCATCCGCAGGCTCCCACGTCCGTCGGGCTGAAAATAGGAAATGAAGAACTCCGTTTCCTTGTAGTTTCCCGACTTATGCAGTTGCAGGCGTATTTCTGCCGTTTCACCCGGCTTGATACGTTTCTGCACAGGCATGGTCGTTAGCGAAAAGTCGTATGCCTGTTGCACCTCTATCTTGTCATCGCAGGAGGTGAGGAACAATACGGTCAATACCACTGCTAATATAGCTATAATCTTTACTTTCATGGTTGTAATCAGTTTATGATGAATTTTATTCCCGCCCCGAAGGTCAGATGAAAATGTCCGATGGAACTGCCCCAAACCGCCCGTTCCCTTGCATTAAGCACCAATACCACCTTATCCGAGAGGTACGTTTCCAATTCCAATGTTACCGCTCCGCCATAGATGAACGAATCCTTATTGCGGAGCGTTGCCCCGTCCGGCAGCAGCTTATCACCCCACCGGCTTGTTTCATATCCAGCAAGAGCCGAACCTCCTAAAGAAAGGAAAAACGTTTTGGAAGCATCCGAAAGGACTTTCAGATAGTAGCCGCCCTCCGCCGTAAACTGTGCTTTGGGTATCTGCAAATCCTTGTATTCATATTGTTTGTTCAGGTACTCCGCACCGAACACCCAGCGGTTCCCGTTCTTCGTATAGGTCGATAGCCCCACACCGAAATAGTAGTTTACAGGCTTCTGCACCCCGTCCACGAAACCGCCACGTAATTCCACGCCACGCATGCCCGGCAGGCAGCGTTGGGCGTTTGCCTGCCCCATAAGGGCAAGCAACGCTACAACAACAAATAGATACTTCTTCATCTTACTTCACTTTCAGTTCGTTAATCACCCTTGCACGCACGATGTCCTCGTTCTCAATCACAAAGGACTGGTGGCGACCGCCGGATTTTTCGTGCAATTCAACTACCACCTGCTTGTCTTCGGGAATGGTGAATTTCTCCATCGTGAAGATGGTGCGCTCATCTTTATGTCCCGCTACACGGGTGGCATAATTATAGGCACGGAGCGGAAAAATCACCTGTTCCTGAATGGCGGTGCGTTTCGCCACTTTCTTATCCACGATTTTGAAGGTGATAAAATCCACATCGAACGGCACGTTGGACGAGTTCTTAATCTGCGTGTGGAAATACAGCAGCCCGTTGTGCGTGTACATCCCACGCAGCAGGTATTGGATGCCGAAGGACTTCGCCCCGATATGCTTGATTTCACGCTTGTTGTTCTTATGGATGGACTTCATAATCAGGTGTACCAGCTTCGGGGATTCACTGCCCAACTCCTGCAAATAGATGTCGAGGGCATTGTTCGGACGGTTCACCGTACTGCCATCATGAATGAAGTCTTTCATTTCAATGTTCAGTAACAGCGGTTCGTCAGCGTATTTCACATTAAAGGTATAGAAAGAACCGCTTTCAGTAATCACCGAAAAATTGGTTTCCGTACGGAAATTCCTTACCGTCGCCTTCACACGGATCACGTTTTCCGCACCGTCGGCTTTGCCCGCAATCAGGTTGGGGGAACCCAAATCCACATAGCGGACTGCGGAGGGGAAAATGACGTGTACCGTCTTGTCATACGTCACTTCCATACCGTAGGGCGGTATCATGCGGTCAAAGGTCAGCTTCTTGGTCAGTCCGTTATAATCGTCCCCCGACATTTCCTGCGGATAAGTGTCCGCTTGGAAAGTTACGACTTCTTTTTCCGGCTGTTCCGCATTTTGTGCGTTCGCACCCATTACGCCCAGCGTCAGGGCGATAGCTAAAAATACTCTTTTCATTTTACTTTGGATTTTAGTGGTGGGCAATATTGCCCGGTTATTAAATTGGTTTATTGTTTCTTTTGGTAAAGCATCAGATTATATCCTGCCTTGAGATGCACTTTAATTGTCCGCATCTTCTTGGCGATATATTGCGAGGTTCCCTGTATTGCCCCTTTTCCTAAATCGGTCAGCAGTTGGTCGCCCGCACTCTGTTGGTTCAGGTTGATGGTCGTCCCCAGATTACCGCCCAGATTGGCGGCTATCTCCTTTATTGCGTCTATCTCCATCGAACCCGGAATGAAAATTCCTTCCTGCCCGTCGCCGTCGATAACCGTCAGTTCCACCGGAATAATCATTCCCCTGTATTCCAGCGAGGTGATAGAGATGCCGAGCCTTTCGCCCGCAATTTTCCCCATGCCGGTAACGAGCGTATTTTGCGGGATGACCGTTTCTCCGGCACGCATCGCCTCCAACAACCGCAAGCGTACCGCCTGCCCGTCCGTGATGGTCTGGTTGGCATGGATGCACGCCCGAATGGTGTTCTTTCGGGTTTGTCCCATCGTACCGACCGCCGTATGGAACCCGATGTTCCTCTCTTGGGAATATTCGGCAATGAATACCGAATCGCTCATCGGCTGTGCCAGCCCCGACACGACCTGTTCCCGGACTTCCCCGACGGTATTCATCTGCGCCTTGCCGTTCCTGTACGTTTCGGTCGGTTTGCTTTCGGTTACGGTTGCAGCGGTCGGCTGTCCGGTGAACGGTTGCCCCTGATTCTGCGGCATATACTTTGCCGCCAACTGATAGGACTTTTCCAGCAATGCCAACTGCTCGTCCGCCGTTTCCTTCTCCGTCTGCCGGTTGTACGCCATTTCCCGAAGCTCTTCCAATTCCTTGCGCATCTCTTCCTTTTCGGGATCTTCCTTCGGAATTTCGTAGAAATTGCCAAGTGTCCGGTTCATGTCCCGGTAGGCGTTTGCGGAGGCATAGATGGTTTCTTTCGGGCGGGAACTGCCGCCGCCACCGTAATAATTGCTTTTCGCCTCCTCTTCCGGTTCGCTATACAGGTCATCGCTTTGCTCTCCGCTTTCTTCCGAACCGAACATCGACGCCAAATCCTGCATCTGTTCTTTACGCTGCTCCTGCTTGCGGTTGAACAAGTCCTGCTCGTAAGCCGCCTGTTTGTCGCCTACCAAAGCATTGTCAGCCGGTGCGGGAACATCGGTGTTGAAACCGGACTGCCCCTGCTCTTCCTCCTTTCCGGAAGGTGCGAATATCAGCCACATCACTACGGCGAAGATGATGAACATAAGCGGATAGACGATGAACTTCTTCTGCTTCTGCCGCTGTTCTTCGGTCAGTTCCTTTTTGGGTTTGTCCGGCTCTTTGGACGGCTTCACCTCACTCTTGTTCTCCTGATTCTGCTGTCTTGCGGCTTCATCCTCTTTGCGAGGCATGGAATAAGCGGGCTTATCCTCTGCTCTCGCTTCATTCGTCTGTTCCATTGTCATAATTGTTTAATAGGTTAATACTGTCTTTCCTTTGCAGTTCGAGCAGTTTGATATGCTCTATCTCGATGCGCTGCCCCTCGTTCTTTCCCATGTTGTAAATCCCCGAAACGAAGATGTACACGGAAGCGATACTGAAAAAGAGGAACATCGTCAGCAGCACTGCCAGCCGCTTTCCTGGCGTTATCCGTCCGCACAGGCGGCGGAGCTTTTCGTCCGCCCAATCCTGTATTTTTGTGATACACCTGCCTGTCATCGTTTCTGTACCTTAATGTCCTTGTTCTCGATAATCTCGAAGGCTTCGATGGTAAACCCGTGCGGGTTGTTGTCCGAACGGACGGAGTTCAGCAGGTTGCACCTTGTGACAAGGCTGCGCTCGGTCACGTTGCTTTCACGGATAATCATTTGCCGGGCGTAGGTGTTTACCTTGTAAGGATAGGTGTCGAAATTGCACGACACGCTGTCCACTTGCAACACCTGATTCACGTTTCCCGAAATGATACGGTTGTAATACCCCTTTTCGGCAAAGTCGGTGTAATAATTGAACGCGCTCCTGTCTGCCAATTGCAAGGCTCGTTTGATGTTCCCCTCAATCGCGCTCTTGTCGGGTGAGAGGGTGAAGAACAGTTCGTGAAAACGCTTCACGTGTTCCCTTGCCTCCACAGGACGGTTCTGCGACAAGTCCTGCGAGAGGGCGAGCATCAGCGATTTACCGCCGTCCAGCACGTAAATCTTCTGCCGTTGCGCTTCGGCAAAAGAGTAGGCACTCCATATGGAATACCCCGTGATTGCCATGCAGACCACCAGAAAGACGATGCCGAACAGCCGTATCTGCCTGAAACTGCTCTCGATGTTTTTTAATGACTTAAATTCCATTGTTTTACTTTTTTATTGATTGTTTATTTTCTCCTGAACAGTCGTCCGGCGGCTCCCGCCACTTTCCTTGCCCCGTTCACAGCACCCCGTCCCATGCTTCCGGCAGCATTACCGGCAGCGTGTCCGGCACGTCCGGCGAGATTACCCGCCACCGCTCCGGCGGCGGCTCCCGTCATGGCACCCGCACGTCCGGCAATCTGGTTGATCGGACGGGCTGCACTGCCCATTCCTCCCGCCTGTATAATCCAGCCCGCCACCGTAGGAATCGTGAAATAACCGAGTATCCCGATAATCATAAATACGATGTAAACGCCATTGGATAAATCAATCGAGAAATCCGGGTTATTCTGCAATTCCTTGATGTCGTTTTCAAGCATCAACACCTGTATTTTCGCCAGCACACTGCTGAACAAGTCCGACACCGGCAACCACAGGTATATCTGTATATAGCGGCACATCCACTGTGAAAGCGTGCTTTGAAACCCGTCCCATACCGAGATGGCAAAAGCTATCGGACCGAGTATGGAAAGTACTATCAGGAAGAAGGTGCGGAGCGTGTCGATAAGCAAGGCTGCAGCGGCAAACAGAAGTTCCAATACCTCCCGCATGAAATCCCGCACATCCTTTCTGAAATTATACATACTCCTTTCGATATACATACCGCCCATCGTGGCGATGTCCTTAGCACTCCATCCGAGTTCGTCAATCTGCTTGTCGAACTCTTCGTTGCTCACCAGATAGGCGGTTTCGGGATTACGCATCATGGATTCATACTCCAACTTGTCTTTCATCTCCCGGTACTTGTTCATATCCATTGTCTGGGTTTCCAACATACCGTGCGTTCCCTGTACAATGGGGCTTAATATGCTGTTTATCGTACCGAGCACAATCATCGGGAAGAACATGATACAGATACCGATGGCGAACGGTCGTAGCATCGGGTACACATCGATGGGTTCGGCTCTCGCGAGGGACTGCCACACACGGGAGGCGACGTAAATCAACGCTCCCAATCCGGCTATCCCTTTTGCCACCCCTGCCATGTTGGAGCAGAGGGGCATCATTTCCACATAGAGATTCTTCAATATCTCATGCAGGTTACTGAAATCGGCGGCTAACAACAACATGGCTTACCAATATCTGTCGTTAGTGTCCCCGTACAGAGCCAGCACCCGGTTGGTGTCCCCCTTTTTCTTGGAGCGCAGGTAGCTCACCGCAATGTTCTTGTTGGTATAATACCCGACCAGATTGCGGTATTGCCTTACCGAGTTGTAGCACCTGTCCACCACGTCCATGCGCTCCTTGTCGCTGAGTGAAAGGGTGGTGATGTTCACCACCCCCTTCATTTCCTGAAGCACGTCGTTACTCTCTTCCAGCAGTTTGGTGTACCCGAAAGCTATCGCTCCGAGTTCCTCCACCGTATAATTCTCATCGCGCATCATCTTCTGAAAACTCACAACGTAGGTGTCGGAAATTTCACCGATCATCAGGATGGTTTTCTGTACCTTGCGTGCATCTTTTACCAGATTGTTTACAGATTTCAAAGCGTCGTAGTATTTTTTACCCTGCTCGTAAATCTTGACTGTTTCCTGAAAATTCTTTATCATGTTGGAAGCCGTCGAAGAGGTCTGTATAATCTGTTTGGTCGTGTTCACGATACCCTGCGCCAGATTGGTAGGGTCTGTCACCACCCATTGTGCGCTTGCCCTGCCTGCAAGGAGCAGGCACAGGCTGAAAAGCATGATTATTTTCGTTCTCATTACGTTACTTTATTAAATGGTTGTTACTATGGTCTTTCGCCTGCCCTTGTGTAGTCACCGTTCGGTGAAAAGGTCAGCACGTCGGTTTCCTCGTTGTAGGCGATGTCAATCCGGTAGCCCGTATTGATAAAGAGATTTCCGCTTTCCTCCACAATCAGAAAGGTTTCCGGTTTCAGCTTGCGGCTGACACCCGACTTCTTGAAAACGGTTATCTTGTACTGTTCGCCTTCTTTGAACACCAGCACGTCGGGCTTTCTGCCCACGCTTACCCAATTACCGCACAGCTTGTCCAAATTAGTTTCTTTTGCTTCCCCGCAGGCGGTCAGCAGCAGGGAAGACAAGGCAAGGGCATAGCCCGCCAGCTCGATAAGCCGGCTTTTTGAAATAAATGTCATGTCAATTGATTTTTAGGTTTTACTTCTTTTTTTATCGGCAAGTTGCTTGATTGCAGACTCGATACTGCCCAGCTTGTCGGCAAGGGCAAGCATCTCCATCTTTTCGGTTTCCTCCGTCGTGAATGTCAGATATTCTTCCGCCGAAACTTCTGTCGCATACACCGCACTTTGCGTTCCGCCAAGACCTATCCACACCTCCTTATAAAGCCGGTTCGGATTGTTCGCCATGTTGATGGAGAGTATCTGCCCCCGTTCCTTGTCCGTCAGCCCCAGCAAGTCCTGAATGGAGTCGAACTTGTTCATGTACTTTCTCTGGTCTAACAGGATTTTACAGTCGGAATTGTTGATAATCGCCTCTTTCACGACGGGAGAACTGATTATGTCGTCCACTTCCTGCGTCACGACGATGGCTTCGCCAAAGTATTTACGGACGGTTTTATAGAGATATTTCAGATACTCACTCATGCTTGCCGAAGAGAGGGCTTTCCACGCTTCCTCCACGATAAGTTGTTTCCTGATACCCTTTAACCGCCTCATTTTGTTGATAAAAGCCTCCATGATAATGATGGTGACAACCGGAAAAAGTTCACGATTCTCCTTAATAGCATCAATCTCGAATACGATAAACCGTTTGCCGAGCAGGTCGATGTTCTCACGGGAGTTCAGCAGGAAGTCGTACCGTCCGCCACTGTAATATTGCCGGAGCGTAGTCAGAAAATTGTCGATGTTAAAGTCATCCTTGCCGACCTTGATTGCCCGGCTTTCCAATTCGTGGCGGTAGCCGTCCCGCATAAACTCGTAGAACGTGTTGAAGTTGGGCGTGATGCTGCGGTCAGCCTTGATACGGTCGATGTACGCCGTTACCGCACTGCCCAACTCACCCGATTCCGTTTTGGTGATTTTGTCATCCTCGCTTTTCCAGAGAGTCAGGAGCAGTGTCTTGATGCTGTCCTTTTTCTCCACATCATAGACAAAATGTAGGCTCGGCACTCGACGCCTTGTCGTATTGCTACGACAGGTTTTCGAGAGCC
>OBUZ01000030.1_pt1 | contig 170079 bp, 147 predicted proteins | sample 1494961 | NCBI WGS metagenome assembly OBUZ01 (sample SAMEA2579939, study PRJEB22360) | human gut metagenome | biome: human gut; feature: human-associated habitat; material: faeces | place: Denmark | collected 2008/2010
GAACGTAAGCACAATATATCTTTTTTCTCAATTCCTGCTCAATTTCCCCTCAATGTCTTTTACCTCCGATCTTCGTATGCTTATCTCACAGCAGAGCAGTACCACAACGGTACGACCTGCTGAATCAATCAATACGAAAACGGAGGTATTTTTTATGCAAGAACTCAGAAACACAAAAATCATCGCTGTAGATCATGGCTATGGCAATATGAAAACAGCAAACACCGTCACGCCAACCGGAATCAAAGCCTATGAAACAGAACCAATCTTCACCGGGAATATTCTGGAATATAACGGCATTTACTACCGGATCGGCAAAGGACACAAAGAATTTATCCCGGATAAAGCTATGGACGAAGAATATTATCTTCTGACACTAATGGCTATGTAAAAAAAGAGAAAGCCAGTATTTTTAATCCCATCCAGCATATAAAATTGAATCAGCAGCTTACCACTGTTACCGAAGAAATTGAAGAACTGAAATCAAGGAAAGAGCAGCTAATCTTCCAGGCAGAATGCTCTACCGATAAAGATATGACGAATCTATCCAAGAAATACGACCAGATGAATAACAATCTTGATATCCTAGATTCTCAGGACATCTCGCTCAAAAAACAGCTTGAAAAAGATGCTGCCGCTTTCCGGGAAGAAAAATTTCGTCCTGAACCTGAACAGTATACAGAATTGCTGGACACCAGAATCCAGATACGTCCTGATTTTCGGGATAAGCTGATCGAACAGCTCAAAGGTACTTTCGGTAAATATTATGACTATCACCGACGTGATATTGCAGCCAATGAGGTGGATTATCTCAATGCGGAAGATCCTGATGTTTTCTCTCATCGTGCATGGGAACTTGAATATCAGAGAAAACAAGAAATGCGGCGAAATCAGCCTGCTCGAACTAAGAAAAAGTCATATGATATGGAATTGTAACCGTCTTTGAATAGATAATATGTTCTTACAAATCTCTTGTTCAAAAATGAGTTTTTCCCAAAAAAGCGTATGGATTTAAAACTTCCATACGCCTTTTTATATTCTACTCTTCAAATTATCTAAAAGTTGACTAAAAATATATCACCGTTCATACGATGCAATAATTTCTTTGCTATCTGCTGTTTTATAATCAATTGTTCCCAAATTACCAATCAAGTCAAATGTCATATCTGCATTAACCTGCAATTCATCTTCAAGTTTGGCTGCAGACGGCTCATCTTTTAGAAAAACTGTTAATCCATAAGGCTCTGTTTCAGACTGTATCTCTATACTGTCATATGAGTATCCCGCCGGATACTCTTGACCACTTACAATATTTATAACATTTGAAGAATCTCCTACATAATCTGTCTTATACTGCGATAAATCAGGAATTTCGTACAGTTTTTCTTTTTTTCCACACGCCGAAATCAACATTATTGACATGGCGATTAACATAATTGCAAGTACTTTTTTCTTCATAGAAACACCTCCCGAAAGCTTTATTCAACACTTTTCGATTTGAGTAAAAGGCTAAGGGACTTTAATGTCCCTTATGCTTTTCTCTTTTCTTTCGCTGTTTCAGTTCAAACATTCGCTGCTCTTCTGCCTCTTTTTTCTTGCGTCTTTTCTCTTTGCGTTCCTGCTTGTTCTGTTCCTGTTGTAATTTCAACGCCTGTTGCGATTTTGTACCAATGCCTATTTCCAGCATCTGCTTCTTTGCTTCCCGCTGCATCCGTTTCGGATTTCTTTTGATATCCTTTACAACAGTTTCAACAACCGGACTGAATTTCAAACTGAAATAGCACTTTTGAATATATTCCTGTACTTCATAATCTTTTGGCTCTGCACCAAATGTTACCTTTGCCACAGATAGTTTACCATCTTCGATGCGTTCAAAGATTCCCACCCAAAACGGCTCTTCAAAAAATACTGTCAGCTTTCCATTTACTTTGTCCATAAGAATCCCTCCTAAAAATGATTGAACAAAGAATGGACAACCCGGAGGGGCAGGTTACTTACCCTATTTATATAGGACGGCCGGGCTACCTACCGGCTCTGGTACATCAAAGATGTACGTTGCGTTTTTATCTTTGCTTTTATAATCAAGCCATATGGCACGATTAACTTAATTCTGAAACTTCTAAGTTACTTTTTATGCTAAATAGCGAAACCATCACCTTTTGAGAAAAGGTTTATACTCCACTTAGGGAGATATCATTTAACTCACCATTTAAAAATCAATATCGGTATACTTATTTTTCAACTTGTAAAATGCTATTATTACGCTTGTATAATATTGCATCATCCAATCATACCATATTTCTTTGCTATAATCGTTCTTTTGATCTGCACGATTATGGCGAATATTATAACCATTAACTATACCAAAAATCAACTTATCATGTTCATTTTTAGGAACTTCATACTCAGCATTTAAAGTATCTTTTACTTCTTCACGTTCACTTTCCAAAATATCGGCAAGAATATTAATAGCTTTCTTTTTCTGTTCCAAATTGGCATCAAAACGATAATACATTTCTGTGGCTGTTGCTAATTGCTCATATACTGAATCGGGTAAATCAGAACCGTCATATTCTAACTGTTCACGCAACGCACCGTTAGGTATTTGCATTATAAATCCATTTGTCGGTTCAAGATAATATCCCTCTTTATATGCACGTAAGATATTATTAATTTGTTCAGCAAATTCTTCCTTTTGTGCTTCATTTTCAAACTGATCTATTTCATAGTTATAAACACCAATATGGTCGTATAAAATCTCAATCACTGAAAACAATGTCTGCTCATCATATTCTTCAAGATATTGCCAAATTGGCCAAACCTCTTTATCCTGTAAGCATGTTGCAAAATACACTTCCGGTGATGGCAACAAACTTGGTGGTAAAATCTGCTCCGAATCCTGCGTATAAGGAATTTGCCTCCACACTCCTCTTGTAGCCACTTCAAAATACTCTTTATCACAAAAATATTTATATACCTGTCCGAAATACTGTAATAACTCATCAAAATCTATCTGTAGTTGCTTTGTAAGTAAACCATGTCTTTCTGCGTAATATTTTTTCATATTTTTCTGTTCTCCTTATGTCAACTAAAAATTGCCTTGTTCATTTTTAATACTATTTTCCATTAATCTAATCAAATCATCAATGAATGCATTACAGATTTCCCCAAAGTCATAAGTCTTATATTCGCAGGCAAATTGATTTGCAATTACATTTCTTAATTCATCAACTTTCCTCATTTCTGTCCGTTCAATCTAATAGTATTATTTTACCATATCACTTGTTTTTTTACCATCTTCAAAAGAGCAATAGCAAAAAAGCTGATCAAGAATCATAACCTTCCAATATTTTCTCTCTCTGCATCTGTTCCATGTAAATAGATTGCTTTCCGGCACGCGAAAAAATTGTTTGTAGAAACGGTAAAAAGCTCCCGAAGGAGCTTTCCACGCTTTAAATATACACTAATTCTTTTAACACAATCTCTTCTGCTACATTTCGGATATTATTTACAGCCCTGACCCATTCCATCTGGTCACAAGCTTTCATTTCTTCCGTAATGCCTTCCTTTTCCATCATCTGACGCACTAGAATGTCCATTCTCTCCTGTGCTTCATCGTCCACAGCATTCAGATGTTCTGTCAATCTGTCTTCCAACATATACAGTGAATACATTGCCGGACGATACTCTTTCAGATATGTTTTCCGCATCATTCCATATTTCCCATAATGCGGTTCTTCATCTGTACTGACAAGATTCGGATAGTAAATTCCGTCTGCGCCAAGTGTGTAGGTTCCACCCATTTTTCAAATGTACTTTTCATGTGTTATTCCTCCTTGAAATCAGCGATGTCCTTAGATCATCGCATAATATTTCAGGGCAGCCTTGATAGCATCTTCTTTCTCTTTCGGGCATTGTGGAACTCTTGCATTTTCTGATTTTGGAAGATTATAGTTTTCTCCCACTTCAATTCCACATTTGCGTTTTACCTGAGAAATATATAAACTTGAAACCTTCAAGCCAGATTCTTTCAGCACATAATCCTTGATTTCCTGATAGGTTGCTTTCAACTCGGCACTGGTGGCATCCAGCTCATCCAGGTCTAAGTCGATCTCTATCGTGTCATCTGGCTTCTGTTGGGACAAAAGAACAACCGTCTCCACATGTGTTGAGACTAACATCGGAACACACACCCTTTACCTCGTCACTTATATCGGAACACATTTTTTTCACTTTGTCTCCAATACCTGATGACTTCCCGAATCTTTCTTTTGCGTTTCCAATTTCATTCTTAAATCCTGTTTTATATATGAAAGTAATTTTATAAGGATCTTTGTTTCCATCTTCGTCTAGTCCGCCGACTATTACTTTTTCAACTATACTCTCAAATATTCCTCTGTCAAATTCTTCTAGCACCTCATTATGCGATAGTGCTTTTTTGAAATCTGAAAGCCTCCTTTGCAATGAACTCTTTTCATCCGACTGTTGCTGCAGATATTCCAGCTTTGCTCTTGTATTTGTCAGTTCAGTTTTTAGTTCTACATCCGTTTCCTCATAAATATCCTGTTCAATAATGCCTTTCAGATAATTATCAAGTAGTTTTTTTCTCTTTAAAGAAACCTTGTCAATGCTTTTCTTCAGCTTATGTAACTGATCTTCAATCGAATTTTCTCCAAGTGCTTTCTCGGTTCGCTTCAAAAATTCTTCCAGAACATCTTTATTATCATTACACAACATCCTATAAGACTCAATAAATGCTTCTTCTATGACCTGCTCTGGAATGCCTTTGCTATCCGGACAAAATCTCTTTCCTTCTTTTGTTGATTTAACGCACTGCCATATCGTCTTTTTATACTTAGAGCTACTGTGCCATCGCCTACGAGAAAGATTAGAGCCACAGAATCCGCATTCTACCATACAGCTAAACGCAAACTGCCGACTAAATTTTTCACGTTTTCCAGGAGTGACTCCACATTTCCGATTTCCGTTTCTACGTCTTCTCATCTCCTGCGCCCGTTCAAATTGTTCCTCTGTAATGATTGGTTCGTGATGATCATGTATATAATACCGATCTTCCTCTCCAAGATTTTCTAAGCGTCTTTTTGAAATCGGATCAACCGTAAAGGTTTTTCCAAGTAAAATATCTCCCTTATATTTTTCATTATTAATGATTCCCATAACACTGGATGAAGTCCAGGGATTTCCTCTAATTGTCAGATGACCCTGCTCATTCAATTCCCTGGCTATCATTGTGCTGCCTGCTCCTGCCACATATCTATCAAAAATGTACCGTACAACCACAGCGCCTTCCTCATTGATTGAGATAGATTTTGTTTCCACATCATAATCATATCCCAAACAACCCTGAAATCCTACCAGTTCCCCCCGCTTCATTTTCATCTTCAAGCCCTTTTTCACATAAGCAGAAGTATTTTCAACTTCCTGCTGTGCTACAGAACTTAAAATAGTCATTAGAAATTCGCCGTCCTTTAATGTGTTAATCTTCTCAACCTCAAAATAAACAGCAATATTTCTCTCTTTCAACATACGAACATATTTCAATGTGTCCAGAGTATTTCTGGCAAATCGTGGAAGGCTTTTGGCAATAATCATATCTATCTTGCCATCCATGCAATCCTGAATCAACCGCTGAAACTCTTCTCTCTTATCAACCTTTGTCCCAGTGATTGCCTTATCAGCATATATACCTGAAAATATCCATTCTTTATTATTCTTAATTAACTCTGTATAATGCGTAACCATTGAGTTATAACTCTTTATCTGATCTTCATCGTCCGTACTTACTCGGCAATAAGCCGCCACTCTCAACCGCTCAATCTTCCGTCTGGCAGAACCGTCAAATGAATCATGTGCTTTAATCAATTCAACTTCCATTTCGCCCTCCTTTTTGTGTTCCTACCATAGCGTTGATTATATTATAATACAATACAGATATACCGTCAAGCAGTAATGTTGGATACGATACCATAATCTTTCATTAATCTTTTTTGTATTACCTGATATTCAGTTTCATTAATCAACTTCTTAGAAAGCAACTGCTTTAACATAGATAGCTGCATACTATATCTCAATATTTTTTTATTATCCATATATATCAGATACCCCTTTCTAAATAATACTCTCCTGCAGGCGACTGCCGGGCACAGCCTCATTGGTATCACACCATCCTCTCGGACCGGAGCAGCTTATCTCCGGAAGTTTCATTATCAGAAAGCAGTATCTTCGCACAAAGTCCCCGTTACTTTGCCTGTGATCGGATATTTATCGCTCGTGCCTTTACTTCAATACCCAAACTGGCATTCCTTCGCTTTCAATGTCCGGCAACTTTGCGCCACGATGTCGCAAAGTACCAGACACAGGCAGTCATGGCGTATCCATCACACAGCTCCACTGTTTTCTGCGTCCTGCAGGAAAAATATGAAATTGTCAAGGTACACCTGCTCCGAAACAGCAAAAAACAGAAAGGGATATTTTCTGCCGCTTACTCCGAGCTAAATTTCAAATGCTAAAATCTTAGTGATTAACTTTGTCTCAAGCCGTCTCCGCAATGTCTCGTCTACACAGTAATGAACCTGCCTGTTCTCGTCATACATCTTTCTGGTAGACAATGCCGCTATGTAACCTTCATAGTGTTTCAGCACTGCATTGATCGCTTCAATATCTCCGTTTGAAGCCGCCCGAATCATCTGGAAAGAAGGCAGATCAAACGCTTCATTTTTTCTACTTTTCCTGCTCATTTTGACATTCCTCCATCATTTCTTTCATAAGTTCCAGCGAACGTTTCCGATGCTCATAGACTGTGCTTCGCACAAGATTCATCATTCTGGCAATGTCTGCATCGCTCATATCCATGAAATAAGACAGCAGCACTACCTTCCGTTTGTTTTCAGAAAGCGACTGTATTGCTTCCGCAAGTAATGTGTCTTTTACTTCAATGTCATATCCAAGTACCCGGAAGCACTTGTTTTCCACTGTATACTTGTCTACGCCAAAAATGCTGTCCAGCTCCTTCTGCGAAAGCTCCGAAAACAGCACTTCATGTTTCTGCCGATAAGCAATATGCCGATAATAATCAGCAGCTTCGCCTTTCAACGCCAGTTTGCATATCCGGTCAAACTGATTCCGAATCGTCAGTTCATCATTGGAAGAAGATTTCCCCATAAGAGTTCACCTCCTTCCCCTTCCACCAGCACATGGATGAAATTTCTATCTCCCTTTCATCCATAGTCCCGAATGGGTAATGCCCGATGTTCGGTTCGGGAAGAAATTTTTTCAAAAAATTTTCATATATATAAAATGCGCCCGGACAGGCTAACGAAGCCCATCGGACGCAATCTATAACTGATTCAATTATTACCCCTGCTCTGATATAGGTTTTTACCATAGGTGCAAGGGTGTTTGACAGAGCAGTAATCATTAAGATTTTTTTAGCTGTATATCTAATAAACGGCATAACTGCCGCCCATATTTCTCCCTTAAAACCACTCTGCTCTCCAACAAAATCCCGGAAAGAAACAAAAAAGAGTATTCAAATAACCCTTTCCGGAATTTTGTTTTTTTTAATCCGAAAAAGGACTTGAATACTCTTTCTAGGTTTTAACCCCCATAAAATACCAAGCTCACACCCTTTTCACTTTTTAAATACAGGGTAATACACTATATTTATGGAGGTGAATAAACATGGATATTTCCAAGACACTCTTTGCAACAATGGTAAAAAATGCCCGGATGGATCGGCACTGGACACAGGAAGAACTTGCTGAAAAGCTCGGTGTATCTCCTACTTATCTCGGAGATTTAGAGCGCCACAAAGGTACTCCAAGCCTGTCATTGTTCTGTAAAGCCATGCGGTTATTGAATCTTTCCGCAGATGATTACGTTTATCCCAACGGGAACAGCGATAGTTCTACATATAAGCAGCTACTCCGTCTACTAACACACTGCAACGAACACCAGCTTCAGATTCTTCTGGCAACTGCTACTGCCATGCTGCAGCCTAATCTAAATGCCAGTAACGATGTTAAGGAATAATTTTGGACTAAATCTGATAAAACTCCGATATCCGCTGATATTTATTAATTGCTGACACAGAAAAGGCTCAATCCTTGTTACTGGAAAGAGCCTTTTTATCTAACTATTTTTTCATTTTTGAAACCATCATTTCTATCTCCGGATTGCTATTCAATATCCCCAAGCCACCTAACAACTGAATACAGTCCACATATCCTTGACAGTATGCCCGTTCTTCTTCCATAAATGCCAAGTGCTGCACAGCTTCTAAATAATTCTCTATTTGTTGTCTTTGCTCTGCATTTAGTTTTCTCATCTCTGTCTCAAAATTTGCTTTTTTTACCTTTCTGATCTTTTCTGCTTCTTCCAGTTCCGGAAAGTGAAGATAAGACTTTCTGCTCACATCTCCACATCGGAGATTATTCAAAAATGCGCTTATTTCACTCCATACTTCGTTTTCCATATCGGTACTCCTTTCGCTCTCGGCATTTCCTGCCATGCTGCTATATCTTTATTGTTGCCATTCTATAATAATTCAGCATATTTTTTCTAAAACTTCATCTTTAGAAGTATATTAGCATCCCAACTCGGTAAAATCAATTATAATACTTCAACTTTAGAAGTGAGGGATAGAATGAAGATATATTGGAACGGACACTCAAAAAATATTATCGGAAATAGATTAAAAGAACTGCGTACTGCACAAGGCATTTCTCAAAAGACACTTGCCGCCCGATTACAGACAGAAGGGTTTGAATTTACAGATTTAACAATCCTAAGAATTGAACAAGGAAAACGCTTTGTGCCAGACTATGAAATTGTAGCTATTGCAAATTATTTTCATATATCAACAGACTACCTTTTAGGTGCTACTGACATAAAATAAGCGGCTCTGTCTTTTAGAATTGACAGCAGCCGCTTATTTTCTTTTTATTGCATTATTGAATTTATAGCCGATTCCCCACACTGTCAAAACATAAATTGGTTTTGACGGATCAGGTTCAATTTTCTTTCGTATTCTCCGAATCAGACTCATTACATTGTCCTCTGCCCTGTAATATGGCTCTTTCCACACCTGATTGTATATTTGCTCTTTAGAAAATACCTGTCCGGGATGTCGTGCCAGCAAGTATAAAATTTCAAATTCATAGTTAGTCAGTTCAATGCTTTTCCCGTCAGCCTCAACCATCCTGTATTTTGAATCTATTATCAGATTATCGTATTTCAGACAACTATCATTGGGAAAAGCATTTACTACTTTTATATGGCTATTGGATTTTAAGAACAACAGCAACTCGTCAAATGCTATTTCGTCCTTATCATCAAAAGCCGCTATTAAAACTTTTCCCACAAAAGCCCTCCTTCTTTTTACATTCTAAATCAATCATATATGCTATTTCCCGTTGTACTTTATCCTATATACTTATGCCCTCAATAGAAAAATCCTCGCCAAGATGTGCCTCGTCCTGTTTCCGGTATTCTGCAGGAGTTATTTTCATCACATCTCTAAACGCCGTTGCGAATTTGCTTTGATTCTCATATCCCACTTGATTTGAGATTTCCGCAATCGTAGCCTGTGTCTGGCGAAGCAAAATTGCCGCTCGTTTCATTCTATACTCTTTCATATAAGTTCCAATGGGCTGTCCATAAATCCCCTTAAAAGTATTTTTTAAAGTAGCCGTATTGATTAAAAATTCCTTTGAAAGTTCTTCTATTGTTGGTCTTTTCTGTAAATCGGAAACCAATTTTTTATGTATCTCTTTCACAATTTCCACATGAGGTGAAGTATACCGTTCTCTCTGCTTTTCTTTTGCTGCATCCACTGTATAAAGGAACAACAATAATTCTTGCACCTTTAATTTCATATAAGGCTTTTGCAGACAATCCGGTATGGAATATAGTTCTGAAAAAATATGCTCTATTTCGTCCTTTGCCCGCATAATAAAGCAATCTCCGGATGCACAGAACTTATTTCTAAACGCCAGAATATCAATTCCCGCCTCCATCAGAATCTCTGGTGAATTTTTAGATACTGTAGTTAAATTGATTACCACAGAAATTCCCCGGTAATGCTTCAAAGGAAAAGACATTTCCGAAGCGCAGTTATCCATTGTATGAATCGACAGATCCCCTTCTCCCAAATAAAGGCAGGAACCGCTTAATAAACGACTTCCCTCACGACCTTCCCTGCAATGATTAATTTCGAGAATATCTTTATCTAAGATACTCTCCCATTCATATTCCGTTGCCTCAAAATCATTATAAATAAGCTGGATTCCCGGAAAAACCTGATAAACGGTCATAAGTCCTAATCCATCGGCACAATCCATCTTATAAATAGTACAGTAACCATCGTTATCTTTTGGAATAACCTCCGATAAACCTTTCATATTTGACATAGTTTCTATATTGTTCATATCGTTCCTCACTATCGTCTGGTGACTATTTATCTGTTCTACCAATAACTTTCTGGCTTTTTTTATTATATACTTTTTCTTCATTCCATTCTGCTCCAATCAGTAGGCTTTTCGCTCCATTTAGAATTATATTCTAAAATCCCCTGATGTGCAAATATGGGAAAGGAGCCAACGACTCTATAGCCATCGGCTCCCATCAAGGTTACTTATTGCAATACTTTTCTCCAATACATCCCGAACAACTGCCGCCACAACAAGAACCATTCTTACGATCCCGTCGAACTTTTCGGACAGCCCATACTGCATAAACAGTAATTCCCAAAATGATGATCCCAGTAATAACCATCTTAGTCTCCTTTCCTACTAGATGCCCATAATTCATTTGCAACAGGCTGCCAGTGCTTTGCATATAATTCGCATTTATCACACAAATGATCTACCGTCTCCGGTGATTGCAAATCCGTAGACTTTGCTCCGGTACGTTTTACCATTTCCCGTAAAATATTGGGATTTTCCAACATAGGGCATGGACGAAGCATATTCTTATTAAATGGTTGCCCATCGTGGTACGCCATAAAAATCGGACTTTTCAGTGCATCCAGTAATCCGCACTCATGGATGTTCACATTGGAATAATGAATAAACACACATGGCTCCACATCCCCGGCAGCATTAATATGTAAATAGCTTCTGCCTCCGGCAATACAGCCTCCTACATACTCTGCATCGTTCTGAAAATCCATACTGAAAATAGGCTTTGTATTCCGAAATGCTCTTACCCGTTCATAGACTGTCCTTCTTTGATCCGGGTTAGGGAGAAGCTCTGGAACAGCATCATTACCGACTGGCATATAATGAAAGAACCAGACAAACATTGCTCCCATTTCAATCATCATATCAAAAAATGCTTCACTACTAATATCCGCATAATTGGCACTGGTATAGCAGGTAGAAATACCAAAAGGCAATTTGTATCTCCTTAATAAATCCATCGCCTGCATTACTTTCTCAAAAACCCCTTTGCCCCTGCGTCCATCATTTGCTTTTTCAAATCCCTCCAAACTAATCGCCGGGACGAAATTTTTTACACGAAGCATTTCCATACAAAACTCTTCGTCAATCAGCGTTCCATTTGTAAAAGAAAGGAACTCACAATCCGGATGCCTTTCACACAGAGTAATTAAATCTCTTTTTCGTACCATCGGTTCCCCACCTGTATATATATACATATAGGTTCCTAGTTTTTTCCCCTGGGTGACAATATCATCAATCGTTTCTAAACTCAAGTTTAGCTTATGTCCATATTCAGCAGCCCAACACCCTGTACAGTGCAAATTACACGCCGACGTTGGATCTAATAATATAGCCCACGGAACATTACAATTTTCTTTCTCACGAACTTCATTTTGAATTGCGGAGCCTTTCAAGGCAGAATTAACAATGAAATTCTGAAAAAATGTTTTTCTCACACCTGCATCCAACTGGTATGCTTTCATAATCAACTGATACCAGTTTCCTTTTTCTTCGATTGCCTTACGAAATGCTGCCCTTTGTCCCTCATACCAACCATCCGGTAATACTTGATCCATGAGCCGCATTGCTTTCGGAATATTTTCCTCCGGATTCTTTTCCAGATATTCTAATGCAGTATGTACCGCTGCTGAAAAAGCTGTATTTTTTACTGAATCTATAATGTTCATTTTCATTTGTCTGCTGATTATTTATTTGCCATCAGCTTTTTCCTTTCATTTTTCTAATTAAACTTTTCCCTACAATTACCGCTATAACAAAAAGTCCTGCAAAACAAACCCATTTTTTATACTTCATATCACTTACCTCACACTAAAATCCCAACTTGATAAACTGCAAATGTCACTATCCATGCCACCACCAACTGAAACATTGCGGACAGTAACATCCAACGTGTGCTTCCTGATTCCTTGCGTATCGTTGCAAGAGCCGCCATACATGGAATATATAGTAGGCAAAAAATCATCAGACAGAACGCATTGAGTTGTCCAAACCCTGCACTTCCCAATATGCCTTCCAGTGTATCCATACCAGCTCCGGAATTGATGTTTGAAACTCCAAACAAGACTGCACAACTGGAAACCACAACCTCTTTTGCAGAAATGCCTGCAATCAGAGCTACCGCAATCTGCCAAAATCCCAATCCTATTGGTGCAAAAAACGGTACTAGCCCATGTCCCAAAATAGCGCCGAAACTATCCGACATATCCGTTGTATATCCATGTGGTCCGAAATTCAAGATTATCCACATCAGGATAGATGCTATAAAAATAGTAGTTCCTGCTTTCGTAAGATAATCTTTTACCTTCTCCCATACATAAATTGCTACTGTTCTGGAACTGGGGATTTTATACTCCGGTAATTCAATCAACAAATAATTTTCTGATTTCTTTTTATCAATCAGATGTATTATTGCGGCCACCAAAATCGCAACCACTAACCCGATCAAATACATGGAATATGCAACCAGCATAGCACGTTCTTTGAAAAACATTTCTGCAAACAGTATGTAGATAGGCAGGCGGGCGCTACAGCTCATAAACGGCGTAATCAACATTACTTTAAAACGATCACGCCTGCTTTCCAGTGCCCTTGATGCCATAATTGCCGGGACTGTACAACCAAAGCCTAAAATCATAGGAATAAAGGCTCTTCCAGACAGTCCAAGTTTACTCATAATTCCTTCCATAACATAAGCTACTCGCGCCATATATCCGCTGTCCTCTAAAAAAGCCAACGCAAGAAATAAAATGAAAATGTTCGGAAGAAATGTCAATATACCGCCCACTCCTGCAAGAATACCGTCTACAATCAGCGAACGAATTACTTCATTTACCTGTGCTGCAACCAGACCTTTCTCTATCCATAGAGACAGATTTTCAATTCCTATCTCTAAATACCCTTTCAGCCAGTCCCCAACAGTAAATGTCAGAAGAAACACTACCGCCATAATGCCTAGAAAGATTGGAACACCCCATACACGATGAGTCAGCACCTTATCCGCTTTTTCAGTCAAAGCATCCTGGCGATCTTTATTTACCAACACTTCTCTTATAATTTCTTGAATAAAATCATATTTCTCATTGATAATATCCGATTCATAGCTCCGGTCAATTACATCTGGCAAATGAACAGGGTAACTCTTCGTAATCTCCCGATCCATTTCCAGTAACTTAATAGCATACCAACGGTAATTTTTTAGTTTTGGATAGTTTATTTTCAGTGCATCCATAATAAGATCAATCTTATCCTCAATCTTATCGCTGTAAACCATTGCATATTCTGCATGATGGTTATGCCGATGCTTTGACTGATCTTTATGATGGTGAACCAAACATTGCGGATCGTTGCAATCCTTATGATGTGCTGCTGCATGAAGCAGCACATCCAATCCCGCCCGTTTTCTCGCAGAGACGGGAATCACCGGGATTCCCAACATTTCCGGCAGTCTGTGTGTGTCGATTTCCATCCCACGCTTTTCTACAATGTCCATCATATTCAGTGCCATAACTACTGGTTTTCCAAGTTCCAATAACTGTAATGTCAAATATAGATTACGCTCCAGTGCCGAAGCATCTACCACGTCAATAATCATATCAACTTCATCACTCAATATAAACTGTCTGGATACCTGCTCTTCCATTGTATAAGAAGTCAGACTGTATGTACCCGGAAGATCAACCAGACGAATATTCAGATTATGATCTCTGATTGCTCCTTCCACTTTTTCGACAGTAACCCCCGGCCAATTCGCCACTTTTAAATTTGCGCCTGTATAAGCATTAAAAAGTGTTGTCTTTCCACAGTTTGGGTTCCCGATGAAGCCGATTGTCAAATTCTCTTTCATCGAAATTCATCCCTCCTACATAGCAACCGAAATATGTTCTGTTATATTGCGCCCAAGTGCAAAACGTGTTCCCCGTACTTTTACAATCAAAATCCCCTTGCTTTTACTATTCAAAACTGTGACAGAAGTACCACGAGTCATTCCAAGAGCTTCCAGACGTTTTTCAATTCCTGTAGGAAGCCCAATGTCTTTAACAATATATTGGGTTTCTTTTTTGCCATCTGAAAGATACATTTTAATTCCCCCTCTATTGCTTTATTCCGTTGGTTCCGGGCATCTTCCGAAATTCTGAAAGCATCATCAAAACAGTAATCACTACAAGAATTGCATCTGTCAGGGCAATCGCCAGCCATACACCACGAATACCCATACCGCCCACCATCGGAAGGACAATACACAGAGGGATAAACAAAATAATCTGACGGAACAATACCAACCACGTCGCCTTATTGGCTTTGCCCAAAGACTGGAACAATGTCACAGCAATCAGAAAACTTCCCTGAAGAATATAGGTGCTGAACATAATACGGAAATTCGTTGCCCCCGAAGCAGCTACACCTGGCGTTGTAATAAACATAGACAATACTTTACCCGGAAACAGTTCTGCCGGAATATAAAATACAAGGGATAGTATTGTGGCGGCAACAATAAATACACGTGTCAGAGTTTTTACCCTGTCATATTCCTTTGCACCATAATTCGTTCCTGCCGCTGGCTGGAATCCCTGACTGATTCCCCATAATGGAACAAAAGAGAAATTCCAGAACCGAAGCGCCGCACCGAGAAGGATCTGTGAATTTTCCCCTCCATAATTAGCGGCTACACGATAAATGACTGTTTGCTGTACTAATGTCAATATCTGCATCAATAACGCAGATACGCCAACAGAAAGAACCTGCGGCAGAAGCTCTCCATCAATCCGAATACGTCCAATCTTTACATTAGAACTTTTCTTTCTGAAATACCATAACGTAATAACAGCCTGAACAAACTGTGAAAACACCGTTGCATATGCTGCCGCCTCGATGCCCAAACCGTAAGGCTTCAAAACTGTAATAAATATTGGATCAAGAATAATATTCAAAATGGCACCGCTGGCAATAATTGTCATTGCCTTTTTTAACTGACCCTCCCCACGAATGACCATATTAGCACTCTGGAAAAAATTCACAAACAAAGAGCCTGCAAATACGATCCGCAGATATTTTTCTGCATAATTTAAAATATTATCGCTTGCTCCAGCAAGAGATAAAAGCTGACGGGTAAACACCATTCCTACAATGGTATAAATTACTGACAATAAAAGTACCATTGCCACCAAATTTCCCATAATCTTTTTGATCGTTCTTTCATCTTTTTTACCAATCGCTCGTGAAAGTACCGAAGCGGAACCAACGCCCAGCATTGCGGCAGAACCTGCATTTATCAAAGTAAATGGATATGATACCGATACAGCTCCCATCTGAGCCGCACCTACCATCTGCCCGACAAAAATGGAATCCATCATGTTATATAACCCAACCACCACCATACCGAGAACTGCCGGAATACTAAGTTCAATCATCAGTGAAATTGGATTCTTTGTTAATAATTTTGTTCTTGTATCAAGTGACTGTTTCATCACTGTTACCTCCTTGTTTATTAGCCATGTCTAACCACCTAAAGTATATAAAATTCGGTTTGTTTTGTACGCTCCCAAAAGAAGAAATCACAATCCAATCGGAAGAATGAAGGGCAGAAAAGCCTTTTTTCTCTCTGCCCTCCGGCATCATTGTGCCATCTTCTCCAACACTTTTAATGCTTCCTCCAATTTCGGATTTTCAACATCTGTCTGCAAAGCCTCCCGGACACAGTTTCGGATATGTGCCTGTAATATTTGTTGGTTAGCGCTTTTTAACAGGGCTTGTGTTGCCTGAAGCTGATTGGATATGTCCACACAGTACCGATCTTCCTCAATCATCTGCAGAATACCGTCAATCTGCCCTCTGGCAATTTTCAATTTATGAATAACTTCTCCCTTTTTTGCTTTCATTGGAATTTCCTCTTATTGAATACTGATAAGCTGATAACCAGCATCCTCTACAGCCTCTTTCAACATGGCATCCGATACGTCTCCGTTAAGTTGAATACGTGCAGATTTCTCTGCAAGGCTGACTGTGACCTCACTGATTCCCGCAAGCTCTCTTAATGCTTTCTCCACGTGTTTTACACAATTCATACAAACCATACCTTCAATATTTAATACTTTTTCCATTTGACTCGCTCCTTTGTTTTCTTTTTTATCATTTTCCTGTCTAAATTCCATATCTGTATTTTCATGGGACGTATGCTTTGCCTTAAACCACCTAAGCCGCAGTGCATTCGACACTACAAATACGGAACTGAAACTCATGGCAAATGCTCCAATCATTGGATTCAATTTCAATCCAAATGGCAGATAAAACAATCCTGCTGCCACCGGAATACCAATGATATTATAAATAAACGCCCAAAATAGATTTTGCTTGATATTGCGTATTACCGCCTTGCTAAGTTGGATCGCCGTAGATACATCGAGCAAATCACTTTTCATTAAAACAATATCTGCCGATTCTATTGCAATATCTGTTCCTGCTCCAATGGCAATCCCCACATCTGCCCTTGCAAGCGCTGGGGCGTCATTAATTCCATCGCCAACCATCGTCACTTTTTTTCCACTGTCTTGTAAACGGCGGATTTCTTTCTCTTTGTCCTGCGGAAAGACTTCCGCTACAACACGATTTACACCAACCTGACGTTGAATTGCTTCCGCTGTTTTCCTATTGTCCCCGGTCAGCATTACCACTTCAATTCCCATACCCGACAATTCCTGGACTGCCTGACGGCTGGTAGGTTTTACAACATCTGCCACAGCAATCACACCCATCAGTTCCTTACCACGTGCAAAAAATAATGGTGTTTTTCCCTCTTCCGCCATAGCATCCCCAAGCGATTGCAAGACTCCTCCAGAAATACCATTTGCCTCAAGCAATCTGCGATTTCCAGCAAAGCAAATCTCGTTTTCTATTTCTCCTATAATTCCCTGTCCGGGAACCTGTCTAAAATTTTCAACAGGAAGGAAAGAAATTCTCTCGTTTTCAGCTTCTTTCACAATCGACTCTGCCAGCGGATGTTCTGACAATTTTTCTAAGGATGCCGCAATCTGCAATAGTTCATTTTGTCCGATTCCATCTCTACATAGGAGATTCGTAACACTCGGCGTTCCCTCTGTAATCGTTCCGGTTTTATCTAAAACTACTGTATTGATGTTATGAGCTGTTTCCAAAGCCTCCGCTGATTTTATCAGGATACCATTTGCTGCCCCTTTTCCAGTTCCCACCATAATTGCCGTAGGTGTGGCAAGCCCTAACGCACATGGACAGGAAATAACCAAAATTGAGATTCCAATAGAAAGAGCAAATTCAAATCCATATCCCAACAACAGCCATATGATAGCCGAAACCAGGGCGATACTGATAACCACTGGTACAAATACCCCGCTTACTCTATCTGCCAATTTTGCGATTGGAGCCTTTGAACTTGTAGCTTCGTCCACCAGATGGACAATCTGCGAAAGCGTTGTATCATCCCCAACCTTTGTAGCCTGCATTTTAAAATATCCGGACTTATTCAAGGTTGCACCGATAACTTTATCCCCTATATGCTTTTCCACCGGAATACTTTCACCTGTTAAGGCAGATTCATCTACAGAAGAAGCCCCTTCTACCACTACGCCATCCACTGGCACTGCTTCTCCAGCTTTCACAATCAGCGTTTCGCCAGCTTGTACTTCCTCTACCGGAATCGTAATCTCCTGTCCATTGCGTTCAACAACTGCCGTTTTAGGGGCTAAATTCATCAGCTTTGTAATTGCGTCTGATGTTTTTCCCTTTGCACGTGCCTCCAGCGTCTTTCCTAATGTGATCAGTGTCAAAATCATGCCTGCTGATTCAAAATACAAATCCATCATAAAGCTGTGGACAGTTTCCATATCTCCATGTCCAAATCCAATCCCTATTTTGTAAATAGCATAAATCCCATAAATAATTGCCGCACTGGAGCCAATAGCAATCAGAGAATCCATGTTTGGAGAACCATGAAGCAATGTCTTAAATCCCATCTTGTAATACTTAAAATTCACAAATACTACAGGAATTAAAAGCAGGAATTGCGTAAAAGCAAAGCTCATTGCATTTTCCATTCCAAGAAGAAATGCAGGCAGTGGCCACCCCATCATATGCCCCATTGATATATAAAACAAAGGTATCGTAAAAACAGCAGATAAAAGCAGGCGTTGTTTCATTTGTTTATGGTCTTTCTGCGCCGTACTAATTTCTGGTTTTCCAGCCGCAACAGCAGGTTTACTACCACTCTGTGCAAGTGTTTTTGGAATTGCACCATATCCTGCTTTTTCTACCGCCTGAATAATTCCCGATGTATCTAAAATAGATTCATCATAAGATGCAACCATACTGTTTTTTAATAAATTAACAGATACTTCTTTTATTCCGGGAAGTTTACTCACGCTCTTTTCAATTCTTGCAGAGCAGGCAGAGCAAGTCATTCCTGTAACATCAAATTGCTCTTTTTTCAATTTCATCCCTTCTTTCTCTTTAAAATTGGGTACCCGTCCCCCGTAGGGAACGCAGTCATTATAAACACTGGATTTACGTTTTGTACGCTCCATAGGGAAGTATTTTTTATCCAAAAAGAAATATATTTTTTCTCTAAATCCAATCAGTAGGTTTTGCGATCCAAAAGGTAATATCTGTTTCCAATCCGTTGACTTTTTCCTTTATCGTGCATATACTTGCGGCATGAACGATTAAACATTCTTTTAATTGTTCAGTCATGTCAAACCAACTAAAATTACTAAGAAAGGGGAATAATCCTTATGAAAAAAACAATCAAGTTACTCGATCTTGACTGCGGACACTGTGCCGCAAAGATTGAAACTGCTGTAAAGAAGATTGATGGCGTCACAAATGTATCCGTAAACTTTATGAACCAGAAAATGATACTCGAAGCGCCGGATGACAAATTTGATGCTATCCTGACCGAAGCAAAGGCACTGATCAAAAAAATCGAGCCGGATGTAACTGTAAAGGTATAAACGAAGCTGGACACCGGCTGCCGTATCCCGGTAGCTGGTGTTTTTACATCAGAAAGGAGACTATAGATTATGACACGAAAGCAAAAACATTTGCTTGCACGAATTGCCATAGCGGCAATTCTATTTTTTGCAGGAAGCCTGTTTTACCTTCCTGAATATATGGAGGCAGGCATCTTCCTTATCTGCTACATTGTTGTTGGATGGGATATTGTATGGAAAGCAATCACGAACATTCTTCATGGACAGGTATTCGATGAAAATTTTTTAATGACGATTGCCACTATCGGCGCATTGGTTCTGGGAGAACATTCAGAAGGCGTAGCTGTAATGTTGTTTTATCAAGTTGGTGAATGGTTCCAGTCTTATGCCGTTTCCAAATCTCGAAAATCCATTGCAAGTTTAATGGATATTCGTCCGGACTATGCGAATGTACAGCGTAATGGGGAATTGATACAGGTCGATCCTGATGAAGTCCAAATTGGAGACACAATCATAGTAAAACCGGGTGAACGGATTCCACTGGACGGAACTATTCTGAAAGGTTCCTCTGCATTAGATACCTCTGCGCTTACCGGAGAATCCATGCCTCGTGAGGTAGAGCCGGGAATGGAAGTCATAAGTGGCTGCATTAACCAGACCGGGATTTTAACAATTTGCACAACTAAGGAATTTGGAGAATCCACCGTAGCAAAAATTCTTGATCTAGTAGAAAATGCAAGTGATAAAAAAGGACGGACAGAGAATTTTATTACCCGCTTTGCCCGCTACTACACCCCTGCTGTAGTATTTGCGGCATTAGCTCTGGCAATCCTTCCCCCATTTATTACTGGACAGGCATTCAGCATATGGATTTACCGGGCATTAACTTTTCTGGTTATCTCCTGTCCTTGTGCGCTTGTTATCTCCATACCGCTTAGTTTCTTTGGTGGTATTGGGGGAGCATCTAAAATCGGTGTTTTGGTAAAAGGCAGCAATTATCTGGAATCATTAGCTCATGCTGAATATGTGGTTTTTGATAAAACAGGGACTTTGACAAAAGGCTCTTTTGCTGTCAGTGAGATTCATCCAAACGGCATAAAAGACATACAGCTTTTGGAACTTGCCGCATACGCAGAAGATTATTCTAATCATCCGATTTCGCTTTCCATAAAAAAGGCATATGGAAAAGAGATCGACCATAATCGCATCGGGGATATTCAAGAAGTTGCAGGACACGGTGTGCGTACTGTCATTGACAATAATACAGTTCTGGCTGGCAATGCTAAACTAATGAAACGAGAAAACATTCGTTATATCCCTTGCACTTCCATTGGTACGGTTGTTTACATTGCCTGTAACGGCAAATATGCCGGATGTATTGTCATTGAGGATGAAATCAAAACAGATGCTCCAGCGGCAATCAAGGATTTGAAATCTTCCGGTGTACGCAAAACTATTATGCTTACCGGAGACGCAGATGCCGTAGGTCAGAAAGTTTCTGCCCGTCTCGGTCTGGATCAGGCATATACGGAACTTCTTCCTGCGGATAAAGTTGAACGGGTAGAGGAACTGTTGAAACAAAAAAGCGAAAAAGGAAAACTGGTATTTGTCGGAGACGGAATCAACGATGCTCCTGTGCTGGCACGGGCAGATGTAGGAATTGCAATGGGCGGTTTGGGTTCTGATGCGGCGATTGAAGCGGCTGATATTGTTTTAATGACAGACGAGCCCTCCAAAATTGCCTCTGTAATACGAATTGCTAGAAAGACCATCCGCATCGCAAACCAAAATATCGTATTTGCTTTAGGTGTAAAATTCCTGGTACTGATTTTAGGGGCTTTGGGATATGCAAATATGTGGGCGGCTGTGTTCGCTGATGTTGGTGTTTCTGTTATTGCTATTTTAAACGCAATTCGTGCCATGAAAGTAAAACGGTTAGACGCATCCACGTTGTCTTAACTGGTTTAGAAATGCGCCGCATTTTGAAGTAAAAGCGGCGCATTTCCTCAAACTTCCGTTGGATAAGGAATTAGATTATTGATTTGTCGGACAGGATATTTCAAATAACGCATCAACAGAACGATGTAATAATTTTGCCTGCGGGGTATCTGAAAGGGTGTAATATACCTCTTTTCCTTCTCTGCGGCTAATAATAATTCCACTTTTCTTTAAAATACGCAGATGATGGGACACAGCCGGAGCGCTCATGTCAACAGCCGCCGCTATGTTGCATACACATTCCTCGCAATGGCACAAGAGCCACAAAATCCTTAAACGTGTTGAATCGCCAAGCTGCTGAAACAAAAAAGATATATCCTGAAAGCCCTCTGCCGAAGGCATATTATCTAAAACTCGTTCGATATTCTGCCCATGATTATGAGGCAGATTATAATGCGGCATATCAATCAACTCCTTCCTTAAACTATGATACTCACCTAAATTTTATCTGTCAAACAGCTTTTCACAGATTGGAGATATATTATGAGCCAACCACAAAATATTACTTTTGACGTTCCAAACGCCTTTGAATTGGAGAAACTGAGTGAACTACATAAGGCTATGGGCGATTTCACACGTATGAAAATCCTCTGGCAATTAATGCAGGGCGAACAATGTGTCAATGACCTTGCAAAAACACTATCCCTTACTAATTCTGCCATATCTCATCAACTCCATGCACTCCGGATTACAAAATTAGTCCGTTCCCGCAAAGCAAGAAAACGGGTATTTTATTCCCTGCAGGATGAACATATCCAATGGATACTGGAAGAAACCTATGCTCATATTTCAGAACGATAAAACGCAGCCCCGTAAACTATAATGGGGCTGCGCCAAATATTTTTTTACAGGTTTTCATATGAAACCAGTTCACTCATCGCAATACGCTGTGCTTCAAAACGGTTCCTGTCGGCAGGCTCTTCATCCGAATAGCCGATAACCAGAATATTGATTGGTTCCAGATTATCAGGAAGCGTAAATTCCTTCCGAAGTACGTCCGGCTTGAAGTAGCAAACCCAAACTGTGCCAAGTCCCAGTTCTGTCGCTTGCAACATCATATGGTCTGTCAGGATCGAAGCATCAATGTCACCAGTCTGCTTTCCATCAAACGGACGTACCCATGCTTTGTCATGGTCAGCGCAGACAATAATCGCCAAAGATGCTCCATAAATATTTGCGGCCTTACCAATTTTAGCAAGACCTTCCTCGCTTTGGACAACGATCAAATGAACGGGCTGGAGATTCGCGGCTGTCGGAGCCACATGAGCAGCCTCCAGAATTTTTTCCAGTTTTTCAGGCTCTACTTTTTTGTTGTTGTAATCACGCACAGAGCTGCGGCTCTTTGCAATATTGATAAAATCCATAGTATTTCAATCCTTTCTGTTGTAATATAAATGTGTCAACCAACTATAAACTTATTGTAACACCAAAAAGAAAAACCACAAGAATGCACTTTTTTGATAGGCACTATCAAAAAAGATAGCGCCCTTGTCAAAGGAGAACTCATAATGAAAGATAAACAAATACATTTTAATTGTCCGGTAGAAGCCTCCCTGTCACTGATCGGCGGTAAATACAAGCCTCTCATTCTCTGGCATCTGATTGATCAACCTTTGCATTACATGGAACTGCAACGCTTAATACCAAACGCCACCCCAAAAATGCTTTCCAGCCAGCTCCATGATTTGGAGGATTGCGGAATGATTCATCGAGAGGTTATTCCCGAAAAACCGCCAAAGACAATTTATTCTCTTACACCCTTTGGTAAAAGCGTTATCCCCATTCTGGATGCTCTATGCCAATGGGGAAAAAACTATCTTGACGGACTGGATGTAAAAAGTCCATGCTGTTCAAATTAGTATAAAGTTTTCTACTTGCAAAAACGAGTATAGATAAATATATTTGCTATACCCGTTTTTGTTATTTCTAATTCTAAATTTGTGACTGCCGTATATAATTGCAAAGTACCGTAAAGTCTACTTCTGGATTTTTATTTAAGATTTTCTGTAAAGCTCCTTCTGCTTTTTTATGTAATTCTTGATTGTTCAAATCATCCAACATGAAAAAAATGTTAAACCGCCTGCCGATCACAAACAGGAGTTTTTCATTTGCTGGTAAATTCAAAAAGCGATTAATATCTGACAGCATTTTCTCCTTGTCCGTCCGTAAATTTCCTCTTACTTCCAAAAGCAGATTTATAATATGTTCATTTACATAGTAGCTGTCCATTTCTTTTAATTGCTGCAGGAACCTCTTTTGCTCTATCATAATCTCTTCTTCGGATTGTAATGTGAAAGAGCCTTCTCTTACAAATTCTCCCATTTTAGATTCTGGCTTAATTCCCGTCGCATGAACACGAATAAAATCTGGCCGAATAACATTCAATGCTTCTGCCGTTCTGGTTGCATTTTCTTCTGACAGTTCCTTTCCCCCAATCCCCAACAGAATAAATTCCGACAGTATCATATCTGCCTCTTTCGCCATACACCCACTTTTCACAGCCGTATCCGCATTAAACCCTTTGTTAATAAGTTTCAAAATTTGGTCTGAACCAGTCTCTATTCCAGAATAAATATGATTCAGTCCGGCTTCTCGCAGTATCCTTAATTCTGACGGACTTTTCCGAGTAATACTGTCAGCACGAGCATAAGAAGTAATATATTGTATATCTGGAAAATATTGATGGATTGTTTCCAAAATGCGAAGCAGATAATCTGTCTTTAGCACCAGCGCATCTCCATCCTGCAAAAAGCAGGATATAATCTTTTTCCCTTTATAAAACTGTGCCTGTTTTTCAATATCCTCTATAATTTCTTCTATTGGTCGCATAGAGAAACGCATAGACTTATATAGTCCACAAAAATAACATTTATTCCAGTGACATCCTCTTGTAACTCGCACCAACAAACTATTACTTTCTGAAGGTGGACGGATTGGCCCGATTTCTATATTTTTCATTCGCTTCACCCTTTCTGAATATTTAAATCAAAAGTAACACTTCCTAAAATCTTCATCAAGAATGTACTTTTTTGAAAGGGACTATCTTTTGGAAAGTACGTCATACAATTACATATCTCATATAAATCTTTTCCTTTTCGCTATTACCATTCCCTTTAAATAATCGGCTTTTATTATGAAGGGCTTTTCTACTTTTTCAGAGCAAGTTTCGCAACGTAGCACAATAACCCTTTCCGGGCTATTGACCACTTGCAACTTGATGGGGATTTCGTTTCCCCATACCCTCGACCACAATCACAGATATGTGTATTGGTTTCCATTTACATGGTCACAGTGCGATAATTTTTCATCACTTACTTTCCCAGCAGGCTACGAAATTTGGATTTTCTTATGAAACCACTACCACGTAAGAAAGGAAGTTATCAATGACAAGACCTAAGAAAGAGGAAACTCTTGCAAAAACTAAAGATGTGCATTTACGCATGAATGAAACTGAATATGTTCTTCTTGCAGAAAGAGCCAAGGCTAACAGCATGACGGTTTCTGATTTTGTCCGAAGTGCCCTGGACAACCAGAAAGTCATCATCAAATACGAAATTACCGCAGATGTCCCCGAAATAAAAAAACTTATTAGCGAGTTTGGTAAGATTGGCAGCAACTTAAATCAGATTGCCCGGTATTTTAACCAGGGTGGAATTATCTCCACTGAAATGAAAAATGAAATCAGAAAGTCCCTTCGGGATATTTATGAAATGAAATATGAAGTGATGAAAATGGCAGGTGATTTCCGTGGCAGTAATTAAACATATTGCAAACAAAAACTCTAACTATGGAGAATCGGAACGATATCTTATCTTCCAGCACAACGAGTATACGCAAAAACCGATTCTTGATGAAGAAGGGCATATGATACTGAGAGAAGAATATTATCTGGACGGTCTGAACTGTGATCCATTCTCTTTTGCATCTGAATGTCAGGAGCTGAACAGCTACTACCACAAGAACAAAAACTTCAATGAGATAAAATCCCATCATTATATCATCAGCTTCGACCCGAAAGACAGGGATGAATGTGGATTGACCGGTGAACGTGCCCAGCAACTTGGATTAACTTTTGCAAAGAAAAATTTCCCCGGTCATCAGGCTTTAGTCTGCACTCATACTGATGGTCATAACGAAAGTGGAAATATCCATGTACACATCGTAATCAACAGTCTCCGTAAATATGACATACCACAAAAACCCTATATGGAATTTGACTGTGAAGCAAAAGCCGGATACAAGCACCATCTAAGCACAGCATACCTTATCCATTTAAAACAGGAAGTTATGGATATGTGTAAAAAAGAAGGACTACATCAGGTTGATCTGCTCACTCCTGCTGAAAGAAAAATCACAGAAAAAGAATATTGGGCACAACGCCGGGGACAGGAAAAACTCGATAAGTTAAATCAGAAAATGAAAGAAGATGGAATCACTCCAAAGGGAACTTGTTACCAGACAGAGAAACAATTTCTTCGTGACGCTATTGATGATGCTGCAAGTACCGCCCGATCACCAGAAGAATTTTCAAAAATCCTTGATGAAAAATATCACATTATCTTCAAAATCAGTCGAAACCGGTACAGCTATCTTCACCCTGGCAGAAAAAAATATATCACTGGAAGAAATCTTGGAACCAGATACACAGAAGATTTTCTCTTGAAAACATTTGAGGAAAACACAAAATCCCATAAAGAACAGAAAGAAGAAATTCTGGAACAGCAAACTCCGAATACTTCCACAGATTCGCCAACTGTTCCTTTCTCCGATACTTCTGCTATCCCTGCACCATTCATTTTCATAAAATCAGATCTCCGGCTTGTCATAGATCTGCAAACCTGTATTAAAGCACAGCAGAGCGAAGCCTATGCTCAAAAAGTAAAGCTCACCAATTTAAAGCAGATGGCTCAGACTGTTGCCTACATACAGGAACATGGCTATGATTCTCTTGATGATTTCCATGCAACACTCGATCAAGCATCAGACCAGACCAGTGCTTCCAGAAAATCTTTAAAAGATACTGAACAGCAACTTAAAGATATGAATGAGCAGATTCATTTTACCGGACAATATCTGGCATATAAAAATGTGTACGCAGATTATCGCAAAAGCCGAAACAAGGAGAAATTTTATGAAGAACACCAGGCAGAACTTTCCCTGTATGACACAGCTCTCCGAACACTCAAAGAAAAATCTGGCGGGAATAAATTGCCTTCCATGAAAGCTCTATATGCTGAAAAGGACCGGCTTGTTGAATTGAGGAATAGACAGCGTGAAGATTTTTTTAATCACCGGGATTATGAACGGGAACTTCGCACTGTGTCTGCTAATATTGATATGATTCTTAAGAAGAATTACGAGCAACTACATGATAGAAAAGAGCCAAATTTATAGAGACACATTAAAAGGGACAGATTGTTCCTCTGTCCCTAAAAATATATCTCTATTTTTCTAACTGCTCATACCAATCTTCTGGAAACCCTATATGTCTCAATGATATATCATTCTCATATTCTTCTACAATAGCTTTTAATTCTATCAAGACTTTGTTGATCCATTCTTTTTTATTTGGATATAATAATTTTAATACAAGTATTTGTGAAAACAATTTTCTGTTTGGTGACATTTCTAATTCCCTTGGCATTTTGGGTAATGCGGGAAATGACCAATAATACAGCCTTGAATAATGTGCACAACGGTTTCTTAAATCAGTGATGCAACGTAACCAGCTTTTTAAACAGGCCACTGATGTACCATATAATTCTTTTGCTAAATATTTCTGGTCACCAGACTGCAAATCCGCATAAAAGTAGGACAACATTCCCATTGAAAAAAATTCAACAATAACCCATATAGGAAAATTTCCGCCATACTTTTCTTTATGGTGCTGAACTACTGATGTACTTTTATTTTCCTCTATACATACATTTAACAGTTTCACGAACTTTTCATGATTGTGCCTGTCATTGTAAATAGCCCCATCCATATATCCTAAAGCCCCATGAACATGTCCACTGTAATAGGCTAATTGCGTTCTTAAATATAATTCAACTTTTTCTATATAATTAAATAATACACCACGCAATCTACTGTCAAATTCATAGATTCTTTGAATTCTGTGAAAGTTTATATTTGAAAAATACGTCCCATCCTTTTTTCTAAACGGAAGGAAATAAGCAGATAATCTATAATAATTCGCCTGTTTTAAAAATCCGATACATTCTGTATCATTATCTATAATAAAACCCTTTTCTTTAATAATTTCGACTTGTTGAGCAAAGGTTTTCGGTTGTTTCATTACCTGTACAGTTGCTTCATTATTTTGCAACTTTTCATTTTTAGTTTCACTTGTATTCACCATTATTTCTCCAAAAATAAAAATGTCTCCCCATGGGACACATCACTTGCGTGAGAGGTGCGGGGAGTCCTGTTAGTGTTATGATATGATATTTGAGAGAAAAAATCAACCATTTTTTATATATTGCCCTCAAAAATTCCGGCAAGACTTTTTTACTTCTTCTTCCTTTCCATCTCTTCTTCCATCGCCTTCTGTTGCTGTGGCTGTCCTTTCCCTTGACTGGCTATCTTCTTCTGATGATTTCGGAGCCGTTTAAGTACCGATCTCCGTGGAGCGTTCTTATCCTTTTTCTTTGGAGTGTTATTCATCAGTCCGTCAATCATATTATAGTTGGCTTCTTCTGCCATCTCTGCACTGCGAAGATATTCTCCATTATCCATAACCTTCTGCCAGTTTGCCAGCTCTGGTTTCTTCTTTTGTGTTTCTCCAGATTGTGTCTGTCCGGTCTGGGCTTGTGCCTGCATTTCCTGTTGTTTTTGCTGTGCCTGCTCTGCCTGTTGCTGCATGAAATTCTGGATGTTCCGTCTGGCTTCTTCATCAAAGCCGTTGTAACAGTCATTCATAACTACGGTACCTTCTTCACTGAGAATCACATAGGCTGCTCTTGTCCCATACTCCTCATGTTCCATCAGAAACCATTTCTTTTCGTTCATCAGGATATAATCCTGTGCAAGCCATGTCCCTTTCTTTCCTTCGATTTCGTACCCGGTCGTATCAATGGAAAGTCTGGTATCGGAAGAACTTTTGATTGTGAGAAATTCCGGAATGATGATAAAACCATCTTTGTTGACATAGTAAGCTGTGGTTTTTCCATCATCGGTAATGATGATCACATCGCTGCAACCGATGGAATGACCTTTGAAGTTCTTCGGTCGTTGCTTCTGTAAACGGAGTTTAATATCAGCCGGAGTTTCCCCCGGCTGGATTCTTCCAATGTACACCTGCTGATAGTTTTCTATCTGGACTGTTCTTCCTTCGCTTTTCAGTTTCTCGTAAGAACGGAAACGCACATCCCGGTACTCTGGGGTATCTTTTACCTGATATACTGCACACTGACTTGTACTCATTCTTCGTCCTCCTCTTCCAGTTCCATTTTATATTCTTCCAGATCCATAAGAAAAACTTCATATCCTTCATCGCTCATACAGAACAGTTTTCTTATGGTATTGCAGACAAGCCCGATCATATCTGCATCGCCTTTCAGAAAAGGAATGATATGATCGATTGCCTCCATCGTGTCATTTCTGTTTCCTTTATCAAACATTGCTGTTACTAAACATTCATCCGCATCAAAGTTCATCGCCAAATCCATCATAATTCCACTTCTCCCTTCTTATGTGTCTTGGATTTCTCCGTTGTCTTATTCTGCTCCTGTGCTTTTGCCCTTGCCTGAAAATCTTTTAAAGACTGCAGCACAGATTTCTTCACTTCACCTTTTGCTCTGCTTGCAGGTTCTGCCTTTTGTGGCTGGCTCCGATTTACAGATACCGGTTCCTGCTCTGCCCTTCTGTCTGCCGCAACCGCAGAAGGTTTCTGTCCACTTCCTATTACTGTTTCTGTCGTATGTTCCGTTTCCTTTACCCTTCCATGCTTTTCATCCAGATACTTTTCCATGTCTGCGATTGCTTTCTGCACCAGAGGGCTTTCTTTATAGTGTGGAATCATATCTATCAGATCACGCCGTATCCGGTCTGCACTCATCAACTCATATTCTCCGGAATAATTTTCATCACCATCTTGCAGATCAAATCCGATTCCTTTAATCCCATGCAGTCTCTCTGCTGGGATACTCTCATATATTTTAATGGCTTCTTCTAAAGTGAGGTTGTTATGGTACTCTCCCATGACCGGAAACTCCATGCACTCTGCGACATAAAAACTGATCGTGGCTTCTGGCTGTTCCTGCTCCGGCTGTTTGTCAAAAATAGAAAATCGCTCTGTATCTTCCAGACGGGAAAGTAAAGAACGGGCAGTTATAACATCGCTGTCTATATCGGATTCCTCGGATACCTCAAGCAGCCAGTCCTTGATAGTTTCTGTTTTCTTATTCAAAATATCCTCCGTGAGTTTTTCCACCTGTTCTTCTCTATTTTCAACTGTATCGTTATACTCATAGGTATCAACGTCATAGCTAAAATTATCCAGGTCCACAGCGAGCTTTTTAATCTCCTGCTGGTCAAGATATTTTTCGGATTCTTTTATATACTCTGCCAGAGTGATTCGCTCCTCTGCAATCGGGTTAATATCCACCTTAATTCCTGCCATCGCTATACCAGATTCATTTAAGGCATTGAAAAAGCTATCTTCTCGAATATCACCTTTATAGGAAAGAACCACATCAAGGTCAGAATCTTCCCGGTAAAGGTCTTGTCTGCTTCTGGAACCATACACTCTTGCAGCAAGCAGCTCTACCTCCTGTTCCATTCCCATATCTTCTAATACTGCCTGTGCATGATACAAGACACCTCTTTCAACATCTGCCCTGCTCAGACTGTTTAATGCCAGTTCATTTCTTCCAATCTCAGAAGTCGCACGAAGTTCCCCCTCCTGCAATAAATCTTTAGAGTGCTGGATCGTCATTTCTTCAAATTCTTTATAATCCACTTTGACACATTCCATATCATCCATTCTTTCACTTTTAAGGATTTCATAAGCAGCTTCCTGAATAGATGCGTCTGGATTATCATAATCACCACCCTGGATTTCATGCAGATCAGAGTCATAAAAAATAAACGAATATCCTTCTTCTGTTGCCTGTATGGTCAGATACCCTTTACTCCTGGTAAACTGCATTGCGATTCCTTCATAGGTTTGCATTGCTTCTTCCCTGCGAAATCCTTCAAAAATACTTGCCGGGCAGTTCTTTTCTAATTGTATCCGCTGCATCTGTTCTTCCTGAACTTCTTCCACATCTGCCATCAGATCTTCGTAATCCACTACTTTTGCATCTTCCAGTGAGTACCCTTTATCTTCTAAAATATCACTGGCAGCTTCATCTACATAGATTGTCGGATTGTCATAGATTCCTCCATCATCCTCCTGATAATCTTCATTATAAAATGTATAGTCATAGCCATCTTCTGCGGTCTGGATTGTAAAGTATTGTTTTCCAATCTGATATGCAATCTGTACCTCATTCCAGTCCAGCATGTTTTCCATTTTATTTACCGCTTCATATATTTCTGGATTCAGCCACCCTCCGATCTGTTCATACGCATGGGTAAGCCGATCTATTCCGTTTTCACATCGGATGAAATCCATGCTTTCCTGCATTGTTTCCGTATTCTGGATACCAAGCACTTTTTCCTGATGATTGGGCAAACGTAAATACTCCTGCATCGCTTCATCCAGTGATTCATACCGGTTTACTTTTACTACACCTTCTGCATTTACATCTTCCATCACATAAAAATTATCAATGTAATGGATCTCTGGCATCTTTAATTTTATTCTTTCCGGAAGCTGCACCTCACTGACTGCATGGAAATTAAACCGGACATCCGTTCCAGATTCATTTTTTCCTTCCATCGTTTCTTCCCAGGTATCTTTCTGTACTGCCTGTATTTCTTCGATTGTAAGTGTCTGTCCACTCCGCAGGGTTACAGCAGAATCTTTCGGGAATTCCGACAAATCATAGAGTGTTGTTCCATTTTCCTGCAAATATTCTGATACAGCTTCTAACGCTCCTGCATCAAACCCATTCCACAAGTCCTCCGCTACAAGCTGTCCATTTTCCGCTACGATAATGCCTGCCACATCGGAGCCAAATTCATCATGTTCCATTAAGAAAAACTTCTCCCCGGCATATTCCTTTTCATCAACCGTATGCCATGTCCCGTTATGTCCTTCTGCTTCATACCCTCTTGTCTCTGCCGTGATCGTCACTTCGTTTTCTCCTATCGCCTGTTCTATCCTCTGCATCCGGATCTCAGCTCTTGCCATGTCGATAAACCCATCTAAAACTGCCGGGTGGCTTTCGATCACATAATCCAGGTTCAGATTTCTGCCCCGGCTGATATTTTCCGGGACTTCGATATGCTCCGCCCAGTCTTTGTTCTGTCTGGAAAATCTTCCATCATGGGAAAGTTCACGGATGGTATTTGCCATAACAAAATTCATACGTTCTTCCCCGAAGCGTTCCACGACTTCTTTTGCCGCATCCTGCTTTAAGTGCAGCCCGTCAAAATTCTCCCGGATGGCTTCTTCGATTGCTTTCTTACAGTCCAGGTTTAACTTTCTGGAATCCAGATAAGCATCCACATCCCGTTCTCCCATTGCCTGTTCCAATGTTCCTTTATAAACTGGCGGATATGCCCTGACGGAATTATGTTCCAGCATGTTCATTCTCTGCTGGACAAACTCCGGAAGTTCCTGAAATCCAAAAGAATCTACATAATAGGCTGTGATCTCTGCACCCCTGTTTATCACGATCACATCACTTACCGATAAGGAATGGCCACGGAAATCTTCCGGTCGGTCAATGTTAAAGCGTTCAAATATATTGTCTAACGTGATCGTTGGCATCCTCGGTGCTGCATAAACCATCCTGTAATCCTTTCCGTCAATGGTATAGCCCAGACTCTTTGCGGATTCCATTCCCATAAACTGATAAGTATGCTCATCTCCGGTATCCATCTGATAAATGGCAAACCTTCTGCTTTCTCCATGCAGAAGAAGTGTCTCATCAATCTTTTCTGCACTCTGCTGTACCAGTGCTTCCTGTTTTGTAGCAGATATTTCTCTCTCTTTCTGCACTTCCCATTCTGTTTCTGTGATTCCAAAGATACCGTCATATCCAAGGATCTCACTTTCCGTCTCCACAAGCATCTGTTCTGCCCGTTGTGGATTCTCTGGATTTCCGTGTAAGATATAAATTTCTGCCCCTCCACGGTACAGTTCATATGCCCGGTCTTTCGTAAGCGGGAGCATATGGTCTAACTGAATTCCTGCCTCGTGCATTTCCGTAAAACCGATCATGCCATCCGGGAAATTGTCAATCTGTGCCTGTGTTTCATTCATAAGGCTTCTCGTATATTCACTTCCCGGTCTGCGGATTGCGGTCATCATACGGTTCACCAGTCCAAGCACTTCGTCTTTGTCATCCATCTTATATGCAAAATTCACAATAAGATTTCTCTGGGAATCTGTGAAATTTCCTGTATTTGCAGCTTCTGCCGTTTCAATCAGACGGTGAGCATACTGCATGGCTGTTTCTTCTACAATCTCCGGTTCTTTCACTGGGAAGTTTGCCCTTGCTGCCTGGATTACTTCATACACTAGCTTTGAACCGGCTTCATCGTAAGATTCCCTCATGTCCCATACCAGGTCATTCAGTCTTTCCACCCGTCCGGGGAAAGTTTCTGCATATTCATTTACAAATGCCTTTTCTTCTTCTGAAAAAATATTTCTTGGAAACTCTGCTTTATGCACCAACATCTCTGCCTGCTCTTTCGGAGAAAGGTCAGAAAAATAAGTAACGCCTGTGTCAGCATCATATTCCACATCATAAAAATCAATCGGATAATTCTCTCCGTGTCCACTGCTGTCATAGAGTGGTGTGACGGCAGCACCTTTTTCCTCCAGAAAACTTTCCAGTGGTTTCTCATTCTCCTCTATCTCACCACTTTCCAGAAGGCGGACGTATTCCCCCACATTCTGCTCTAACTGTTCCCTGCTCATGTTTTCGATCAGGTCATAAGTAAACTCGGAACCCATGCTGCCTGAAAGATGCAGGATCAAATCTTCCTTATGGAAGGTATCCCGCACCGGTCTTTCCATTTCCAGTTCGTGCATCTGTGTCTCGATATTCTCAATGACTTCTGCAGACGTTTTCCGGATGGTATCCATAGATGCCCGGAGTGCTTTCATATCCTTGCTCTCACACCAGCTGGCAATATAGGTAAAAGAGTATTCTGAAGTATCCAAACCAAAGTGATTGCAGACAATATAGGCAATACTTTCCGCTTCTACTTCTTTTGTTGTCCGGTCTTTTAAAATTCCTTCCGCATCCATTACCTCCCGGTCATGCAGCAATGCATGGCTTACTTCGTGTACTCCGGTTTTCATGGTCTGAAGATTACTCATATCTTCCTGAATTGCAATATACTTTTCTGTCTGATGATAATAGCCTTTTGCTTCCCCTTCTATTTCCATCATGTGGATTGGCCCAGGAGAAATGTTCTGCAATGCTTCCATAAACGTGTCATAAAACTGTACACTCCCGGTAAGTTCCGATACTTCCAGCTCTGCAATCGGCTCTCCCTCTGTCTGGCTGACATCAAATACCGTTGTCACACGGAACCTTGGAATGACCATCTCCACGATCTCTGTTTCCGGCTGACCGTCATCCCCGATCACCGGCTCTTTTGTTACAGGGTCAATCTTTTCAATCTCCTGTTTCTCACGGATGGGTGCCGGTGCGATGATCTGGATTCCTTTTTCCCCACGTTTTACATGGCGGTTAAACTTCTTCTGCCACGCCTGATACCCTGCCACCAGAGTAGCCTCCGGTTTCTGCATGGTGATCAGAAGGGTGTTATTAAAACTGTAATTATGGAACTTGGACATGGTATTCAGATATTCCGTATACCGTTCCGAAGTAAAAATCTCCTTTACGCCCTGTTCCAGCCGTTCCGATATTTCCTTTAACTGTTTCTCTATATTATTTGCCATAAAACAAATCCTCCTTTTGGATTTCTCCCGCCAGAAAATATCCTGACGGGAAACTTTTTATAACTCCTGTTCGTGTTTCTTCTTTGCTGATTTCTGCACAGTCGGCTGCTGTGGTGCGTTTTGCTGTGCTTTTTCCTGCTTTAAGCGTTCCAGAATAGATGGCTTATGGATTCTGTCTGCTGTTTCCGGAAGTTCTTTTTCTTCTACAGCATCCCTGCTATCTGTGCTACTTCCTTCTCTGCCAATATCCTCATCTGCCATAATCGTCTCATTGCCCTTTTCATCCATGTTCAGCAACGCATTTAACTCAGATAACCGTTCCATCTTTTCATTCAGCTCTGCTTCTTTCGGGAATGGTTTCTTTACCTCTTCCTGTGCTGTCGCAAGCTGCTGTTGTACGGTTTCCAATTTCTGCTCACTTTCCGTCAGCTTCCTGTCAATGGAAGAAAGGGTGTTATGGATACGCTGCATATTTCCTACCGGGTCTTTTCCGATTTCCAGCTTATAAGAGCATTTCCCTTTGACCGTCAGTTCAAATGCATTGGAGAACATATTGTAGGAAGCAGATAACGTAAACCCATGATATTCCCCGACCTTTCCACCGGTGCTAACGGTTTTTAGTCCTGCACAGGCAGCGATCAATGCCTCGCCTGCTTCTTTCTTATCTTCATAAAGGACATTTCCTACTGTCATGGCAAACGTGTCATTATCCTGTAAATCCACGCTTTTTACTACCTGGGAATCTATCTGCATCCCGGCAATCCGCTCTTTCAATGCACTGATCTGTACCGGGAAATTCTTTGCAATATCGGATTCCAGACGGTAAATCTGACTGGTATGGTTTGCCTTTAAGAGTTTCAGCTTACTCACCTGCACATCCAGATCCATTTTTTCCTTAATGTACGGATTGCCTGTAGCAAGTGCCTTGATCTCTGCATAGGACAGTGCCGTATCATCCACATCTTCACAAGCCCTGACCGGGGATTTACTGGTCATGATCTGACTGATGAACTTCTGCTTATTCTCCAAAATCTGCCACATATACGCATCAAAAGTGTTCTCCGTCACATACCGGAATATCTTTACTTTGTCATTCTGGTTTCCCTGTCTTAAAATACGCCCTTCCTGCTGTTCCAGATCAGACGGCTTCCACGGACAGTCAAGGTGATGCAGAGCAATGAGCCTGTCTTGCACGTTGGTACCAGCACCGAGTTTCGGTGTAGAACCCATGAGGATTCTCACCTGTCCGGCCCGCACCTTTGTAAACAGTTCCGCTTTCTTTGCCTCCGTGTTATATTCATGGATAAAAGCAATCTCTTCTTTCGGGATTCCTCTGGCAACCAGCTTCTCCCTCACATCATCGTAAACATTGAAACTGCCATCCCCTTTTGGTGTGGACAGGTCACAGAAGATCAGCTGGGTTGTCCGGTCTGTCTTTCCCTCATCCCATACCTGAAAAGCATTTTCCACACAGGTATTGACCTTGCTTTTTTCGGCATCCGGGAGAAGTTCATTCAACAGTCTCTGGTCAAGGGCACATTTTCTTCCATCATTCGTGATTTTCAGCATGTTGTCCTCGGTCGGATTTACTAAGCCTGCCCTTACGCTTTCCGCACGTTCCGAAAATGCCCCGACCATTTCCTGCTGTTCCTCGCTTGGTTTTAAGACTTCATTGATAAACTCTGCTTCCGGCACTGGAAGATTCAGCATATCAGAAGTCTGAATATCTGCAGCTTCCTTAAAAATGGAGATCAGCTCCGGAAGATTAAAAAAACGGGCAAACCGTGTTTTTGCACGATAGCCCGTTCCTTCCGGTGATAATTCGATTGCGGTCACTGTCTCCCCGAACGTTGCCGCCCAGGAATCAAAGTGTCCCATACCCATACGCATGAGTGTGTCATACTGGAGATAACGCATGATAGTGTAAAGCTCTGTCATACTGTTCGATACGGGAGTACCTGTAGCAAAGGTGATCCCTCTGCCGCCGGTCAGTTCATCCATGTACCGACATTTCATAAACATATCCGAACTTTTCTGTGCATCCGTCTGTGAGATACCCGCCACGTTCCGCATTTTTGTATACAAAAAAAGGTTCTTAAAACTATGGCTTTCATCCACAAACAGCCGATCTACCCCCAACTGCTCAAAGGTTACTACATCATCCTTTCTGGTCTGGTCATTGAGTTTCTTCATCCTCGCCTGCAGACTCTTTTTTGTTTTTTCCAACTGCTTGATGGTATAATTCTGCCCTGCCTGATGTGCTGCTTCTTCAATGGAAAACGTAATATCTGCAATCTGATCTTCCAACATGGCAATCTGACGTTCCCTTGAAAGAGGGATTTTCTCAAACTGTGTATGTCCGATAATCACCGCATCATAATCCCCTGTCGCAATACGGGAACAGAACCGTTTTCGGTTTGCTGGTTCAAAGTCTTTCTTCGTTGCCACCAAAATATTTGCTCCCGGATAGAGGCGTAAGAAGTCACTGCCCCACTGCTCGGTCAGATGGTTTGGCACAACATAAAGATTCTTCTGTGAGAGTCCCAGCCGTTTTGATTCCATACCGGCTGCGATCATCTGGAATGTCTTTCCAGCTCCTACGCAATGAGCCAGTAACGTATTATTTCCATACAGCACATGAGCCACTGCGTTTTTCTGATGCGGCATCAGAGTAATCTCCGGATTCATGCCAACAAACTGAATATGGCTTCCATCATATTCCCGTGGACGGATGCTGTTAAATCGTTCATTATAGATCTTACAGAGATCTTCCCGTCGGTGCAGGTCTTTAAATATCCACTCCTTAAATTCCTCTTTGATCAGTTCCTGCTTCTGCTGTGCCAGCATCGTTTCCTTCCGGTTTAATTCCCGGTGTTCTCCCTCGGCATCCTGTACCGTGTCATAAATCTTGGTATCTCTAAGATTTAAGGCATCTTCCAAAAGGCGGTAGGCATTGGCTCTCTGTGTTCCATAAGTGGAAGTAACAAGAGCATTTCCGTAGCTGTCCACATTCTTTCCCATAACATTCCACTGTCCGGTCACTTCGGCATACTGGACTTTGACCTTGCTCCCTACATAATATCTTGGTGTATGGAATGTCTCTGCCATAAACCGTGTAATGTAATCCTCGGAGATCCAGGTTGCCCCAAGTCTTGCCTCAATCTCTGATGCATCCAGATCTTTTGGCTGTACCTGCTCCAAATACTGCACGTTCACCTGATATTCCGGGTGATTTTCTGCAAACTGTTTGGCAATCTGCAGTTTCTCCCTCACATTTCCAGAAAGATATTCGTCCGATGGCTCCCATTTTTCACTGATTGGGTTCTTAAAGATTACCCCTGCCAGTTCTTCGGTAAGCTCCTCTTCTGTTTTTCCGGAAAGCTGTGCCATATAGGAAAGGTCAACGCCTGCCCTCTCACCGATAGAAACCGCAAGTGCTTCACTGGCAGTATCTACAGAAGTTACCGTTTCTGCCCTGCGGATTGTCCTTTTGGTAAAAATATCCGCTTTCCGTTTCAGTTCTCCCTTATCATCCAGAAATTCCAGAGAAGTCAAAAGACAATAGCTGCTGTCCTGGCCAAATGCCCGCTTATTGGCATTACTGCTAAGCAGACCATATTTTGCTGTAAAGGTATCGTATTCTTCATTGAGTTTTCCCTGCAGCTTTGTGATCTGTTCATCGCTTCCCTCTTCCATCTGGCACTGGATCAGTTCATTCGTAACATCACGGATCTTCACCATCCCTTTGACACGTTCCGCTGTCATTGCCGGAAGTTCCATCCGGTTCATCACAGAGTTTTCCCGGTAATACACTTCCTCATTGACCACCGTAAAGCTGAAATTCTTTACTTCCGGGTCTGCTGGAATGGACACCACATCTTCTTCCAGTTCGGTATCGGAAAGTTCCAGTTCCGTAATGGTACCATGTATATGCTTTACAGCTTCCTTTAACTGCTCCTCTAAGGTTATTCCCTCTTTTGGTCTTACGGTTACTTCCTGCTTTCCATACTGGGTACTCTCCGTTGTAAACTCTCCAAGCACCATTTCCGGATGATCTGCAAAATACACATTGACCGAATATCCTTCGGCAGTTTCCTTCAGATGTATCCAGTCCGGTTCCTCGATGGAAGTCCTGTCTCTTTTCTGGAAAAATAAAATATCGGAAACAACACCTGTATTGGCATTTCTCTGGAACGCATTATTTGGAAGGCGGATCACCCCTAATAACTCTGCCCGGTTTGCAAAATACTGTCTGACTGCCTGATTCTGCTTATCCATCGTCCCACTGGAAGTCACCACGGCTACCACACCACCGGGACGAACCAAATCAAGGGATTTTGCGATAAAATAATCATGGATCAGAAAATGGTGGCGGTCATATCTGCGGTCACTGACCTGATATGCTCCAAATGGTACATTCCCGATCACGCAGTCAAAAAAGCTGTCCGGGTAATCTGTTTCCTCAAATCCCTGTATGGCAATCTTATTTTTCTGGTAAAGCTGCCTTGCAATCCTGCCCGAAACCGGGTCGAGTTCCACACCGTACATATTAGTTTTGCTCATACTCTCCGGGATCAGTCCCATAAAGTTACCAACACCACAGGACGGTTCCAGAATATTTCCCTGTTTCAGTCCCATATTTTCCAGTGCTTCATACATGCTTCGGATCACGGTCGGTGATGTATAAAAAGCATTTAAGGTCGATGCTCTTGCTGCACTGTATTCTTCCGGTGATAAGGTATTCTTTAACTCCAGATACTCATTTGTCCAATTACTGTTATTCTCTTCAAATGCCTGCGGGATGCCACCCCAGCCAACATAACGGGATAAAATTTCCTGTTCTTCGGGTGTTGCCAGACGTTCTTCCTGCTCCAGAGTCTGCAATAAATGGATGGCTTCCATATTTGCTTTATACTTTGCTTTCGGACCACCTGCTCCAAGGTCATTATCCTGAATCCGAAAGTTATGCGGTTCTGTTACAATCTCTTCTACTTCCGGTTTTAAATATGGTTGAAATTCTCCCTCATATCCAAACAGTTCATTTTCTCCGGGAATATAATTGTGTCCGGTTTCCAGACACCGGAACACATCGGCAGTTGGTGCATTGCTGACTGCATAAAAATCATCATAAGAATACTTTGGGAAATCTTCTGTATGGTAGGTCGATAAATGCAGTTCTGTATTGGAACGGGTCTGTGCAACCAGATCTTTTCCTTCTATTCCTTCCGGCAATACCCCTACTGCTTCAAAATGATACCCCTGATACTCAAAAACACCTTCATCCCAGGACTCCGTTATCTCTTCTTCTGATTCCTTTTGTTCCTGTCCCTCAGAAGTTTCTGTTATTTCCTGTTCCTGATTTTCCGGAATATATTCTTTGGCAGTAACCTCTTCCTCTTCTATTTCCTCCACATCTGACATATCTACTACGGTCGGTTCTGTCACCGCCTTCGTATCCAAGAAATCAAACATGGTCATCTGGTGCCCGGATGGTTCCGCAAAAGACGGTTCTGCTTCCAGTGTCGGGAAAATCGTATAGGTTCCTTCTGCATACTGGTGAAGTTCTGAAAGAAGTTCTGTTTTCTGCTGGTAGTTTGTCCCATATGCCTCAAAATCTAATGGCAGAACTGCCAATGCTGCATCCATCTTCTGTAACAGTTCTTCTGCCTGCTCTGGATTCTCTAAAACTGCCACCATTTCTTTTCCTGGTTTTTCCCAGAAGAAATCATCCGTAAATGGTCTGTCTATCTCTTCCGGAAGACGGTCATAAAAGCGGAGTACCTTGTTTGCCATCTGTTCCCGTTCATATTCCGGCATACGAGCATAATCTTCTGCCTGCAGGAACTGGTCATTCTTTATCAGATAAGCTACTCTATTTGCAACTTTATTCCAAGATAATAAAACTGATGTATATGGATTTCCATAAGCACCTCTTGCAAGAAACAATCCTTTTCCATCATAATTTGCGTGTGAATCATCGGCACCAGACAGTGCATGACTGCTTCCACCGATCCCATACTGTTCCTTGATAAAACCTGTCCTCGATCTTTCATCCTCATGCAGCAGATAAAAGGAATATGTCCTGAGTCTGCCTTCGGAATACGCCCCACCTCTGACAAGAAATGCGTCGATCTCGTCTTGTGTAATGAACATCTGCTGTTCTTTCCATGCAAATCCCTCTCTTGCCTGGTATGGGATCACTTCATCTGCAAACTTCTGGAACTGTCTGGAGATATTGACCGGATTATAATGATGGAAACGCATAAGAGAGTTGTCCGTCTCATAGGCTTCTGCCAGTGCTTCCAGTCTTTCATTCAAATCCGAAAGCCACCCTGGATCTTGCAGTTTTTCAGTAAGATAATCCGTGATTTCCGGATAAATACTACGAAGATGCGGCAGATCTGCTTCATCAAAGACAATCTCTGCCACACCTTCTGCCATATCCCCTTTCATATAAGCAAGTGCCTGTGCGTGTTCCTTCAATGCGTTGTCCCTTGCCACATCCAATACCGACTGCGGGGCATATTCTCCCTGATTTAAAAGCTGATGGATACGTCTGCTGACATCTTTCCAGGATAAAAAGGCTTTATCCAGAATCTGGTCTGCCACCGTATGCCCGACTGCGATCTGCATCCCAGTTTCATCAAACCAGACGGAATACTCCCTTCCATCCATCTGAAAACCTTTGCCGCCTTTTCTATACTCACGCTTTACAAACTCCGTGTATTCTCCCGGTGACTGTTCACTCATAAAGTTATAGATGATACGCAGCTGGCTTCCTGTCCGGTTTCCTCCCGTCCGTAAAATATCATCCACAACACTTTCCGGAATAGGAATCTCCCCGGCATAAAAAGCAGCTACTCTTTCACCAATCTGCCTTTTCTGTTCATTTGCTGTAGGATATTCGGGCAAAGATAAAGCAGAGGCAATTTCTTCCTCTGCTTTGCTCAGTCCATCTTCTCTTGTATCTTCAACTAGCTGTATACCAATTCCGTCAAGATGCTCTCTTCCGCTGTTGCCATCAGTGCGTTCATATATGCTGTCCAGGCCATCGGGTCTGCTTCCTTGTCCGGTGCCGGATGGTTCTTCAGCAGTTTCTCCATCTGGCTGTCCATCCTCTCCTGTGCTGCCTTCTCGATCTCTGCCAGATGGCTGTTCAGCTTTCCTGTCAGGAACAGGCTCTGATACAGGCTGTTCTTGTGTTCCTTCAGGAATGTCCTCCGAAGCATCCCGTATTTCCCTATTGTCACTTCTTCCTCCTCTACGGTCAGGTTCGGAAACAGGTAATCCCCCTTGCGATGATATGTCAGTTCCATAGTCGGTTCCTCCTTCATTCTCGATATTTTCTTCTTTGTTGTTTTCTACGCCCTTATTTTCACGCATTAACGTGTTAAAGTTATTATAATTCCTTTCATTGGAAATTTCAACCTCTTTTCTGGCTTCTTCCAGAGAAATTTTATGTACCGTCCTTCCAATGTCAATCAGAACACTCTCACTGATCTGGCTTGCTGCATTTCCAAGAAAGGTCAGTACAGACAGCCGGTTATAATCGGTAATATGCATAAAATCCTCTTCTTCCAGAAGCTCCATCGGTTCCAGACCACACCGTCTGCAAAGCATGTAATATACACTGTCCGTTGCAAGCTGGCGGAAATCACTGCGGACCGTAACTTCATCCAGATCTTCCAGATACGTTCCTTCCGCTGCATATTCCAAGCCGTCCAGATATTCTTCCAGACTGTCTGCGACCATTTCCCTTGCAACCGCCATCAACGCATCCGATAAAGTCCCTGTATCTTTTTCTTCCAGACCATACGCTTCTGCCAGATGGGTAAGAATCTCTTCCTGCTGATGTTCCTGCATCTGCCACAGGTAAGGGCTTCTTCCGCCTGCCACCATGTGCGTATCTGAAATATCAAACACATACCGGAGTCTGGTATTATGACCATTCTCGTCAAGCAGGGCGATTCCCCTAGCTCCCCGGTTTACCCAGCGGAACATCTTCTCATTCCACAGTTCCAGGGACGCACAGGCGGTTGCCTGTGGATGCTGTGCGTGGATCAGTAACTGGTCTGTAAAAGGATACCGGTATAGTCTCGCTGCGGTATCCATATAACCCATCCAGTCCCTTGGCGAACTGCTCACCGATGTCGCATGTTCCTGTGCCAGTTCCCGGATGTCCTGTAATTTCGACATACTGCCTACCTCCTTGCCTTATTTCTTCTTTGGAAATTCCAGATGGAACCTTGGCTTTCCGTCCTCCAGTGTCAGTAAAAGGTCTGCGTCAAACTTTATATCTTTTTTTCTGGAATACAGCCCTTTTACATGGGTGCAGGCTTTATCAAGAAGCTCCACTGCCATCTTTTTATCCAGTGTTTTCTCCATGCTTCCTAAGAAACGGTTTTCTTTCCAAAGGGCAAAATCACACTGCCTGTTGGAGCAGTAAAAATTCTGCTTTCCTTCGTAGACATCAGAGCCGCAGACCGGACACTTACCAATCACTTCCCTTGCTTTCTGGAACCTTCTCCTTTCCGTTTCCGGTATTTCCCTGCACACAGAAAGAATCTTACCGACTAAAGAAGTGATCTCACCCATAAACTGTGTATCGGTGATCTGCCCTTTTTCCATCATTAAAAGCTGATTTTCCCATTCGGCAGTCATTGCGGCAGATTTCAGATAAGCCGGCATGACATTCACCAGTTCCCTGCCCTCTGTGCTTGGCAAGATCTGCTTTCCTTTTCTGACTGCATAGCCGGAAGAAACCAGTTTTTCAATGATACCTGCCCTGGTTGCCGGAGTCCCCAGTCCTTTCTTCTCTGTCTCCGAATCAAAGTCTTTATTCCCTGCGGTTTCCATAGCGGCAAGGAGGGTATCTTCATTGAATGGTTTTGGCGGGGAAGTAAAATGCACTGTCTTTTCTGCCTTTGCCGGAGAAAGCGTCATTCCTTCTTCATATCCATATGGAATGGAAGTTTCTTTTTCCGTTTCTTCTTCCGGCTTGGCTTTCACGCACTGGTTCTTAAAGGCATTCCCCGCCGCTTTAAATCCCATCTGCACCGGCACTTTTCCTCTGGCGGTAAAATCATGTCCCTGACATTTGACCGTAATATCCGTCTGCTCATACTGATACTCTTCCCCTGTTGCCTGCACCAGCTGCTGGCAGACCAGCATCATCAGGTTCTTTTTGTCCGCTGTCAGATCAGAGATTCCTTTTTCTACGGCTTCTTTTGTTGGAAGAATCGCATGATGGTCGGATACTTTTGCATTGTTAATCACTCTGGTGATGTTATGTCCCAGCTGTCCATAATCCAAGAACGGAAGTAAAACTGGCATTTTCCCTACCAGTTCCTCTACGGTATCCCTCATATCCTCCGTCACGAACTGGCTGTCCGTTCTTGGATAAGTGACCAGCTTTTCTTCATATAATTCCTGCAGCATATCCAGTGTTTTCTTTGCCGTATAGCCAAAGTAACGGTTTGCTTCCCTTTGCAGACTGGTCAAATCGTAAAGTTTGGGAGGAAACGCTTTCTTTTGTTCCCTCTTTACCTGTGTAATCACTGCTTCCGAATCCATACATAAGGAAGCAAGGAGATCGGCTGCTTCCTCATTTGCAATATTTTCAGAAACTACCGTAAGCCTTCCGTCTGTCAGTGCTACTTTATAAAAGGCTTCTTTCTGAAAATGCTCAATCTTATCCTGACGTTCCGCAAGCATGGCAAGCGTTGGCGTCTGCACCCTGCCCACAACCAGACGTTTAAAATAACAGGTCGTATATGCCCTGGTTCCGTTCATTCCGATCAGCCAGTCTGCCTGTGCCCTGCATACCGCAGCCATGCAAATATTCCGGTATTCCTCTGCTCCTTTTATTGTCTGAAAACCTGTCCGGATTGCCGTATCTTCCATGGAACTGATCCATAAACGCTTCACCGGTTTCCTGCATCCGGCAAGGTCATACACTCTCTGGAAGATCAGTTCCCCTTCCCTTCCTGCATCACAGCCATTTACCAGATAGTCCACATCTGCCCGGTTCATCAGGCTTTTTAACACATCAAACTGTTTCTTCTTATCTCTGGAAACTTTCAACTTCCAGACCTGCGGGAGAATCGGAAGGTCATCAAACTGCCATTTTTCATATTTCGGGTCATATTCCTCCGGCTGTGCATACTCTGCCAGATGCCCAAGGCACCAGCTGATAATACAGCTCTCCCCTTCTAAATATCCGTCCTCTTTTTTATAAGCTGACAGATTTTTGGCATAACTCTGTGCCACACTTGGTTTCTCTGCAATCACTAAAAATTTTGACATACACTTTTTTTGTCCTTTCTGAAAAAAGGGCAGCCAAACTGCTCTGGCTGCCCCTGTCCTTATTTTGGTTGCTTCTTTGGAGATGGAAGTTTATTCTTCTTCCTCATCCTCTTCTTCATTTACATACGGTCCGTCAGAGAACTCCAGCTGTTCGCTTACATAGTCATCCTCTTTGCCACGTCCATGCTTTTTATAAACGGCGATACCTGCCACTCCAAGAATCGCTGCAAGTACGATTGCTCCAAGTCCTTTTACATTCATTCCTGTCTTTTCTTCTTTCTTCACTCCGGTTTCCTCCTCTGCTACCGGGGTAGTTTCCGGTGTGGTTTCCGGGATCACTACGGTTGATTCTTCGGTTTCTTTGCTCTTTTCTGTCTCATCCAGAAATTCTGCCAGGTCATTCTCATCGACCAGGGACATCATATATACATTTTCTGTATTGCTGGAACGGTCAATGACCATGTAAAATGTATTTCCCTTCTTGGTCTGGATGGTAAGGAACTGTTTCGTATCATCATTTTCCTTATCATCCACCAGCTGGGCATTTCCCGGAGTAGAAAAAGCAGAATTATCCCCTTCCCCGGTGACCCTTCCGGTATCCTCTTTCTTCTCCGTATCTTCTGTTGATTCTGTTGCCGTTTCTTCTACTACCTGTGTCGTTGTCTCCTCTGCCGGTGGGTTTGCATTTGCATAAACCGTAGCAATGGATGTCCCGGAGATCATGGTGACTGCCATGGCAATCATAAGCAGTTTCTTTAGCACTTTATTCCTCATCGTCTAAAACCTCTCTTTCTGTCATCTGACCAACAGGTGGTCTGTGAACTTCTGCGTTGTTTTCCTTTTTCTGCGGAGCTTTTGTATCCTCCACCGTGATACCACCGTCCTCATCCATCTGGATCGTAACGGTTCCTTTCTGAATCCCGTCAAGCAGGACAAGCAGGTTGCGGCTGTCCAGCTTCATGGAACGGAACGACTTAACGATCTCTATATCTTCCATCTGCTGTCTCAATGTATTCTGCCGCTTCAGGTGTTCCTGTAATTCAGCAATCTTATCCTCCGTTTTCTGAATATCATTCAGAAGTTTTTTTAATTTCATGTTCATCTGCCCTGTCACCTCCTTTAATGCAGACGACCAAACGCCATAAAATGTTCCTGCCAGTAAGCACTTGCAATGCTGGTATACTGGACAGGCTTGCCACAGTGGATCATCATGTTATTGCCGACATAGATTCCCACATGGCTTGCTCCCGGTGTGTCATAGGTTCCCTGGAAGAAGATCAGATCTCCCGGCTTTGCCTCCGATAGAGATACCTGCGAACAGTGTGACCGCAGCTCATCTGCAGTACATCTTCCGACATTCCATCCATTTCCACAGTTATTGATAACCCAGCTCACAAAACCGGAACAGTCAAAACCACTTGGGGAATAACCGCCCCATACATATGGAACACCCAAATATTTTTCTGCTTCCTGTATCATTTTTGCAAACTGTGGATCAGATAAAGCATCTGCCGGTATGTCATAACCAAATCCACTGCTTCCGGTGGGTATGCTGTTTAGATCAAACAGATAATCACGGTTGCCGTAATATTTGTTATACGCATCGTAGCGTTCCTGTTCTTCCTCTGTCATACGGCTCCTTAACACGGCATCCAGGCTGTGGTTTGTCATCGTCACATCCAGACGGTTCACCTCTTTTGTAGTCGTGACCTGCACTTCCTGGTTTCCATTGCTGTCTGCTATGTAGGCTTCCCATGTCTGGTGTCCATGTGCGGATGCCGCCGCATGATTGTCATAGTAAACATCGAACTGTACCCCATATCTTGCGAACGCTCCGGTATCTTCTACTACATATTCCACACCGTTCATGACTACATGGGTCCCGATCGGCACAAATGGATTCGCCGCATCCACGGCAATCGTATGGTTTGCTGTCGGCATTGCCCCACTGGCTGTCGGTCCGCCACTCCACTGGCCACAGCAGATCGGGCAGTTACAGTACCCACTTGTCACAACCAGTCCCAAGGACTCCCCTACCCGGACAGTCTTGGTTTCTGTAACTGTTTCTCTGGTAGAGTCTGTGGTGATTCCATACTGCTGTCGGAAAATCTCCTTAATCTCCTCTGCCACTTCATCGTAAGTGAAGCCGCCGTATTTTACCGTAAGATAAGAGATCAACTGATATGGGTTATGACCGATCTCATCAATCTGGTACCGGTATTCGTCATAATCCGGATGGGTGGATTCCATCTGATTGATCTGTGTATTCAGTGCTTCTTCCAAGGCACGGTACGCATTTTCAGCGGCATAAATATCTTCATCCGTACTGGAATAGCTGGTAGAGATGATTGCTGAAGAAGCTCCCTGCAAAGATGCCGTACAGCTGGTAAAACTGGCTGCGATCAGCACAAAGATCAGAGCAAAGACAGCTACCGTGGCAAAAATCCCCCGGTTCTGTGCCGCCACCATCTTGACGGCATCTTTCGCTTTTTCCGTAAACTTCTGTGCGGAAGTGATCGCTGCATCCTTTACTTTTTTACTCTGTCTGGCTGCCTGATACTGCTTCTGGTAACGCTTCTTCTGAAAGAGTTTCTGCAGGGCAGATTTCTTTTTCTTCTCTGCTTCTCTTTTCACTGCGTCCTTCGCTTCATTTCCATAGGCAGTCTCAAATATCAGCCTGCTCCTTTCTGCTTCATCCAGGACGCTTTCTTTTAATCTCCGGGATTCTTCCCTTCGCCCTTTCAGCCGTTCCCGCATGTAGATGGATTTCCTTGCAAGGCTTTCCCCGACAAACTCTGCCCGGTGTGCCCCTTCCACTGCCGCATTTTCATCCTCTTCTTCGTGCGTTTTCCAGTGTGCTGCTGTGACTGCCGCATCTTTGACTGCCGATGCCGGATTCCGGATACCGATCCCGGCACCATGTACCATGCCGTCACCCTCATCACCAAAAGACAGACGGGAAACTTTTTTCCGCTGTTCCTTCAGCACCCGTTCCCTTTTGGACTTGCCTTTGATCTCCTCGTGGAACTTATCCAGGGAATCTTCCATCACTTCGGAAGTTTCCCGGTAACGGGCAGATTCTCTTTTGGCTGCTTTTTCTTCTCTGGAAGTCTCCTTTTCCTTCCTTCTTTCCTTTGCAGCATAATCCCTGACCATCTTTTTCTTCCGAAGATCCCGGCTGTCTGCAACTGTCTCCAGATATGCCCGTTCCCCTCTTGGCTGTCCACGGATACTCTCTGTACGAAAGGCAGATTTGGGGTTCTCGCTGCTATCGTCTGTAAGCCCCTCTTCTACATCCGCATCAGTTGCTATATCTTGTTCATCATCCAATATATCTGCATGTTCCCTACTATATCTGGGTTTTCTGGAACTCTGCTCCGGCTGTTCCATCTCCCGTTCTTCTTTCAGCCGTTCATGTCTGCGTTTACTAAAATCCAGTTCCTCTTTCTTCTCACTGCGGGAAATCTCGGTATCCGTATCCCGCCCGGTGATCCTTTTTTCTTCCTTGTTCCGGAGGTTTTCTTCCCGCAGTCCATCCCGGCTCATTTTCTGGACGGTTTTATCTCTCGCCTTATACTCATGCTCCTGCAACTTTGACCATCCCCTTTACTGCTTTGTCCCGGTTATTCTGTCTTATCCTGATAGTCCTCCCATTTCTCCAACACTTCATCTGCCATCCCTGCAATGGAATCCGTCAGCTTGTCTGTCATTCGCTCACTTAAAGTTCCCCTTACAGCCAGACAAGATGTAATTCCCATGAAATCAATCAGTTCCGCCAGATAGATAAGGTCATCCATCATTTCATCAGCCGTCACTTTTTCCTTTGTGTCCTTTTCCATTTTCAAAATCTCCTTTTCATTGTCTGCACAGATTCTTTCTGCAAATATACAGCAAGGTTCGCCGCTGCATCTCTCCATGTTTCTGTAATCTTCCATCTTGTAATCCTCCATGATTTCCGGGCAGAAAAATTGCCGGAAGTATTCCTCCGGCTCATCCTCTACTCTGTTTTATTTTGTTTCGTTTATTTCTTTAATCGTCCCGTTCTCCGATACCAAGTTTCTTACGCTTTTCCACCTCATCCGGCTTAGAAGTCATCAGGGCATACAGCATCAGGGAATTATCAAACTTATCCTTGAACGGGATAATGGTGCTGCCATAAAAGACCAGTCCCTCACCTTCCCCGCTGTTCGTTACATAAGAAAGCTGGTGAGGGGAAATGTTGAGCTGTTTTGCAAGGATCTGTCTGTCACCAGATGCCTGGTTGAGCATCAGGATAAAGTCCGAGTTTTCAAAGATGTTCTCAATCTCCCGGCTGGCTAACAGGTCTTTTACGTTCTGTGTGATACCCGTAGGGATACCACCCCATTTACGGAAACGCTTCCAGATCTCCACACTGTATGCTGCCGTCTGCTCCTCTTTTAAGAGCAGATGGAACTCATCAATGTAATATCTGGTACTCTTATTCGCAGAACGGTTGACCGTTACCCTGTTCCACACCTGGTCCTGCACGATCAGCATACCCAGTTTTTTCAGCTGTTTTCCCAGATCCTTAATGTCAAAACATACGATACGGTTACTCAGTTCCACGTTGGTTCTATGGTTAAACACTTTTAAGGAACCATTGACATAAATCTCCAGTGCCGTTGCCAGACGCTGTGCTTCCTGCTCTTTCTGATTACGGAGAAGATTATATAAATCCTCTAAGATCGGCATTTTTTCCGGTACCGGGTCAGAAAGGAAATCCTGATAGACCAGCCTTACGCATCGGTCAATGACGGTCTTTTCAACCGGCTCCAGTCCGTTCTTTCCGCCTACTACCAGCTCACAAAGAGACAGGATGAAGTCCGATTTTAAGGAAAGCGGGTCATCATCGTCAGCGTAATCCAGGTTAATATCCATCGGATTGATATAATCGTGGCTGGTCGGGGAAATACGGATCACCTGTCCATGAAATGCCCGGACTAACGGATAATACTCCCCCTCCGGGTCACAGACGATAATGTCATCTTTCGTCACGATAAATGCATTTGCAATCTCTCGTTTTGCCGCAAACGACTTACCGGAACCCGGTGTACCAAGAATCAGTCCGTTCGGGTTCTTCAGTTTCTTCCTGTCTGCCATGATAAGGTTATTGGACAGGGCATTTAATCCATAATAAATAGATTCCCCAGCCATAAATAATTCCTGTGTGGTAAACGGGACAAAAATTGCCGTGGATGTCGTTGTCAGTGCCCGTTTGATCGGTACAAAATTCATCGCAAGCGGCAGGCAGCTCATCAGTCCCGGCTCCTGCTGGTAATCCAGCCGTTTCAATGCACAGTTATATTTCTGTGCGATACCGGCAGTCTGGAACACCACATTTTCCAGTTCCTGTTTGGTCGGTGCAGTATTTAAGAACAATGCTGTCACAAGGAACATTCTCTCATTTCTGGACTGCAGATCTTCCAGAAGCCTTTTTGCCTCCCCACCGTATGTATTTAAGTCCGAAGGGATAATATCCATGTCATAGCCTGCCCGGACCGCTTTTTTCTGTTCCTCAATCTTCATACGGTTAATATCCGTCACCTTGCTTTTTACCAGTTTGATCGCCTTCATCTGGTCGATAGACTGGATATGGAAATTCACCATCAGGTTGCTATCCATCTCCAGAAACTCTGCCAGCATCTTGTCGGTAAGTTCCGGTGCCAGGATCTGTAAATAGGAAACAGCTCCCATCGTACCTCCCATCTCAAAATCTTTTCCATTTTTAAAAACAAAACTGGTCGGTGCGACATAATCCTTGGTGCTAAGCCCTGTCCGAAGTACATCGTCATAAGAGAAATGGAACGGAACTTTGCTGTCCTGGTTAAAGGTTTCATACATGATCTGTAACCGATCCTCCCCATTCAGCGGATAGGCAGATACCCCAAGAATCTTAAAGTTATTCAGAATATCCGACTCGATACGTTCCAGTTTTGGTCGTGCTTCCCGGATATTCTCCGCTTCAATCCCGAATGTGATATATTTGGTACGCATCAGCCCGTTGTTTCCTTTTGCCAGCTGGTTATTGAGCATTTGGGCAAACTCCATACGCAGGTCATCAAATTCATCCTCCTGCGGATTGATATGGATGACCTTCTCATACTCTGCCATGTTGCTGTGCTGGTTGATAAAGGACAGTTGAAAATGAATCGTGCTGTCAAAGTAATTCAGGAAATCACACCAGTTTTCAAAGATGGCGTTCTTATCTTCATTCTGTGCCAGCTGATAGTTGATGTCATAAAAACGGATCGTCTTGGAATAAAACTTGTCCTGCACCCGGCAGATACCATCCCTTCCCATCTCATGGTATGGAATCGACTGCTGTGCAGTAATCCTCTTATCTCTGGCACTATCCGGTGTTTTCTTTCCTGTCCCGCTGCTTCTCGTTCCGGAAACCGCTTTTCCTGCCGGACGCTGCCCCGGCGGTGCTGCGGCAGGTCTGCTCTTTTTCTTTTTTGCGTTTTTCTTTGCGTCACGCACTGCCTGCTTTTCTGCCCTGGCTGCCAGCTTTGCTTCCCTTTTTGCATTTTTCTTATCCGCTTTTTCATGTTCCTTATGCAGTTTTTCTTCATATTTCTGTGCCCTTTTGAGGGCTTTCTTTTCCCTGCGTGTCAGTTTCCGGTTCGGTCTGCGGACACCTCTTTGGCGTTCCAGTGCTTCATATCCTGTCACCATCGGCTCATCGTGCAGCCTGCCGCTTACTGGTTTTCTTTTCATTTCGGGGACTGGAAGTTCTTCTTCTCCATCCTCCTCATCCAGCCAGTAATCATCCGGATACAATTCTTCCATGCTCTGCGGCTGTCTATCGTTTTTTCTTTTTAACACCCTTCGTTCCCCCTTTCTTCTTTCTGACCACGGTATATTTTTTCTCATACATATTTTCCATCTGGTACTTGCGTACTGGAGGACGGATAAATTTTACGGTGATCATATTTTTTAAGACCTTTTCTAACGGAAGTCCATCTTTCTCATACATGGCAAATAAAAATGCCGGAAGCATCAGAAGGCACATCCCGGTCGCTGCGTTACTGGAACCAATGATTCCCCTGCTTAAGAAATAAAACGGAAGCCCTACTGCCGCCGCAATCCCAAAACAGATCAGCTGCCGTTTCGTCAGGTTGAAAATGATCTTATTCTTGACCTTGGTTAAGTCTTTAGGCACAGATACAAATGCCATTGCCAGTTCCTCCTTTCTTAATGGGCGTTAAAGATACTGCGGGCAAAGTTTCCTGTTTTCATCAGACTGAAACACAGGATCACCGTGTATGCCATCACGCCGAACAATGCAGAATGTATGTTATCTGACATCTGGATGTTTGCAACCAGGACCGCATAGATTCCCACGCAGACCATCATAAAAAATCCCTGGAATGCCAGTGCAAACAATCCACGAAGATAGTTGTTCCCAATCTGCCCCCATTCCCGGTTGGACATGGTTGCAAACGGGATCGCTCCAACGGACGAATAGAGATAAATTTCAATCATACGTCCATACAAAATCACTGTAATAAAGACTGAGATAATCTTCATACACAGGCTTACAAGCATCGTTTCCAGTGCCAGTATGACAAGTTCACCAATCTCCATAGATTCCATCGCTGTCTCCATTGTGGAAATCATCGTATCTATATTGATCGCTGTATCAGAACTGATAACCCCAGCTGCCCGGCTGACTACGGACTGCCCGACATCAAATACCGCCATCGTAATCGTAAAGGTATGGCTGACAATCCAGACTGCCACCCACATCTTGAAAAAGTATTTAAAGAACATCCAGGTGTCGATGTCATGCATGTTGTTCTTTTCCGTCAACATGGAGATCAGCTCATAACAAAGTACAAATGTGATAATCATACCGGCAATCGGTACAATGACCGACTCGGAAAGATTCTGTATCATGCTGTAAATGCTGCCATTCCAGCCCTGCGGTGTCTGCCCAACCTGAGCAGCAATCTGACCGGTCTTTTCATTGACGTCGGTATACATTGTTGTCAGGTTGGAACTTACCATGCCTGTCAGAAGATTCCTCATCCATTCTTCAATCGCTTCAAATATCCGATCCATGAGTCATCTCCCTCCTGCTTCTCTCAGCTGAACAATCCGGACAGTAACGGTACCAGCTGGGTGCCGATCAGAACGACACCGCCTCCTGCCATCAGCTGTTTTATGTCTTTTATGAGAAAATATTTGCTCGAAATGAGCCTTGAAAAGATTAAAATAGATTAAATTTTGATAGATTTTTCTTATTTATGGGAGCCGGAACCTCTTTCGATGGTTCCAAGCTCCGGTATTGGTTTTAAGTTGAAATGAATTTCCATTGTGACCGTTTCAGGAGTACGGCAGTAATTTTCTGTTCCGTCTTTCTCCTGCGGTTCTGAGATAACGATTTTACTGATCAGCCGGTTCAGAAGATTGGCATCCAGTTCTTTGATGTCCGCATACTCGCTAATATCGTCAATCCACTGCTGGGACTGTGCATCCAGTTTTTCTTCCGTATTCAGCACACTCTCATTCTGGAAAAGTTCCTTTTTGATATCTGTCTGCTCCTTCTGTGTCTTCTCCAGCATCTTATCAAAAACAGATTCTGTAATCTTGTCATTGATAAGGTCATCATACAGTTTTGCAATCAGCCGGTCTAACGTTTCCAGGCGGTCTTTCTGCTTTGATACCAGCTTCTCCAGACTTTCCCTGTGTCCCTGTGTATCTTCCTCGCATAACTCCTTTACCCGGTTTTCCAGTTCTGTTCCGTCTCCGGTAACTGCTTTTGCACATTCCTGGATTCTGGTAAGGACTGCATCATACAGGTCATCAGCGTCCACCCGGTGCTGGGTACAATGTGCTTTCCCCTTATGGATATAAGTGGAACAGGTATAAACTTCATGCTGGTCTTTGGTGTGCGTCTTCTTCAACGTCAACGCACCGCCACACTCTGCACAGCGGAGTAATCCGGCAAACATGCTGTATTCTCCCTGTTCTGTCTGGCGTTTCCTGCCTTTCATCTTTGCCTGTACCAGATCAAATACATCCTGCGGAATGATTGCTTCGTGGGTATCCCTGACTGTGATCCAGTCCTCCGGAGCTTTATCTCCCTGATTGCCAATCTTGAAACGGTAGTACCTTTTCTGGGAAGCCATGTCACCACAGTAAACGGGATTCATCAGCAGGGATTTCAGATAGGATTCATCCCATACATATTTCCCATTTTCCGGGTCTTTCTTTTCCCATTTTGTGTAATAGGTGCGGAGTCCCCGTTTCCGGTGCCACCATGACGGGCAGGGAATCTGCTGGCGTTCCAGTTCTCTGGATATAAAGTTAATCCCATGACCGTCCACCGCCCACTGGAAAATTTTCCGGACAATCGGTGCTGTCTCGTCGTCAATCAGGAGATGTCCCTTTTCCTCCGGGTCTTTCTGATATCCCAGTGGTGGAACAACACCTGTAAACTTTCCCTTGGTTGCCTGCAGGTGATAGGACGCATGGACTTTCTTGGAAATATCTCTGGAATACATCTCGTTCAGCACGTTCTTAAATGGGGCAATCTCATTGTCTCCGGCAAAGGTATCCACATTATCATATAATGCGATATACCTTACTCCATGCTTTGGGAAAAACTCCTCCATCAGAAATCCTGTCTGTACATGGTTTCGTCCCAGTCGGCTCTGGTCTTTGGTAATTACAAGATTCACCAGTCCTTTTTCACAGGCTTTGAGAAGTCTCTGCAAATCAGGTCGGTCTGTGTTCAATCCTGTATAACCATCGTCCTGAAACACATCCACCACCTGCCAGCCCTGTGACTGACAGTAATTCACCAGTATGTCTCTCTGGTTGGAGATGCTGGCACTCTCTCCGGTCAATTCGTCATCTTTGGAAAGTCGGCAGTATACACCAACTCTCCAGGTTGCATTTCTTTCTATATTGTTACTCATATATCTGTTGTTCATCTGATACCTCCGTTACTTTGCACATCCTACGCAGATTTCAGATTACTGAACTCATAATCATTATACTGCTTATCTTTCATTATTGCAAGTTTATCTTTTGTTTTCGTGTCACGTATTTTCTGTGCGATCACCTCTGCAAACACTTCTTTTGCGTCCTGATCACCGTCAAAATATACTCTGATGTTGATAATTTTCTTCTTCACTGCCATTGTAAAACCTCCATTTTTTGCAAAAAAAGAGCAGCTAATCCATTTTTACAGATTAACTGCCCAGACTGTTGGTTACATATATTAAAATTTTTGTATTAACATTTCAGAAATTGGGGATATAATAAAGACAGGGATAAATCCCTGTCAGATGAACTGCATATTTTAATTTTCCCATTGAAAACAAGAGGAATGTGTGGTACATTTGTTATAGGAAAAGCACCCACTCCAAAGTGGATGCCGCCTGAGTTGACTAAATGGTCTTACGACCACCGCCTATCCTGTTGGCAGACAGGATAGGCATTTTTATTTCCTCTTGTTCTTCCGATCAAGAAAGGCAATAATCGCAATTAACAGGCTACCAAAAGCGATCAGTAAACTGAGTACGCCTAAGAATATTGAGATAATCTCATAAGCTGTCATATCACGCACCTCCTTTCTTTCATCTCAGAACCCCGAAAGGCTCCGGTCTGTAAATATCAGGAGGCAGCCACACCCTGTCACAGGTGCTTCCCCGTAACATTGCTGTTACCGGATAATCATACCATTATATCCGCCATATTACAATTCATTTTTGTTCCAGATTCACAGCAATCCTTATTCTGTATGGATACCTGCTATTTCCGTTTGATTGCCTTGCACCGGCAGACGGCAGACGGCAGATAGGGTATCTATAAAGCCTGCCGTTCACTCCAAAATTCTGCCGTCACCCATTCTCCCTTGTTTTTTTAATCGAATGGTATTTTCCTGCTTTTCATTCATCCGATAATCCAGTTCTTCTTTCATCCGGCTTCTGGCTTCTCGCATGGTTCTCTGGGAGATTCCCTGTGCTTTTGCCTTTTCATCCAGTTCCCGGATTGTGACTGCATTTCCGTCTGCAAGCAGTTCATAGATCAGTTTCGTTCCCCGTTGCAGTTTTGTTTCTGTCGGCTTTCCTTCCTTTCCGTCCAGAAGATCATCTGCGGAAATCTCATAAGCTCCCACCCAGCGGAATCCTTCTTCATCTCCAAGTTTAAATGCCATCGTCTCACCTGGAGGTGCAAGAGAACTTTTCTCATGGATCAGTACTCTTGTTGTCGGGTCTTTCTTTACTTTCCCGATAAAAAGCAGGCTTCTCACCGCCGCCATGATATCAATAGAACCAAGTCCCCGGTAAGTACTCTGTGTCCCTGAAGATTTATTCAGATGTCCGATCAGCACAATCGCACAACCGGTCTTTTCAGCGATCATTCCCAGTTTCCGGAATACCGGACGGACTTCATTTGCCCGGTTCATATCCACATCGGCACCGATAAAAGCCTGTACCGGATCAATGATTAAAAGTCTGACCTGATTCTGACGGATTGCTTTTTCAATACGGTCATCGGATAACGTCAATGCTTCCTCTGTATCATCAATGACCATCACCCGACTCAGGTCTGCTCCTGCTTCCACCAGCCTCGGCTTAATCGTATCTCCCATACCGTCTTCTGCAGTCTGATAGATCACATTAAAAGGTTCAATCTCTTCCATGTTCGGGAAAGTCTTACGGTTCGTGCAGGCTGCGGTCAGCATCATGGCAAAATAAGTTTTTCCCTCTCCTGGATTGCCCTGAATAATCGTCAGTTTTCCAAATGGCAGATAGGGAAACCACAGCCATTCTACACTGGTCTGTTCAATGTCTTCATAACACAACATCGGCACCAGTTCTTCCTTCTCCGGTACTTTCATTGTAACTGTTTCAATGATTGATTTCTTCCTGTCTGCATTTTTATCACAGAGGATTTCATTCCAGTCCTTTCGGGACGGTTTCAGACGGATGACACTGTATCCGTCCGGGATTTCTATTGCCAATTTCTCACTGGCTTCATTCCCTGCATGGTCATTATCCAGGCACAGGAAAACCGAAGTAATCTGAGGGCGTTCAGAAAGAAAAGCCATCAGTGCCGCACTGGAAATGCCACCCAGACTCAGGTAGCTCCGCTTTTTCCAGTCTTTGGGAAATAATTGGATAAAAGAAAGCAGATCAATGGCTGCTTCAAACACAAACAACTGATTATCCGTCCCTCTGTGACAGAATCCGTAAGATTTATCAGATTCAGCCACATCTCCCCGGTATTTTGTTTCACCAGTTCCCCTGCAATGGGCATATCTTGGAATACCGTCTGCATCTCTGCCAACAAACACCACATTATGGTGCTTCTTTTCTTCATAAATATCCCCACTGCCGATCCATTCCTCCACCATATTCTTTTCAATCCCTCTGTTTTCTGTCAGATATCTGATGATTCTATCATTATTTTCCTCTTTCTCTGGTAATCGGAAGTCAGGGGACGGGGCGGGGCAGGTACTGTTCCTGCCTTCGCCTTCCTCCCCGGTTAGCATCTTGACAGCTTCCGGAAATGTGGCATTGTAAAATTCCATCACAAAATCCACCGGATAGCCACCCCTCCCCTGACTGTGCCTGTACCACCGGTTTCCGGATACCGTTACACTGTCATGCTTTTTCCAACGGTATTCCTTTCCGCTTTTCCCTAGTTGTTCTCCCTGTGCGCTCAGAAAAGAAACAAGATCTGTCTGATTTGCTCTTATAATTTGTTCTTCTGTATACTGCATTTTGCTCATCCTTTCCCGTCTGTCCTGCTGACAGACTGTTATAAACTCATGTCATAGTTTCGCTTTTTCTTCACTGCCTGTTGTTTTGCATCACGCTCTGCACACTCTTTCTTTTTTTCATCCAGTTTTCTCAGAAGAGAGGTCTTCTTTTCTGGATTCTGCTCCGACTGGTTCAACGGCTGTTGCTCTGCTTTCCCGTTTTCTTCAAGAATCTCTTTCGCCTGAACTGTGTAAAATGTCGGGAACTTCACCTGCTTCTCCCTTTTTTCTTCTGAACGCCCGGAAGTATCTGCTTCTGCCATTTCCCGGTCACGTCTGGCAATATCCGCACAGCTCTGTACCTTTTTCACAAAAGTTAGTTCCTCCTGGTACGGCTGATTATCTGCTTTCAGCTCTTCGATCCCCGCCTGAAGTTCTTCTTTCTCCCGTTTCCATCTGGCAGTTGGCACTTTTCCATTTTTATCCAGATGTTGTTTCAGTTCCCGTTCACATTTGCGGTAATAATTGATTTCTTTTTTATGCTGCTGATAATATCTCTCCCGTCTTTTCTGAAAATAGAAATGGTTATACTCATCAATCAATGGCTGATTTGTTTTTATTACCTCTGCCATCTTTTCCAGATTCTCAAGTTCCTTTAACTGTTTCCGCTTTTCAGAAATTTCTTTTTTACTGACAGAAACAACACCGTTCAGTTCCTCAATCCGTTCCTGCAAGTCATCCATCGTTTCTATCTGATGTGTCTGAAGATAACTGATGGATTTTGCAAACTCCTGTAAATTGGAGAGATTCTTACCTCTCTGTTTCATCTCCGCATAAAAATTGGGAAGTGGTGGTCTGCCCTGTGTCTTTTTATCATAATAATCCTGCAGGCTTTCCAGCAGTGTCGGGTTCTGCCTGCGATCCAGCTCTGCTTTCATTTCCTCATAAGCTGTCTTCATCCACTGAATGGATTCTTTCAGAGAAATAAACATCTGGTTAAACTGCCGGATTGCCCGGTTCAATTCTCCGATCACCGTTTTGATTCCCTTTTTCTCCATTGCCCGGACTTCATATCCCTCATGGATGGTCGGGATCAGGTCAATCCCCTGTTCTTTGTAGGAACGGTGGTCGATTCTGGATGCCATGTGGCACTCCCTGAATTTCCCATTTACTTTCTCTGTCCATGCCCGCCGCCATTCTTTTAAAAGCTCCGGATCATTCCATCCGGTAGTAGAAACAGCATTGAACATATCTTTTCCTTTGGCATCCTTCACCCGGTTTCCATCCTCATCAAGAATATATTCCCTTCTCTGCTTATTGCCCCAGATTCCTTCCTCTGTAAAAGGACGGATTGGGACAAGCACATGGAAATGGGGATTATCCGGTTCTTCTTCATTTTCCGCTTTTCCCTCATGGACTGCCAGATCCACGATCATGCCACGTGCCACAAACTGCTCCTGGCAGAACTCTTTTGCCAGTCTGATATTTTCCTCAAGTGTCAATTCATTCTGCAGTGCAATGTCAAACGAATAGGCAAGCTGTGCCTTGTTGTTCCGTTCCACATGCTCCACCTCGTTCCAGAGTGTTTCCCTGTCAGTCAGACGCTCTGGCACATACTCCGGTGTCAGGATTTCTGTAAATATCACACCTGACTTGCTCGTATAATCGTGTATCTTGTTGTAATAACTGTCAAAAATCCTCTGCCCGGAAATATAGGCTGCGGAAGCGACCACCATCTGCCCTTTCCCTCTGGATACATTCCTTACTGAAAAATGATACAGTGCCATTAACTGTCATCTCCCTTCTCTGTCTTTTTTACTGCTTCTGCAATCTGCTGTTGATCTTTGTGTAAGGCGGCTATATGAGCCTGCCGCACAATACTCTTGTTGTAACTGCTGTTCTGCAGTTGATTCATCATGTCCTGGACGTCTTCCTGTTCCAGATCTCTGGACAGCGGAAATACTTTCTCAAACTCTGCCCCTTTGACAATCAGCCGGTGGGAACGTTCCCTGCGTTCTACCAGCTTCTTCCGCTGCTCCAGAATGTTTTTGTGGTGAATTGCTGCCTCCAGTTCCTGTCTGCTCTTTTCCATGTTGGCCTTCAGTTCCTCCAATGACATGGATTCATACTTTGGATTTTTTGCTCTGCTCATTTTCTTGTACTCCTTCTTTTTTCTGTAAACAAAAAGAACCGGCTTATTCATGAATGCCGATTCCTGGGTATAAAAAACTGAGGTCGTTGTCCTGTGATTAGGAAATGCTGACCTCAGCGTTTTTGAAATATTTAATTGTTGCTCCTTGGAATGAAAGTCTTTGTCACCATTGTCGTATAAATTTAAACTCACATCCCATATCAGGATTTCTTTAATTCTTCCATATACAGTTCAGCTATATATGCCGGACCAGTGCACCACAGCTTTGTCTTCTCATCATACAGTGCTTTTCCTGTCTTTGAACACAAAAAATCTGTCAATACCTCGTTTCTGTCCTTGCCTGTCTCTTCTGCGATTTCATCTGTCACCATAGTGATCAGAAGGTCGATTGTATAATTCATTTTTTCCTTTGGAATTGTTACTTCAGCCATATCTTCTCACCTTTCACAAATTTCAGACACTCAATAGCTGCCTCAGTTTTAAAGCAGTATTGATCTTTCAATTTATTCGGCAGCAACTGTCTGATACAGAAATCGTCTGCTACTTTATCACCTGCAGTCCCAAAAGCACCCGCAAGATAAGCGGTAAGAGTAGCGTTTGTTGCATCATCCGCAATCTTTCCTGCAATGATATCATATTTTGCCATTTCACGTTCAACCTCAATAAACATTTTTTTCTTTCGGTGAGCGGCGATACAATGTAACCAGTCCACATCTGCATTTTCAAAAATATGCGTTTCAAGATTTTCTGAAAGTTTGAATTCAAAAGTTGAAATATATCCAAACTTCTGCCCCTCTTCAATTGTTCCGGTTGCGATGGCTTTGGCTATTGAGGTTCTCAGAAAACTTTCTGCCTGTTCCTTTGATGTGGTTAAATAAAATCCCTGTCCAAAATCTTTTCTCTTTGCACATTTGGCAAGATCTGGCTCTTTTACTTCACAATAACTTCCATGATAGAGAACAAATCCATCTTTTAACTCAAGCACTAATCTCTATCCCCTTTCTTTGCAAAAATTCAGTAATATCTTCAAGCACAGCTTCATCGCCTTCACAATGAAAAATCCCATAGCATTTTTCTATATATCCAAGAACATCGGCTTCTTTAAACAAGTGGATAATCTGTTCAACAGGTAAATGCCACTCTTCTGAAGCAAGCCGGATTAGTCTTGTTTGCATAAAAGTAATCTCTGTTTTCTCACTCATTATGAATCCTCCTCATTTTCTTAGTCAGTAAAACCGGAATTGTTGATTACCAAGGCATATTTCCAAATCGACTAATAAAAGTTACTGTTAGTCCGGTTTTATCAATCATTGCAAGTTTTACGATTGCGCCTGTACTGTTTGCTTTCCTCCGTCGACATTCAAATCTGTTGCCGTGGCACCTGGATCAGCGCAGTTCACCTCTTATGTCTTGGAGTCCTTTTGCATACTTCCAAAAGAACCCAGTCCGCTTGAAACATTTACGATAATAGTTTTATTTTTTCTCTCATTGTCATACAATGCACCTACTTCCCCAGAATTTATTTTACCACGTATTCTTCTGTTCGTCTGTCACCTGCATCGTATCTGCATTTACCAGATAAAAATCTACCAATTCGGTCTCGTAATTGCCATCCGGATATACTTTTTCTAACACCAGTTCTTCGCAGGAATTACCATCTGCATCTGTCTTGGAACCATTATCGTACAGACAGTATCTCACATTTACCGTATTACCGTTCTTTGTTTCCTGCGTTTCGCTGACGACAGCATAGACTTCTCCCTTTGCATTCGCCGTGTAACTGAACGCCATATTTTGAAGTGTATTCTGCTCCTGAAGGTAATTATAAACTGCCAGCATTGCATTTTGAATTGTCAGACCATCATGCTGCCCTTCTGTCTCGTAATCTTCTATGGTATTTCCACTCTGAATATCCTCTGAATCTGTTGAATTCTCTGTATCCAAATCCGGTAATTCTGTAGTATCCTCTTCTTGATTATCTTCTTCATCTATTGTATCCGAAGACCACCACAGACCATCCATACTCTGCATAACAAATGGATTATTGGTTCTGTATCTCCGTTCACCACCATAATCTTCCTGCACAGTTATATACGTATATTTGCTGTCACAACCAGTCACCGTTTCTGTTCCATCCATTCCGAACACTACACTCAGACCACTCATTCCAATAATCAAAAGTGCAAATATCGCAGCAGCTCCATAGACAATTATCAATGCCACTTTGTTTTTACCGAATTGTATGGATAATGCCTGGCAATTGTGTCTGTATAAACTCACGATCCCCCAGATCAAAAGAACCGCCAGACTGATTGTAATAACAGTAATCGATATTTCTGCGAAACGATATCTCACTTCATATCCCATATCACGTTTTATACCATACCACAATCCATAGAAGAAGGTACTATACGCAAGAACCAAAGTAATGATACTGATCCGTATCGGATGCTCTTTTTTATCCGGCACTGCCTTCTTCAGTGCCTCTGCCATCTGCGCTGCCGCTCTCTGCTCTATCCACATAGCAAGCTCTGCTTTTGACGGATATGTGCATTTAGTATCCGGAATCCCTGCGTAACACATCTGGCTCTCTTGAATCCCTGTCGCATCTCCTGCTGCCATTGCTGTAACCACTTTCAGGTAATAATACAACTTCAACTGTGCTGGATTGAATTTATCTATACGAATATCTGCCAGCTCCTGTGCAGCCCGTTCATAATTGTTAAGGAGTACACTCATCCGTGCCATAACCAAAAGCATCTGATTCGCTACAGCAGGGTAACGGTGATATTGCTTCTCATATAAATACCGTGCATACTCATGTCGTTCTTCCGGTGTTAACCGATAGGACTTCTTTCTATTCTGTGCCAGCATCGCAATTCGCAGACCATAAGCCAATTCCAAAATTGCAATCAGCTGGCAGATAAATGCACCAAATCCCCAGATATCCGTTGTATACCGCACATAGGTCACCAACACAATGCCTAGCATTGCCGGAATCACGATCAACCATTTTGTCCAACCTGATCTTCTCATAAAAATCTCCTGAATTGTTTTTCTGAATATAGTATATTACCGCACACACCAATCGACCATATACATATTGTGACGATGCTGTTACTTACCATAACAGTTGCTGTTTCTAAGGTCATCTATTTATAGCCTGAGAAATAACTGGTTTCCCATCTCTGTCCAACAATGGAGTCAGTCCACCTGAATACCCACATGCATGATATAAATAATTCACACCAGTTTCCTTATCCACCCATATCTCAGTAGTAGTTAATGCTCCCTGAGAATATATTTTTTCAAATCTCTCTTCTTTCGCCATTTTCAATTTCCTCCCATAATCAATTTTTCGGTTTTATAAAAAATGTTTCTCTGTTACTTTCTCGATTGTATCATGACATACAGTTCCATCTTCGGCAATCGTCGATTTTCTGATAAATCTCGAATGATGCTTTAATACTCCATAAGCATACCAGTCATGGTTGCAAAATACTTTGCAGAACTCTGCATAGCCATGTTCCTTACAGGTATCGAAATACAGACACCTGCTGATTTCATAAGTAAACCCACTATCATCATCCTGCAAAATTTCTGTCTCCCAACATACCTTTTTTTCGCCCTCCAGATCATCTACCAGAGACTGTCTCACAATCTTATAGCCATTCGGCAATAAATCGACATGCTTTTTTCTCTTTTTCCGTTACCATATTTTCTCCCAACTTGCACACTAAGTCATAATTTTCCAAACACTAAAACTTGAATTTCTATTTCTGCTGCCATGCCATTACATAGTCTTTTTCTCCAGTAGCTTCATCCAAACCGCTATACTGAATCTCAAATCCTTCTCTTTGATAAAAGGATATTGCCCGTGTATTTTTTTGATATACATTTAAGATTAATTTGTTTCTTTTTCCCTTTACATAGTTTAGCAAAATTTTACCTATACCTTGAGATTGCATTTCGGCAGAAACAAAAATACCTTCAATGTATTCGTTACTTAACCCTATAAAACCCTGTATTTCCTGTTTATCCTCGTAAACATAGACAGTTGCCTGTAATAGAAGTTCTTTTACTAACTCAAAATTACTTTTCCAATATTGAGCAGAGATAAAATAATGTGTCTTTATATTTGTATCTAACCATATTTCTGCAACTTTATTTATATCCACTTTCCGTAATTCTCTAATCATAACGGTGATGCTCCTCAAACTCCGATTTTCTCAATTTTTCAAACTGGAATTTACGAACTACAATATCTTTTCGAGAAAAAGATGGTTTTTGTGTGCAATTACATCTCCAACTTTTTTAGAAGCACTAGCAATTATTTCAAATCCATTTTTTTGATACAAAGATAGCGCAGGAATATTTTGACTTCCTGTATCCAAACGTAGTGCCCTGCAACTATTTTTTGTGCTAATTCTGTAGCGAATTTTATTAGTGATGATGCAATTCCTTTACCAGACATACTCGGACGTACCATTAAAAGGTGAATTACCATTACCTCATCTTCAGATAATTTTTCTTTCCAAGGAATAGTTGCATATTCTATTGGTTGAACTTTATCAATAATGATACTTCCAACAATTGTTCCGTTTTCTTCATATACAAACAAAGCACCAGCATAAATAGCCCGTTCTGCATCATCTTTCGTTGGATAAACCCCTTTCTTAAATACAGTAAAGGCTGTATGATTCAGTTCATACTGGAAATGCTCATTGTAAGTATCTTCAATCGAATTAACATCTTTTAGTATTGCTTTTCTAATCATAAAATCTCTCCACAAATTTTGATTTCACACTTTCTTTCCCCTTATATGTCTATATCTGAAATATTCAGTCACAAACTTTATCAGGGATAGGCATCTGTGCCGCAAGGGGATCTTCCCCTTGTACGAAATCTCTGATTTCGCTGTATTTCCCGGTTTGAGATTTCTTGAAATCGGGAACAGCACCGCAGGTCGCACGATACAGGCAGATGGAATTGCCTGTATAGAAGTGCGCTCTTAGCGTTGCTAAGAGATTTATGCCGTATCCGGCGTGTTATCTTTTTTCAATTTCTTTTTTCGACTTCTGAAGCATTCTTCCAGTTTTAATAATTTGACATGTCTGCTCTTGTTACTCATCATCTGTAAATTCCAGCATCTCATCAACGGTGCAGTCCAGCTTCTTGCAGATCTTCTCAATCGTCTCCATTGATACATACTGGTTTTTTCCCATCCTGGCAAGAATATTTCCACTGATCCCGGTGAGGTACTGCATCTCTATCCGCTTCATATTTTTATCTATGAGCATTTTCCATAATCTGTTATAACTTACGCCCATAAGCAACCTCCATATTTTTCATCTGAACATATTTTGATTATATCACGATTTCGTTAGGTTGAATACCTGTAATTTTTGATGTCTTCTGTAAAATGGAAAAGAGGATGCCCCGACAAAGGGCAACCTCTCCAACCATTTACTTCGGTTTAGTCGAATGGAACCTCACCTTCCGGTGCTTCCATAAATCCGTCCTTATCTGTTTTCGGTGTTTCCGATGAATCAGCTCCAACACCATTATCCTTGTTCTGGGCAAATTCATGTTCTTCCACGATCACATCTGTAGTATAAATTGTTTTCCCGTCCTTGTCCTTATAATTGCCAGTGCTGATACGACCGCCAATCACAATCCTCATTCCCTTGTGAAGATATTTCTGTGCAAACTCTGCACTCTTTCCGAATGTGACACAGGAAATAAAATCCGCTTCCTGTTCACCGTCACGTTTATATCTTCTGTTTACCGCCAGTGTATATCTTGCTACTGCCATATCATTATCTTTTCCGGCATATTTGATCTCCGGATTCTTTGTCAGTCTTCCCATTAAAACCACTTTATTCATAATCGTTACTGTCCTTTCCGCAGCTACGCTGCCATTGCATATTCTTCATCATCTGTTTCATCGTCCGGCATAAACATTGCACATGCTTCCGGTGGATTGGTATCATCCGGTGAAAATATTTTCCGGATCATTTCATACATGATCGGATACCGATATGCGATTTCTTCTCTTGCAAGGAATCTGCATACCCTGTAAAGATTCTTTTTCATTTCTTCATCTGTTGTAAGCATGGCAACCAGATGGATTCTCTCCCTTGTATAAATCAGATTCGGGCATCCAAACCAGTTAATCAACTGCATTTCTTTCATTTTCAGTTCTGTCATAAACTGCTCCTTTCCGGGCATTTTGCCCTGTAAACATTGTCATCAGTTTCATTCGTCCGGCGGTCTGGCGTGCGTTTCCCTGTCACCTGCAGCCGTCTCAGACTGCCTCTGCCTGCATCAGCAGGTCACTGACCATAAGGCTTCGGTCAGCCGCCCATCATCGGGAGTGTCATTATAATTTCGCTCGCTCTCAGAAAAAGAAAGGTCATGGCATAACTCCTGTTAGGCTTCCAGGGTGCACTTATCGGTTGTCAAGGTTCATCGAAGGAACATTCCAAAACGTCCTCTGATTACTAGAGTCAAATGACTTCGCAAGATGCAAAAGATTCGTGATATTTTTTTGCATTTTTATCATTTTTTCTTTTACTTTTGTTAGTCCCTTCACATACTCTGTACTGAGACAGGCAAAAGCGGACATCTTTGGGGTAAAATTTTTAAAATAATTGTTCCTCTACCTATAAAGCCTGGGAAGCGGTATTTACCAACCCCCTTTTGCAAGTTTTTTTCGCATAAATGAAATATTCCCTCACTAATAGCAAGTTTCAGAGGGCATTTGGACGGTACTTTTGCAGAAAAAATTATTTTTCCACTAATCACACGTGGGAATTTGAAGAATGTCAGATAATTTTGAAAAAATCCAAAAAAGAAGCACCGACCGTTATAGTCAGTGCTTGTAAGATATTATATTCGTTTTTCTCAGGAAAGATCATCCCAGTTTTTATATGTTCCATTGTACAGACCTGTAAGTTGTTTTATTGTAAGATTTTCCAGTGGATTTTCTTCATTTATCACAATAGCTATAGCATCTTTTCCAATGACTTTTGTTTCCAGAAGCTCTGCTTCATAATCCTTTAATTCTCTGGATGACATTGCGAAATCACACTCTCCACTTATCACCGCCGTAATCCCTCTTGAAGAATCTGTTGCTTTTACTTCTATTTCAGCATTTGGATTTTGTTTCTGATAGTCATCTGCCAGTGCTTTTACCATTGGTTCCATTGAAGTGGATCCTTCAATCAGAATCTTTCCTTCTGACTTGTCAGAAAGGAATGTTGTTGTACTGTCAGCCTGAATACAATATTGTTTCACAATATCCTGTCCTTTACTCTTTACATAAGTCAGGAAATCCTGTTCCACATCTGTCAGTTCTCCATTATAAGCCAGATAATAATCCCTGCAAAGAGGATAACTGTTATTGTCTATTGTTTTCTCAGAAGGAAGAACTCCGTTGATTTGAAGTATTTTTCCATTCGTATCTGTTGCGGAACTATATGCGACATAACCAACTGCGTTTTTATCTTCTTCCACCTTTTTCAGAACTTTCTCTGTAGAATCAACAACTATTCCTGTATCACTCTCAGGCAGTTTCAAAAGATTCTCAAATTCTGCTCTGGTTCCTGACCCTTCTTCTCGTGATACAGCTGTGACAGCTCCCATAGCAGACAGATCCGGCAATGGCTCTTCCTCGGTTCCACATGCTGTTATTCCCGTTGCCAGCATTATCATTATCAGCAGAAGTGCAGATTTTCGGATGTTTTTTTTCTTTACCATTTTATACTGCACCTCTTTCCATCATTGATTTTCCCGTCTCTTCATCAAGGTTTATAAAAGCCACATTATCACAGGCTTCTTCTGCAATGCTGACACAATTATCTGCCATACGGTCAAAATTATACATGATCCCAGAAAAATATCTTGTCATAGACGCATCACAAACCTCATTTTTTACACGGTTTAAATGTGCCTTACTGTATTTTTTCTCTGCTTTATGCATTTTTTTCTTATTTTTAAAAACTGTTTCAGCCACTACAGCATCACCCTTACGGATTGCCTCCATTGCTTTCTTTAAAAGCTGCTGGATAATATCAATGCAGTCTTCCATTTCTGAGGAGGCTTCACTGGTCAGTCTTTTTCCATTGTTATTTACTTTTTCACATATCTGGTCAATATCTTCACATCTGTCTGCAATCCTCTGAATACTATTGTTTACATACAGTAACCCTGCCGTCTGCTCAGACTGTTGTTCTGTAAGGTTTCCGCTTGCGAATAATCTGGTAATATATTCTGTCACACTGTCCTGTAACTGATGTACAATCTCCAGATTTTCTATAAACGAACCATGAGTTTTTGAGTCTCCATCTGCTACAATCGCCGTTTTTAAATCACTTAACAGAGATTCTGCCAGTTCTCCAAGTCGGTTCAGTTCCTTAGATACCAGAACCATAGCAGCCGCCGGCTGTTCAATCACTTTCATATCCAGATATTTGGGTTCAAAAGCTGCTTTCTCTGTTTTGTCATTTCCACGGATGATTGTTGTAACAATTTTTACCATCAGCGGAATCAGTGGCAGCCAGACCAGTGTACAGACGATATTAAACGTTGTATGTGCATTTGCAATCTGTCTTGAAATCACATCAATCTCATTTCCCTTTGGTGAAATAAACTGGACAAATTTTGCAAACCACGGAACCAGGAAAATAAAAACGCAGCTTCCACTGATATTAAAAATACTATGCGCAATTGCTGTACGTTTTGCATTTTTAGATTGTCCAATTGATGCAAGAAGTGCTGTGATCGTTGTACCTATATTATCTCCAAGAAGAATCGGAATCGCACCGGTAAGCCCTATTACACTGCTTACTCCGTCCGGTCCTGCCTGTGATGCAAAATTCTGCAGAACTGCAATCGTAGCTGAACTACTCTGCACAACCAATGTCATGACCGCTCCCAGTACAACACCAAGAACCGGAATGGATGAAACTTTTCCCATCAGATCAACAAAGACCGGACTTCCCGCCAAAGGTTTCATGACTTCACCCATGATTTCAATTCCTTCAAATAAAAGTCCGAATGAAAAAATTACCATACCGATATTTTTAACCTTTTCTTTTTTGCTAACAAAGTTCAGAATAAATCCAACAAAGATAATTGGATAAATATAATTGCTGATTTTAAATGCCATCAGCTGTGCCGTCATAGTGGTTCCTATGTTGGCACCAAAGATAACAGAAATTGCCTGCGGAAGACTCATAAGTCCCGCACTGACAAAACCGATAACCATAACTGTCGTCGCTGAACTGCTCTGCAATACAGCTGTTACAAGTGCTCCGGCAAGTGCTCCCATAATTGGATTTCTTGTAAGAAATCCAAGGATTTTTTTCATTCGTTCTCCTGCGGCTTTCTGAAGTGCATCACTCATGCTGTTCATTCCATAAAGGAACAAGGCAAGGCCACCGATCAGACCAAAAACCACTTTCACATTCTCGTTCATTTCTCTTTCCTCTCCTGTTATTATATAAGATCTACATTTTCCTATACAATTATAGAAGACAGAAATCAAATCTATGTGAGTGCTTGTGTAAAATAGGTGTAAAAATCAATGGAAATCTTTATAATGTTATAATTGACTTATTCATTTTTCACCTGCTGACATATAGTTTTCATTACGATTTATTATTCAGTCTACGTAATACCAACATCGCCTCATTCCTTACATTTTTGAACGTTCTGTCCGGTCTTCCAAGAAAATATCCTTGTCCGTAATGAACACCTAATCTACACAGACACTCCAACTCTGCTTCTGTTTCTATCCCTTCTGCAATCAGAATTGCTCCTGTCTCATTACAGTAATGCAACAGAAATTCCATCATAATTTCCTTTTTCTTATGTTTTTGAATATCTCTGACCAGTTCTATATCAACTTTTAAGTAGTTTGGCGATGTATTTACTACACGGTTCAGACCAGAATATCCAGCTCCAACATCATCCAAAGCTATTTCATATCCCTGATCTGCATAATGCTTCATAATCTGTTGCAGAATCTGATAGTTTTCTATATCCGACCGTTCCGTTATTTCAAATACAATGTCACAGGACGGTACTCCGGCTTTCGCAGCCTTACGGTTTGTAAATCCCTGTATGAACGATTTATCCTGAATGATATTACCATCTACATTAAGAAATAATTTTGCATGTTCTGGTTTATTCGCCGCTGCCTTCAATGCTTTATTTCTGCACAATTTTTCCAATTTCCAAACACAGCCTACCTGTTCAGCAATCACAAACAAATCTGAAATCATAAGAGTCGTATCATGCCTGTCGATACGACTAAGAGCTTCATATCCTGCCACATCTCCAGTCTGTAAATTTACAATCGGCTGAAATACCGGATATATAGCCTTTCTTTCTAATATTTTATAAAATTCATCTGCATTTTTTACTTTCATTATTTCTTCTCTGCCTCTGTGAATACATTTTCTGTAACCCTATCAACCCACTATATGATATCATCACTTTTTCATCCTTCAATCAGATTTAAGTAAAATCATAGTAAATTTTCACCATTGTTCAGCCAGACCAATTCTTATATAACACAAAGCAAATACGTACTACCACCTGTTTTTTATTATGAAAACTATATTAAATGAGGCTCTTACTGTCTATACAATAAAAGCCTCGTTATATATAGTCTATGTTCTGATTATTCAGATCTTACTGTCTTTTTCACACACCAGTCTTTCATAATCCAGAAATCCCCGGATATACATTTCTTTTGCCACAATTCCCTCCATTGCATTTTTCGCTGAAATAATCCTGTCCAGTGTCTGCCACATCTCCTGTCCGCCATCTCTGAGGACCGGTTCCAGTATTTCTATGTAATGATGAATTTCTGCTTCCAGAGTGAACATCTCCGGGTCAGATTCAAGAAATCTTTCCAGCTCCCGCTGGTATTCTTCATAATAACTTTCAATCAGTTCTCTTCTCATATCTAGAATCCCCCTTATACATAAATCAGTTCCTGCTTGATGATCTCAGCAGCCCGGTTGCGGATATTGTTACAGTGGCATAGCCATTCCATAGGATTCTGTCTCTTCAGTTCCTCGGAAACTCCCTCCGCACTTCGCATCTGAGTTTCGATCAATTCAAAGCGTTCCTGTGCCTGTTCATTCAGATCTGCCAAATAACTGTCCAGCCTGGCGGTCAGAAGAAGATATGTATAAGTTCCAGATTTATGTTCTTTCAGATATTCCTTCCGAAGCATTCCCCATAAGCCAATCGGTCTGGTTTCCTCCGGGTAGTAAAGATTCGGTAAATAATAGTCTCCCACTTTTGTGTATTCGATTTTCATGGTGTCTCCTTTCGCTTTGCATGAAATTGTCATGTTATCTGCGTAGGATGTGCATTTTCTCTTTAAAATCTTTTCACATAGAAGACATTAAGTGCTTGATTCCCTGGGACTTTGCACCTGGGTTATCGTTTCCATATCCTTCCAACAGGTTAATAACACCCCATACTGCAAGTCCGGCTCCGATTGCCACCACAAGTGTCTGTAAAATATTGATTGCCTGATTAAAAAACGCCATATTCGTTGTCTCCTTTCAAATCTCTGTATTTCTCTGGTTTCTATCTTTAAGAAGTCTTTTCCGGCTCTGCCCTTACGGGCGGCCTTTCATGATCTCTCAAATCCATCACCTCCCAAAAGGGCAAAGAAAAAGAGCTATGTGTCCGAATCTTTCACATGCTCTGCTTCCTTGTTTTCTGTATTTAATTCTTCTGCCAGACGCTCTTCCGAAAACTCATACAGGTCAAATTCCTGTGTCCTCGTCAGTTTCACTTCCATCCGATGCCGCATATACGCTTCCACATCAAACTCATTTTTCTTATCGTAGTCTGACAGCTCCTTATACCGTTTGTGTTTGGTAATATCGAACTTGTCACTGAAAAATGGTCTTACACCTCGAAGCTGCAAGATACATTTGCTGCCATCCATGACCGCAAGTTCGTCCCGGCTCATCAATTCCTTTCCTGTTTTCTGATAGTTCATCCCGTAAGAACGGCTCTGTCCACGGGTGTCCGAAGTGTTATATAAATCAATCGTTTCTTTTCCCAGCGTCTCGGAAATCTCCTTTAGAGTCGAACTTTCCTTACCGCCAAGGAATAACATCGTATCGCAGTTTCCTAGGATTGTCTCAGCTGCATCTTTGTAGATTGTCTTTAACTGGGACTGCGACTGGAGGATAATGGATGCAGAGATTTCCCTGCTACGAATGGTGGCGATCAGCTTGTCAAACTTTGGAATCTGACCGATATTTGCGAACTCGTCACAGAGGATTCTGACATGATATGGCAATCTGCCATGGTGTACATCGTCCGCCCTGTCACATAACAGGTTGAATAACTGACTGTACATCATCGCCACAACAAAGTTAAAGGTATCATCCGTATCGGAAATGATAATAAACAGTGCTGTCCTCTGGTCACCTACCATATCCAGTTCCATCTCATCATAGCTCATGATCTCACGAAGCTCTGCAATGTCGAACGGTGCAAGCCTTGCACCACAGGAAATCAAAATACTCTTTGCTGTCTTTCCTGCCGCCAGCTTATATTTCTTATACTGACGTACTGCAAAATGCTCCGGTTCTTCCTTTTCCAGTTCCTCAAACAGCATATCTACTGCATTTTTAAATGTCTCATCATCTTCCCTTGTTTCCGAAGCGTTGATAAACTCAAGCAGGGTCGCAAAGTTCTGTTCTTCTTCTGGTGCTTCATACCAGATATAGCCGATCAGGGCACAGTACAGAAGTCTCTCTGCTTTCGTCCAGAAATCCTCACTGGACTTCTCGCCTTCTCCTTTCGTGTTCACCATGATCGTATTTACCAGTTTCAAAATATCCTTTTCTGAATGGATATAGTGGAAGGGGTTATAGTGCATACTCTTGGAAAAATTGATCGTATTCAATACTTTTACTTTATATCCATGCCGTACCAGCATCTTTCCGCACTCAATGATGATCGTCCCTTTCGGGTCCGTGACCACATAACTGATGTATTTTCCCATCTGCATCAAATTGGGTTTTACATAAAAACGTGTCTTTCCTGAGCCAGATCCGCCAATCACGATCACGTTCTTGTTCCTCGCAAATTTCGGATTCTTTGGTCTGCCATTCATGGTCAGCCGTTCCGTCATGGTCAGCAGGATATTATTCTCAAATACCGGGTTGATAAAGGGTGCAATGTCTTTTGCCGTCCCCCACCTTGCCGAACCATACTCCACTCCCTGCCGAAACTTTTTGGCATTTTTTCCTTTCATGTAGACCATGAGCTTCACTGCCACGGCTCCAGTAATCCCAACCAGCAATTCATTTTTATGCATACTTGGGAGAATCCTGCTAAATGCCATCTGGAAATTTAAGATCAGCACCATCAGTCTTTCTATCATGGAATCACCTACACAGTATTGGTATAACCATGCCAGCTTATTTCCAACATAAAAGATCACGATATACGGAAGATTCATCAGAACAATCCGAAGCAGCTTATGTACATCCACCGGCGGTAATCTCTCCAGGTATCCTTTTCCTACACCAAGCAACTTCTGTAATCTACTCATAATGATGGCTCCTTCTCCTTTCCTTTTGTTTTCTCCAGCTCTCTGTGCTTTGCAAGCGATTTGGTGATCGCCTGCTGTAACTTCTTCCTCACGGATGGTTTTTTGTCCTTATTCAGAGACTTGCCCGTGTATTCCTTAAAAGCGGCAGTCATCACATCGGCATCCCTTGCCTTAAAGAACACATAGTATCTTGGCGGGTCCGCAGTCACATCTTTTTTCAGGCTGAAATCAATGCTGTACTTTTTTGCTACCCGTTCAAAAGACTTGATGTTTCCATCTGTGATCTCAATGTTGGACAGCTGTACATTCTGCTTCATCAGCTTATCAAGGCTCTGTTTTCCCTTGTAGGTCTTATCCTCCTTTTCCTTCTGGGGCTGTTTCTGGTTTGTTTTCTGTCCCTGCTGTTTTTTCTCCTGCTCCATCTTTGCAAGAGCCTTTACCATGGCAGCTTTCAGCAGATTGGCAGTGACCTTGCCACAGCGGATACAAAGTGAGACTGTTTTCTCATTCACTTCATCCTGCAATCACACCACGCCCTTTCTTCTCTCACTGCTGTCTTATCCTCATTTATCACATTGCTGCTCCTTTCCTCTCTTTTCTGCCAGTTTCATATATTCTTTTTCTGATTCCGCTCCCACTTTGATACAGCACCAAAGGACAAATCCATATACCAGAAATACTGCAGCTGCAGCAACGATCAATACTGTTTTTGTCATCTTCTTTTCTCCCTTCACTTCTCTTGAAATTTTATAAGAGGGCATCTATGAATCCTGTGTCCATAAATGCCCTCATCCATTACCAAGAAATCCTATGATCTCTTATTTTTTCTTTTTGCGAAGAATCACTGTGCCACCAAGACCAGCCATTCCAGCCCCTGCAAGCAGAATCCAGAACAGAATCGGCGTATTATCTCCTGTCTTTGGTGCAGTCGATTTCTTTGTTTCTTCTGTGGTTTTCGTCTCCGATGTTGGTGTGGTTTCTGGTGTTTCCGTCGGTGTCTCTGTTGGAGTTTCCTCCGGTTTCGCCTCATCCTTCATCACAACCTTCTGGATTTCTCCAGTATCTTTGACCGTAAACTTTACATCCTCTGCAACCAGATAACCGTCCGGTGCAGTTTCTTCACGGAGGGTATATTCCCCGATTGGAAGCATCTCAATGTAGTGTGGCTTTTCTTCAGATGTCCAGCTTTCCACGGTCTTTCCATCTTTATCAAGGATCGTCAGTTTCGCTCCTGGCAGCTCCTTACCAGAAATATCGGTCTTAGAAATCTGCACTTTTGTCACATCATCCTTCATTTCCACTTTCTGTACTTCACTGGTATCTTCCACCGTAAACGTGATGCTCTCTGCTGTCACATAACCGTCCGCAGGAAGTGTTTCTGTCATGGTATACTTCTTGCCAGCGGTCAGTTCTTTGATGATATGTGGTTCTTTACCGGAAGTCCATTCATCCACAGTTTTTCCACTCTCATCTGTGACTTTCAGTTTTGCTCCTTCAATCTCCTTTCCGTCTGTCAGAGATGTTTTGGTAAACTCTACGGTTGTCGGCTCATCTTCAAAAGTAAACGCATAAGACAGTGTTTCCTTATCTGCCCCACCATATTCAAAAGTAAATTCCTGTACCTGATCTATTGTCGCAAATCCTGGTGCCGGGGAAGTTTCTTTCACATAGTAGGTATAGCCAAGTGGCAGATCTGCCGTAAAGGTCAATTTTCCTTCCTTATCCGTAGCCTGCTCCTCAATAACCGTATCCGCTTTCAGAATCACATCGCCTTTTGCATTGACAATATCTTCTTTATTGCACAGGGCAAATACAGCCCCTTCCAGCACACGGTCGGAATCTTTTTCTTTCTTTAACACGTTTACTTCTGCCCTCTGGCGTTTGTTCTGCCAGTCAGCGGAATAAGTAACAACTGCGGTATTCTGGTCACGATAAGTCAGATCCACTTCACGGGTTTCTCCATCCAGGACATATCCACTTGCTGTCTCTTTCTCTTTGACATAGTATTTGCCAAGAGGAAGGTCTGTCAGTTTTGCCATGCCTGTTTCATCCGTCGTGATCGTTGCTACCAGTGCATCTTTCTTGTAGTAATCTTCACTCTCACCATCCGCTGCTTTTATATCTTCTAAGGCATAAACCTCAAAAGTAACATCTTTCAGGGAACCGGAAAGATATTCAAACAGATGCTTCATCCATCCGCCAATGGAATCCAGTGCAGATACTTTCTTCAGGAACTCACCTTTTTTATTAATGATAAGTGTTCCAGTTGGCACTGCATCTTTCATCTCTACCTTCTGGATCTCGGCAGTATCATCCACAGTAAAAGAAACTTCTTCCGCCATCAGATAGCCATAAGGAGCCATTTCTTCACGAAGGGTATACGTCTCCCCGGCTGTGAGTCTTTCAATCAGATGTTCCTCACCCTTTACAGACTTCCATGTATCTACCACATTTCCATCCTTATCAAGCACCGTAAGCGTCGCCCCGGAAAGCTCCACGCCTGTCGTAATATCGGACTTCGTAAAGGTTACTTTTGTCGGCTGGTTCTTAAATACAGATTCCAGCTCTACTACTTTCACATCCTGTCCCTGATATTTGGCAGTCACTTCCAAAGTCTCAAAAGAAGAGACATACCCTGCCGGAGCTGCAAGTTCTTTGATATAGTAAGTACTAAATGGAAGGTCAACGTCAAATACTGCCTTTCCATCTTCTCCACTGACTGCTTTTCCAAGTAAGGTATCTGCCTTCACAATCACTTCTTGATGTGCCAGAATATCTTCTTTTGCATAGATACCAAACTCTGCACCTGCCACAACCGTTTCTGTCTCTGCATCCTGTTTTACTACGAACACTTCCACTTTCTGGCGGTCATTCTCAAAGGTTGCTGTCTGCTCGATGACTGGTGTTTTCTGGTCTTTGTATTCAAATGTTACTGTCTGTACTTCTTCATTTAACACAAATCCCTCTGGTGCAGTTTTTTCAACAATCTTATAGGTTCCAAGTGGAAGGTCGGTGATCTGTGCCTTTCCATCCTTATCCGTGGTAACAGTTCCTACCAGTTCCCCGGAAGCATACTCCAGGATACGATTTCCGTTATCATCTTTCTGGAAGTCTGCTGTATAAATATCTTCGGCAGCATATACCTCAAAGACTGCTCCCTCCAGTGTTTCCTTCTGATAAGTAAAATCATCTTTGTAACTATTTAAGACCTCACCCTGTTTTACGATGTTCAGTTCTCCCTTAACCGGATGGTTCTCGTATGCAATCTCGATGATCACATCGCCGGAAGTTCCGTCCATCTGATATGCTGTATTGGAATCTACGTCCACTTCATAGTAATTCTCATTGAGTGTATATCCATAAGGTGCGTTCACTTCCTCAATACGGTAATGTCCGATCTTCAGATTCTGTGGAAGAATTAAGTATCCCTGCTCATCTGTAAAATAAGATTTATGTTTTACTGTCGTCGGATACGTTGTTACCTGTTCCACATACTTTTCTGTATCCAGGTTAAAAATCTTAAACTCTGTATTCTTCTGAAGGACTGCTTTCTTTGTCTCATCGTCCTGTTTGATGATCTTCAGCTTCGCTTCAAATTCTTTGTCAAGCAGCACTCTCCATACCTGCGGTGTAGTCGGATGATTTTCCGTAATCTGTACGATGAAATCATTGACTGGAGTATAATTATGTGGTGTGGTTGTTTCACGGACAATGTAGGTTCCATAAGGAATCGCAATACTGCGGGCATACCCTTTCTCATCCGTAAAGATCTCTGTTGCACCATTTTCTCCGATCACTACCGGCTTGGCAGAATCAAAGTCATAGCTGCCATCTTCTTTTACTGTCAGGGATGATACCAGATAAGCGGTAAATCCTGCACCTTTCAGTAAATCGGCATCTGTCTTTCCGTTGTTCGCTGCCTTGATAATCTCAAATGGCTGCTTCATCACCTGTTCCAGAGACAGACAGTCACGCTTCACTTCCGCTACAAGATCACCCTCGTAATTGCAGACCAAATCATGTTCTTCTTCATCTGCCAGGTAACCCGTTGGAGGAGTAATCTCTTTTACATAGTAATTACCAAGGTATAATCCATCTACGGAAGCCTGTCCATTCTTATCTGTTGTAAGAGTGGCAACCTGCTCTCCTGCTTTGTAGATCACGCCAGTTGCTCCATCCGGATGAACAATATCCTCACAGGCATACAGACCATAAACTGCCTTTTCTAAAGTAGCATCTCCCTGTGGAACTGCCTTCTTTGTTTCTTTGTCCTGCTTCTGTAAAGAAATCTTTGCTGTCACACGCTCGTTTTTGAAGGTATGCTTAAATGTCAGTTTTGCTTCCTTATCGTTTGTATAAGAAAACGCAAACGTATATACATCATCTGCATTTCTCAGATAGCCTTCCGGAGCCTGTACTTCTTTTACATCATAAGAAAATCCCAGCGGCAGGTCTGCGGTAAATTTCGCTGTTCCATCATTTCCAGTTGTCACTTTCTCAATCAGAGTGCCTTTCTTTACGACAACCGTCCCATCTGCATTTTTAATGTCACTGGCTGCATAAAGTCCAAAAATTCCTCCATCCAGAGGATTTTCTGTATCCTTATCCTGCTTTGTCACAACTACTTCTGCTTTCTGTCTGTCATTCGTAAAAGTTGTCTCAGAAAAAACAACATCTACATTCTGTCCTGCATAAGAAAGAGTGACTGACTTTTCTTCCCCGGCATTATAAAATCCGGTCGGAGCCTGTTTTTCTTTGATGATATATGTACCAAGATGCAGGTTTTTCAGAATGACTGCCCCATTCGAGTCTGTTGTCAGATTCTCTTTGACCAGATCACCCTTGCTGTAAACCTTGGCACCATAAGCAGTTTTAATATCTGCTCCGGCATACACATCATAAATCGCACCTTTCTGTCTGCGTTTCTCATACTTAAATGTTGTTCCATTCTCGGTGACATCTGCACCTGTCAGAACCTGACCTTCTTTATAAACAGTCAGCTGTCCCATCTGTTCTTCATCCGGAACAGTCACAGTCGTTGTTTTGCTGACTTCCAGTTTTACATTGTAGGCAGTTGCATTGATACGGTATCCTGTCGGAGCTGTAATCTCTTTCAGATATACAGTGTCCTGTGTCTTAATGATCTGTACGGACGATTCCCCGTTCGCATCGGTTGCCGGTAACTTTGTGATCAGCTTTGTACAGTTTGCATCACTGTATAAACCAAACACTGCACCAGACAGCTTTGCGTCTGCTTTTGCATCTTTTTTAATCACCTTCACACTTGCGTGCTGCACCCAGGTTACTTTGAAGTCCACATATTTCTCATCATCAACACCTTCACCAAATACCAGGGCCAAGTCCTGTGAACCAGATCCGGTACTGATCTTATATGCAGAATAATCTTTTGTTACACTGCCTTTCATCGTTGCCGACCAGCTTCCTGCGACATCCTGTACCTGTGTAAGAGGTGCAGATAAGTAAAACTTGGTTCCACCACTGATTTCCACTGCTTCACCAGCTTTGCTTGTCTTTCCGGTTGTCACGTTGTGAAGTTTCACACCACTTGGAAGTTTCATTGTGATACTCTGCAGTTCATCTGCTTTAAAAATGATTTCCTTTGTTCTCTGGCTGTTGCCATCTACATAAGCTGTCACATCCGCATCTGAAAAAGACATTGCCACATCCGGAATATCTGGCTGAGAAATACAATAATTATAAAGTTTTTTCGCAAGATTCTGTGCAGTAGCGTTTGCACCAGAAAAAGCATCTGAACTGCCATTCGCATATGACGCAGCAAGATGTACCAGAATAAATCTGGCTCCTGCACTCAGGTTTCCATAGCCATTTTCTTCTGTAAAAAATCCATCATCGCCAGAAGCCTTTGTGCCATAGTAACATACTTTAGCCAGTGCTTTACCATCTCCAACCTTATTGATTGTATATGTTCCTGTGCCAGGTCCCGGTTTGGACGGCTGTACACAATAAGCTGTGGTGGACACATTACCGAATTTTACGGTATACTGATACGTCAGATAAGTTCCATAACCATAATCCGCATATCGGTATTCGGCACCTCTTGTCACTGAAACCTGTTGTGAACTTCTTGCATTTCCTGCTGCCGCCATAAATGTCACTGTTTCACCCGGCTCCATCTCATACAAGTCAATTCCTTCATTTTCTGCCTGATCCATTACTTCTGAAACAGTCAGACCAGATTCTTCATCTGTTGTTACTTCCTGTCCATCTGTAAGATCAGTTACAATCTCTTTTGACCCGTCCGAATCAACATCTTCCTCCGCATTATCTGAATCTTCTGTTTCACCGGCATTTCCTTCACCAACTGTATTTTCAGAAGAACTCTTTGTCTGTGCTTCTGTTTCCGGCTCTTTTACCGTAATGTTTCTGCTTACTCTGTAAGCTGGGTGACCGCTGACTGGTTCTACTGCATAGACAGCTTTGTAGGTATCCGGTGTATGTGCATCAAAATCTGTACCGGCTTCACTCTTTGCTTCATGGAATAAAACTTTCACCTTTTTTTCATTCACGCCCTCTATACCGGACAGATCGACTTCCACCTCAAATTCTTCTCCATAGGGAATCTCAATATCCTTTGCTTCCACAATTTCGTCTTTGTCAAGAGTATCCTGCACATCCTGCAGTTCCGGATATTGCTGTTCAAATGAAGTTGTCTCCGGTTCTAATTCAGAAGCAGAAACCGTGACTGGTTGAACGATAACAGACGCCAAAGTTGCAACTGCCATAAATCCCGACAAGAATCTTTTAAATCGCATTTTCATTTTGACTGAGTCCTCTCTTTCTTCGATAATTTACTCCACTTTCGTTCAGGCTTACACCTGCATGAATCAATCATAGAAACCACCTCCCTTGTGTCTTGGATTGACTTTTAAATAAAAACAGGATTGAGCTATTAAGCCGCAAGAGGTAATTCGTAATCATTCCTGCCAAGGGTGCCTCTCATCCATTGCCCTTCACGTTGCCACCGAATACCCGCCGCCAGATGCGTAGCTGGGAAATTCAGGTATCCTCTTGCTGCTGATATGAAATTGTCAAGGTTCACTTTTAGGAGGGAATTTATTGTTTTGAATTAAAATAGACATTTGCCCCTCCACTAACCGCATGTGTGAAAGGGCAAAAATTAACCTGTTTGAAATTTTTTTAGAAAATTTTTTGAAACAGCAAAAACTTACAAAGTTTCCAGCCTGTCTTTTAGTTTCTGCAATACTTTGTTTTTCCTGTTTCTGATTGTCTTTGTACAACACCCGAAATACTGTGCTGTTTTTTTAACTGTGTACTCTTCAAAAAATAATAGTCTTATCAATTCCATTTCTTCTTCAGACAAATATTTCAGTGCTTCCTGCAGCTCTTGTATTTCTGACACCCTGATGACTATTTCTTCTGGTGATAATATATGCAAATAACTGTTGTAACTCGTTTCTCCTACTTTTTCTATTCCGCATACACCATTTTTCTGCATTTTTTCAAGCTGGTATCTTTCTTTTCTTCTTGACTGGTACCATGCCAGATATACGTCTCTGGTAACTTCTACGAGAGTTTCATTTACACGCAGCACATACCGTTGTCTTTCCTTTGGTTTTTTACCACGCATCTTTTATTCTCCCTTCTGAAGCACTCCGGTCAGTCTGCCTGCATTTCTTCTCATTTTCTGCTTTGCCTGTGAAATACATTTTGATACTGCCGGTTCTGTAATTCCAAACACCCGTGACACTTCTCTTTGTGTCCGTTGCTGAAAATAAATTTGATGGATCACCTGTCTCTGCCGGTCAGTCAGCAGATCCATGAATTCTCCAATAGCTTCTTCTATAATCAGTTTTTCAAGTATATTCTGCCTTTTATCCACCAATTCGCACCAGCCTTCTGAAATATGGCTGTATGAAATGCAATTATTATGTTCTCGTACCTCCCTGTTCCTGCACAGCCGATCTTCACCTTCTAATATCAACCGCACATACCAGGGCTGATTATCAAAAAAATCTTCCTTAACAACTGTTATTTTTCTTCCTGCTTCATATACATAATCTCGACAGGTAAATAAAGGAAAAACCGTTCCATAATCACCTGCACAATAGAAAACATATCCTGTCTGATACGCAATAATTTCCGCACCATCTATCAGTCTATGCTTTACAACTGCCACATCGTTTTCTCTCAAATACCTGGCGGACGGAACCTTTCTTTTTTCTTTCCTGTTACCTACAACCTGTTTCAATTCCTGCAATGTCAGCATAATTACCACCTTTCTGCCTACTGGCAACAGGAGCCCATCAGCAGAAAGGATAGGATTATTACTGATTTACTGGCAAAAGGGCAGTAAAAAACAGCTTCCGGCACACCCGTTTTTTTTAACGAGAGCCTGAAACTTCCTTACTGCCCTTTCTGCTAATTTACAGCATCCTCTATTTTATTTTCCGTCTGATGTCCCGGTCAGACTTCTTTGCATTTCTTTCCGTTTTTATGTTCTTTTCATTTTCCATCAAAACAGAATAGTCTCCCATTGCATCATAGGGACACTGCTTCCGATAGATTAAATTTTCTTGTCTGGTCATCAATCCTGTCTCCCTTCCTTGTTTCTGTCTCTTTCTCTCTGTTTGCTATTTTAACAGCACAAAAAACTATTATCCTTAGCATATATGGGGAGTTTTTTTGTTTTACACCCCATATATGGTGAAATTTCACCTGTACTCATTAAAACTGTCTATCAGCGAATCTATTGTCTGCATAATAATTTTCTGCTCTTTCCATTCCATCTTCTGAATACGATAAAATACTTCCTCAAACTGCTTTCTTTTTTCTGCATCGTCCCCCTCTTTTCCCATCAGGATATTGGCATCTGTTTCCAGGATCTCAATCATCTTCCTGAAAATCTCAACAGACATTGCCGTTTGCCCTCCTTCTATCCTGCTGACCGTATTGACACTGATACCTGCTTTTTCCGCAAAAGATTCCTGTGACAACTTCATTTCCTGCCTGCGTTTTCTGATCCGTTCTCCCAATTCAATAAGTTCTGTGGAAATTGCACGATTGCTCAATACGGTGTCTCCTTTCCTGCAATTTATCCCAGCTTTACGACATTGTGTCGCAAAGTTTCCAGAAAAAAAGCAGCTAATTTTGTCTTAGCTGCTTTTCAAAAGATCTATTTCATTTTATTCTCGGTATTTTATGTATTCCTGTAATAACTGTGAGCAGGAAAACACTAAGATAAATGATTGCCTGTCCAATCATTGCCAGCAATACGACACTTCCTATCAATCCTCCGATCAGAAAATTCATTGTCCATACTGCCAGTGTTCCTCCAAGATCAAAACCTCTTGGAACCATCCAGACACACATTTTTCCAATTCCAAACGGTATCCCCATCAGAAGTAACAGCAAGAAATAATTGCACTTCCCATACTGGATACAAAACGGTCTTAATACTGTAAACAATACTGTAATCACCAGCACTGGTGCTATCACTTTTTTAATCATCTTCTTCATGTTCCTTTATCCTCCATACATATCGTGATTAACTTCTGCCTGATAATAACTGTTTATCGTTGCCGGGGCATTATACAGGGCGGTCAGAAGATAGGCTTTAATATTCCCAACCTTGGTCGTATTCCGGTTCAGACAGAACAGCACATATTCGATATGCGAATAGTTCAGTTTCATAAACCTGCTTTTTACCAAAGCAACTGGTTTTTCTACTCCCGCAATGCGAATCATACTGTCCTCCGGCATCATCATAACTTCGATCATCAACTCCACCAGTTCATCTACATCTTCCTTGGCATGATATTGATAATCTATGTTTTCATGGATCACCTCACGATATGCTTTCATCTCCTCCATCACATCTTTTTTCTTTTGGAAATTACCTGATATGATTGGATAAGATTGATTTATCTCAGTTTCACTAATATCAGTCTTGTTAATATCAGTATTATTAGATTGTGATTTCGGACATTCTGGATTTGTGATTTCCACTATTCTGGAATGATGATTTTCACTATTTTTGAATTGTGATTCTGGAAATTCTGGATTTGTGGTTTCCACCATTCTTGAATTGTGATTTTCACTATTCTGGAATTGTGATTCCCCATAATCCTGAATTGTGGTTTTCACTACTCCTGAATGATGATTTTCACAATTCAGAGAAATGCCTGTTTTCCCCTTGTTTTCTGCTTCTTGTTGCAAATCTGCACATTCCTTATGTCTTTTCTGTTTCGATTGCAAATCTGCAATTTTTTTATGATCTTCCTGCTCAGATTGCAGATCTGCACAATTACCTGTCGGCTTTTGATCTGGAACCTCTCTGATCATAAAATTTTTCACATAAATAACATTCGGTTTTCCCAGTCCCAGACGTTTCTTCTCTATCAATCCAATCCCATTACTGCTGTCCAGCTCTTTCACCAGCTTCACTGCCTTTTGAGTTCCGCAGTTCATCAACTCTGCAATTTCTTCCACAGTGAAGATAATGTATACTCTGTCCTCTGAATCCAACCATCTATTTTTAATGCTCAGGCTCATACGGTCCAGCATCAGACCGTATAATACCTTTGCTTCGCAAGAAAGAGTTTTAAAGCAGGATTCTGTAAACAGCACTTTAGGGACACGATAGAAGCTGTATTGTTCCGCTTCCATCCCTGTAAAATAATCAAACTGTATCTTCTGCATCTGCTACTCCTTCTTTGTTTTCTTTCCATTTATCCAAAAGCATAAAAATGACTTCTTCTATCTGTTCTTTAGAATATGTCTCCGGAAAATAATTTCCAATTTTTTTTGCCGGAATCGTCACATTGATCTTACTGCTTTCCTTTTTTAATAAAACAGCATAGATATAACTCTGGTTTAATTTTCCATTTGCACTGCATTCTTTTAACTGTTCTGCCTGTTGTTTTGTCGGAAAAATGCTGCTGTTGGTAATCACTTCCAGAAGCCACCCCTGTTCCTCTGGCTTCAGATAAGACAGCTTTTCTCCCACAATCATAGGAATTTTATTATTGTCCACATATTCCAGCAAAGCATCTGATAATGCCGCCAGACGGATATACCTCTGTACGGTTCTCCCACTGTCCCCGGCAGCTTCCCCAACCATATCTGCTGTATATTTCTCACCTTTACTTCCCTGATGCTTCATTGCATCATATTTCATCTTATAGGCATGAGCTTTCTCACTTGGCAGTAGATTTTCACGCTGAATGTTGGAATCGACCATAATAATGACCGCTTCATCATCCGTATAATTTCGGACAAGAACTGGCAATGTAGTCTTTCCACACAGTTCACAGCCTCTTTTTCTTCTATGCCCGGAAATCATCTCATATCCGCCATCTGGTCGAGGTCTTACCAGCGCAGGAGTCAAAACACCGTATGTTTTAATGCTCTCTACGGTTTCTGCCATTTTTTCATCATCATTTACATGGAACGGATGATTTTTAAAGGGATAGAGCTTTGCCAGATCTATTTCCACAACCTGGTTCATACTCTTTTCCGGTGTTTCCTCTAATCCCAGTAATTCATCATAAGAGGTAAGCTGAATATCTTTTTTCGGTCTACGCATGTTTCAACACCTCCTGAACCAGTTCCAGATAGCTGTCTGCCCCCTTGCTTTTTCCATCATAGGCAAAGATACTTACACCCTCCGATGCTGTTTCTGCAAGGCTTTCTGTTCTCGGAATCGTCTGCTCAAAAATCCTAATGTCACTTCCGTATGTAGTTTTGATTGCCTGTTTGTTTCTCTTTGCATTATTGTAACGGCAATTATCCATTGTGAATAAAATGCCTTCTATCTGTAAATCCGGATTGAACCTCTGATGGATTCCCTTAACTACTTTCAGTAATTCCATGAGTCCATCTGCCGCATAATATTGTGGCTGCACTGGAATCAGAACACTGTCCGCTGCACTCAAAGCATTGAGCGTCAGCATTCCCAGGGATGGCATACAGTCAATCAGAATATAATCATACTCATCCTTCAGCAGTTCCAGATACTCTTTCAGCACCTTTTCTCTGTCCTCTACTGTAAATAAAGACATATCCATTCCGGCAAGCAATTTATTGGACGGAATTAGGTCAACACCTTCTTCATGGTGCAGAATTGCTTCTTTCGGATCAAATTCCAGTCCCATGATAATGTTCTCCATCATGCTTTTTAATGTTACCTTGAGATTTTTAGGGAATCCCAATCCCATTGTCAAGTGCCCCTGTGGATCAGCATCTACCAGGACTACTTTTTTCCCTGACTTCACCAGTCCGGCTCCCAGATTGATTGTTGTCGTTGTTTTGGCTACTCCGCCTTTCTGATTTGCAATAGCAATTACTTTACACATATACTTTCCTCCGATTTACTCTTTTTCTTCTACTTCAACATAAACACGAAAATATTTGCTTGTTCCTTTGTTCGCATAAGCATCCGATACTTCCAGAACATCCAATTCTTTATGCTTTTCCAAAATACGACGGAACCATTGAATATCCTTTAAAGTACCCTGTAATCTAATTTTCAGCATACATATCCTCCCAGTCTTTGTAAAAACAATACTCTGGATAACGGATTTTAATGGCTTCCCAAAAATACCGGGCATATCCGCAGCAAAACAGATCTTCTACGGTATAATACTGACACTCTTTTAACTGATCTTCCTCTGCTTCATAATCTCCGACACTTGGTGTCCCATTGCAGTAAAGATTAAATGCCATGCGGACGATCCGTAAACTTCCACTGGTCTGCCAACCTTCCTGCAGGGATTCCGTTTTTACACATCCAGTTTTAAAATTATAGATTTTATTCACATTTTCTCTTGTGTCTCTGTCGATACCCAGGCAATAAACCAGAGCCTGATGATAAACATCCTGATATCTGCATTTTTTCAGATATTCCATATAAAATTTTTCGTGTTCCTTGCTCTTGAAAGTAATTGTGCGAAAATTGCTATTCTCTGCTCTTAACGCTGTGTTTGTCATTTTCATTTTCCTCCTGAATTTTTAATATTTTGGTATAAAAAAGCACTCCATTTCTGGAATGCCCCATAAAAAATAGGGACACCCGCTTTTAACAAGTATCCCTATAATCTATCAATGATCTGATAGCTCTCTATTCATTTTCATATTCAAGATTCTTTGTGTTCCCCGTACCGAGGTCTAAGGCAACAACTACGGTTACTCTCTGCACAAGTATCTTTTCCTTGTGATTTTCACCGATTTTGTTGAAACTGAAAAACTCTACAAAGTGCGTAAATTCAAGGATTTCTAGGTATCTTTCCTTTGTAGTCCCACCACAGTCTCCACATGAACAGTCATCCCAAATTGATCAACCGGGCATACTTTTCTAAGCTCATATCCCCTCTCACACAGATACTTCAGATCCCTTGCCAACGTCGCACTGTCGCAACTTACATACACAATCCTATCCGGGTTCATCTCGACCATGGTCTCCAGCAGGGTTTCATCACAGCCTTTTCTTGGCGGATCTACGACGATGACATCTGCATAAACGCCATTTTTCTTATACTCTCTTGGCAGCACTTCTTCTGCTTTTCCCACAAAGAACTCTGTATTCTCCAGGCCATTAAGTTTCGCATTTTCTTTCGCATTCTCTATAGCTGCCGGAACAATTTCCACACCACGGACAAATTTTGCTTTCTGTGCCAGGAACAGGGAAATGGTTCCGATTCCACAGTAGAGATCCCATACTGTTTCCTGACCGTGAAGATCTGCATATTCCAGTGCCTTTGCGTAAAGCTTCTGGGTCTGCATAGGATTTACCTGATAGAAAGACAGAGGAGAAATCTGATAGGAAATATCTCCGATCCTGTCTGTGATATATTCCTGACCCCAGAGCAGACGGATTTCCTCACCAAGGATTACATTACTGTGTTTCTTATTTACATTGATGGTGATGCTTGTCATTCCCGGAATCTCACACAGAGATTTTACAAGCTGTTCCTCTTTCGGAATCTTATTTCCGTTCAGGATCAGACAGACCATCACTTCTTTTGTGAAGTATCCGTAACGGATCAGGACATGGCGCACCAGCCCTTTGCCTGTTGCTTCATTATATGGTTCAATCCCGTATTTCTCCATATGTGCGATCACACGGTCCAGAACTTCTTTATTCTCAGCTACACCAAGTGCACAGTCACGGTTTTCGATAATATTGTGGGTTCTTCCCGCATAGAAACCTGTAACGATTTTTCCCTCTTTATTTCTGCCTACAGGAAACTGTGCCTTATTTCTGTAATGAAAAAGTTCATCCATGCCAATGATCGGCTCCATGGGGATATCTGTAAAGCCACCGATACGTTCCAGATGTCCCTTCACCTTATTTGTCTTAAATACAAGCTGTTGGTCATAGGAAAGTGCCTGAAGCTGGCATCCGCCACACTGACGGGCAAATTCGCACTTGGGCTCAACTCTGTACGGAGATGGCTTCAGCACCTCCATAAGACGGCCATAGCCATAATTTTTCTTTGCCTTGATAATTTTGGCTGTTACTGTATCTCCGATTACTGCGTCCTTGACAAAAACAGTGAAGCCATCGGCTTTTCCGATACCTTCACCGTCAATTCCGCAATCTTCTATCTCTAACGTAACAAGATCGTTCTTACGAAATTCCATAAAGATTACACCTCATCTGTTCTTCTTAAGTTGGATTCAAACAATTTATTATATCCAAGCCATTCTTTTTTGCTCTTGTTTGCTGCAAAAATCTCTGTGATGGTTTCCATTCTTGCATCTGTATTATCTGCAAGATTGAGAGCTACAGCCTCCACCAGTGCAGGTTTCTTCGGGGAACCATATTCAAGCTCTCCGTGATGTGACAGAATACAGTGGATCAGTTCATTCTTAAGCACCTCTGGAAATTCCGGTATCTGGTGTGCAAGATCATTGATCATCTGTGCTCCCATATAAATATGTCCCAGAAGCTGGCCTTCATCTGTATAATCATTTAACGGAAATGCAGATAATTCTTTTGTCTTTCCGATATCATGAAGAAGTGATGCTGTGATCAGTAAATCCCTGTTGATGACCGGGTATGCCTTTGACATATAATCGCAGAGTCTGGTCACTCCCAGAGTATGCTCCATCAGACCGCCGATAAATCCGTGATGTACTGTCTTCGCTGCAGAATGTCCTTCAAACGCTTTCACAAAAGCTTCATCTTCCACAAATAATTTCTTCAGAAGTGCAGACAGATAAGTATTCTCCACACTGTCAATAAATGCTCTCAGCTGGCTGTACATATCATCTGTACTGTTCTCACTTACAGGAAGATAATCTGCAGGATCATATTCATCTTCAGCAGCCTTGCGCACACGCTTGATATTCAGCTGCATAGCCCCTGCAAAGCTGGTCACATCTCCCACAACATCTATATAATCCAGTGCATCAAAATCATCAATTCCAAGAGAATTCGGATCCCAGATCTTGCCATCCATGATTCCGGTTTTATCCTGGAGAATAATATTCTCATAGGGTTTTCCATTCTTCGTTACCGCAGACTGTTTCTGCTTGCACAGATAAATCCCATTAATTCTGTCTCCCTCATGTAACTCATTTAAAAAACGCATAAAGCCTGCCTCTCTATCCTTTATTTTTAGTATTATAACAATTCCACAAGAAAGAATCCCGCTTGTAGGATTCTCTGCCTGTCACTATCTCTCTCCAACTGTTACCTTATAATCTTTCTCCGCATACTCACCATCGGAATTTTTGCGAAGAACCGTTATGGTAAGATTTTCTCCCTGCTTTTTTGTCTGAAGATATGTATAGTAAGACTGCATACTCTCTGTGGGAGTTCCATCAATCTTACTTATAATATCTCCACACTGTATCCCTGCCTTCATCGCAGGAGATTCTTCTTGTGTACGCTCCACGTAAAGTCCCTGATCAATTCCCAGTTTTCTACATTGTGCCTGAGTTATCTCTGTTCCATAAATACCTGTATATCTGATTGTCTCTTTGTTAGCCAGATGTTCTACCAACGGAAGAATCTGCGAAATGGAAACTGCATGAATATTATCTCCGTCATTTTCATTCTTCTTCAGTATCATACCTGCCACATTTCCGTCAGAATCAAGCAGCACACCACTTCCATCTTCATTCCCCTGCACATCTGTAGCCAACACATTATACTCCGTATCCGCTACCGATAGTTTTTCAGAAACAGAAGTGATCATTCCATAAACCACCGCATCACTGTCACCGGCAGGACTTCCGATAGCAATTACTATATCGCTCTGTCCCAGTTTCTTTGTGTCTGTCAGATCAGATACCACGATACCTTCTCTTGTACTGTCATTGAGAAGATTTTTTCTCACAGTTGCAACCGCAAATCCGGAATCTGCATCTCCCCTGCATATCTCTCCCTGCACTGTCGAACCATCTGCAAAAGTCACCTGCAGTTCCTGCAGATTTTCCAGTTCTTCCTCATAGGTCAGGATATAAAATTGCGTCTCTGTTTCAAGAAAGACAAGACCTTCCGTATCTTCCTGCTGAAAATAAGAATTATTCAGCAAATCCTCATCCTTTGAAATTCCTCTCACGTTTACAAGAGATTTTCGGGATTTTTGGGAAACCTTCAGCACTTCCCTATACATCTCCTGACGCATTGCCAGAAGACTCTTCTCCTCTTGTTCAGAAACTGAAGCGACAGATTTCCTCTCTGTTGCCTGTTCTTCAGATATCGTCTCCGCTACATCCGATCCTGTCAGTTCGATTTTCTGCTGTGTATTCTCTTCTCTGTCCGCCATAACCGGAAACACACTGGCAAAAGTTACGGCTGCGCAGCCTCCAAACAAAACGCCACATCCTGCTATCATAAGCAGCCTGCGCAACAGACTGCCATTCTCTTTTGGCTGTTTTTTTACCGTTTCTTTTATAAACTGATATTCCTGTGTGTCCATTTTGTTTTTTTTCATACCTGATTCTCCTGCCGCACTCCATTCAGGATAACTGCCCAGTGTCATACAAAACAGCAATCTGCCAAACAGTTACCATTCAGGTTCAATATCGCTTGTATTCAAACAAATTATATCGTAACAATCTACACATTATTTTAACAAAAAGATATGAATTTTTTATGAATATACTATAAGTAATTTCCCACAGTACAAAAAAGAAGCTCCTACTGAAACACTTATCGTATCAGCGAAACACTGCAGCTCAGGTTATTATGATGACACAAAAAAACGGCTTAAATGCACATATAATAGCATTCAAACCGTTTCCTATGCGGAAGATGGGACTTGAACCCACACGAGCGCAATGCTCACAAGATCCTTAGTCTTGCTCGTCTGCCAGTTCCGACACTTCCGCATATCGCATTTCTGTTATAAGTTTTACTTATTGTTGCGACAATTGGTACTATACCAAAAACTATATAAACTGTCAATAGCTTTTTTTAATTTTTTTTATTTTTTTGTATTTCTATCCTTTTTGCTTTCCATAGATTCCAAAATCATATATAATAGGGAAAGTATTTGTAACTGCTTATTTCACAGTAAGTTACTGTTCACTCCGTTCACAGTAACTTAGCCAAAATTCATTCCAGATTGCCTGCGGCAATGGAATTTTGGCTTGTATGTCTCGGGATTTTGGCATATTCATGCCAAAACACCTCGCGGGATAGTGATGTGTGAACAGTAACCACCGTTACACAGTTACAATTATTTTTTAGAATTGCTATAATCCCGGAGTACATTTCCATAACAAAAAATGCTATAATATCAGGGACAGCAAATTATAAAGATATCTATCAGGAGATTTAAACAGACAATGAATCAGAAAGCATATAAAGCACTTGAATATTATAAAATCATCAATATGCTGACAGACAAGGCTTCCTCTTCCATGGGAAAAGAAATCTGCCGGAAGCTGGAGCCATCCACAGATATTGATGAAATCCGACATATGCAGACTCAGACCAGAGATGCCCTTACCCGTCTTTTCCAGAAAGGAAATATTTCCTTTGGCAGCGTCAAAGATGTGCGTGGTTCTCTGAAACGTCTGGAAATCGGAAGTTCTCTGGGGATTGGTGAACTTCTTGCCATCTGCAGCCTTCTTGAGAACACCAATCGTGTCAAAGCTTATTCCAGAAGTGAGCGCGGTGATTCTCTCCCGGACTCTCTGGACGGGATGTTCGAGGCACTGGAACCACTGACTCCTCTTACAACAGAGATCCGCAGATGCATCCTCTCAGAAGATGAAATCAGTGATGATGCAAGCAGCAACCTCCGCCAGATTCGAAGAAACATGAAGATTACCGGAGACAGAATCCATACACAGCTCTCCTCTCTTGTAAACGGAAGTGCCCGCAATTATCTGCAGGATTCCGTTATTACCATGAGAAACGGACGCTACTGCATTCCGGTCAAGGCAGAATACAAAGGACAGGTTCCGGGTATGGTACACGATCAGTCCTCCACAGGTTCTACTTTATTTATCGAACCTATGGCAATCGTAAAACTAAATAATGACATCCGCGAGCTGGAACTGGAAGAACAAAAAGAGATTGAAGTGATCCTTTCCACCCTGAGCCAGCAAACTGCAGAACAGACCGACTCTATCCGCGCAAATCTTAATATCATGGTACAGCTTGACGTCATTTTTGCCAGAGCATCCCTTGCCATGGATATGAATGCAACAGAACCAATCTTCAATGATGAAGGACGCATCCGTCTGAAACAGGCACGCCACCCTCTCATTGATAAGAAGAAAGCTGTTCCCATTGATATCCGTCTCGGCGATGATTTCGACTTGCTTGTTATCACCGGTCCGAACACCGGTGGTAAAACTGTATCTTTAAAGACTGTCGGACTTCTCACTCTCATGGGCCAGTCCGGTCTTCATATTCCCACACTGGACCGCTCAGAGCTTGCACTGTTTGAAGAAGTTTATGCTGATATCGGTGATGAACAGAGTATTGAACAGTCATTAAGTACATTCTCCTCACATATGACCAACGTGGTTTCTTTCCTGAAAAAAGCCAACCGTCACTCTCTTGTCCTTTTCGATGAGCTCGGTGCAGGTACAGATCCGACAGAGGGTGCTGCCCTTGCCATTGCGATCCTTTCCCATCTTCATGAACAGGGAATCCGCACTATGGCAACCACCCATTACAGTGAGCTGAAGGTATATGCACTCTCCACCTCAGGTGTAGAAAATGCCTGCTGCGAATTTGACGTGGAAACGCTCCGCCCGACCTACCGCCTGCTGATCGGTGTTCCCGGGAAAAGTAATGCATTCGCCATTTCTTCCAAGCTTGGACTTCCGGACTATATCATCGATAAGGCCAAAGAACAGATCAGTGAACAGGATGAATCTTTCGAAGATGTTCTCAGTTCCCTGGAAAGCAGCCGTATAACTATTGAAAATGAACGCCGCGAGATTGAACAGTATAAACAGGAAATTGCCTCTCTGAAATCCGAAATGGAATCCAAACAGGAGAAGTTGAACGAGCAGCGAGACCGCATCATCCGTCAGGCCAATGAGGAAGCTCATGCAGTTCTCCGCGAAGCCAAGGAATATGCAGACCAGACTATGAAGATGTTCCACAAATTCCAGAAAGACCATGTGGATCTCTCTGCTGTGGAAAAAGAACGCCAGAATCTGCGCAAACATATGAATAAAGCAGAGAAAGGCATGACTCAGAAAACTGCTGCAAAGAAACCGAAGAAGGAACTCACAGCCAAAGATATCTCCCTCGGAGATGCAGTTAAGGTTCTCAGCATGAATCTGAAAGGTACTGTCAGCAGCCGTCCGGACAACAAAGGTTTCCTCTTCGTTCAGATGGGTATCATCCGTTCCAAGGTTCACATCTCTGATCTGGAACTGATCGATGAAGCAGAGATCACCACACCAACCATGCAGCGTACAGGTGCAGGTAAAATCCGCATGTCAAAAGCAGCCCATGTATCCACAGAAATCAACCTGCTTGGCAAAACGGTAGATGAAGCAGTTGCAGAGCTTGACAAATATCTGGATGATGCTTATATCGCTCATCTGAAATCTGTCCGTATTGTTCATGGTAAAGGAACCGGTGCTCTAAGAAAAGGTGTACACAATTATCTGAAGCGCCAGAAGCATGTGGAATCCTTCCGCCTTGGAGAATTCGGCGAAGGAGATGCAGGTGTTACTATTGTAGAATTTAAGAAATAGGAGGGACCGCCATGGTTTCCAAACAGAAAATCCTTATTGTTGATGATGATAACAATATCGCAGAGCTTATTGCCCTGTATCTTACCAAAGAATGCTTCGAGACAAAAATCGTAAATGACGGAGAAGAAGCGTTAAGGGAATTTGCCTCCTTCCACCCGGATCTGATCATTCTGGATCTGATGCTTCCGGGAATTGACGGTTATCAGGTATGTCGTGAAATCCGACATACCTCTGATGTTCCCATCATTATGCTTTCCGCAAAAGGCGAAACCTTTGACAAGGTTCTCGGACTTGAACTGGGTGCAGATGACTATATGATCAAACCCTTTGATTCCAAGGAACTGGTTGCCCGTGTACGTGCTGTCCTGCGCCGTTTCCAGGTTAAGCAGCCATCGCCTTCTTCCAGTGAAAAATGTGTTACTTACCCGGATCTGACCGTTAATCTGACAAACTATTCAGTCACATACATGGGGCGTCAGGTTGATATGCCGCCAAAGGAACTGGAACTTCTCTATTTCCTTGCAGCATCACCAAACCAGGTATTTACCCGCGAGCAGCTTCTGGATCATATCTGGGGTTACGAATACATCGGTGATACCCGTACTGTAGACGTTCATATCAAACGTCTTCGTGAAAAGATCAAAGACAATCCTCACTGGTCCATTGCCACCGTATGGGGAATCGGATACAAATTTGAGGTAAAAAATTCATGAAACAGCATCATCTTTCCACAAAATTCCTGAGATTTTATATTCTCATCGGGATTTTAGGATTTTTCCTCATAACCCTCGGCGGTTCTTATATGGTGGAAAAGCATCTGGAACACTCTTTAAGTGCCGCACTTTATACAGAAGCGCACAATATCGCATCTAACGAAGCAGTTAAAAGCAATATCTCTTCCAGTACAGTAGATACTCTTCAGGAACACTTATGTGCAATTTCCGATTTTCAGGATGCTGTATTGTGGATCATCAACAGTAACGGTGAAATCATTGTAAGTACACAGAAAAATATTGATGTCCGGGATCCAATCCCACTGGAAGAATTCGATGCTTCCAAATGGGGAAGCAACTATTATCAGATTGGAAAGTTTTATGGTTTCTTTAAAACAGATCATTTGAGTGTTATTGCCCCGATCACCTCTGATATGGAAACCAAAGGTTACGTGGCAATCCATTATTCGATGACAAACCTTTATCAGAGCCGAAGCAGTATTCTTTTTATCATGCAGGTAATCTTTCTCCTGTGCTATGCAGCCACCAGTCTTCTGCTCTGGGCTTACAGCCACTACATACGTAAGCCCCTGGCCAGGATCATGAAAGGTGCCAGTGAATATGCAGGAGGTAATCTTGCATATAAAATAGACGTTACTTCTGATGATGAAATGGGATATCTTGCCAAAACTCTGAATTATATGTCCGATGAACTGAACAAAAACGGAGAATATCAGCGTAAATTCATTGCAAATGTCTCTCATGATTTCCGTTCTCCCCTTACCTCCATCAAGGGATATGTCAATGCCATACTGGACGGTACCATCCCCTATGAGATGCAGGAACGGTATCTGAAGATCATCGCTTTTGAATCTGAACGTCTTGAAAAACTCACCCGCAGTCTTCTGACTCTGAATGAACTGGATATGAAAAAACGGATGATGCACATTCAGCGTTTTGATATCAATGATACCATCAAAAACACAGCAGCTACATTTGAAGGCATCTGCACCAGCCGCCAGATCCGTCTGGAGCTGCTTCTCTCCGGACATGAACTTTATGTTAGAGCTGATATGGAACAGATTCAGCAGGTCCTTTACAACCTTCTTGATAATGCCATTAAATTCAGCAATGATAATTCTTCTGTTCAGATTGAAACAACTGTAAAAAGTGGTAAGGTCTTTGTTTCTGTAAAAGATTACGGAACCGGCATTCCCAAAGAAAGTCTGGGCAAAATCTGGGATCGTTTCTACAAAATTGATGCTTCCCGCGGAAAAGACCGTAAAGGCACCGGACTTGGACTTTCTATAGTCAAAGAGATCATCAATGCACATAACCAGAATATTGATGTGATCAGTACAGAAGGTGTGGGAACCGAATTTATCTTTACTCTGGAGAAAACGAAATAAATTTCTTTCACTTGAAAAATATTGTCTTAAATATACCTGTAACAACCATCTTACCTGGAGCGTGTCTGAGAGGACTGCTATAAAAAATACCGTAACAAAAGTATATATCATTTACTTTTATTACGGTATTTTTTTATTCTATGGCAATCCTCGTAAATAATGCATTTAGGACATTTCACCCACCTTAACTAAACGGTGTTCTCAGCATTCTGTCTTCATTTACGAGATAGATTCCTCTCGGTGTGATCCTGATTTCAGGAATCACAGGCAGTGCCATAAATGACAGGGTGATAAACGGATCAAATCCTTCTTTCACTCCCATCTCATGGGCCTTCGGAATCATTTTTGCAAGTGCTCCGTTTACACTCTCGTAGCCGGCATCGCTCATCAGTCCCATGACAGGAAGTGGTAAGGTTCCATAAATCTCTCCATTGCATACCAGAGTATAACCACCTTGCGTCCGCATCATTTCTTTTACAGCAATAGCCATATCACGATCATTATCTCCTACTACAATAATATTGTGGGAATCATGAGAAACACTGGAAGCAATGGCTCCGCCGCGGATTCCATAACCTTTTATAATGCCCACTCCCATCTTGCCCGTATTCTTATGACGCTCGATCACTGCAATCTTCTGATATTCCCCGTCCGGAGCAAAATATTTCTCACCATCCGATTCTATCCATGGAACCTCTTCCAGAACATCCCTTGTCACAATCTGTTTTTCAAGCATCTGAATCACTCTTGCCTTTGTTCCCGGATGTTTCAGTTTCAGGCGTTCCTCACTGAACCCAGATACATGAACTGTATTTTTCAGATATGGAGGACATGGTTTCAATTCTGCTTTCTCATCTTTAATGATCTTCTTACCACAATGATATACATCTACAACATTCAGATCTGTCACATTATCCAGAATTACAAAGTCTGCCTGCCTTCCGGGAGCAATCATACCAAGACTGTATAAACCATAGCATCTTGCAGGCTGGATCGTTGCCATCTGCAGTGCTTTCTCAACCGGAAGTCCAAGCTGTACAGCCCGCTTCACATTATAATTGATATGCCCCTCTTTACGGATTTCTTCGATATGCTTATCATCCGTACAGAAGCAGAAACTGGAAGTATCTGTATGGTGTTCCACAATCCCCTTCACAATAGCATCCAGATTTCTCGCTGCACTTCCCTCACGTATCAGTACCTGCATTCCATTTCTTGCCTCAGCCATTGCATACTCATAATCCACACACTCATGATCTGTATCAATTCCGCCAAGTACATATGCAGCCAGATCCCCAGGTGCCAGAAACGGTGCATGACCATCCTTCACTCTGTCCTGAAACAACTGAAGCTTTTCATGCATGGCAACACTTCCGTTAATCACAGAAGGCGCATCCATCACTTCACCAAGTCCCAGAATCCTCGGATGTTCCAAATATCCCTTCATTTTTCCTGCTGTAAGAATACACCCGTTATCATCCACATGAGTCGCCGGAACACAGGAAGGCATCATCACATATACATTCGCCGGTGCATCTTCTGTCTGATCCAGGATATAATCAATTCCATCCGTACCGGATACATTTGCAGACTCATGAGGATCTACAATAAATGTTGTAGTTCCACACTGTGCAGCCTGCCGGACCAGCTCACCCGGCGTCACCAGAGTAGATTCCAGATGCAGATGACTGTCAATAAATCCCGGACAGATCACTTTTCCTTCCAGATCAATCTCTGTCTCTCCTTCATATGTACCGACTCCGATCACAATTCCATCTGCAACAGCCACATCACCATCAATAAATTCTCCTGTACCAGAGCTGAACACACGCCCATTTTTAAACACCAGCTCAGCCTTCTCAATACCTCTTGCCATCTGCGAATACCTGCGATACATCTCAAGTTCCATAAAAAAACCTCCCTTCACTCCCTTGAAAGCCCTCCTGCGCCACACATTCATTATTACAGTAAAGCTTCCAATATATTATCATATTTACTTATTTTTTCAGACTTTTTATTGTCCCAATCATTTTTTTCTATATATTTCATTATATATTATCATCTGTCTTTTTAATTTGCAACCTGTTTTTTCTTTATCAAAGCAACTTTCCATCAACTTTTAACGGCTTTACAAAAAGGCTGCCGGATATCTCCTGCAGCCTTTTCATATCACTTACATCTCTATATTTACATCATATAATCTTTGATCACATCATGATCTCTGAGTACTTTCTCGATCACAGTTCCCTTAACAGCTTTCAGAAGCGGTTTCTTCAGCATATCCAGTGGTCCCGGAAGTTCGATCTCCAGTGGAGATTTTCCATCCATCAGCTTCACACTGCTATCCAGTAATTCTCTGATATCATAAACACTGCCCCATACTTCCGGCACACCTCTGTCAACACCAAGAAGTCCATATACAGCCTCCATAGCAGTTCTTACGGAATATTCAGTAGTAAATACAGTATCTCTTGGTGTATCGGCAAACTGTCCGAGGAATGCGAAGTTTACACAGCCATCCGGAATAACATCAGGTCTGTCACCCTTTGTTCTCGGCATAAAGAATGCTGTAATATAAGGCATCATGGTCGGTACACAAACTGCACTGTTCTCAGCCATGTCTTCAATCTGGTCAACCGGAACGCCAAGATGATAGAGCCACTCTTCTGTGATCTCCTTACCTGTACACTCTTTCATAGGCTTCTTAACGTAATCACCCGGTACATCTGTAAACAGACCATATACCCATACACAAACCTTGTCTTTGTCCTGATCCTTGAACTGTCCCTGTCTGTTGATCGTCCAGCTTAATAACCAGCTGGAATCCTGACAGCTTACAATACCGCCTGTAACAACCTTGCCTGTTCTCGGATCACGTTTGCAGATATCTGTAATATAAGGAATGATCTTATCATCCAGAGTAGTCACTGTTGCTGACTCCCAATTTGTCTTAGCAATATCAGAACAGAATTTCTCAGGATGTCCGAAGGACGGATCCTGTTTTGCGATATTTTTCCAGAGACTCCAGCATCCACTTGTACGAACTTCTGCATCTCCGTTCGGTGCATGATTCTGATCGCCATAGATGGTTCCCTCTGTACAGCTTCCGTTTGTCACAAATACAAAGTCGTTTTCTGTAAGAACAATTCCCTTTTCTACGCCATTCACCTTACACTCGATTGCTTTTGCAATCTTCTTATTGCCTTCAAACTCAAAGAGTACGTTTGTAACCTCTGTATTAAACTGGAATTCAACGCCTGCTTCTTCCAGATATTTCTGCATTGGCAGAATCAGGGATTCATACTGATTGTATTTAGTAAATTTCAGAGCGCTGAAATCCGGAAGTCCGGAAATGTGATGGATAAATCTCTGGAAGTACAGTTTCATTTCCAGTGCACTGTGCCAGTTCTCAAATGCGAACATGGTTCTCCAGTATAACCAGAATGTGGAATCAAATACTTCATCGTCAAATACATCTTCAATTGTCTTGTCATAAAGATCTTCATCCTTTGTCATGAACAGCTTCATGATCTCCATGCAGCCCTTCTGGCTCAGATTGAATTTACCGTCTGTATGAGCATCCTTGCCTCTCTCTTTTGTTGCACGACAGAGAGAATAGTTGGGGTCTTCCTTATTCAGCCAGTAATATTCATCAAGTACAGATACACCAGGTGTTTCAATGGATGGAATACTTCTGAAAAGATCCCATAAGCACTCGAAATGGTTTTCCATCTCACGTCCCCCACGCATCACATATCCGCGGCTCGGATCAAAAATACCGTCACATGCACCGCCTGCAATATCCATTGCTTCCAGAATGTGGATATTCTTTCCGGGCATCTGTCCGTCACGTACAAGGAAACAGGCTGCTGCAAGAGAAGCCAGTCCGCTTCCTACGATATAAGCATGTTTATCATCTACGCCTTCCGGCTTTCTCGGACGTGCAAATGCTTCATAGTTACCGTTTGTATAATAAATTCCCTTACTGTTTTTCTCATATTTTCCACGTTCTGTATTGCGATATTCACTTGTATTATGAAGTGCGTCATAATCTTCTTTTTTCTTTGTCTCAGCTGTTTTATACTTCTTTCCTGCTGCCACTGCTGCCACGCCTGCTCCAACTGCCAATGCGGATACAAGTCCTAAACCTTTATTTTTACTCATAATACACATCCACCTTTCTTCAATTCTTCTTTAGAAGTTCTTTCAGCTCTGTGATTTTAAATGCTTTTCGTTCTCTCTGCTTTACCCATTTCCCGGCAAGACATCTTCATGACTTTTACATTCTTATCTGTATGTTTCCCATATCATAAGCATTTCATCCGTCTGAATGATTTGTTTGTTGCTATGGCTGTATATTAACAGTTAAAATATGATTCTACAATTTACAAAAGCCGCCGAATGATAAGTTTTTTATCATCCTGCGGCTTTTGTAAAGAATTTTTATATGATTATTTTTCCATATTATTTTTCTGAAAGTTATGAATGGATGTAGTCACTGTATCGTGAAGCGTCAGATCCATCATTCTTACCAGATCTTCAATATTTTCTTTCATTCCTTCCCTGATCCACTCAAGCATGATTCCCACAAAACCATATTTATAGAAGTCTGCAATAAATTTCTTATCCTCTTCTGTGATATTCAGACCCTTGCTTTTTTCTTCCACCACACCCACGATCAGATCATAGGTTAATTTAAAAAGATAATTTTCTATCCGCTCCCTGTCCACATTTCTGTAAACATTCATAATAAACGGTTTGTTTTCCAGCACTGCCTCAAATATCTGGGTCAGCCCTTCTGTCCAGGACTCAGAAGTCTTTTTGCCCTGAAGGGCTTTTGTCCCATCTTCCACACAGGACCATTCAACCAGATCATAAATATCCTTGAAATGATAATAAAAAGCCATGCGGCTTATTCCACAGTCTGTGGTAATATCTGTTATCGTGATCTTGTCCAGAGGTTTCTTCAGAAGAAGCCGTTTCAGGGATTCTTCCAGAGCTGCTTTTGTGGTATTTGGCATATAACTCCTCCAGTCTGCTTACTGTGATTATTTCCAGTCGTAGTTTCTCAGGTGTCCTTCCAGATTCATGTGGTCAAAATTATTCTGGCGCAGTGCCTCGTACAGAACAATTGCTACGGAATTGCTCAAGTTCAGAGAACGGATATCTCCGATCATAGGGATTCTTACACAGGTTTCCTGATTATTGACCAGAATGTCCTCCGGGATTCCTGCACTCTCTTTTCCAAACATAATGTAGCAGTCTTCTTCATAATGAACATCAGTATAAGTCTGAGGTGCTTTTGTTGTTGCATAGTAAATTTTTGCCCCGGGATTCTTCTCCAGAAAGTCCTCAAAATCCAGATATGTAGTTACATCCAGATCTTTCCAGTAATCCATTCCTGCTCTCTTTAAGGCTTTCTCACTTAAGGAAAATCCCAGAGGCTCGATAAGATGGAGTCTGGTTCCTGTTGCCACACAGGTACGGCCGATATTTCCCGTGTTTGCAGGAATCTCCGGCTCATGAAGTACAATATTTAATTTTGCCATTTTGTTTTTATTCCTCTTGTTATTAATCGTCTGTCTTTTCTTAGAAAATTGTCTCTTAAGTTTCCTGCAGTTACTCTTTGAGAAGTTGCTGCAGTTCATCCTCTGCCGGACGTTCCAGATATCGGGCACTGCCGCCACTGTAGAGAAGCCGGTCATTGCCACTGTTTGTCTGACCGATGACCTCTGCCATAAATCCCTCATTGCGAAGTCTCTGTACCAGTGCTTCACCTCCGCGGATTCCAATCAATACTGCTCCATCTGCCTGAAGCTTATATGGATTCAGGTCAAAAATCTCGCACACTTCTATGGTCTCCTGACGAATCGGTACCTTACGGAAGTCTGCTTCCAGTCCTACTTCTGAAGCTTCTGCCATCTTCCAGAGCGCACTTAAAAAACCGCCCTCACCCATAGCATATAATGCGCTGGCATCTGCCTCCTGCGCAATTTTCCAGACAATACTGCCGGCTCCATAAGCATCCCAAAGTGAAACGCAATTCTGAATAAAACCGGCAGAGAATCGCTCTGCCAGTTTGTCCTTTTTATTTTTTGCTATTACAGAGGTTCCTTTCAAAGCCACCGGGCATGCCACTACCAGTTCATCTCCCGGTTTCAGGCATCCGGTTATTTCTGCCCTCAGAGCCTCCATTGCCGCCTGTCCCAGTCTCATTCTTTTCCTCCGAAAATTTATTATACGATCAGAGACAGAACTGTCGGCACTACCATTGCCAGTACCAGAATGATTGCAATAATTGCTGTGATCACTTTACGGTTCTTTGGATTAAACATTCCCATTTCTCTTCACCTCTTTAATCTCTGTTCAGGTTCTCAAACACATCTTTCGTCACATCTGTCACATGAGCATTGTTAGTCAGCGGATCACGGTCTGCATAGTTAAACAACAGCACTGTTCCATCTGCAAATACTTCCACATGTGCATTCTTTGCCACTTTTTCCCGTTTTCTGAAGTCCCATACCTGTCTCTCAAAAGGCTTCTGATCTCTGGCAAAGCCAGGACGGCTTTTCAGGTTTTCTCTCAGATAGAGATCATATACCATCTGGTCTTTTACCTGATCCATGGAAATCTCCGGCACATCCTCAAGAAATTCCAGCAGGATCTCATATCTTCGCATTCTTGTATGAGAAACATCACCATAGCCCTTTTCCATGTAAAAGCTGCCCAGTCTCTCATAAATCGAGAAAGCATCCTGGAAAAAGTTTTCCAGATATTCAAGTGTATTCTGGAATTGTCCACTATTATAATACACTTCCACCATATTTTCCACAGTTTTCAGCTTCAAAACATGGTCATAATCCAGCCACTTCGTGGAAAGTACCTCATAAGGCTCCTGTGTTTTGTATACAATACCATATTCCCTGCACATCTCCATCATATGGGAACCCTTTAACACCTTCAAAAAGCCCAGCTGAAGCTGCTGTGGTTTCAGTGCATAAACATCATTAAAGGAATGCCGGAAGCTGTCGTAATCTTCATAGGGAAGTCCTGCAATCAGGTCCAGATGCTGATGGATATTTCCAAAGCTATGGATTCTGTCAACAATTCCTTTCAATTTTTCAAAATCCATAGTTCTGTGAATTGCCTTAATCGTGTCCGGATTTGTTGACTGTACTCCGATCTCCAGCTGAATCAGACCCGGGCGCATGGTGGACATTTCCTGCAGTTCCTCTTCTCTTAACAGATCTGCCGAAATCTCAAAATGGAAGTTTGTCACACCATTATCGTGTTCATTAATATACTTCCAGATTGCCATTGCATGGTCATGTTTACAGTTAAAGGTACGGTCTACAAACTTTACCTGCGGAACCTTATTGTCTATAAAAAACTGCAGCTCTTTCTTTACTGTCTCTGTATCTCTGAAACGCAGTTTCTTATCAATGGAAGAAAGACAGTAACTGCAGGAGAAAGGACATCCTCTGCTGCTTTCATAATAAATGATCCTGTTCTTAAACTCAGACAGATCTTTGTAAATGAACGGAATACTGCTTAAGTCCATGATCTGGCGCCATCCATTATGTATGATCTGATCTCCGTCTCTGTAACAGATTCCTGTCATATTTTTCAGATCCTGCGGATTTTTTTCCACATAATATCCGGCAAGTTCTTTAAATGTTTCTTCACCTTCCCCGACCATAACACCTTTAAATTCTGAGTTTTCTGTCAGGAATTTCTCCGCATCATAAGAAACTTCCGGACCGCCGGCCCAGAAGTCGGCGCCCGGAAGAATCTTTATCAGATCTGCCATCAGTTCTTTTACAAAAGAAAGGTTCCAGATATAACAGGACACGCATACCACATCAGGATGCTCCAGGTAAATATCACGCATAATATCATCTTTCTGCTGGTTGATGGTATATTCCTTTAATACAATATGATCTGCGTAATCGGATGCATATGCCTGCAGATCATAAACAGCAAGATTGGAATGAATATATTTTGCATTGCATGCCGCTAATAAAATCTTCATAGATCTTTAGCCTTCCAGTGCACTCTTCAGCTCTTCTTTGGAAGTAAGACCTACGAAGCGTTTCACTTCCGCACCGTCTTTAAACAGGATCAGTGTCGGAATGCTGACTACACGAAACTGCTGTGCAAGTGCCATATTCTGATCTACGTCTACCTTTCCTACTGCGTATCCCTCTTCTGCCAGTTCTTCTACAACCGGACCCTGACGCATACATGGACCACACCATGTTGCCCAGAAATCTATAAGAACCGGTTTCTCAGATTTTAATACTTCTGTTTCAAAATTTGCTGTTGTAATCTCTTTTGCCATGATTTATATCTCCTTTGCTTATTCTTTATAAAAATTTGCAATGTAAGTTCTCTGGTTTTATAATATCAACACTATAACCCTGTTAAATTTTCAGTTTTTATTTTAGATTTTTTATTTTAAAGATCTTACATACTTCCCTGCATTAATACCTGCCTGTGCTCCCTCATACACAGCTTTCGCCACCTGAAGAAGTCCACCTGTACAGTCACCTGCCGCATAGAGTCCCGGGATGGTTGTTTCCATATTTTCATTAACTTTAATGTTGCCTTTTTCCGTAAGTTCAGCTCCCATCTGACGGGCAATCTCAGTACTGCCTGCAGTTCCCATTGCAATAAATACACCCTCTGCAGGACAGAAATCATTTGCCTGCTGACCTGCTTCTGCCTTTATTTCCTCTGCCTGCACATCAGGTTCAAGACGGATTCCGGATACCAGATCATCGCCCTCTACAGACTGGATCTTCATTGTGTTTACACTGATATTTTCTTCAGGTGTAAATTCCGGTTCTTCACCGTTTGTATAAATGGTTACTGTAGAAGCAGTATTAGACAATTCCTTTGCTTCATGCATGGCGAAATCACCGTTTCCAAGAACTGCTACATCCTTGCCTCTGTAAAAGAAAGCATCGCAGATTGCACAGTAGCTGACACCTTTTCCCTCAAATTCTTTAACACCCGGGATCTTCGGTGCAGCGCGCTTACTTCCTGTTGCAAGAATCAAACTCTGAGTCTCGAATTCACCTTCTGTAGTTTTTACCACAAAAGTATCAAACCCGCCGACTCCCAGAACCTGTGCATCCAATATTCGTACGCCCAGTGCTTTCGCCTGAGCGATTCCTGTATCATATAATTCCTGACCGGACAGCGGATGTTCCAGTCCGTAATAGTTTTCTATTTTCTCTGCTTTTTCCAAAGCACCGATCCCATTATTGATCACCAGGGGATCCAGATTTCCACGAACTGCATAAAGCGCAGCGGAAATTCCTGCAGGTCCGGCACCTATGATTATCACTTTTTCCAAATTCTGTCACCTGCTCTCTGTTATTGTTTTCAATATACTGTGATATATCATCGTTACTGTTCACTCTGTTCTCAGTAACTTATTATCAGCTATTGTTACTATACTACGTTTTCTGAAAAAAATCCATGATTTTATTTGGATAATTTTGGTATAATTTGGTTAAATAAGTTTCTCGATTCAGCGACATAATAAATAAAAGCGAAGTGCTGTTCACTCATGAACCATGCATTTCGCTTTTTACATTATTTTGTATGATTTATTTATCCAACCAGGGGATATTTGTCTGTAAGTTCTTTGACGATTGCCTTTGCCTTTTCCTGGCTGCCTTCTTCTTTTAAGGTCATAGCAATTGCTTCTGCGATCTTGTCCATATCTTCCGGTTTCATGCCTCGTGAAGTAACTGCTGCTGTTCCGAGACGTACACCGCTTGTAACAAATGGAGACTGGGGATCATTTGGAATTGCATTCTTATTGCAGGTAATGTTTACTTCATCAAGAAGATTCTCCATCTGCTTGCCTGTAACGCCCAGACTTCTGAGGTCTACAAGCATCAGATGATTGTCTGTACCACCGGAAACGATATCAATTCCTCGTTTCTGGAGTCCTTTGCAAAGTGCCTGCGCATTCTCAACGATCATCTTTGCATAGTCCTTAAACTCCGGCTGAAGCGCTTCTTTGAAACATACTGCCTTGGCAGCGATCACGTGCATCAGAGGACCACCCTGGATTCCCGGAAATACTGCTTTATTAAAGTTAAATTTCTTTGCATTCTCTGCGCTGCTTAAGATCAGGCCGCCTCTTGGTCCACGCAGAGTTTTGTGTGTGGTTGTAGTCACAACGTCTGCATAAGGAATCGGGCTTGGATGCTGTCCTCCTGCTACCAGACCGGCGATATGAGCCATATCTACCATCAGATAAGCTCCAACTTCATCTGCGATCTCACGGAATTTCTTAAAATCAATGATTCTGGCATAGGCACTTGCACCTGCTACGATCAGCTTTGGTTTATTCTCAATTGCGATTCTTCTAACTTCTTCATAATCGATCACACCGTCATCATTTACTCCATAATATACCGGCTTGAAGTAGGTTCCGGACATATTTGCAGGACTTCCATGTGTCAGATGTCCACCATGATCCAGATTCATACCCATTACAGTATCTCCCGGCTGCAGCATTGCAAAAAAGACTGCCATGTTTGCCTGTGCTCCGGAGTGCGGCTGTACATTTGCATATTCACATCCGAATAATTCTTTCGCACGTTCGATTGCAAGAGCTTCCACCTCATCCACGCAGGAACATCCGCCGTAAAATCTCTTCCCCGGATATCCCTCCGCATATTTATTAGTAAGAGGGCTTCCCATTGCTGCCATAACTGCTTTACTTACCCAGTTCTCTGAAGCGATCAGCTCAATATGGGAATTCTGGCGTGCAAGCTCCGCCTCGATCAGATCTGCGATATCCTTGTCTGTCTTTGCTACGTCGTCGATTGAATACATCTTCGTGCTCCTCCTTTGTTATACGCTCAGTAATTATTCCGATTATAACCAATTCTATCCATCATGTCAATCACCAAAAGACATTTGTCCGTGTACCAAAATATTTTATGTATAAATCCGTATACTACAGATTATACAGATTAATTTGCGTCAAGCGGATATTCGCAATCTCCACAGGGGACTTACTTGATTCGGTTAAACAGCAAAAACTGTGCTGTTTTTTCCATCAGATAGAAACTTATTTCTATTTTACTTATTATAATTTTGCCCTATAGTTAAAATGATTATAGTTTTTTTAAGGAGGTTCTTTTTATGCTTCAAAATACATATCACAATCCGCTTCTTCCCGGTTTTTATCCTGACCCTTCTATCTGCCGGGTAGGAGATGATTATTATATGGTTACTTCTTCATTCGTTTATTATCCGGGACTGCCGATTTTCCACAGTAAGGATCTGGTTCACTGGGAACAGGTTGGTCATGGAATCCACAGACCTGAGCAGCTTGACTATAAAAACTGCGAAACTTCTGAAGGATTATGGGCACCAAGTATCCGTTATCATAACGGAACTTATTACATCATTAACACTTTCGTATCTGCAGGACGTGAAGCAGACCGTGACAATTATATTATTACAGCAAAAAATCCTGCCGGCCCGTGGAGTAATCCGATTGTTGTAAAAGGTGCAGACGGCATCGACTCCAGTCTTTTCTTTGATGATGACGGTTCTCTGTGGTATGTAGGCAACTACATCAGTCCTGACTGCCTTTATGAAGGACATCATGGTATCTATCTGAACGAGCTTGATCCGGAAACCTTCCAGTTCAAGGGACCTCGTTACATTATCTGGGATGGTGTAAAAACACGCAGTAAATGGATTGAGGCTCCGCATATTTACAAGAAGGACGGATGGTATTATCTCCTTGTTGCAGAGGGTGGTACTTTCGTAAATCACAGTGTACAGATGGCCCGCTGCCGTACAATTCAGGGAGATTACGAAATCTGCCCGAGAAATCCGATTGTTAGTCACAGACACATGCCTCTGTTGAACCCGATTTCTGTTACAGGACATGCTGATATCGTAGAAACTCAGAATGGTGAATGGTGGATGGTCCTTCTGGCTGTGCGTCCATATGAAGGAGGACATTATAATCTTGGCCGCGAGACCTTTATGGTTCCGATTATATGGGCCGAAGACGGATGGCCTATGGTTGATAACGAAACAGGACTTGTCCAGACAGAAGACCGTCTTCCGGATCTACCTAAGACCATTTATCCATTAATGCCTGAATCTGATAACTTCGAATGTGATACCCTGCAGATGCAGTGGAATACCATTCATCCGCCAGTTAAACAAATTTATTCTCTAACAGACCGCTTCGGATATCTGCGTCTGTATACAAGAAAAGAAGTTCTGAACGAAATCTGTCTTCCTTCTTTCATAGGGCGCAGACAGCGTCACAAAGTATTCCTGGCAAAAACAGCTATGGAATTTACTCCTGCAAACGAGAATGAAGAGGCCGGAATTGCTCTTGTACAGGATGACCGTTTCCATTATCTTATGGTATTAGTTCAGAAAGACGGAAAGCCATTCCTTCAGGCTTACCAAACAGAAAATGGTACAAAATCTTTGCTTGCAGAAACTGAAATCAAAGATGTAAAACGCCTCTACCTCAGTGTTCAGGGTAATACTACTGATTATGACTTCTATTACGGATACACAGATCAGGAAATGCTCCCGCTTGTCAGAGGGCTGAATGCTTCTCTGTTAAGTTCTGTAGTAAATAACGGATTTACCGGAACATACATCGGTATGTATACAAGTTCTAACCATCAGCCAAGTACTAATTATGCTGACTTTGACTGGTTCAACTATCAGGGAGAATAATCACTGTTTACAATTAACAAAGCTATAAAAAATTTAAAATATAACCCAAAAACGGATTGCCGTTCAACGTGAACCCGCAATCCGTTTTTGCTGTTTGCAATATCTATATTTCTTTAATCAATCAGATAAAATCATCCGCTTCGCTACGTAGCTCTACACCGAATAACTGCTTCGCAGTTTATCAGAAGGAGCTTACTTGATTCGGTTAAAAAGCTTTTTTGATCTGTTTTACCAGTGCATCCACATCTTCCGCTTTCACAAGAAATCTCTCGGTTCCATTGATTTCCAGACTATCATAAGTATCATCATATGCAAAATATTTCAGAGTTACTTCCGGAGCTTCTTCTGTGTTTCTGTGGAATGTTACAGTCAGCACTTCTTCCTTATCTGCTGCATCTTTTGTTTCTTCAACTTCCGAATCAAGCATTATACTTTGAAGCGCCTGATACAATTCGGTAAATTTCTCCTTCTTTACAGTTTTCTTTCCGAATTTATAATCGCTGCCATCCAGCTTCATGGTATAGGTTTTCTTTCCAATGCTCATATCCACACTGTCAAGTGTATCAATATTTACCAGTGCCGGAATCTTCAGAATCAAATTAAATGGTTTCAGTTCCAGAAGACTGTTCACTGACTCTTTTGAAAGCAGATAAACAGCCTCTTCGTATCCTTTTACACATGCATAATAGTCACCATTCTCATCTGTATTTCCGATAAGAATTGTTGCTGTTGCATCTGCATCCTGCGTTTCTTTTGCTGTGTCATCGTTAACTGTATTTACAAAATCTACTGTAAAATATGTCTTTGTATTATCCAGTCCGGTATCTGTATTTGCTGCATCGACGCCGTTGCTGAGATCAAAAGCAGCCAGCACTCCAAACATTTCATACATATTCTCCGTGTTTACTGTTGCAATCTCATCATACGGATTGGTAATTTCCCAGTAGTCGAAATCCATCTTATAATCTGCCGGTTCCTGTTTAATCTGAAATACTTCTTCGCCGTCCTTTACAATGGAAAATCTGCGGATGGAATAGACAGACATTCTTGGATGTTCTACAGTTTTTAAATCTGTATTTTCTGTTTTATCATCTGTCTGATCAGCAATTTCTTCTTCCACAGCTGCATCTTCTGCTTTTGGCTCTTCTGCAGTCTCAGAGTTTTGTTCTGCTTCATCTGCCCATACAGGACAGGATATAACTGCTGTGCCTGCTGCACCGGCAGTAAACATGGCTGTCATTCCAAGAAGTAATATTTTTTTAATTTTGTTTTTCATGTCTGTGTTCCTCCTGTCCATATATAATATGGTTTTTATTTTATGTTACTTTTCGCAATTGAAACAGAATACTTACTCCGTTCGGTTAAAGTGCAATTTCTACCTCAGCAGGCTTATGTCCTGTCAGTTCTGCACTTCTTGTATCCGGCTGGGATACTCCTGCAAATAAACGGAAATGTTTTCCTGCGATGTAACGATTTCCATCTTCATCAACTATATTCATTGCTTTATTAGAAATTGTAAATTCTACAGATTTCTCTTCTCCCGCTTTCAGAGATACTCTCTTAAATCCGCAGAGACTGTAGTTACGAACTGCAAGCGGAGAATCAAGGTCTTTGATATACACCTGAACAACTTCATCTGTATCTACTGTTCCATTGTTCTTAACAGTTGCTTTTAACATGATATCGGACTCTGCTGATACTTCACCGACAACCTCTGCTTCTGTTACGCAGGTATCACTGTATGTAAGTCCGTATCCAAATGGATAAAGTGCCTCTTTTTCCATATAACGGTAAGTTCTGTTTTTCATAGAGTAATCTGTGAATTCCGGCATTCCTTCTAGGTCTTTATAGAAGGTTATCGGAAGTTTTCCTGATGGAGATTCTTTTCCGAAGAGAAGATCTGCTATTGCACGTCCGCCTCTTGCTCCCGGATACCATGCAAGAAGGATTCCATTACAGTTATCCTGCGCATAATTCAGGTCAATCGCACTTCCTGCCATCAGAACTACGATGGTAGGTTTTCCTACTGCTGTTACTTTCTCGATCAGTTCTTCCTGTACTTTCGGAAGATGGAGATCAACTTTGTCCCCGGATGCATCACTGTTTCCGGTATCTCCTTCTTCTCCCTCCAGAGTCTCATCAAGACCTACGCAGAGTATGACTACATCGCTGTTTTCCGCTGTAATTACTGCCTCAGAAATTCTGTCCTGATCCCATGCCAGATTTTCAACTTTGTCTTTATATAAATCACATCCCTGAGAGTAAAGGATCCTTACATCGTCACCTGCTTCTTCACGGATTCCTTCAAGAACAGTAATATATTCTGAAGATGTTCCATGATAATTTCCAATAAGAGCTGCACGGCTATCTGCATTCGGGCCGATGACACCAATAGTATTTACTTTTGTTTTATCAATCGGAAGAACTCCATCATTCTTCAGAAGTACGCAGCTCTTTCTTGCCATCTTAAGAGCTTCATCAATGTGCTCTTTGCACTCTACCACACTATACGGTATCTTATCATATTCACTTCCGTCAAACAAGCCCAGCAGATATCTGGTTGTCAGCAGTCTTACTGCGGATTCTGTAATTTTCTCTTCTGTTACCAGTCCATCCTGATAAGCTCCCATCATATGAAGATATGTATTTCCACAGTTCAGGTCACATCCTGCATTTAATGCCATAGCAGCGGACTGTCTTGGTGTGGAAGTTACCATGTGATGTTCATGAAAGTCACGGATTGCCCAGCAGTCAGAAGTATAATGACCTTCGAATTTCCATTTTCCTCTCAGGACATCTTCCATAAGATATTTATGTGCACAGCAGGGTTCTCCGTTTGTCCTGTTATAAGCACCCATTACAGCCTCAACATCCGCTTCTGTTACAAGCGCTTCAAAAGCCGGAAGATATGTTTCCCACATATCCTTCATGCTTGCCTGTGCATCAAATTCATGTCGCAAAGATTCCGGGCCACTGTGTACTGCAAAATGTTTTGCGCAGGCAGCAGCTTTCATAACAGATCCATCACCCTGAAGTCCTTCTACGAATTTCACGCCAAGTCTGGACGTCAGATATGGATCCTCACCATAGGTTTCATGCCCTCTGCCCCATCTCGGATCTCTGAAAATGTTTACATTGGGGGACCAGAAAGTAAGACCCTTGTAAATGTCTCTGTCTTCTTTTGCAGAATATGCATTGTATTTTGCTCTTCCCTCAGTTGCAATGATATCGCCAACTTTTTTCATCTCTTCATCGTCAAATACTGCAGCCATCGCAATTGCCTGTGGGAACATGGTTGCCACACCTGCTCTGGCCACTCCATGCAGTGCTTCATTCCAGTAATTGTATGCCGGAACACCCAGTCTTTTCACGGGAGCAGCATCGTATTTTAACTGGGAAGCCTTCTCCAGAAGCGTCATCTGTGATACCAGTTTTTCTGCTTTTTTTCTTGCTTCTGCTCTTTCTTTTCTGTGATCTTTCATTTCAGATCCTCCTGTTTATATAATTTGATAATTATTCAGCAGGTATTAACAAAGCCTCAGCGCAGCCCGCTACTCCTGCATTATGTATTCTGCATTTCTTCTCTGTATTTCGTCGGAGATTTTCCTGTATGTTTCTTAAATGCCAGTGAGAAATAATTCGTATCTCTGTATCCTACCATCATAGCAATCTTTCCAGTCTTGATGCTGGTAGTTTCCAGAAGGCTCTTCGCCTTCTCAATCCTCTTTCTGACAATGTATTCATTACATCCTTCACCTGTAATCCGCTTAAATAATCTGGAGAAATAATTCGGTGTGATATAGAGACTTTCCGCAATGCTGGAAACCGAAATATCCTCTGCAAGATGCTCATCTATATAGTGTCTGGCATTGGAAATGGTATAATGTACATCCTCTTCATCATTTTCAATGAGCTGCTCAATAAACATTCTCGTAATCTCACAGGCCTCTTCTTTTCCTGCTGATGACAGACTCTTGGAGAGTGCATCCAACTTTCCTTCTTCCACCTCACACGATACTTCCATGTAGGAAAAAATCAAAGAGGAGGCAATCTCGAAACAACATCTGCGCACAGCAGAAGGGGAAAGATTATAGGATTCTGTTGCCTTAATAAAGGTATTAAATGCCTTTAGTACATAATCTGGAGTTCCTATATTGGAAATCATGATATTTCGCAGTTCTGCATAGATTTCCCAGAAGATTTTCTTCTTGTTCTGAGCCCCCATCGTCTGTATAATGTCCTGAATATTCTTTTTTTCATGTTCCAGAAGATATCTGGCATCATTGTAGGAAATTGCCAGATTTTCAAATCCTTGCACTGCACTTCCAACCGTAATCTTTGGTTTATATTCAAATTCATCCTTCAGCACATCCGACAATTCTTCAATCTGTTCCAGAACGCTGTCGTCATCATCCTTTTCAAAACAGACAATCGCAATCGTACCGTCATCATCTACAAATGTGATTCCTCTGTTTTGGGAATCCACCATGCTCATGCAGACATTTTTAACAGTCATTGCACGGAATTTTCCGTCATTCTGCTGTTCTGTATACATTCCCTGTTCCAGAAGAATCAGGCTCATTTTCTGCTTAATATCAAACTGAAAATCTTTCTGGAGAATATACAACTGCATCTCTTTATCTGCTTTTGTATGCACCAAATTTCTCATGCACTGCTCCAGTCTCATCTGCACTACAGAGCCTTGAGAGCGCCACACTCTGGCCTGATTCTGCTCTTTGTTTTCCTGCTCTTTCAGTTCTTTTATCTGCTTTTCTATCGCATTGAAAAGATCATCTTCATCAATCGGTTTCAGGAAGAAATCCTGCACCTGAAGCCGCAGGCTCTCTCTTGCATACTCAAAATTATCAAAGCCTGTAAGCACGATCACACGCAGTTCAGGTACTGATTCTCTGGCCGCTTTAATCAGTTCCAGTCCTGTCATTTCTGTCATCTGGATATCTGTAACCATAATTTCAGGACCTTCTTCTTTAAGAATCTTCAAAGCCTCGTTTCCTGATGCAGCAGTAAATACGTCATCTACTTCCAGTTTCTTCCAGTCTATGGCATTTTTCATACCCATACGTATCATCTTTTCGTCATCAACAATCAGTACTCTATACACACGTCCACTCACCTCCTGCTGTATTCTTTTTGATTTCTGTCTGATATGACAGATGGATCACGACAGTTACCCCACCCAAATCATTCTTCTGATAATTAAGACCATATCCCTCTCCAAAAAGAAGTTCAATCCTCTTGTTTACGTTTCGCACTCCATATCCAAAGGAATCCTCGTATCTGGAGAGCTGTTCATTCATTTCATCTATCTGTTCCTGACTCATTCCTGTGCCTGTATCTGATACCTTTATGATAACTTCATCCTCATTTTTATATGCTGTAAGATAAAGTGTACCTGTTTTTCCCTCTTTTACTTTCATTCCATGATAAATAGAATTCTCCACCAGTGGCTGCAGAGTCAGCTTCGGTATCAGGCTTTCTTCCACCTGAGATTCTACAACAATCTCACTTCCGATAATGTTGTCGTATCTCATGTTCTGGATAATCATATAATTCCTGATATGCTCTACTTCTTCTCTGATCGTGATCACGTCATGTCCTTTGCTGAGACAGATCCTGTAATATTTCGCCAGCGCCTTTACCATTGTGGAAATCTCTTTATTTCCTTCGGCAATCGCCTGCCAGTGGATACATTCCAGTGTATTATAAAGAAAATGCGGCTGAATCTGCGACTGAAGGGCATTAAAACGAATCTGCTCCAGCTGATGCTGTTCCAGTTTTACCTGTTCCATCAACACCTCGATTTCATCCATCATAGAGTTAAAACCAATTGCAAGCTTTGTGAAATCTTCACCCATATTGTCAACATTGATCCTTGTTCTCAGGGAACCTGTTGCAACATGATCCATCTTAGATACTACCTTATTAAGGGGCTGATACATTTTCCTGACCAGTGCTCTTATAATAATGCTTACTATGATCAGCACTATGATCAGAACCAGAATCACAACAACCATTATATGGAATCCTGATTCCATCAGTTTATAAAAAGAAATCGAACTGACTACATAATAATTCCAATTCTTAATCTTCTGGCATACATACATATTCCCATTCTTTGTAAATATCTGTATCCCTTTTTCCATCTCATCTATATAATTTACGTAACGGCCTGTCTCCTCTTTATCATTCGAAAGCAGTATCATTCCACCTGTGTCAACTACTCTTGTTTCTGCTGAAGAATCTCCTACAGCCAGCATCTTCTGTACTGCCGGATCATCGAAATTCATGCACAGAAGCCCTCTTGCATCAGATACTTTTCTGGTATCATATAATGGATAATACAGACTCAATGTATATCTGTTCCCTTTATAATAATCGTTATTATAGGCAACTTTCAGCGTTCCTTTCTTCGCATATTTGCTTCTCTCATATGCCTGGGGATACACTTCTTCAAACTGCGTAACTGATAAAGAACCCTTTCCTCTGTAGTAGTAACTCTTATAATCCGAACTGACAATGGCAGCAAAGTTCAGACTCTCATACATATTATTCAGATTCTCCAGCTTGCTGTAAACTGCATCAATGTCTGCTGTCTTCAGCTCATTTTTCTGCACCTGCCTGCAGTAATTCTGCACAGAATCATCCATGATCGTACCCAATACGATTTCTTTATATGAATCCATTGATCCCTTAAAAGATTCCGCAACTGTATTATTCTGCATCTGCAGAAGTTCTACAGACTGCTCTTTCATCGATGCTATAGAAAAAGTCAGAGAAACACCTGCAACCGTCAGCGTTACAATAAGAATACTGACGGTCACAAGTAAAAGTATTTTTTTATCAAATTTCCAGTAGCTGAATTTTGTTTTCCATTTGTTCATGTTGTCTTTCCTCATCTGTCACATAATTTCACATATACCCACATGATCAGGGGTGATTTTATCTCCCCAATATCATACCATGTTCAATGGTAAATGGATACAACAGATTTCGCAGAAAGAATCAACCCTTTACAGCACCTGCAGTCATACCTTTTACCAGTTTATCCTGGAAAATAATAAACATGATAACCATTGGTAAAAGTGTTAATGTAAGAACCGCCATGATCATTGGTGTATTCATAGAATACTGTCCCTGAAATTCCCAGATTGCCAACGGCAGGGTACGATTCTGGGCAGACTGTGTCAGTGTATTTACAAATGAGAATTCATTCCACATATTTACACCATTGTAAATTGCCAGTGTCGCCATTCCGGGTTTGGAAAGCGGCAGGATCATGGAGAAGAACATCTGAATCTTTCCACATCCGTCAATTTCAGCAGATTCTTCGATTTCTCTCGGAATCTCTTTCATAAAGCTGGTCAGGATAAATACGGAAATCGGAACTGCGAATGCGACATACGGTCCGACCAGTGACCAGATTGTATCATAAAGTCCTGTTGACTTTGACATTTTGAATACAGGGATCAATGTAATATGTACAGGAATAGACATACAGGCTACAATAATCGCATAAATCGGCTGTGCCATTTTAAACTTAAATCTTGCCAGAGGATAAGAAGCGCATGCTGAAATAAACAGCAGCAGAATCAGGGAGATTGCAAGAACGATCACACTGTTCTTGAAGTAATTTGCAAACCCTCCTGTAAGTACCTCAGTGTAATTGGACCAGTTCAGTTGATCAGGAAGCTGGAATACACCCTTGGTAAGCATCTCAAATTTCTCTTTGAATGAGTTCAGCACCATGAATATAAAAGGTGTAAATGATACAATTGCTGCACCGATAGCAAGAACAAAAGCAATGATCCAGGCTATGATGCTTTTTCTTCTACTTTTCTTATAGCTGTCCATCCCTTAATCCTCCTGTTTTCCGTTTATAAGTTTCATAGTAATCATAGATACCATTGTAATCAGGATAAACATACCTCCTGCAATGGCTGAGCCATAACCCATGTTAAAGTTCTTGAATGATTCTTTGTACATATAGGTTGCCATCAGCTCTGTAGCAGTACCAGGACCGCCGCCTGTCATAACATAGATCAGATCGAAGTATTTCAGAGATCCAACCATTGAAAGGATAGCTGCACTCTTAATTGACGGAATAAGAAGTGGAAGTGCAATCTTCCAGAAATACTGTCCTCTTGTAGCACCATCGATTCTTGCTGCTTCAAATACATCATATGGGATGTTTGTATAACCAGCCATAAAGTAAACCATGTAGAATGGTGTAAACTGCCATGCAATGATAAGAATAACTGTGAGCAATGCTAATTTTGGATTACCAAGAAGGTCAATGTTGCCCCCTCCGAACCATCCGGAAATTGTGCTGACAATACCTCCGTTTGTTGCAAGTGCGTATGTGAAAAGGAAACCAATTGCAACAGAAGACATAAGCATTGGAATAAACCAGATAACCTTGAAAATTGTAAGTTTCTTACCGCCAAAGTCAAGGAATGTTGCCATTGCAAGTCCTAACGGAATCTGGATAATGATAGATAGGATCATGATAATAACGTTGTTCTTAAATGCTATCCAGAATTTTGTATCTTTGATCAGTTTTGCCCAGTTTGCAAGTCCTACCATCTTCTTGTCTGCGGAAATACCATTCCACTGGTATCCGCTTGTAATAAATGTATCAATAATCGGATACGCGATAAATACTACTAATAAAATGATAACAGGTGCCAGAAAAAGTGCTGCTGTCTGACGTGTTTTTCTCTGTCTTAACTGAACCAGAGATATCCCTTTTTCATTCATTTTGGTGCCTCCTTTTTAATACTTTCTGAGATTTGATCATCTGACCTAACGTATGCCAGAGTATGTTTGAAAAATGCTTTCGGAATATGTTAGAGATATATTTCTGAGATGGTTTTTATATATTTTCTGACATGCTGTCTGATATGTAATTTGACATTGAAATGATTTTTCAAGCACGCTCTGTGTACTCACATATTGTTTTTCAAGATAAAGGGTTCTGCACTTTCAGCATGTGCAGAACCCTTCTTTTCTACCCTTACTCAGGTCAGAATGAATGCCTGCTTTCCTTTAAAGATTATTCAGCATCATCTGCTGCTGCATCATCTGTAGCTGCATCATCTGTAGCTTCTTCTGCAGTATCATCTGCTGCGCCGGAATCAGATTTGGTACTTAAATATTCGTCCATTGCTTTCTGCATTTCTTCCTGTGCTTCCTGAGGAGTCTTTGTCAGACCAAATACTTCCTGTAAGCCATCAAGATGTGCAGTTGCAACAGATGTTGGCAGATACTGGTCATACCACAACTGGATAGAAGATGCTTCCTGAGCTGCATCAAAAATTTCCTTTACAACAGGGTCTTTGATGTGGTCTCCTGCATCTTTTACAGGAACAATCTTGTTGTTAGAATATGTAATGTCTGCAACTTCATCAGATAAATGATCTGTTGCACATTCAAATGCTGCTGCAAGTTTATCACCTTCACAGTTGAAGGAAATGAACTGGTCACCTACAGTACCGATCTGGATTGTAGGATCAGCATCGGAATCATCAATTGCAGGGAATGGGAACCAGCCGATCTTCTGATAGAATTCCTCACTGTCAGTCTGGAATGTTCCTGTATACCATGAGCCACAGAGAAGCATACCTGCTGTTTCCTGATACATTAACTGTTTTGCCTGTCCGTCATCTTCGCTTAAGGAGTTTACGCCATCCGGGAAGTATCCGTTGTTAACCCACTCCTGAATCTTCTCACCTGCTTTGATGAAGCAGTCATCTGTGAATTTACCGGTTCCTGCAACTGCATTCTGGAATGGTTCCAGTCCGCCATAACGTGCTGCCAGAGACATGAAGTACATGGAACCTGTCCATTTGGAAGCATTAGCAAGTGCAAAAGGTGTAATTCCGTTTTCTTTTAATGTTGCACAGATATTTTCCAGATCAGCTAATGTCTTCGGTTCTTCAAGTCCGTACTGTTTAAACATATCTTTGTTGTAGAAGATACCTGCCAGAGAAACATTCAGATATGGGATCGCATATACATGTCCGTTGTAGCTTCCCTGTTCAATAGCTGCATCCAGAAGTTTATCTTTAACATCGGACTGATCAAGAAGATCATCAATCGGCTGAGCAAATCCGGAATCAATATATTCATACATCGGACCACCGGACCAGCTTGAGTACATATCAGGACACTCACCGGAGCTCATCGCGATAACAAGTTTTTCCTTGTATGTATCGTTCTGGATGGCTACCTGATTTACAGTATAGCCTGACTTTGTTTCTTTGTTAAACTTGTCTACTGCTGCAGTAACAATATCTTTGTCCGGGCTCTCTACCGCGATATTCCAGTAAGTAATTTCTTTGTCGTCAGCTGCAAATGCAGTTGTCTGCGCTGCCATCGGTACCACCATAGCTGCTGTCATGGCAAGTGCCATAATCTTGTACATTCTTTTTTTCATTTCTTGTTTCCTCCTTTTTTATTCACTTTGTATATTTAAGTGTATTTATCATAGCATTCCATTCACATAATGCCCATAAAATATTCTGTCCAAAATCTATAAATTTCTGTCTTTCCGTTTTCTGTGTGCAGAAAATTATAGATATCTGTACTGGAATCTTTCCAAAAATGTCTTCTGAGAACCAGCAAAATTGCTTTCAAATTTTAATTTTTTTATTATTTTTTGACTATTTTTCCATTATTTGCTTTAATATAAAAAGGAAGTCCCACCTACTGCTCATTACATTTTACAATTACAGCAGAGGACTTACCTGATTCAGTTAACCTTTCAATCTATAGGAGGTCGTTTACATATTATGAGAAATTTTGAATATTATACACCAACACAGGTTCTCTTTGGCAAAGATACCCACCTTCAGGCAGGTTCCCTGCTGAAGAAGTATGGAGCAAAAAAAGTTCTGATCCATTATGGAGGTCAGAGTGCTGTCCGTTCCGGACTGATTGATGAGATCACTTCTAATCTGAAAGAAGAAGGTCTTGAATACATCACCCTGGGTGGTGTCATTCCTAATCCACTTCTTTCCAAAGTCCGCGAGGGAATCGAATTATGCCAAAAAGAACATGTAGACTTTATCCTTGCTGTAGGAGGAGGAAGTGTTATTGACTCTTCCAAAGCCATCGGCTATGGCGTTGCCAATCCGAACAATGATGTCTGGGATTTCTGTCTGAAAAAAGCTGTTCCAACCGGCTGTCTGCCCATTGGTGTCATCCTTACAATTGCAGCTTCCGGAAGTGAAATGAGCAGTTCCAGTGTTATCACAAATGAAGAAACAAAAGAAAAACGTGGATGTGCAAAGACAGATTACTGCAGGCCGAAATTTGCCATCTTAAATCCACGTCTCACCTACACACTCCCACAGTATCAGACAGAAAGCGGATGTGTAGATATCCTCATGCACACCATGGAGCGATATTTTGTAAATATTGAAACTATGGAGATTACAGACAGCATCAGCGAAGCTCTGATGCAGACAGTCATTTACAATGCCCGTATTCTTATGAAAGAACCAGACAATTACAGCGCCAGGGCAGAAATTATGTGGGCAGGAAGCCTTTCCCACAACGGTCTGACCGGATGTGGTACAGGTGGTGGTGACTGGGCATGCCACCAGCTTGAACATGAACTGGGAGGTGTCTACAATGTAACTCACGGAGCAGGTCTGGCAGCTATCTGGGGAAGCTGGGCACGATACGTCTACGAGGTGAACCCTGAACGTTTTGCTCAGTTTGCCACCAATGTATTTGACATTCCATGTGGAACTGATTATAAAGAAACAGCCCTTGCAGGAATTGAAGCAATGGAAAATTTCTTCCGGTCTGTAGAAATGCCCACCAGTTTACATGAACTGGGTCTGGATCTCACAGATCAGCAAATTCATGATCTTGCATTCAAATGCAGTTTTGAGGACACTCGCACCATTGGAGTCTTTAAACAGCTCAATATGAGAGATATGGAAAAAATCTACCTTATGGCAAGATAAAATAAATTTTTGTTATAATTTTCTCTTTTTTCGCAAAAATCATAAAAATTACTTGCATTCAAACAATCAATATGCTATGATAAGGTCTGTGATACACAACAGTTCACAGACCAAATGCCCAGATAGCTCAGTTGGTAGAGCAGAGGACTGAAAATCCTCGTGTCGCTGGTTCGATTCCGGCTCTGGGCATTTTTTATTTTCTTTTTTGCTCACGGCTGGTTAGAAAAAGCCTGGGCATTTTTTATTTTCTTTTTTGCTCACGGCTGGTTAGAAAAAGCCTGGGCATTTTTTATTTTCTTTTTTGCTCACAGCTGGTTAGAAAAAGCCTGAGCATTTTTTTATTTCATTTTTTAATATTGTCTTCTCTCACTTTCAGCAGTATAATTTTTCCAGAGCTTGTTTGAAAAATGCTTTCCGCAAGATGTGCGTCACAATTTGTGGGAATGATTTTTCAAACACGCTCTAAGACTATCATGAAATTTTGTATCAATATCATCACAATTTTCCCAATATTAATACAATATTTTATTGAAGCAATATTTCACATAAGAAAGGAACTAAACTCATGAGTGACTTTAAAGTCGAGACTAAATGTCTCCATTCCGGTTACACTCCATCTAAGGGTGAACCATGCGCACTCCCGATTTATCAGAGTACCACTTATAAATATGATACTACTGATGAAATGGGACAGCTCTTCGATCTTAAGGCAGAAGGATACTTCTATACCCGTCTGCAGAACCCCACAAATGATGCTGTAGCAGCAAAAATTGCAGATCTGGAGGGTGGTGTTGCCGCTATCCTTACCTCTTCTGGACAGGCTGCCAACTTCTATGCAGTCTTCAATATCTGCGAAGCAGGTGATCATGTTGTGGCGGCTTCTACTATTTACGGAGGAACCTTTAACCTCCTGGCTGTTACCTTCAAAAAGCTTGGCATTGACTGCACTTTCGTTGACACCGATGCTAGCCCTGAAGAAATTGCAGCTGCCTTCCGTCCTAATACAAAGGTACTTTTCGCAGAGACCATCGCAAACCCGGCCCTGGTAATTCTTGATATTGAAAAATTCGCAAAGGTTGCTCACGAACATGAAGTTCCGCTTATTGTAGACAACACCTTCGCTACACCTGTAAACTGCCGTCCTTTTGAATGGGGAGCTGATATCGTCACCCATTCCACAACCAAATATATGGACGGACATGCTGTGCAGGTTGGCGGAGCTATCGTTGACAGCGGTAACTTTGACTGGGATGCCTATGGACATAAATATCATGGACTGACTGAACCGGATGAATCTTATCATGGTGTTATTTATACTAAACAGTTTGGAAAGAAGGCTTATATCACAAAGGCAACCTCTCAGTTAATGCGTGACCTGGGCTCTATCCCGTCTCCTACAAACTGCTTCCTGTTAAACCTGGGACTTGAAACTCTTCCTCTCCGCGTGGAACGTCACTGCTATAATGCACAGAAGATTGCCGAATTCCTGAATGCCCATGAGAAAGTATCTCACGTAAACTATGCCGGACTTCCTGATGACAAATACTATGCACTTGCTCAGAAATACATGAACGAAGGCAGAACCTGCGGTGTTATCTCCTTTGAACTGACAGGTGGTCGAGAAGCTGCAGTCCGCTTTATGGACAGCTTAAAGCTTGCCACCATCGCAACGCACGTAGCAGCATCCAAAACCATGATCCTGCATCCTGCAAGCCATACTCACCGCCAGATGAACGATGAACAGCTTGTGGAAGCCGGCGTATCACCGGGAATGATCCGTCTCTCCGTTGGTATTGAAAATGTTGAAGACATAATTGCTGACATCGAACAGGCATTAAAAAACGCTTAAAAATCAAATTCAAAAAATCCGACAAAACTTCTGAAATGATTTTATCATTTTCTGGTTTTTGCCGGATTTTTACTATTTTATCCAAAAATATTCTTCAGAATTTTTACTCAAGCAGATATACGTCTGTATAATATACGCCTTTATCTTCCCCTTCCTGATGAGTGGCAACATAAATATCAATACAATTATGTTTAATCGCACCGCCACAGTCCTCAGCCACATAAACCTGTCCATTGATCACAACTTTCGAACCATATGGAATCTGTGTAGGATCTACAGCAATCGTACGATTCGTCGTAGCCGTCACACCTGTGGAGGTAACCCCATTCGCCCAGGGGCCACAGCAGATACTACATGGACAGTAATGTGTGATCTTAAACGTTCCAAGAGGTTTCAGTGTTGCATCAGAAGACACAGCAATAGGAGTTCCTACCTGAACACCACTGACAGCCGCTCCTTTTGAAGCAGTTACACCATCCACAGCCTCTGCAAAAACGCCTTTGCCTTCACTTTTATGAATTGTTCCTGCTTCTTCACCGTCTACTTTAGCGACCTTTGACTCCTCTGTTTTCTCCTCTGCTGCTGTATTCTCCAGAACACTGGTAGGAATATATCCAATGCCTCTTTTTCCATTCTCTTTTTTATAGTAAATCTGACTCCAGATGCCATTTACTGTAGCCAGGCGCTTCACTTCATCCTCCTGAATGACCTCACCTACTACCTGTCCATCCTTCTTTCCCGGATAATCCAGAATATCACTGTCCTTCAGTGCTGTAAAAGTTCCCTTTGCCTGAGCAACCTGATCACTGTCATTGATATGTTTTGTGGGCACATAGCCACTGATCTTTTCCGTACCCTTTTTGCTCTTTTTCTCATAAGTCACTTTACTCCAGCCATTATCACATACGGCCACTCTCTCTACACCGGTACCAAGATACACTCTTACAAGTTTCTTTCCGTTTTTCCCCGGCATAGAGCGTATATAAGTTGCCTTTGCAGAAACAGAAACCTTATCCGACTTGGCAACTGCCGTTACCTTCTCTCCACTTCCATCATCAATCTCAAATGTCTGCGGTGTCTTATTATCCTGCTTATAAGCATTAATTGTCCCCTCATAATCCAGAATATCCGCAGAAACTGTTGTTGATAAAGTAAGCATACTACAAACTAATAATGCTAAAATTTTTTTCTTCATAAACTGAGCCTCAACTCCTTTATCGTCTCTCTCCGTCTGTCCTATCATAGCACACCCCCTCCCAATTTGCAATTTTCCACCCCATCCTTCACGGAATCTTCATAAACTATATTGCTTCTATTATTTCTATATGCTATAGTAAAATTATCAGAATTCTATTCTGCCTTACGAAAGATAAGATAAAATATAAATATTTTTTCGTAAAGGAGTGTGATTTTATGACTGCTGTTAAAGAACGTATTATAGGTGCTGTATCAATTATGAGTGATAAAGATGCTAATATATTCTGGCATATTATTCAAAAACATTTTAAACTGCCTGATACATTCGCAGATATAGAAAAAGTAGAACCCGATGAAACAGATTTAATAATGTTAAAGGAAATCGAAAACAACCCTGACTGTCACGAATTCATTTCTCAGGAAGAATTAATGAAAGAACTTAATATGTAAGTATTGTTCCCTGAAAAGTGCCAATTTCAGCATTTTTCAGGGAGTCATAATTTTTCAATAAAACCATTATATAAAATTTCAAAATAAATAAAAAAACATTTGACAAACTCCACTGCATATAGTATCATATATTTTGTCGCTGAGGTAATCACTCAACTGACATCATAAATGCGATAGTGGCGTAGTTGGTAACGCGCGACCTTGCCAAGGTCGAGACCGCGGGTTCGAGCCCCGTCTATCGCTCTCAGAGCATCAGCTAAAGCTGATGCTTTTTTCGTCCCCTTCTATGACTTTCCATAACTATAGCAATCCCATATCCGCAAATAATATCTATATCCAATGTCCTTGATTAACATCCCTGAATCAAGTGAATATTCGCAATTGAAGCAGGGAACTTGCTTGATTCGGTTAAATCAATAACCAGCGCAGGACATTATATGTTTTTGCCCGCATTTGCAGGAGTCTTAGAAAAAGTTAGCGCCAGGAAATCTGCGTTATGTAAAAAAATTTCACTGTCTGAGCCGCATTTGCGGCGAGTTTGAAATTTTTTTACATGTTTTTAGCAGATTTCCTGGCGCTTAGTTTTTCTTAGGCTCCGAAACCGCGGACAAAAACATATAATGTCCTGCGCGTCCCCATACCAGCACCTTAGTGATGGAACAATCTGATACCAGTAAAACTCATCACCATTCCATATTTATTGCAAGTCTCGATCACAGCATCATCACGCACAGATCCACCCGGCTGCGCAATATACTTCACACCACTCTTATGAGCACGCTCAATATTATCACTGAATGGGAAGAATGCATCAGATCCCAGTGTAACATCCGTCATCTGATCCAGCCATGCACGTTTCTCTTCTTTTGTAAATACTTCCGGTTTCTCTGTGAAAGTTTTCTCCCACATACCATCAGCAAGTACATCCATATATTCATCCCCGATATAAACATCAATGGCATTGTCACGTTCCGCACGTGAAATTGTATCTTTAAATGGCAGATTCAGCACTTTCGGGCACTGGCGAAGGAACCAGTTGTCTGCCTTCTGTCCTGCAAGTCTTGTACAATGTACACGTGACTGCTGTCCTGCACCAACACCGATAGCCTGTCCATCTTTTACGAAACATACAGAGTTGGACTGTGTATATTTCAGGATGATCAGAGAAATCTTCATATCACGTTTTGCTTCCTCTGTAAGCTCTTTATTCTCTGTCACAATATTGGAAAGCATTGCATCATCGATCTCAAGCTCCTGACGGCCCTGCTCAAAAGTTACACCAAATACTTCTTTGTGTTCCAGCGGAGCCGGTACAAAGTTCTCATCAATCTGGATCACATTGTAGTTTCCTTTTTTCTTCTGCTTCAGGATCTCCAGTGCTTCCTCTGTGTATCCAGGTGCAATAACACCGTCAGATACCTCTCTCTTGATCAGAAGTGCTGTATCTTTATCACACACATCAGAAAGAGAAATAAAATCACCAAAAGAGGACATTCTGTCAGCACCGCGAGCTCTTGCATAAGCGCATGCTAATGGTGAAAAATTCTTCCAGTCCATATCATTTACCCAGTAGATCTTTGCCAGAGTCTCTGTAAGAGGAAGTCCTACAGCAGCACCGGCAGGAGATACATGTTTAAAAGATGTAGCTGCAGGAAGTCCTGTTGCTTTCTTCAGATTGGATACCAGCTGCCAGCCATTAAAAGCATCCAGGAAATTGATATATCCCGGTCTTCCGGAAAGGATCTTTACCGGAAGCTCAGATCCGTCTGCCATATAAATTTTTGCAGGTTTCTGATTCGGGTTACAGCCATATTTTAATTCGAATTCTTTCATTATATAAATCCTCCGTATGAACCAAATAAGTATTTTAAAATTAATTCCTGTAAATAATTTCTTACTGCGAAAGCATCGTCTTATGTTCACAATAATCTATGAGCACTATCTGTACTCAGTAAGTGACTATTATTTATTCTTATTAATGATCTTGCTTTCGTACTTACCTGTCTCAATATCAATATATCTTACAAACAGAGATACTTTGTTATCTTCGTTCAGGCTGTTCCAGAGAAGTTCTGCAAACTCATCCATATCATCCGGAATTGCTACCAATTTCGGTTCGCCTTCAAAGCTTGGAAGTGGATTTCCGTCACATTTATAAGTATGGATGAAATGTCCCTCTCCTGCAATGGCATTCTCGTATGCAAATGTGTATCTGTTACATGCATCCGGATTTCCGTTGTTGCTCTTGAGAATTGACATTGCATAGTTGAATTTTCCGTTCTCTACGTGCATAACACCGGAGATACGAGGTGTATAGTTCGGACCGTCCGGCTCGAATTCTCTGCTTCTTAAGGACTGCTCAAAAGTAAGCTGATGATCCATTCCCTCATAAATGGTATCTGTCTGATCTCCGTTAGTTACGATTGTTTTGTTTCCCAGTACACGTACAGGTGCATAGATGATCAGACTCGGATCTGTAAGTTTGGACGGATCAAATGCCTGGGTACGGATTCCCTCACCATCCTCTACAAATACTCTGTTTCTGCTGTTCTCGCTTCTGCCCATGATGAAATAAGCTGTCACTGCTTTCTTACCGTCTGCGGAACGTCCAATCACAATTCCTCTGCCAGGATAGGAATTCTCTTTCAGTTCTTTTTCCAGTGATAACATTTCCATAATTTTTCTCCTTTTCGTTAAAAATAAGGTTAAAAAAAGCCTGGGAAACCTATTTATTCATTGAATAATTTCCAGGCTGCCCAGGCGGTCGGCTCATATACTCGCTGCACTCCCTGTAGGTAATCCTACTTCCGCCAGTCATGCAGGCACTGTTGTGAAAAAAAATCACACGTTGTTATTATAGTACAATACTTCTTTGTGGATTTCAAGGCAAATTTTTTTGTACTGTGCTGAATTTTCGTTTTACTGAACATCCTGCAAACCATAATCAACATCAATCTGCGCCGCAATATCCGATTTCATCTGTATCCATGCATCCGGATTCTCCACATAATATTTCGGACAGTTTTTTCCGGTAACATCATAATGCCGGATCACGTTCTCTGATGTAAGCCCAAACCGCACGCACAACCACGCAGAAAGCTTCACTGCCGAATCATAAGTTGCCTCATTAAATTTCCCCGTCTCATCCGGATGACAGCACTCGATGGACAAAGTATCTACATTACGTGAGTTCGTCGCATAGGACATCTCTGACGTAGGAATACACTGCACCACTTCCCCATCCAGCCCCACTACAAAATGACTGCTCACCTTTGTGTCATGAGTAGTCGCCAGATTCTCAAAGTAGTTCCTGTTTGCAATGGCTGTTGCCCCCGGATTTGCAGTATAATGAATGGCAATATACTGTACACTCTCAATGGGAATCTGCGGTCTGGAATATTCATTCGGCGTCAGCAGTTCCACATCTATGTACGGCGCCCCTTCTTTTTGCCATTGTTCCGGTCCGCCTGAAGAATCCGTATTATCTGTTCCTGACTGTTCCCCATCAGAAATCATCGTGTCAGAATTATGTAAAAAGTCCCCAATACTCCATCCATTTTCACCGGCCCGATTTATTATGATCCACCCAATCAGAACTATGATCACGAGCAGCATGAGACTCATAAGAATTCTCTGATTTCTCTGCCTTACTCTACTGCTCTTTCGTCTTTTCGACCTGCTGTTTTTCTTTTTTACTGCAGTTTTCCCTGTTCTGGTATCTGTTTTTTTCTTTTTGTTTATATGCTTTTGCATTTTTACCTTCTCTTACGGGATTTTACTCCCTGCAAAAAATACCCCGGCCGGCATGCCTGGAAATCTTATTTCTTTCCATCAGCAGCCAGCCGGGGCATATATTACACCTGAAATTTATTATTTGTCATCTACGCTATAGTTCGGAGCTTCTTTTGTGATATGAATATCATGTGGATGAGATTCCTTAAGAGATGCAGCAGAAATCTTGATGAATCTGCCTGTTTCTTTAAGCTTCTCAATAGTTTCTGCTCCACAATATCCCATACCGGAACGAAGACCGCCCATGAGCTGGAATACAGTATCCTCAACATGTCCTTTGTAAGCAACACGTCCTTCTACGCCTTCCGGAACAAGTTTCTTCGCATTCTCCTGGAAGTAACGGTCTTTACTTCCGTTCTCCATAGCTGCGATAGATCCCATACCGCGGTATACTTTGTATTTTCTGCCCTGATACAGTTCGAATGTTCCCGGGCTCTCGTCGCATCCTGCAAACATGCTTCCCATCATGCAGACATTCGCACCGGCTGCGATTGCCTTTGTAACATCTCCGGAATACTTGATACCACCGTCTGCAATGATCGGGATTCCATATTCTTTTGCAGCTTCGTAGCAGTCCATAACAGCAGTGATCTGCGGAACACCGATACCTGCAACAACTCGTGTGGTACAGATAGATCCAGGTCCGATACCAACCTTAACTGCATCTACACCGGCCTCGATCAGAGCCTTTGTCGCAGCACCTGTTGCTACGTTACCTGCGATTACCTGCAGTTCCGGATATGCTGCCTTGATCTCGCGTACAGCCTTCAGAATGTTCTCTGAATGTCCATGTGCAGAATCAATTACGATCACGTCTACAGATGCCTTTACAAGTGCATCAACACGTGCAAGTACATTAGCAGTGATTCCTACCGCAGCACCGCAGAGAAGACGTCCCTGCTCATCCTTTGCAGCCAGAGGATATTTGATCTGTTTCTCAATATCTTTAATAGTAATTAAGCCTTTTAAGTTAAAGTCATCATCTACAATGGGTAATTTCTCTTTACGTGATTTTGCCAGAATCTTCTTGGCATCTTCCAGTGTAATTCCCTCTTTGGCTGTAATCAGTCCCTCAGAAGTCATGCACTCTTTGATCTTCTTGCTGAAATCTGTCTCAAACTTCAGATCACGATTGGTAATGATTCCGACCAGTTTTCTGCCCTCTGTGATCGGCACACCGGAGATACGGAACTTTGCCATTAACTCATCTGCGTCCTTAAGTGTATGTTCAGGAGATAAATAGAAAGGATCTGTGATAACACCGTTCTCAGAACGTTTTACCTTGTCTACCTCTTCTGCCTGCGCTTCAATGGACATATTCTTATGAATAATACCAATACCCCCCTGTCTCGCCATAGCGATCGCCATGCGATGCTCGGTTACTGTATCCATTCCTGCACTCATCATAGGAATGTTCAGTTTAACCTTCTTTGTTAAGTAAGTTGTGACATCTACCTGATTCGGAATTACCTTTGAATATGCCGGAACTAACAGCACGTCATCAAAAGTAATGCCTTCACCAATGATAGTACCCATTGCATTTCCTCCCTTGCGTATATGAAATTAAATTACTATTGTAATGTAAAAAGGAACCAGCAACTGGTCCTTTTATTTTCAACAAGTGTAACAAAAATCAGATTCTATGTCAATCCAAAAAAACTTTGCTCGGTGCTGAATTTTTCATAGCCTGTGCAAGTGCCTCATCCGGTTCCAGGATGATCTTGCATAAATTTCCGTCCAGTCTTGTGATAACACCAAAGCGTTTATGCTCCGGATTTCCTGATGAAAAGTCCAGTACTTTCATGTTCTGGTTTCCGTTGTAATAGTCCATTCTGTGGGAATCCAGCGGTGCTGCCAGATCTGCTTCTGATAATTTGAAGCTCTTTACTTTCTTTCTTTTTGTCTTTGACATGATCATGTCGATGTCAAAATCGCCATTGATAAACAGATATTCATATTCTACATCTGTTTTCGGGATTACAAAATAGCATGCAATTCCAAGCGCTACGGCAATGATCAGTGCCAGCGGTGTGATGATAAGTCCGGCAAATACTGCCAGCACTGTCAAAACGATCAGACCGTATTTGAGCAGGCTGTCTTTAGCCGTCTTATCTTTCTTTACCAGTAATTCTGAATACAAGTCGCCCATTGTTTCGTCTCCTTTTCATTTGTTCAGCTGTTGAAAGCAGCTTTTTTTTGCACAGCATATTTAACAATTATATTTTATTCATCATGCTGTTTTTCTGCATTATATCACAAAACGGAACCATCGTCTATGACGACGGTTCCGTTTCACATATTTCCGCCTGCGCTGTTTTTATCTATAGCAATCCTCGTAAATAATGCATTTAAGACAATTCAGCAGAGTGCGAAAGACAAGGAAGATATCTGCAGGCGTGCTGACGCACGGCAAAGATATCTGACGCAGGATTTCACACTCTGATGGGCTGGATTAAGATGCATTATTTCAGAGAATTGCTATAAGCATACTACGGTATAATTTTATCGTTTATTAAAAATTACATCATTCCCATTCCAGGATTAGCAGCCGGTGCAGGTGTGTCTTCTTTGATAATTGCAACAGCAGATTCTGTTGTAAGTAATGTAGACGCAACGCTTGTAGCATTCTGAAGAGCACTTCTTGTAACCTTTGCAGGATCAAGGATACCTTCGCTTACCATATCTACATATCTTTCGTTCAAAGCATCAAAGCCGATTCCCGGTTCGGATTCTCTTACTTTGTTGATGATTACGGAACCTTCAAGTCCTGCATTTGCAGAAATGCGGAACAGAGGAGCTTCCAGAGCTTTCAGGATGATATTTGCACCTGTCTTCTCGTCACCTTCCAGAGTTGTTGCAAGTTTTGCAACTTCTTTGGATGCGTGGATGTAAGCAGAGCCGCCACCTGCGATGATACCTTCTTCTACTGCTGCTCTTGTAGCTGCAAGAGCATCTTCCAGACGAAGCTTAGCTTCTTTCATTTCTGTCTCAGTGGAAGCACCAACACGGATAACAGCTACGCCGCCAGCCAGTTTTGCAAGTCTTTCCTGTAATTTTTCTTTATCAAATTCAGATTTTGTTTCTTCAATCTGTCCACGGATCTGAGCAACACGGTTTGCGATTGCATCTTTGTCACCCATACCGTCAACGATAACTGTGTTCTCTTTTGCAACTTTAACAGATTTTGCACGTCCTAACTGCTCCATAGTTGCGTCTTTCAGTTCCAGACCAACTTCTTCGGAGATTACCTGGCCGCCTGTAAGGATTGCGATATCCTGAAGCATTTCTTTTCTTCTGTCACCATATCCCGGAGCTTTGACAGCTACTACCTGGAAGGTTCCTCTTAATTTGTTTACGATCAGAGTTGTAAGAGCTTCACCCTCTACATCTTCAGCAATGATAAGAAGTTTCGCACCAACTTTTACGATCTGCTCCAGTAATGGAAGGATTTCCTGGATGTTGCTGATCTTCTTGTCTGTGATCAGGATATATGGATCTTCCAGATTTGCTTCCATTTTTTCCATATCTGTTGACATATATGCGGATACATATCCACGATCGAACTGCATACCTTCTACAAGGTCAAGTTCTGTGTGCATTGTCTTGGATTCTTCTACTGTGATAACGCCGTCTTTGGAAACTTTTTCCATAGCATCTGCTACTAACTGTCCAACAGTCTCATCGCTTGCGGAAATAGATGCAACGTTTGCGATCTGTTTCTTGCCGCTGATTGTCTGGCTCATGTTCTTGATTGCTTCTACAGCTACATCTGTAGCTTTCTTCATTCCTTTTCTGAGGATGATCGGGTTAGCGCCTGCTGCCAGGTTTCTCATTCCTTCGTGAACCATAGCCTGTGCAAGAACAGTAGCTGTTGTTGTACCATCACCTGCTACATCGTTTGTTTTGGAAGCAACTTCTTTGATCAGCTGTGCGCCCATGTTTTCAAATCCGTCTTCCAGTTCGATTTCTTTTGCGATTGTAACACCGTCGTTTGTGATAAGCGGAGCACCGTATGGTTTGTCAAGAACTACGTTTCTTCCTTTCGGTCCTAATGTTACTCTTACTGTATCAGCTAATTTATTTACACCAGCTTCAAGAGCTGCTCTGGCTTCTGCGCCGAATTTAATTTCTTTTGCCATGATAATATGACCTCCTGATTCAAATTTTAATCTCTATGAATTCTTTCTGATACTTAGCCGGTATTTCATGTTACATCCTGTAAATATTATCTTATAAGTATCTTCATTTATGTTTTCTATTTTGATATTGCTTATTTAACAATTGCAAGAATATCATTCTGTTTTACGATAATGTATTCTGTGCCATCCATCTTTACTTCTGTTCCTGAATATTTGGAGTAGATAACTTTATCACCTACAGCTACTTCCATTTTTACTTCTTTGCCGTCAACAACTCCGCCAGGTCCTACAGCTACAACTTCTGCCTGCTGTGGTTTCTCCTGTGCCTGTCCCGGAAGAACGATTCCGGATTTTGTTGTTTCTTCTGCTTCAACCTGTTTTAATACAACTCTGTCACCTAAAGGTACTAATGTCATGATCTATATCCTCCTTTATTCTCCAACCTGGAATCTCTGTTACCGTCTCTGCTATTCTTAATATCCGGCAACTGTTTCGGCACTCTGTCTAATTCTGCCGATTTTTGCTAGCACTCATTTACTTCGAGTGCTAATCACTGTCCTTATATTATTGAAAATGAGTCGATTTCGCAAGTGCTTTTATCATTATAAAATAATCTATATTCTCTTTTTTACTTATATATTCTCTTTTTTTCTTTTGTTTTCTTAATTTACAAATAATTTTGTCATATCTTCCTTGTCTTTCGCACTCAATTGAATTGTCTTCAAATACATCAATTAAGAGGCTTGCTATAGTTCCTGTAACATAATAAAAAGACCGTCCACCATACAGCAGACAGCCTTCTTGCATTCATTATTTATGGAAGCTTCTATATCAGGATTTCTTATTTCTCTGAGCTTTAATCTCTTCCAGTTCATCAAAGATGACTTCATTCAGCACTTTAATGTAGGTTCCTTTCATACCGGAAGATCTGGATTCGATCACACCGGCACTTTCAAACTTCCTCAAAGCGTTTACGATAACAGATCTGGTGATTCCCACGCGGTCTGCGATCTTACTTGCAACCAGGATTCCCTCATCTCCGTCAAGTTCATCAAAAATATGGATGATTGCCTCCAGTTCGGAGAAAGATAAAGTATTAAACGCAGATTTCACTACCTGCTGCTTTCTGTCCTCCTCAGCATTCTCTTCATGAACCGCTCTCATCATCTCAAGCCCTACAACGGTTGTTCCATATTCACTGACAATAATATCTTCAATGTCATATGGTTTCTCATAACGATACATAAATACAGTACCCAGTCGTTCCCCTGCAATATCTATCGGATTAATGATTCCCTGATAACTGCTTGATACATGTTCAAATCCCAGTGTCTGAAGATTTACATTCTCTTTTGTTGACAGGACACCCAGAAATCTCTCGTTTAACAGGGAATCTACATATCCGCCAACCTTGTCCTCGATCAGTTCAGTGATCTCCTCTACTCCCGGGCATAAACTGACACCCAGAACCTTTCCTTTTTTACTGAGAACCAGAATGTTGGAACTCAGTGTCTCCATCAGAACCTGACAGATGTCATTAAATACCACTTTGCTGGAACTGCTGTTATGCAGAAGTTTATTAATTTTTCTTGTTCTATCCAGCAGCTGAACACTCATATTGTCCTCCTTTCACCCTGTACATATCCGAAATCTTTCTGTCATTATTTCATAAATGAGCAGTCACTTTCTTTTGCTCGCAAGGAAGATTCAGACACACATGGTTATTAACATTACTGATACTTTGATTTTACACGTTTTAAAGTCAAATTACAAGACAAATTTTACTATTTTTTTATTTATTTTTGCTTTTCTGAAAATAGATTCCTTTTATAATATTATTCAATAAATATCATCATCAAAAATTCAAAGGATTGAAGATAAAAAGTCAGAAAGTCACTGACTGTAAGACAAAAAACGGAACTGTTGCATTAATGAAATTCATTTTCAACTGCTGCAACAGTCCCATTTATAACATTTACAATCCGTTATTATTCTTTCTCGTCCTTTGCCTCTACATATCCACATGTCTCCTGGCTGCAGACAAGCTTATTCCCCTTTTCCACCATATAGCTTCCACATTTCGGGCATTTCTTTGCTGATGGTTTCTGCCAGGACATGAAATCACAATCCGGATTATCCTCACATCCGTAGTACTTACGTCCTTTTTTGGTTTTCTTAAGCACAATCTCTTTTCCACATTTCGGACATGCCACCCCGATCTTCTCAAAATATGGTTTGGTATTTTTGCATTCCGGAAATCCCGGACATGCAAGGAATCGTCCATGAGGACCATATTTGATCACCATATGTCTGCCACAGTTTTCGCAGATCACATCTGTCACTTCATCCTGAATATCAACCTTTTCAAGTTCTTCCTCTGCAGCATCTACATCCTTCTTCAGATCCGGATAGAAGTTGCTTACTACTGTCTTCCACTTTACAGTTCCTGCTGCCACACAGTCCAGAAGCCCTTCCATAGTCGCAGTGAAGTTTACATCTACAATACTCGGGAAAGCCTGTTTCATAATATTATTGACAACTTCCCCCAACTCTGTAACATACAGGTTCTTCTGTTCTTTTGCAACATAACGGCGGCTGATGATCGTTGTGATCGTCGGCGCATAGGTACTTGGACGTCCGATCCCCAGTTCTTCCATAGTCTTGACCAGAGATGCCTCTGTATAATGTGCAGGCGGCTGCGTGAAATGCTGTTCTGGTTTCAGTTCCTTAAGACTAAGCTTCATTCCTCTTTCAAGACTCTGATTCAGAACATTTCCTTTTTTCTGGTCCTCTTCATCTGTGTATACAGACATAAATCCGTCAAATATGATCTTGGAGGCAGAGACTGTAAAAATATACTGGTCTGCACCAATCTTTACAGATGTTGTTTCGTATTTTGCAGGAGCCATTCTGCTGGCCGCAAAACGTCTCCAGATAAGCTGATACAGTCTGAACTGATCTCTTGAAAGAGATTCCTTCAGTACAGCCGGTGTACGGCTGATGTCTGTAGGACGGATCGCTTCGTGAGCATCCTGGATCTTCTGTCCCTTTTTCACAGCTTTCTCAGACTTTGAAACATAATCCTCTCCGTACTGAGCAGTGATATATTCTCTTGCAGCAGCATCTGCTTCCTCCGAGATTCGGGTGGAATCTGTACGCAGATAAGAGATCACACCTACCGTTCCATTTCCTTTGATATCAATTCCTTCATACAGCTGCTGTGCCAGACGCATTGTCTTCTGTGTGGAAAAGTTTAAGGTCTTGGCTGCTTCCTGCTGTAAGGTACTTGTAGTAAAGGGAAGTGGTGCATTCTTGATCCTCTCGCCTTTCTTTACTTCATTGATCTCATATTCTTTATCTTTCAGAGAGGCCAGAAGTTTATCCATTTCCTCTTTGCTGTGGATATCCATCTTTTTATCTGTTCCATAAAACTTCGCCTGCAGCGGTTTCTTCTCACCCTTCACCTGAAAATCTCCCTCCAGGCTCCAGTATTCTTCCGGAATAAACGCATTGATCTCATCTTCTCTGTCACAGATGATACGAAGCGCAACAGACTGTACGCGCCCCGCACTTAAGCCTCTCTTGACTTTTGCCCAGAGAAGCGGGCTGATGGTATAACCTACCATACGGTCAAGCATACGTCTTGCCTGCTGTGCATCTACCAGATCCATATCCAGGTCTCTGGCCTGTTTGATCGATGATTTTACTGCTGTCTTGGTAATCTCGTTAAAGGTAATCCTGTGCATCTTCTTCGGATCTTCTTTTAACGCCTGCATCAGATGCCAGGAAATTGCCTCTCCCTCGCGGTCAGGGTCAGTTGCAAGATAAATCTTATCTGCTTTCTTTGCAGCCTTGCGAAGCTTTGCAAGCAGTTCTCCCTTTCCTCTGATCGTTATATATTTGGGTTCAAAATCATGCTCAACATCAATTCCGAACTGACTCTTCGGGAAATCACGGACATGTCCGTTAGAAGCTTCCACATCGTAATTCGCACCGAGAAATTTCTTTATTGTTTTCACTTTTGCAGGTGATTCTACTATCACCAGATATTTCGCCATGCTACCTCTCCTAGTCGTAATCTGTTATTCTTCACAGTGTCCCTGAACGGGCACATTGCCTGACAGCGATATTGTTACATATAAAAATCGCCCTGCGCCGCAGAAACGTGAAGCACAATAATCATAAATCGTCAACTGTCTTTTACATAATAATGTCTCCCGCTCTCTCTTATGAGCCCCCGCAGTGTCAGTTCCACAAGACAGTTGCTTACCTGTGCCGGGGAAAAGCCTGTTTTTCTCACAATGTAGTCGGGATTTTTTGGTCGTAAATCGAGACAACTATACACCATATTCAAATCTCTTGCAAGTCCCAAGTTGTTTTTTTCACCGTTTTGTGTTACTTTTTCCATCGAAATCCCAAGTTCTTCCAGCATAATTTCCGGACAGTATGCAATCCCTGCGCCGTCGTAGATCAGCTTATGGCAGCCTCTGCTGAGTTCATCTGTCACTGCCCCCGGAATCGCATAGACCATCTTTCCCTGTTCCAGTGCAAATCCCGCAGTGATCAGCGAACCGCTGTTTTCTTTTGCTTCCACTACCAGAACCGCGTCTGACAAAGCACTGATGATCCGGTTTCGCGCCGGGAAATGCCAGGAAACAGGTCCTGAACCCAGTGGACATTCACTGATGATCCCACCATTTTCCCATAAGATCCTCTCATAAAGTTTTCTGTTAGATTTCGGATAGCATACATCAACACCACTTCCAAGCACCGCAAATGTAGGCATCTTTCCTTCCAGTGCGCCTTTATGTCCTTCTGAATCAATGCCAAGTGCCATACCGCTGATAATCTGGACTCCAGCTACACTTAACGCTTTCGCATACCGGAATGCCTGCATCCTTCCATAAGGACTGCACATTCTGGCACCGATCACTGCCACCGTTCTTCTCTTAGGATCAGGAAGTCTGCCTTTTACATAAAGCTTTGCCGGCATGGAGGAATACTGCTTCATTATCTGAGGATATTCCGGATCTGATTTCTCAATACATCGTATCTGACCTGTACTGTATTCTTCTGTATGATTATTTTTCACATCAGTTCTTTCCATATAAAATACCTCACTGACCTTTATTTTATGACAGAATCTTTGTCAAATGCCCTGTACGAAAGTGCTTCTCCGATATGATGACCGGCAATCATTTCTTCCCCTTCCATATCCGCAATTGTTCTGGCTACCTTCAGGATCCTGTGATAGGATCTGGCACTGAATGCGATTTTTTCAAAGGCTCTTGCCAGAAGTCGGGATGCGCTGTCTGTAAGAGGGCAGAATTTATCGATCAGACTACTCTTCAGCTGCCCGTTAAAATTTATTTTCTCATCTTTATACCGTTCTTCCTGGATCTTCTGTACTTTTTCCACTCTTTTTCTGATAGCAGCGGAATTTTCTCCCTTTCTTCCACAGTGAAGCTGTGAAAAAGAAACCGGCGGTACCTCAGTGCTGATATCAATTCTGTCCAGAAGAGGGCGACTGATCTTTCCCATATAATGTGTGATCTCACCTGCTGTACAGGTGCATCTGTTTAAATCCGGATAATAACCGCAGGGACAGGGGTTCATCGCTGCACATAACATAAAATCCGCCGGAAAGTTGTAAGTTCCGCTTGCTCTGGCTATCTGGATCACTTTATCCTCCATGGGCTGTCGCAGAAGTTCCAGACTTGCTCTGGAAAATTCCGGCATTTCATCCAGAAAGAGTACACCTTTATGCGCAAGAGTGATTTCGCCGGGTCTGGGATTACGCCCGCCTCCTGCAATTGCCTGCGGAGTACTTGTATGATGAGGGCTGCGAAATGGTCTCTCATCGATCAGAGGATGTTCTCTTGAAAGAAGTCCTGCAATACTGTAAATTCTGGTAAGCTCCAGCTTTTCTTCAAAGCCAAGCCCAGGCATGATCGTCGGCAGTCTTCTGGCAAGCATGGTTTTGCCCGTTCCCGGAGGTCCGATAAGGAGAAGATTGTGAAATCCGCTTACTGCAATTTCCGCCGCTCTTTTTGCCCCTTCCTGTCCTTCAATGTCTGAAAAATCCATTCCCATATCTGTATTTATAATAGAAGGAATTTCTTCCTGTATTTCCCTCTTCAGATAGGGTTTCGGATTCTTAAGACACTCGACCAGTTCCCGTAAATTTTTTACTCCTGCTACCGGCACATCCCTGATCAGTCTTCCTTCTTTCAGATTCTCATAGGGAACTACGCAAAAACGACTGCCCAAACTTCTTGCACACAACACAATCGGCAAGATTCCGGATATCCCATGGATTTCTCCGTCCAGACCGATCTCCCCTGCCATCATAACTCTGCTGACAACCTGGGGGCTGATCATCTCAAAAGCAGCCAACACTGCTGCTGCCACCGGTACATCAAAACCGGCTCCCTCTTTCTTCATGTCTGCAGGAGCAAAATTGACGGTAATTCTCTTTGGTGGAAACTGATAACCATTATTCTTGAGTGCTGTGCGTACCCGCTCCTGCGCTTCCTTTACCTGCGCAGAAGGAAATCCTACCATGATAAAGGAAGGAAGTCCGTTACTTACATCAGCTTCTACCTGCACAGGGCATACTTCCACCCCAAAAATTGCAGCTGATAATACACTTGCAAACAAATATAAACTCCTTTCTTCCGGCATAAATCTCCCCCGATATTTATGCTCGCCAAACAGCGGACGACTGAATAGTTACATCACTTAAATTGTATTGGAAATTATTTCAGAAATCAGATTTGAAAAAAGATTATTTTTATAATAGACCATTTTGCTCTGTTTTGCAACCGTTCATTTTGTTCTGTTTTATACTTTTTTCAGTACATAATCTGCGAAGGCTTTTCACAGATCATGTTTGGGAGTACACTACAAAACAGAGAGGTGAACTATATGAAATTTCAGCGTATTCAGGATTTACGTACAGATGCTGACATGTCACAGAAACAGCTCAGCGAAATTCTTCACATCAGCCAGCGTTCCTACTCTCACTATGAGACAGGTTCACGCAATATCCCGGTTGAAATGCTTATCAGACTGGCAAATTATTACGATATAAGTGTTGATTATCTGGTAGGACGCACTGATAAAAAAGAGATGAATAAATAAGTAAAATCACTTTTTTTAATATAAAAGGATTCCTGTAACTGTTTATGTTACTGAATCCTTTTATATTTTTTGTATCTTTTATTCTTTTATCATAACAGTATCCACAGAAGGATGGACTTTTGCACCCTCCGCTTTTGTTTTTGTCTTAATATTCACATAAAGACGACCATTATCAAAGGTAAGATAACCCTTTGCTACATTTCCCAGCGAGTCTGTAAACGAGAATCTGGTTGCATTTCCTGCGACGGATTTCTTTACTTTTGCCTTGCAGGTGGCTGTCTTTTTCTTATTTGTCTGTGAATAAGTAAAGGTAACCGACTTCTGACTGAGTTTCTTAATTTTGATCTTAGCCCTGCCGTTCTTACTGCGCCAGGTTCCCAGATAATCCTCCGGGTTAAAAACATAAGCCCGTTCCAGAATCGGTGTTGGCGTTACCGTAGGAATCGGTGTTGGGGTAGGTGTGGGCGTAGCTGCAGGTGTCGGTGTTACAGTGGGAACTCTTTCCAGTGCCGCGATCGCTTCTGCTTTTCTCTGCTCTCTGTCCACATTCTTTCTGTGTTGAAGCAGCAGAGTGCCTGCCAGCATAAGCAGGATAAACAGGATAATTACAATTATCAGAAGTTTTATAAGTCTTTTTTTCTTTTTATTCCGTTTCTGTTTCCCGTTGTTTGTTACCGACAAATCTGCATCTCCTCTTCTGTTTCTTGTTCGTTACTTATTCTTTTCCATCCCAGCAATAGGTACAGAGTTTACATGGTGAAATTCCAATGGAAGCTTTCAGATCATCAAGTCTGTGGAATTTCAGTGATGTGAAATTCAGCTCCTTACGGATTTCTTCCAGCATTTCTTTATAATTTGTTGAATTTGGATCTGCATAGTCTGCCAGGACTTTATCACTGACATTCTCTCCCTCGCGTTTGGCGATCACACGTCTTGTGATCAGATCCATCTCTGATTTAGAACGTGAGAAATTCAGATATTTGCATCCATAAAGCAAAGGCGGACACGCAGGACGGATATGTACTTCCTTTGCACCATTTCTGTAAAGAAATTCCGTTGTTTCTCTTAACTGTGTTCCACGTACAATAGAATCATCGATCATCAGAAGACTCTTATCCTTGATCAGACGATGTACAGGAATCAGCTTCATTCTTGCGATAAGATTTCTCTGGCTCTGCTGTGTAGGCATAAATGATCTTGGCCAGGTTGGTGTATATTTGATAAACGGACGGGCAAAAGGCACACCGGACTGGTTCGCATATCCGATTGCATGGGCAATACCGGAATCCGGAACACCGGCTACAATATCAGGATTTACTTCTCCCCTGTCTCTTTTGGCCAGCATATCACCGCAATGATAACGCATTTCTTCTACATTCACACCCTCGTAGGCAGAAGTAGGATATCCATAATATACCCAGAGGAAAGAACAGATTCGCATCTCTTCCCCTGGTTTCTGCAAGGTTTCCACACCGTCCGGAGTCACTGCAACAATTTCTCCGGGTCCCAGTTCTTTCAGGTCTTCATATCCAAGATTCAGATATGCAAAGCTCTCAAAAGATACACAACAGGCATCTTCTTTCTTTCCCACGATCAGCGGAGTTCTTCCAAGACGGTCACGTGCTGCCAGAATCCCCTTTGGTGTCAAGATCAGCATGGTCATAGAACCTTCTATCGCTTCCTGCGCATAACGGATTCCCTCAATCATGTTGTCTTTCTGATTGATCAGTGCAGCTACCATTTCTGTGGGATTTACGCTTCCTCCACTCATTTCCAGAAAATGAGTGCATCCGTTTTTAAAACAGTTGGCAATCAGTTCATCCATGTTATTGATCTTTCCAACTGTGGTAATTGCAAAGTTGCCAAGATGAGAGCGCACCAGAAGTGGCTGAGGTTCATTATCTGAAATACATCCGATTCCCAGATTTCCCTCCATCTCACCAATGTCACCATCAAATTTCGTCCTGAACGGCGCATTTTCAATGTTATGAATCACGCGGTCAAAACCACGTTTCTTATCATACACTGCCATTCCGCCTCTGCGTGTTCCCAGATGGGAATGATAATCAATTCCGAAGAAAAGGTCCAGAATGCAACTGGACTTTGATGCTACTCCAAAAATTCCACCCATTATCGTATTCTCCTTTTGTTCATCATCTTCAGGCAACTTTTATCATAATCCTCTTCGATAATCCATTTAAAAAGATTACTATAGCCCGTTTCATAACGTTTTCCTTCACTATAACAGTTCTTATTCTGCCGAATTGCTGTAAAAACAGTTATATCACACAACACTCTCATTATATAGAATGAAAATTTAGAAGTAAAGAGTTTTAATCTTATTTCTTTTCCTTGATGATACCTGTTCTGTACGCATCCAGCAGTTGAATCAATTCCTGTATTCTCTCTTTCAGTGCATGTCCTGTGTCTGTATCACCCACAAGCTGGCGTCTGGACATGTAGCTGACTGCCACGCGGTTTGATACGATATCTGTCTCTTTTGCCACAGCATCTGCTTTGGACGTAAACGGTTCATGAGCCGTAAGATTCAGTCCATAAGAATTATAGATCAGCGTATATCCGGCAATTCCCGTTACTTTCTGATATGGCTTGGAAAAACCACCGTCAATCACGATAACCTTTCCATCACATTTTACAGGGCTCTCTCCTTCGCTCTGATGTACCGGAACATGACCATTGATGATATGCCCCTTTTCCGGATCCAGCCCAAATTCACGAAGCATATTATCTACCACTTCTTCATTTTCCCAGAGGCGGTAATAAGCATTCTTCTTCTCTTCATGTGTAGAAGGATCCTCTATGAAATATCTTTCAAAAGTACTCATCTTGCTCTTGCCAAACAATGGTGAATTCGGAGCAGCCCAGATATACCACATAATATCTCTGCCCTTCTTCTGTTCTTCTTTTCCTACAGAATAGAATGCTCTGCGCACATAGGTTTCCAGTACATCGTACAGTTCTTTTCCCTTGTAGCTTTTTCCATAAATCTGTACTTCCCGGAATGTTCCGTCTTCATTCAGAGGAATGCTTCCATGAAACAGAAGATTTCCGTTATATACTGTATAAAGCCCACCTTTGTCAAGTAGGAGACGGATGTGGTTTTGCAGTTTTTCACAGTTTCTGAATGCAGAGGACAGTTTGTCCATAACTTCTTTCTCTCCGGCTGTAAGTTCGTATGGATGTTTCCAGTCAATAGTCGGAAAATTATTGTCGCGAAGCGGATATTCCTTTCCGTCAGGTAGTGTGATCGTCCCTTTTTCCGGATTGATCCGATGAAGAAGTGCTCTGTCTTCCATCTGGAATTCTTTATGTCTGCGCACCAGTTTACCTTCTAATTTAAACTGGATCACAGCAATAGCCTTGTGCATTTTTTTGCCCAGTTCTTCCTCAAGAACATTATAATTGGAAGCACCTTTCATGGCAAAAATCTCGCAGGGATCATCCTTATACGCCTCCATCACAAAGGTCGCCAGCGGCAGCATATTGATTCCGTATCCATCCTCAAGAATATCCAGATTTCCGTAACGGATGCTGTTTCTTACCACTGTTGCAATACAGGCTTTCTGTCCTGCTGCCGCGCCCATCCAGACAACATCATGGTTTCCCCACTGAATATCCAGGGAGTGATACTGCATCAGGCGATCCATAATGAAATGTGGAGCAGGACCTCTGTCATAAATATCCCCCAGAATATGTAAATGATCCACGACCAGACGCTGGATCAGTTCTGCAAGCGCAATGATAAAATTCTCCGCACTGCCGATCTCAATGATCGTATTTACAATGGAATCATAATATGCCTCTTTGTCAAGAACCTCCGCTTTCTCTGTGATCAGTTCTTCGATCACATAAGCATAATCTGCGGGAAGAGCTTTTCGTACTTTGGACCTGGTATATTTGGAGGCTGTCGTCTTACAGATTTCAATAAGACGGTAGAGAGTGATCTTATACCAGTTTTCCATATCTTCTTCTGTATCTTTGACAAGATCCATCTTCTCTTTCGGATAATAGATCAGAGTTGCCAGAGAACGCTTATCATTGTTACTTAATGTATGTCCAAACACATCATCAATCTTCTTCCTCACTGCACCGGAACCATTTCTGAGCACATGTGAAAACGCCTGATACTCCCCATGAAGGTCTGACATAAAGTGTTCCGTTCCCTTCGGCAGATTCAGGATTGACTGAAGATTGATAATCTCCGTAGATGCCTTTCCGATTGTAGGATAAATTTCTGCAAGTCTCTGTAAATATCTAAGTTCGTCTTTCTTCATATCCATCTCCTGTTATCATATATTATGATGTCAGAGCATTTTATGTTGCTGTCTGCACCATGCCCTGCAACACACTTTGCGGTCACAGAATTTATGCTCATCCTGTAAAGTCAAATAATGACATCTGGTTCGACTGCGGGATATCTCCGAATAATTTCAGATCATCCATCAGATCAATAACCGTTTTGCTGACCTTTGTTCTGTCGCGGAAGTCGTCTTTTGACAAGAATTTTCCCTGTTTTGCAGCATCAACCACTGCATCTGCCGCCTTATCTCCCAGTCCGTCAATAGTTGCAAGTGACGGCATCAGTTTCCCATCCACAATCTGAAATCTCTGTGCCTTGGCAGTATAAAGATCAATCGGTACAAATTCAAATCCACGTGCGTACATTTCCTGTACAATACGCATATCCTTCAGGGTATCCAGTTCTTTTTTAGATGCTGAATCACCTTTTTTGCGGATTTCTGCCATATAATACTCCAGACGTTCCTTTCCCATACACATCATCTCATAGGAGAACGCTGTGGCACGGATACTGAAATATGCCGCATAATATGCCAGTGGCTGAAACACCTTATACCACGCAATTCTGTACGCCATCATAACATATGCAGCTGCATGAGCCTTCGGAAACATATACTTGATCAGTTTACAGGACCAGATATACCAGTCCGGAACTCCATGCTCTTTCATGGTTTCTATCCATTCATCGCGAAGACCTTTTCCCTTACGGACACTCTCCATGATCGTAAACGCAAGGCCACTTTCTACTCCTTTTCCGATAAGGTAGATCATAATATCGTCTCGGGTACAGATAGCTGTGGAAATAGTTGCCTTACCCTCCTGGATCAACACCTGGGCATTACCAAGCCATACATCCGTACCATGAGAAAGCCCTGCAATACGAATCAGATCAGAGAAGTATTTCGGCTTGGTGTCAATAAGCATCTGCATGGCGAAATCTGTACCAAATTCCGGGATTCCCAGGCATCCAAGCTTACATCCGCCAATATCTTCCGGTTCAATTTTCAAAGCCTTTGTACTTGCAAATAATGACATGACATCCCTCTGATCCAGTGGAATATCCCTTGCACTGATTCCTGTTAAGTCCTCCAGCATTCGGATCATAGTGGGATCATCGTGTCCAAGTATATCAAGTTTCAGCAGGTTTCCGTCAATAGAATGATAATCAAAATGTGTTGTGATAATGTCACTGTTCACATCATTCGCAGGGTGCTGGACAGGAGTAAATTTTTCAATCTCCTCACCTACAGGAAGTACAATAATGCCTCCCGGATGCTGTCCTGTTGTACGCCGCACACCTGTACATCCCTGTACGATGCGGTTGATCTCACAGTAACGTTTATGCACACCACGCTCTTCAAAATAATTCTTCACATAACCAAATGCAGTTTTCTCCGCAAGCGTACCGATAGTCCCTGCCTTGAATGTCTGCCCCTTACCGAAAATAACCTCTGTATATCTGTGTGCATTAGCCTGATACTCTCCCGAGAAGTTAAGGTCAATATCCGGTTCCTTATCTCCCTTAAATCCAAGGAATGTCTCAAAAGGAATGTCAAACCCTTCCTTTTTCATCCTGGTTCCACATTTCGGACAAATCTTATCCGGCATATCACATCCTGCCATACCTGCATACTGCTTTACTTCCGGTGAATCAAAATCACTGTATTTGCAGTCCGGATTAGGACAGAGATAATGCGGCGGCAGAGGATTTACCTCTGTGATACCGGACATGGTAGCTGCCAGAGAAGATCCTACAGAACCTCGCGAACCTACCAGGTAACCATCTTCATTTGACTTCCATACAAGCTTCTGCGCAATGATATACATTACGGCATACCCATTGGAAATGATTGAATTCAGTTCCCTGTCAAGCCTGCTTTCCACAATCTCCGGCAATGGATCTCCATACATTTCATGCGCTTTTGTAAAACAGATACTCTTCAGATCCTGATCGGAATTCTCAATGACCGGCGGGAATTTGTCCGGATGAATAGGTGATATCTTCTCAATCATATCTGCGATCTTATTTGTATTTGTAATGACAACTTCTTCTGCTTTCTCGCTTCCCAAATAGGCAAATTCTTCCAGCATTTCCTCTGTGGTACGTAAATACAGCGGTGCCTGCTCATCTGCATCTGAGAATCCGTTTCCGGCCATAATGATCCTTCTGTAAATCTCATCCTGCGGATCCATGAAATGCACATCACAGGTTGCAACTACCGGTTTCTTAAACTGCTCTCCAAGCTTGACGATCTTCCTGTTTATCTCCTTCAGGTCTTCTTCGGAACTGATCATATCATGCCTGTCATCCGCAATCATAAATTTGTTGTTTCCAACAGGCTGAATTTCCAGATAATCATAGAAATTTACCAGTCTGGCTATCTCAGTATCCGGTGCATTTCTCAGAATTGCCTGATACAGTTCCCCTGCTTCACAGGCACTTCCCACCAGAAGTCCGTCTCTGTACTGCTCCAGCACACTTTTGGGAACACGTGGACGTCTGTGATAATACTTCAGGTGCGACTGACTCACTAATTTATACAGATTAATGCGCCCTGTCTCATTTCTGGCAAAAATGATCACATGGTAGGTCGGCAGTTTCCTGATAGTATTTACAGAAACAGCTCCCTGCTCATTCAGCATATCCACATCCCGGATATCACGCTCTTCCAGCATCTTTACAAACTTCACAAAAATCTCTGCAGTACATGCGGCATCATCTACTGCCCGGTGATGATTTTCCAGTGAAACCCCAACTGCTTTTGCTACCGTATCCAGCTTAAATCTGTTCAATGCAGGAAGCAGGAAACGGGCCATACCGACCGTATCTACATAAGTAAAATCATGTGCGATTCCCAGTCTGTCACAGTTTTTCATAATAAATCCCATATCAAAGTCCGCATTGTGTGCAACCATAACCGCATCCTTGCTGAATTCAAGGAATTTCGGAAGCACTTCTTCGATAGTCGGGGCATCCATGACCATACTGTCATTGATACTGGTCAGCTGTTCAATGCGAAAAGGAATCGGTACCTTTGGATTTACAAATGTGGAAAAACGGTCCGTAATCTCACCATTTTCTACCAGTACGGCGCCAATCTCTATGATCTGACAGGTCAGCGAAGAAAAACCTGTTGTCTCAATATCAAAGACCACAAATCTACCGTTCAGCTTCTGACCTTTTCCATTGGTCACCATACCTTTTAAATCATCTACCAGATAGCCTTCCATTCCATAAAGAACCTTAAAATCAGAATCCTTCGGCACACATCCGCCCCAGGCATCGAAACAGTGATTTGCCTCCGGAAACGCCTGTACAACCCCATGGTCTGTAATGGCAATGGCAGGATGTCCCCACTCATAAGCACGTTTCACCAGAGATTTGGCATCCGTAACCCCATCCATATCGCTCATCTTTGTATGACAGTGAAGCTCTACTCTTTTCTGTGGACTGGTATCTACTCTGGCAGTTGTAAAATTGGCAATTTTCTTAATCCCGGCTATGGATGCAATAGTCAGTTCACTGTCAAAACGGTCTACTGTTGTCACACCGCGAAACTTCAGAAAAGCCCCCTTCTTTACATGTTCTGTCACTTCCGGCACCTGTTCATTGCGCAAAAACATCTTCACAACAATACTGTCCGTAAAGTCTGTGATCGGGAAGATAAGAATTGTTTTTTCATTACGGATTTCTCTGGCTTCAACCTCCATAACCTGTCCACGGACGATCACCTCACCCATCTCACCGGTAATCGTCTCAAGTGCAACAGGCTCTCCTTCGAAATCTCTTCCATAGATAACATCCGGATTGCTGTCCCTTCTGAATCCACCCCGGAAATCTCCCTTCCTGTTGTCTTTGCGGTCTGCAAATGCAGCTTTTTTGTCCTTCTTTTCCTGCTGTCCCTTATCAGTCTTTTTCTCTGCTTTCTTCTCTGCTGTTCCTGCTTCTTCAGACTGAGCCGGCTCTTCATTCTTACTGTTTAATTTCGCATGACGGATTACATTTTCCACTTCCTGAGCGATCTGCACTGCTGCATTCTTACGGTATTTACTTTCCTGCGTCTCCCTGAACTCAAGTTCCACCTTTAAGTCCATTCCGCATCTTTCGCAGAAAACCTTCTGCAGATATTCGATCAGGATCCCGCTCTTTTCTCTGGCTATTACAGAATCAGGAAGGATCATATGAAGATCATTTTCTCCGGGAAAAGAAATCTGCGCCTGTCTGAACATATTGTATTCCAGCATATTGTAGCTACGCAGTTCCAGTTCCATGCTGGATCTGTAAGTTTCCAGAAAGTTCTGAGGATTGTACTGACCGGAAAGGCGGAATTTCTCAATAACTGTAACTGTTACATTCAGTCCTGCAAAAATCTGTCTCTCTATCTGTTCTTCCAGTTCAAAGATATGCTTCTTATGAATCCAACGTTCACTTTTTATATACACCCATATATGAGTTCTGGAAGGATTGCAGGACACTCTGGTCACAAAAACCATGTCCAGCAGTTCTTCCAGTTCTTTCTTCACTTTTAAGCTGGGAAATACGTCAAAAAAGTCTTTTTCCAAAATAAAATCTCCTCGTTGATCTGACAGGAAGTCTTCGTTCCAAATGTTACTTCCAGTTCAGAAGTTCTTCCCGCAACGTATCCAAAAGCTGATCTTCCGGAACTTTCTTTATGATCTCACCATGTTTGATCAGAAGTCCCACACCAACTCCGCCTGCAATTCCGATATCTGCCTCTTTTGCTTCTCCGGGTCCGTTTACCACACAGCCCATAACTGCTACTTTAATATCATGCGGGATATCCTGCACCATGGTTTCTACCTTATTTGCAAGACCGATCAGATCGATCTGTGTGCGTCCACAGGTTGGACATGACACAACTTCTATGCCACCTTTGCGAAGCCCCAGAGTTTTCAGGATACGTTTTGCGGATTTAATCTCTTCTAAAGGTGCTCCTGTAAGAGAGACACGAATGGTGTCACCGATTCCCTGATTCAGGATAATCCCCAGTCCGATAGCAGATTTAATGTTTCCGGAATAAAGAGTTCCGGCTTCTGTGATTCCTACATGAAGTGGATAATTCGTCTTCTCCGCGATCAGTTCATGAGCCTTTGCACACATAAGGACATCCGAAGATTTGATGCTGATCACCAGATTGTCATATCCCAGGTCTTCGATGATATGAACTTTATCCAACGCACTCTCCACCAGTCCCTCTGCAGTGACTCCATGATATTTCTCCACAAGTTCTTTCTCAAGAGAACCGCTGTTTACACCAACACGAATGGGTATTCCTCGCTCCTTTGCCACATCAACCACTGCTTTGATTCGCTCTGTACTGCCGATATTTCCGGGATTGATCCGAATCTTATCTGCACCGTTTTCCATGGCTGCAATGGCAAGACGATAATCAAAATGGATATCTGCCACAAGTGGTATATGGATCTGTTTTTTGATTTCCTTCAGTGCTTTTGCAGCTTCCATAGTCGGTACTGCACAACGGATAATATCACAGCCAGCCTGCTCCAGTGCCAGGATCTGAGCTACTGTCTGTTCTACATCTTCAGTTTTTGTATTTGTCATGGACTGGATTAAAATCGGGTTGCCGCCGCCAATCTTTCTGTCTCCGATCTGAATCACTTTTGTATGATCTCTGTACATAATTTTCCTCTTCTCTCATTTGGTATCAAACAGATATTCACAATCCGCTTTACAGTTTGATTAATTTACGTGTACTGCTGAACAGCTATCTGATTTCCAGAAGTTTTCTCTTCAGTTCTTCTTCCATGCGATGCATTTCCATCTCTGCTGCCTGTCTCTTCTGACGGCCTTCCATCTGGATCCGCATCACATCATCCAGAGTCTGGATCAAATCTGCATTTGTCTTCTGGAGTGTTTCAAGGTCAACTATTCCACGCTCTGATTCTTTCGCTGTCTCAACCGTTGCCATATGAAGTGTCTCTGCATTCTTTCTGAGAAGTTCATTGGTAATATCTGTTACCTGTCTCTGTGCCTGTACCGCTTCTGCAGAGTGAGCAATTCCCAGAGCAAGCACCATCTGACTTTTCCATAATGGAATTGTGTTTACGATCGTTGTCTGTATTTTCTCAACCATTACCGTATCATTATTCTGGATCAGCCGGATCTGAGGCGCTGTCTGCATGGCAATCGTACGGGTAAGTTCCAGATCATGCAGTTTCTTTTCAAATCTGCTGCATTTCTCATCCAGGTCTCTGGCTGCCTGCGCGTCTTCGGGAAGCCCGCTCAGAGCTGCCTTATTTTTCATTTCTGCAAGCTTTCCGTTTCTGGTTTCTTCCAGTTTCTTTTTTCCGGCAAGGATATACATGGTAAGTTCTTTAAAATAATTCAGGTTCTGTTCATACATCTTGTCCAGCATAGCAGAATCTTTCATAAGGCGCACCTGATGCTGCTGAAGAGAATCTGTGATCTTCTCCACATTGGCTTGTGCTTTGTCATATTTGTTTTTCAGATTTTCAATCTTAGAAGTCTGCTTTCTGAAAAATCCAAAGAATTTTCCCTCCTCCTGTACATCGAAATCTTTCAGTTCTCCCACAACATTACTGATCAGTTCTCCAATCTCACCCAGATCCTGTGTCTTTACATTCTCAAGAGCTGTATCAGAAAAGTCCGCCATTTTTTTCTGGGTTCCTGCACCATACTGAAGAATCTGATTAGTATTCTCAATATCAATCTTTGCAGCAAAATCATTTACCATTTTCTGTTCTTCCGGTGTCAGTACAGGCACTTCTTCCTTCTGTGTCTGCTTTTTGGGGAGCACTTCTTCTTTCTTTTCAAACTCTCCAAGATCCGGCTCCAGTGTTAATGATGGTGTTTCCATTTCAAAATCTTTAAATTCGTTTCCCATGTCCTCTGCCGCTCCTTTTTATCCTTTTTTATTTTCAGTTCTTTTTCATTTTTGCAAAGTCATCATCTGTCAGACCTTCCTGTGCAAGCAGCGTATGAAGCACTGAAATATCACTTGAAACATCCCACGCAGTATCCTGAAAGGCAGAATCCAGAAGTTTTTCAAATGCCTGATTTAGTGTATCCAGCGTATCCTCTATCTCCTTTTTGGATGCCTGGATATTCTCTCCCTGCACAGGCTGCTGATCCATTTCTTCATATGCATCCAGCAGCTTTACTGTCATGGGCAGATAATAATTCATCAGTTTCTTCAGATCCGGAATAATCTCCGGATGCTTCTGCGCCCGTTCAAAAATCTTCTCCACAATCAATTCCATTCTGGATATTTTTGCAGAAATCTCCTCTCCAGGAATCGCATCGTTGCTCCTGTGGATCTTATCCAGAAATTCATTTCCTTTATCCAGCACCTCCTGCACTTCAGGCGGTGTGTTCTTTCTGTTTCTCTCCTGTTCAGCCTGATGTTTTTCTTCTTCCTGTTTCTTCTGCTCAAGTGCCTTCTGCGTCTGCGTATATTGCAGATAAGTCTCATTACTGGTGATCAGACAGGTTTCCTGTTCATCAATATGTCCCTGACGGAACCATCTGTCATCAATCATCTTTTTAATATCTTTTTTAACGAATTTCACCGACTTATTTACTGCTGCTGACAATTGTTCAAAATTACAGTATGTGTGATTTCCCAGTGTGTCAATATACTTTTGAAAACGTTCCAGTTTACCCAGTTTTTTAATGCCGCCTGCGAGAAGTCCCACTCCTGTCAAAGCTCCGACTGCCATAAAACAGGTTCCACCGGTCACAAGGGAACTCATATGCCCCACCGCTCCAAAGATGCTAAGGACCAGAGTTCCCAGTCCCATTCCACTGGCAAGGATTCCACCTGAAACAGCAATCATCATACCTTTCATTCTTCCCCCGGTGTTCCTTTCATAAAGAGTCAGCATCTTCTCTTTTGCTTTCTCCTTCTCAATTCTCTGACGTTCCTGCTCCTGTTCACGTTCCCGCCTGCGCTTTTCTTCAAATTCTTTTGTTTTATTGCGGTATACCCCGGAATCACCGGACTGACTGTTTCCGGTTCCAAATACATTATTCAGACCATTTTTGATTGCCTCGCTTCCGGAATCTACAGCAGAATTTACTGCGCTGTTAACAGTCTGTCCCACCGTCTGCTTAATATCCTCGGTCATCTGGCGGTAATCTTTAGTAGAAACTGCTGTGTCTATGATCTTTTTTATTTTGTCTCCAAGTTCTCCTAATTCATCAAAATTCTCGCTCATATTTTCCTCCATTTTCTATTCCATATTATAGCGAAATCCTCTATAAAAAACAAGACTGGCGGATTTTTTGTTACTGTATGTGAACAGTAACGATTTTTCAATTTTTCATTAAAATTGGAAATTTCCCATTGAACTTAGCAGACAAAAGTTTTACAATGGTAAAGAGATAAACAGTAATCACACTTGTAAATACTGTAAATATGTGTGAACGGAGGAAAGATTCATTATGGAAAAAAAGAATATCGACTGGAGCAGCTTAGGCTTCGGTTACGTACAGACCGATTATCGTTATGTATCTAAATTCAAAGACGGCGCATGGGATGCCGGAGAACTGACAACAGATCCTAATGTAACCCTGAACGAATGTGCAGGTGTTTTCCAATATGCGCAGACAGTTTTCGAAGGAATGAAGGCTTACACTACAGAAGACGGACATATCGTTACTTTCCGTCCTGACTTAAATGCAGAACGTATGGCAAACTCAGCAAAGAGACTTGAGATGCCTGTATTCCCGGAAGACCGTTTTGTTGATGCAATTGTTCAGACTGTAAAAGCTAACGCAGCATATGTTCCGCCATACGGTTCAGGCGCAACTTTATATGTTCGTCCATATATGATGGGTACTAACCCGGTTATCGGTGTAAAACCTGCTGATGAGTATATGTTCCGTGTATTCACTACACCTGTAGGACCATACTTCAAAGGCGGTGCTAAACCAATTACAATCCGCGTCAGTGATTTCGACCGCGCTGCACCTCATGGAACAGGCCATATCAAAGCAGGTCTTAACTATGCAATGAGCTTGCATGCAATCGTAGATGCTCACAAGAACGGATTCGATGAGAACATGTATCTTGATGCAGCTACACGTACCAAAGTAGAAGAAACAGGCGGTGCTAACTTCATCTTCGTTACAAAAGACGGCAAAGTTGTCACACCGAAGTCCAACAGTATCCTTCCTTCTATCACACGTCGTTCCTTAATCTATGTTGCCAAGGAATACCTGGGATTAGAAGCTGAGGAAAGAGAAATATACTTCGATGAAGTGAAAGATTTCGCTGAATGTGGTCTCTGCGGTACTGCTGCAGTTATCTCTCCTGTCGGAAAGATTGTTGACCATGGTAAAGAAATCTGTTTCCCAAGCGGAATGGAGAAAATGGGTCCAGTTATCCAGAAACTCTATGACACATTAACAGGTATCCAGATGGGACGTATCCAGGCTCCGGAAGGATGGCTGAAAGTTATTGAATAAATAACATCTGACTGCCAGACAGTTAACGTCTTTCAACATCAGAAGAATTGTTGCTGTTCATACACTGCTATCCCGCTGAGAACGTAATGAATAGTAACGTAGATTTTCACTATACAAAAACATCCCTCAGAATCAGTTTAAACACATTCTGAGGGATATTTTTTTCTTTTACATCACTGGCTTTTCCGGCTCTGCTTTGTTTCTTCTATTTCTTTCTCTCATACTTCACAAACTGATACTCCAGATCAAAGTATGTCTGCTCATCGCTCTCTCCCGTAATTTCCCATTCATCATCTTCGTCCAGATTTGGGAAATGACTGTCTGCTTCATATGCAAAGTCAATCTTTGTCACATGAGCTACATCACAATACGGAAGCATCTGCGCATAAATGCTGTCACCACCTATACAGTAAACATCTTCTGCCGGATATTTCTTTATCTCTTCCAGCGCTTCTTCAATACTGTGTACTATGATCGCACCCTTTACCTCATATTCTTTATTGGATGTGATCACAATATTGATCCTGTTTTTAAGCGGAAGTCCGTTTGGAAAACTTTCCAGAGTTTTTCTTCCCATCACTACTACTTTTCCACTTGTTTCCTCACGAAACATCTTCATATCTGCCGGAATACTTACCAGAAGCTGGTTGTTCTTGCCGATTCCCCAGTTTTTATCTGCTGCTACGATAACATTCATTTGAATTTTCCTCTCTTGATTTTATATTGTCAATTTAAGTCAGGCGAATAAAATCATCCGCATTCGCTACTTGCTCATAACCAGATAATTGCTCCACAGTTTGGTTAAACGGCAATCGGAATATTCTTAATCTGCGGCCATGTCTCATAATTCTCCACGATCAGGTCATCTGTTGTAAACTGATAGAAATCCTTCACTTCCGGATTCAGTTTCACAACAGGTGCAGGATATGGTTTTCTCTGGATCAGTTCCTTTATCAGCGGGATATGACGGTCATAGATATGGCAGTCTGCCACTACATGAAGCAGTTCCCCTGCTTCCATATCACATACCTGAGCCATCATCATAAGCAGAAGTGCATACTGACATACATTCCAGTTATTCGCTGCAAGGATATCCTGTGAACGCTGATTGAGGATTGCATTCAGAGTCAGCTTATCGTTCCCCGGTGTCTGTGTCACATTAAATGTCATGGAATATGCACAGGGATACAGATTCATCTCATGGAGATCCTGATGCACATAAATATTGGTCATAATTCTTCGGCTGAACGGATTATTTTTCAGATCATAGATCACTCTGTCTACCTGATCCATCATTCCTTCTTTGTACTGATGTTTCACGCCAAGCTGATACCCATATGCCTTACCGATAGAACCACTCTCATCTGCCCAGCTGTCCCAGATATGGCTGTGAAGATCATGGATATTGTTGGATTTCTTCTGCCAGATCCAGAGGATCTCATCCATGGCACTCTTTAACGCTGTACGTCTGAGTGTCATAGCCGGAAATTCCTTTCTCAGATCATATCTGTTTACCACTCCGAATTTCTTGATCGTATATGCCGGAGTTCCATCCTCCCATACAGGACGAACCTTTTCTCCTTCCGTACTTGTCCCGTTTTCCAGGATATCCTGACACATTTTTATAAATACATCATCTGCGTAACTCATTTTTCTTTACACTCCTGTTTTTCTGTTTTTTATATTGTTTCAGGTCTTACTTTAATCCCCTTTCTGCTCATGCAGCAGCCACAGTTTCTTCTCCAGACACCGAAATTCCACTCTCGTCACATCTGCACAGTACTCTCCGTCTGCATGGAGCACCATTGGCTTATCCAGAATCAGGCGAAATCCTTTTTCATTTCTGATAGTAAAACCATTAATATGCTCCTGCTTTGCAGCAACCAGAAACGGAAGCAGGAAAAAAGTCTGCCATTTGGCGATTCCGGATGCACTGCCAAGCGAGAGCAGACCGTCCTGCACCGATGCATGAGGTGCCATAGGAACCCCTCCGCCTTCTGCCGGCAGATTCATAGCTGCCGCAAAGATCATCTTCGGAAGAATATAGCCTCCATGTTCTGTCACCACCTTTGCATTGGCTGTCTCCATGGTAAAAAGAGACTGCACCGTCAATGCAAGATATGTAAGCTTACCCAGATGGAAACGGTTTAAAACCTGTTTCAGTCTGGAATGAAGTGCTTTTTTACACACAAGTGCATCCAGTCCCAGGCCGGAACTGATTCCAAAAATCCGCGGCTTCTCACAGCCTTCCCAGCTTACCTGCCCCAGATCTATCCTGTAAAGTGCTTCACCTCTCTGATCCTTTCTGATACAGGCACAGATTTCCCTCAGGCTCTCCTTCGGTGTTTTCGGCAGTTTCAGATTTCTGCCAAAATCATTCCCTGAACCAGTGGGGATCACGCCCAAACGTACCTTATCAAAGTCAGTAATACCATTCAGGACTTCATTGATCGTACCGTCTCCCCCAACCACCAGCAGATAGACAGGCTCTTCACCCTTCACCCGAGAAATCTGCTCAGCCAGTTTCGCGGCATGCCCTTCATATCTGGTCATATGGGCTTCATATTTTATTTTGTATCCCCGAAGCAGACACTGTGTCTCATTCCATACCCTGTGCGCCCGCCCTGTACCCGCTCCATTATTTACAATAATCTGTATCCTTCTCATTCTTCCTCACTTATACATTATATTTATTTTCTGCCGTTTCTTCTATCTCATTATAAATGCCAATACCTATACTATACAATATTTACCCATCACATACAAGACTTCGAAACTGCGAAATCCTCTTTCGTTACAATTCTATGATTTTGTCAAAAAGTCAAAATAATATATAAATCCATCAAAATATTGAAAGCATTTTCTCCATAAGGTGTTTATTATATATTTATACAATATAACTATACACAAATTCAAGAGTGTCAGGAGCAACAGATATTTACAGCAATCCTCGTAAATAATGCGTATTGAGAGGATTGTTATAGTCAGCTCACATAATTCTCACTCAAATCAAACGTACTAAATATTATCAGGAGGTCTTTACAATGGAAAAAAGATGGTGGAAAGAAAGCGTCGTATATCAGATCTATCCTCGCAGCTTCTGCGACAGCAACGGAGACGGAATCGGTGATCTTAACGGTATCACCGGCAAACTTGACTATTTAAAAGAGCTTGGAATTGACGTAATCTGGCTCTCTCCGGTTTACAAATCACCAAATGATGACAACGGATATGATATCAGTGATTATCAGGCGATCATGGACGAATTCGGAACCATGGAAGACTTCGACCGTATGCTTGCCACAGCTCACGAAAAAGGCATCAAAATCATGATGGACCTGGTTGTAAACCATACCTCTGATGAACACAAATGGTTCATCGAGAGCCGCAAATCCACAGACAATCCTTACAGAGATTACTACATCTGGCGTCCTGCAAAAGAAGACGGAAGCCTTCCAAACAACTGGGGCTCCTGCTTCTCCGGTCCTGCATGGGAATACGACAAGACAACAGATATGTATTTCCTGCACCTGTTCTCCAAGAAACAGCCTGATCTGAACTGGGACAATCCTGCTGTACGTCAGGATGTTTTCGATATGATGAACTGGTGGCTGAAAAAGGGCGTTGACGGATTCCGTATGGATGTTATCAGCCTTATCTCCAAAGAGCCGGGGCTTCCTGACAAAGAACCTGGAATTAACGGCTATGCAACCTTCAATGTATCCGCAAATGGTCCTCATGTACATGAATACCTTCAGGAAATGCGTCAGAAAGCACTGAATAATGCTGACACGATCACTGTAGGCGAATGCTCAGGTGTTACTCTGGAAGAGGCAAAGAAATATGCAAGAAGCGATGAAAAAGAGCTGAACATGGTATTCCAGTTTGAGCATATGGATGTTGACAGTGATGAAAAAGCCGGCAAATGGACAACCAGAAAGATGGATCTGCGTGACCTGAAGGAAATACTTACTCGCTGGCAGAAAGGTCTTCAGGATATTGCATGGAACAGTCTCTACTGGGAGAATCATGACCAGCCAAGAAGCGTTTCCCGTTTCGGCAATGACAGTGACGAATACAGAGAAATCTCTGCAAAAATGCTTGCAACATGCATCCACATGATGCAGGGTACACCTTATGTATATCAGGGTGAAGAACTTGGTATGACAAACTGCCCGTTTAATACTCTTGACAACTTCCGTGACCTTGAAAGTATCAATGCTTTCCACGAATTAACCGAACAGGGTAAGATGACCGAAGAGGACATGATGGCAGCAATCAGTTATAAGGGCCGTGACAATGCAAGAACCCCTATGCAGTGGGACGACAGTGCTTACGCAGGTTTCTCCACAGCTACCCCCTGGATTATGGTAAACCCGAACTACACTAAGATCAATGCCAAAGATCAGGTTAACCGCGAAGATTCCGTATTCAAATATTATCAGAAACTGATCAAGCTCCGCCATGAAAGTGAACTGATCGTATACGGTACCTATGATCTGATCCTTGATGATGACAAGGATATCTACGCTTATATCCGTACACTTGGCGATGAAAAACTGATCGTATACTGTAATTTCAGTGAGAATACACGTAAAGTAGAGATTCCTGAAGAATTTGTAAACAAAAAAGTTCTTATCTCTAATTACAGTGATGCAAAAGCAAACCAAAAAATCACTCTTAGACCTTACGAAGCAATCGTAATCCAGAAATAATATTCCGTGCAGGGCTGTTGTCAGATATTTTTTGACGACAGCCTTATATTTGGCATTTTTTAATTATTATCGCTCTCTCCTAAACGACTTATGAGCAACAGTTACAATTTTCTTTTATTTTATTTAAACTTTTTTGTGCAACACTTGCATTTTCATGTCCCAATGTGATAATATATTCATATATTTTTGTATTGAGGTGAATCTCACATGATAACAATTAAAGAAATGGCAGAGATGCTGGGAATCAGTACCACCACAGTGTCAAATGTCATTAATGGAAAAACCAGCGAAGTTTCTCAGAAAACTGCTGAGAAAGTTCAGAAACTTCTGGACGAATATGATTACGTCCCAAATATGAATGCAAAAAATCTCGCACAGAACCATTCCAGACTCATCGGAATTGTATTAAAAAGGCGAAAGGATAAATACGAGAATATCTTCACAGATCCATTTCACGGCGAACTGCTGGGAGCTCTGGAATCTGCTATTCGTGAGCAGGGGTATTATATGATGATCTATATTTCTGAAGATATTGAAGAAATTGTGCGCAATATAGTAGGCTGGAACACTGAAGGACTGATTCTCATCGGTATGCTCCACGACGATTATCTCAAAATCAGAAGTAAGTACAAAAAACCTGCTGTCCTTATCGACAGTTACACTCCAAAGAATATTGCCAGATACGTTAATATCGGTCTTGACGATGAAGAGGGCGGATACCTGATGACAAAGTATCTTCTTGACTGCGGTCACAGAAAAATCGCATTTCTTGCCGACAATATGGAAGGTGTAGACTATATCCGATACACCGGGCATCAACGGGCACTTCAGGAATACGGACTGGATATTGATTTGGATAATCTGATCGTGATCCGCCCTTCCAAATATGAACGCCAGGGAAGTATGGAGGAGATTTATGCAGTCGCACACAAGTTCACTGCCTTTATGTGTTGTTCCGATTATTACGCAGTTACCCTGATGAAATATCTTAAAGCCAAAGGGATCCGCTTTCCGGAAGATCTCTCCATCACCGGATTTGATGATAATCTGTATGCGCAGCTTGCTTGTCCTTCACTCACCACTATTCATCAGGATATCTTTTCGCGCGGAACCATTGCCGCAGAATATCTGTTCAAAATGATTGATGGCTGGAATCCAAAAACAACGAATCTTTCTCTTCCGGTCAGACTTGTAGTACGCGACAGCGTAAAGATTCTGAATCCCCCTGAAGATGATTCCTCCGATGACGGTTCAGCTTTATAAGGCACTCAGGGATATCTGTCGCGGGATTTCACGCTCCGATGAGCCGGGAGCAATATGCATTATTTACGAGGATTGCTATGAGAAGATTGCTATAATTCATAGATACAAAAAGAACGAAAATCCAGGTACATATCATACCTGGATTTCCGTTCTTTTTTCTTCTGCTACATCTCAATAACAAGGAACTGATAACCCTGCAGTTCAATCTTATTTCCATCCATAGCTACATTGTCATAGTTATTGATCAGAACCTTCCTGCACTCTCCTGCAAGTTCAATGGTCTGTGGCTCTTTCTGGTAATTACCAACTACAAGAAGAGTCTTATCCCCTTTACGATAGTATGCCATCAGATTATGTACATCTTCCCATACAGGTTCCAGTTCTCCGTAAACAACAGTCTCTTTGTATTCCGGATTCTTACGCAGTGCGATAAGTTTCTTATAGAAACTTCTCACAGATTCCGGATCATTCATCTGGCTCTCTGCATTGATCTTTGTATAATTCGCATTGACCTTCAGCCATGGTTTACCTGTCGTAAATCCTGCATTCTCACCATCTGTCCACTGCATCGGTGTTCTGGCATTATCGCGGCTGAATCTGGAAACAGCTTTCAGTGCTTCCTCAGGTGTACATCCTGCTTCCAAAGCTACCTTATACTCATCCAGACTGGAAATATCATCTACCTGATCAATAGATTCAAACTTCACATTCTCCATACCAAGTTCCTGTCCCTGATAGATAAAAGGAAGTCCGCGAAGCATAAAGTTCAGACCGCCAAGCATCTTCTTACTTGCGTCACAGCAGTCACCTTCCGGGATATATCTGCTGACACCACGAGGCTCATCATGATTTTCAATAATATTGGAAACAAATCCGATATCACCAATTTTTCTCTGTGTTGTAAAGCAACATTTCTTGTAGGCATCCGGAGTAATCTGTTTGCAGTCATACCATCCCTTGTCAGATGCCCCCCAGATAGTCTCTTCGAAGTCAAACATACTGGAGAAATATCCATTATCGCCGATGAAATCCGGAATCTCTTCATCCTTCTCATCGAAAACTTCACCGACAGAGAATGCATCGTATTTCTTAAATGTACGGTCTCTCATCTCGCCAAGGAAGTCGCCGATTCCCTTCGCTTCTTTCAGCATCTTCCTGATACTGCAAAGACCGTCTTCACGATCCGGCTCATAGTCATGCATCGGAAGTGCTTTCTTGATATTGATAATCGCATCAATACGGAATCCACCAAGACCTTTATCCAGCCACCAGTTGATATTCTTATAAACTTCTTCCCTTACTTCCGGGTTCTCCCAGTTCAGATCGGGCTGTTTCTTATGGAAAACATGCAGATACTGTTTATTTGTTCCTGGAAGATCTTCCCATACAGGTCCACCGAAATAAGAACGCCAGTTAGTTGGAAGTTCTCCTTCTTTCTTGTCACGCAGATAGAAGAAATTACCATATTTACCATCCGGATCCTCACATGCTTTTTTAAACCATTCATGTTCATCAGAACAGTGGTTTACAACAAGATCCATCAGAATGTACATATCTCTCTTCTTAGCCTCAGCAATCAGTTCATCCATATCTGCCATGGTTCCGAAGCGAGGATCAATATCATAATAATCTGAAATATCATATCCCTGATCAGCTAACGGAGAGCGGTAGCAGGGGGAAAGCCAGATAATATCAACTCCCAGATCTTTCAGATAGTCAAGCTTCTCAATAACACCTCTCAGATCTCCAATTCCATCTCCATTGGTATCATAAAAACTCTTCGGGTAAATCTGATAAGCAACCTTTTCATTCCACCATTTCTTTACCATTGTAAAAATCCTCCTGTGTTTTTTATTAACCGGCGCTATTGTCTGCTTTGTTCCCAGTATTATACCTCTTACCTTTAGCGCCTAAGGTCTCTTTTTCATTTACGGCAATTATATCAGAATCCAAGGCTTCTGTCTTATCTTTTTTTGATAAAAAAATACAAAATTTTGACTTTTTTATATTACCGATATTCTTATTTACTGTGTTTCTTTTAATGAATGTCTGCGGTACTGCAGTGGTGTTGTTGACGTATATTTCCTGAACTCTCTCAGGAAATTTCCCAGATTATTATATCCGCATTCCAGACAGATTTCCGTAACTGTAAGGTCAGACTCCTTCAGATAATGAATAGCCTTTTTTATCCTGTACTCATTCACATATTCCATAGGCGAACGCCCGATCACCTTCTTGAAAAATCTGCAGAAATATTGCTCATTCATCCCGATCAGTCCTGCAAGGTCACGTATATAAATTTTCTCTTTATAGTTCTCCTGTATGTAAGTCAGTGTTGTCTTGATCGTCTCAATTCTGTGGTCATGATTCTTCTCCGTTATCTCAAACAGATTATTCGCAGACAGAACTGCCAGAATCCGAAGCAGCGCTGATTTGATAAACAACTGTCGGGTGATATCATCCGTAACCGCCTCGCCGTCATAATAATTCTCCCGAAAAGAATCTCCGCCAAATACATTACGGATTTCTTCATAAGATTTTCTTACCAGTTCAAATGCCGGTTCATTCTTTCGCAGACATCTCGGAAACTGGATACTGCCATTTTGTACCGGCTGGATCAGATTGGTCTGAATCTGATTCAAAGCATATGCAGAGCTTAGCATATCCATATGAAAAACCACCGCATTTTCCACACAGCCGCCGTTTTTTTCAACAGAAATACTGTGAAGTTCCCCGGGATTAATAAAATAAAAACATTCCTCTGAAATGTTGAAACGTTCCATATTTACTTCCAGACAGAACTCTCCACCCGAAAAATAAAGCAGTTCTACTTCTTCATGCCAGTGGTGTTTCACCATATTCCCTTTTATCCTTGTTCCTGTCTGATAGAACGCACAGGGAAAGTCCTGTGTACCATGGACGCGTATTTCCTTTAAAGTTGATGGCTGTTGATTCTGCATGAAGCTGCCTCCTGTTGTCATTGTTATTGTTATTATAAATCCGGCATCAAAAATCCGCAACTAAAAAGGACATCCGAAGATGCCTTTTTAATAGTAAGTATTTATACAATTTTGTGCCTGCTCAAAGAAACTGTCCTCTTCACATTGCCCAAGAACATATCCCTGAAACAGTTTTCCCATATCTGAGACAGCACCCATGGAATTTTCACATAACGGACGTGCATTCAATGTATATTCCCGGAGATATTTCCGTATCATATCTATTCCTTCCAGATCAATATCCTCATTTTCGATCACATCCACTCTGGCAGGATAACTTTTCATTATTTTTGCATATTCAGTACTGCCTTCATAACCGGCTGCATACTGAAGAAATCTGACAGCTGCATCTTTATTTTCTGAAGCATTGTTCAAAACATACTGCCAGGTTGCAATATTAGTGGCTTTTTTCTTATGAAGCACGGGAAGCGGTGCCATATGTATTTTATTTTTCCCATATACATCAGCATCAAGAAATGTACCCAGAGCACTCGTATACATAAAAACACATCCATATTTTCCCCTGATAAATTTCTCTTCCATCTGCTCATACTGATCTACAAACTGTGCAGGCGATGTATTTTTCTCATCCAGCATACTTTTCATATATCTGGCTGCATCTTTGGTTTTCGGATCAGTCCAGTCGAAATAATCGCCACCCCAGAAATTCACAAATTGCGAAAGACTGTTATAAACATGTGTATTTTCCCATGCATCTCCATAAGCGTACTGATCCGGATTTTTCAAACTCTTCTGCAGAATATCAAAATCACCGGTATTCTTTATCTCATCGAGTCCTGCCTGTTTCAGCAACTCCTGATTTACCCAGAACATCATAATATCCATCTGAAAAGGGACAGAATATATATGTCCATTCTCTTCACAAATGCTTTCCAGATACTTCTGCGGAAAGCTGTCTCTTACTTCTTCTGTCATAACGTTTTTTTCCAGTGGTTCCAGATATCCCTTATGCTTAAACTCAGAAATCATCTCATCATTCACGGAAATCAAATCAATATTTTTGTCCCCCGAAGCCAGGATCGTGGATATTTTTGCCTGCCGATTATCCGCATTGGACGGACATTTTTCCACAGTGATTTCCATATCAAGTTTTTTTTCTGTTTCCTCGATAAAATCCTGAAATCTTTTATTATCTGCATCAATATGCATGATTGTCAGCTTTTGTTTGTCTTCGTGAAACGACGATGAGGGGAGCTTAGATAAGCTCCCCGTATCTCCACATCCTGTAATAAGCAAACATACTGCAGTTATGAAAATTACAACACTTTTTTTCAAGCATTTCACCTCTGTTTTTTATCTTGGCCATCTGTCCTCTTTTGACATCAATGGTGCAAACGGTGCATGTGGGTGTGTCTGATACCAGTAAGCCACGCTTGCCACATCATCCTGACGTTCAAATAATCCTCTGTAACCTACTCCAATCTGCTGAATGGTCACACGCAGATCCTCATCAAAACAAATCGGATCCTGAATATGCCAGCGATAGAAACCTCTCATCGGCGGACAGTCATCATTATGATAGAAATTATGGATCAGCTCATCATGAGCAGAATAGTATGGGTAGCCCAGATATGGTGTATTATAATTTTGTTCCACAGTCTTTCCGTCCACCTGCTTTGCAAAACTCCAGGAGCCTCCAAAATAATCTTCTGTTCCGGTTCCGCAGATTGTGGGATATTCATCATCACCGTCAATATAGAATTTCATTTCACCTTCGCCCCACCAGTAACGTTCCAGTGTGGTAAGTGCAATATAAGTTCCTACATAATGACCTTTTCCTTTTACTCCGTCAAGGATTGTATAATCTTTCTGCTTCTCTGTCAGTCGCTCTCGCCTCCACTGTGCATGGAAATAAGTAATATCATCCGGAAGCTCATCATACAGACAGTAATCTACCTGATAGAAAAATGCCGGAATTTTATTTGCATGCTGATTTTCCAGAGTAATTTTTGCTTTTTTCTTAAACGGCATCGGGAAGTAACAGTTAAATCCTCTGCTTGGCACCACTGCCATTGGGACAGAATTTACAATACACTCTCTTCCAAAACCACAGCAAAAGAAATCTCCGAGAGGACTTTCCACAGATGGTGTTTCCTCATCATCCCAGTACATACGGATGACCAGATCTCTCAATACAAAACAATCTGCATCGGTTGTCTTATTATCCACTGTGATCCAGATATGATTGATCTCACCAGGACCTTCCATCTCTGCAAGAGTTACAGTTGCACCTGGCTCAATATCATTCAGGCAGGGACTTCCTTTTCTGGACGGTCCCAGATGGCTCGCTGCCATTCCACCTTTACCTTTTTCTCCATGTGGATTCTCTGCATTGATTGCACGGCTTCTTCCATGTTTTGCCAGAGCAATTCCACCAAGTCCACCTTTAAATGACTGATACATAATGTTTTCCTCCAATATTCTTAGCATTCAGATAATCAGGCTTTTACTCCTCCTGCCATTATACCATCCATGATCTGTTTTTCAAAGACTGCAACAAAAATAATAATCGGTAAAAGAATAATCCATCCCATTGCACTTACCAGATCCCACGGAACTCCATACATGTTGTCACGCAGTGGAAGCTGTACAATGGAAACGGAAAGAACCTGAATACCATTTGAATAAAACAACGGTGTGAAGAAGTTATTCAGGCAGGTAATAAAGTTGATAATACATACAGTTGCGATTGCAGGTTTCATAAGAGGCAATACGATTGTAAAAAGTCTCTGTGAAAAAGTTGCACCGTCAATCGCTGCTGCCTCTTCCAGTGAAATAGGGATTTCCCCCACAAAGTTTCTCAGAATCAGAACCGTAAATGGGATAACAGTACTGATATAAAGCAAAATCAGTCCGGGATATGTATCATATAATTTTACTTTCTGCATGAACTCATATAATGGTCTTGCTGTAACAACTTCAGGAATTAACATAGTTGCAATAATAAATGCAAAAGCAATATTGATTCCTTTTGTAGTGAAACGTGAGAATCCGTATGCAGCCATTGCACAGAGTACAGTACTGATAACCAGTGTAAGACCTACGATCAATACTGTATTTCCCACTTTTGATAAAAGTCCTACGTTCTCGATCAGAAACTTATAGCTTTCCAGTGTCGGATGATCCGGCAGATAATCAATCGGTGTTTTGAATAATTCTCCGGAAGGTGTAATAGAGGAAATAAAAATCCAGTATACCGGAAACAGGATAATAAATGAGACAATTGCAAACAGTACCCATCTTCCACCTGCCATTACACCATGATATATGTTATATTTTCTTGAATCTTTTTTCATGGTATTTCCTCCTTTAGTTATCAATCTTGTTCATAACACGTATATTCAGCCAGCTGAATACTGCCATTACAACAAACAGTAACATTGCCAGTGCAGATGCATAACCGACATTCAGATTTGTAAACGCCTCTGTCGTGATTCTGTATGCGATCAGTGCCGTATCTTCTCCAGGACCACCTGAAGTCATAGAATATACAATATCAAAGGTTGTCAGTCTCCATAAAGTAAATGGAATAGATAAAGTCAGTACATTTTTCAGTATCAACGGTAATGTAATTCTGAAGAAACACTGGATTCCATTTGCACCGTCTACTTTTGCGGCTTCATAGATATCACCCGAAATAAACTGCAGACCGGATAATACAAGAATCGCAAAGAACGGAAGATCTTTCCACAGATCCACGGCAATTACAGCAGCTCTTGCAGATCCTGTATTGATCAGCCAGCTATTCTGGTATCCATGGACAAACAATCTGATAAAGTCATTGATCAGACCATAATCATTATTAAATGCCCATTTTGCAGCCATACCTACAACAACTGCCGGCATTGCCCAGGGAATCAGTACAATCGTACGAAGAAAACGACGTCCCTTAAATTTCATATTTAATATCAGAGCAAGACCTACGCCTAATATTACATGGAATATCATTGATACTACTACAAAAATCACTGTAAAACGTATAGATGTAAGCACTTTGGGATCTGAAAAAATTTTCAGGTAATTCTGAATTCCACAGAATTCATTAATTCCGGACAGAATTTTAATATCAAAAAAACTATTTCTAACTGTCATTAAAATCGGATACAAAGTCGTAAATCCACGAATAATAACCACAGGTAACACCAACAGCCACGGAATCCATTTCATTGATTTTTTACTGATTGTCACAGGTACTCCCTCCTTCATATCTTTAAGCACAGGTATAAAGCAGATTTTTCTGCTTTATACCTTCATTTATTATGTCAGTTTTTATGTGTCAGTATTTCAAAAGACTTTAAACGAATACCGTTTTTACTGATATGTATCAACGACTTCCTGTGCTTTTTTACAGAACTCATCTACTGTGATCTCATCTTTCATGCAGGACTGGAAGATAGTTCCCATATCACTGATGAACTCCATTGTCTGTGCTACCAGCGGACGTCCCTGTACGTTGCACTCTTCTGCATACTGGCTGTACATTTCTTTTGCAGGATCAGTATCCGGAACAACTTTTTCTGCAACATCCTTTCTTGCAGGATATCTGTCAAATGCTTTATAGGATGCTTCCATTCCACCTTCATCTGCCATATACTGCAGGAATTTAATGGCTGCATCTTTGTTTTTGGATGCACTGTTCAGCACATAGTTCCAGGAATCTGTAAAGATTGCTCGCTCTCCATTGCCGCTGAAATCAGGTACCATTGCCATGTGGATCTTGTCAGCTCCCAGCATATCTGCCTTTGCATAATCCGTACCTAAGCCCCACATAAACCAGCATCCGTATTTGCCATCATTGATTTTTGGATTCATCTGATCATATTTATCTGCGATCTGATCAACAGGTGTTTCTTTGTTGGCAACCAGATCATGAAGGAACTGAATTGCTTCTTTATTTTCTTCTTTTGTCCAGTCGAAGTAGTCACCGCCAAACATATTTACAAACTGTGCAATTTCATTAGATGCATATGTCTTTTCCCAGGAACCGCCGTATCCGAAACGTCCATCTTTTGAAACTGCTTCCATGTATTTCATGAAATCTTCTTTTGTATCAATGGATTCGATTCCCACCTCATCCATAATTTCCTGATTTACCCAAAATGCAAGATATCCTGTATATCCCGGAACTCCTACAATATTTCCATCCTTATCTGTGATCATATCCTGAATATACCCCTGCGCAAACTGATCAATGATATCATCTGTCATAACCGTGTCATTCAGACCTTCCAGCCATCCGGAATTCTTGAATGCAGCACTCATTTCATCGTTGATTTCGACAATGTCTACGGAAGAATCTCCTGTAGAAAGAATCGTTGTAATCTTCTGCTGACGTGTGTCTGTATCTGTCGGAGCTGCAATAACATTGATATTTAAACCCGTTGCCTCCTCTACATTTGCAAGCCAGTCATCAAAATCCGGGTCAGTAGTGTTAACGCTGTATAAAGTAAGATCATATTTCTCCTCTGCTGATACACTTACAACATTCCCCATCATTCCTGCCACCATTGTTGCAGCTAAAACTGCACTTAACACTTTTTTCCTCATATTCTCTCCTTTTCCGAACAGTTCTCTCACATCAACTGTTCTGTGTTATTTGGTAATTAAAGAATAACAAAAACACTCTTTTTACTAAATACAATTTCTTTTGATTGATTTATATTATTTTTCGTTCTATTGTTTTTTTCATTCTGATTTTTTATAATACAGATAGCAGATGAACACTGTGTTGCATCTTTACAGAATTGCTGTATAATATGGCAATCTTCAAAAAGATACCTGATAAAATCAAACCTATTCATATAAGGAGTATTATGTGTAATGAAACTCAACTTGAAAAAAATAAATTATCATAAATGGATTCCTTCCAGATTTTCCTCATTTCAGGCAAAACTCCTGATTGCCTTTCTGGTTGCAACCCTGCTTCCTCTGACACTTGTTGCACTGGTCAGTTACCATGTTTCCTATAATCTTGCCAGAGACCGAATCACAAACTCTGCATTGATGTCTGATGAACAGCTTATTTTTCAGCTTAACAGCCGTCTGAACCAGACCGAAAACGTTGCTGACACCATCCAGTATCAGATGTACGCTTTTGAACACTCTTCCCCAGATCAGGTTGGCACCATGCAGGCATTAACATCCATGAGAAGCAATATTTCATTATATAAATCTACATTTGATTTCTTTCATATATATGTTTTTTTAAAACCGGAACAAACCGGAGCTGATGAGGGTATATATTTCTTTTCCACAGATAAACTTTTCAATTATGGAATCAGCGAATCTGAATTACATTCCATAGGTTCTTCTTCCCTGTGGCGGTTAAAGAAAAATACCACCTTACCCAGAGTTATATCTGCTTCCAAAAGAAGCGCAAATACACTGCTGTGTTTTCGTGCTCTTCAGGACAAATCCAGCAATGTTCTCGAATATGCTTATTGTATTGCACTTGACTGCGATGAATTTTCCCGGTATCTTCAGACTTCTGCTTCTGATACCGCAATTTCCAGTTACATTCTGACACCACAGGGACAAATTGCAGCTCACAGTGATTCTTCCCGTAATCAGACCTGGATTTCAGATTCAATAAAACAGATGTTTCTGGAAAATACCAATTCCTTCTTTAAAGACAATGACATCTACTATAACTGCCGCACTCTGGATAACGGTTGGCTGCATATTACGGAAATCCCGGAAAACTATATCAAAAGCAATACACAGGTACTGATCAAAACACTGTTGATCACTGTAATTATTTCTCTGCCGCTGACTATTTTTATTGTAATCCTTTTTTCCAGGAAACTGACAAGCAGAATTGCCGCACTGTCCTATGCCATGGAATCCTTTCATCTCGGACATGATCCGGAGCACCTTTCCATCATCACACTCCCGCATCCGGCCGATGCTTCCAATTATGATGAAATAGACAATCTGGGGATTACCTTTGAAGATATGCAGCACACAATTGCCCAGAATCTGAAATCAATTGTCAGTCTCTCCATTAATGAAGAACGGCTGAAATATCAGTTATTACAATCACAGATCAATCCACATTTTCTCTACAATATCCTTGGAACCATCCGAACCTGCCAGGCACTTGGCAAATTGGATATTGCAGATCAGATGCTGACAAATCTGACTGCCTTTTACCGACTGACGCTGAGAAAATCAAAAGAACTGATACCGATCAAAGACGAACTGGAAATTGCCCGCCTGTATCTGGAAATGGAGAAACTCTGCCATAAAGATAATCTTAACTGGGAGATCAATGCCGAAGACGGAATAGAAAATTTCACGATCTGCAAATTTACATTACAGCCATTCCTGGAGAATTCTATCCTGCACGGTCTTTCAGCCGATACACCTGAAGTTTTTATTTCCATTCAGGTACTCTACGGTGATGATACCGTAGTGATATCCATTGAAGACAATGGAGCCGGAATGTCTCCGGAGACACTGGAACAGCTCCGATATGCCATAGACAACAAAGTCATAAATTACGAAAAACATTTTGGAATTTCAAATGTAAGCGCCCGCATTTCCAATCCTTTGTACGGTAACGGCTCTGTGCGTATTGACAGCCATCCCGGAAACGGTACCTATGTCACAATTGAATTTCAACAAATGGAGGATACAGATGAGGAAAATAATGATTGTAGATGACAATTATCTGTCAGCAGAAGGAATTGAAAAGAACATAGACTGGGAAGTTCTGAACGCAGAAATCGTACATATCTGCTACAACGGAACCTCTGCGATAGACGCTATGAAAAAAGAACCTGTAGATTTGATCATCTCAGATATTGAAATGCCGGATCTGGACGGAATTTCAATGAGCAGGCAAGCACTGGATATTAATCCAATGGTAAAAATCATACTGATCAGTGCCTATGATAAATTTGAATATGCAAGACGCGCTCTGCTTCTTGGTGCATTGGATTATATTGAAAAACCTCTGGATTACGCATATCTGATCCAGAAAGTAAAAAATGCTTTTGCCCTGATGGAACGTGAGCAGAAAAATCTGCAGTTGCTTAAACAGAGCAGGCCTTTGCTTATCGAAAAATTTTTCCGTGATATCACTCACCGTTCCAGGCAGGAGGCTTCCTATCGTCTCAAACCTTATCTGAACTACCTGAACCTTAAACTGGATTATGATTTTTATAACGTAGTGATTCTTGAACTGGAAAATGCACAGTCTCTCAGGGATTCCTATGGCATTGAGAAATTTCAGATGGAACTGCTGAATCTTCGTGATCTGATCACAGAACAAACCTCAGAATTAAATTAACTTGTTGTGCTAGATAAAATAAAATATAAAGAAACTTCAACAAAATGTGCTATCCTATTTGTAGGGAATACAACGAAAGGAGGCATCATTATGTTGAAGTTCCAAGATAATA